>Ga0209269_1000073_pt1 | contig 179574 bp, 153 predicted proteins | sample MTBAKMMethaMetaG_FD_187455 | JGI IMG/M metagenome (GOLD analysis project Ga0209269, IMG submission 187455) | Enrichment culture microbial communities from Arthur Kill intertidal strait, New Jersey, USA, that are MTBE-degrading - MTBE-AKM (Arthur... | ecosystem: Environmental > Aquatic > Marine...
AGACCTTCCCGACGGCACCTATACCATCCGTATCGAGAAGACGGGCTACCTCACCCAGAAGCTGGGACCCATCGATGCCACCGCCGCCGACCAGAACCTGGGGGATATCGTGCTCTGGAAGGGGTAGACGCCCGCGGCATCCAGAAGCGAAGGGAGACTCGTTCTCGGCGCGAGGTCAGTCGAGCGTGACCAGCATCTGGCCCCGCTCGACCGGGTCTCCTCTTTTGACCAGCACCGCGGCGATGCTGCCCGCCGAGGGCGCGCGCAACTCGTTCTCCATCTTCATGGCCTCGAGGACGAGGAGGGAGTCTCCCTCCTTGACGGTCTGGCCCGCCTGGACGAAGACGTCGGCGATCTTGCCGGGCATGGGCGCCCGGATGCCCTTGCCCCCGCTGTCTGCGGGTGAGGCCGCCGTCGTTCCCTGGGCCACGGCGCCTCTCGTGGAGGGGGCTGGACCGGAGGCTGTGGTGATCGCTCCGTTGGCGTCCGAGGAGAGATCGGTCACTTCGACCGCGATGCGCTCGCCGGCGATCTCCAACACGTAGGCGCCCGTGTCGGCGTTCTGCTCGATTATCCGGACTTCATAGCTCCTATCGTCCACCTGGACGACGCGACGGTCGGCCGCGAGAGGACTTGACTCTATGGCGAACGAGTCGTCTCCCACGGATACGGTGCCGTCGGTGCCTATGACGATCTGGTGGTCTTGGCCGTCGATCCGGAGTGTGAAGAGCATGTCAATACCCCCACGAGTCGGCGCGGCCGGCCAGCAGGTCGCGGCGGGCGGCGGCGGCCCACGCCGAACAGGGTGGAGCCGGTGGGTGCGCCCTGGACATCTCCGGCCGCGCCTGCTCGTGCGCACCCAGCAGATCGGCTATCACGGCGGCAAGCGAAGCGATCTCCTCTGGTGGGCGCTGCGTCCGGTCGCGTCGCTCGAAGAACTCGAGCGCCACCTGGGGAAAGAGCGCGTAGGAGACCAGATCTTCCTCGCTGAACTCCACGCCCAGTTCCTCGAGCTCGGCCCGCCTCTTGGGCAGCTCCGGCTCGAGTGAGTCAGCGGGCCGGGTGGTGATGGGAGTCTCGTCGCCGATGCAGAGCTTCTGGACCTCTGGGTCGATAGGACCTGGGGCCCGACCGTATAACCCCTGCACGTAGGCCTTGGTCTCCTTGGTGATCATCTGGTAGCGCCCCATGAGTACATTGAGGGTGGCCTGGGTGCCCACGATCTGAGAGGTCGGGGTGACCAGCGGCGGATAGCCCAGTTCCTCGCGGACTCGGGGTACCTCCACCAATACCTCATCCATCCGATCCAGCGCGCCCTGCTCCTTGAGCTGTGAAGAAAGGTTGGAGATCATGCCTCCCGGGATCTGCCACAACAGCACCGCGGGATCGACGGCGGTGAAGGCGCTCTCGTAGGCCGCGTACTTCTTCCGCACCTCCCGGAAATACTCCGAGATCTCCTTGAGCAGGCCGATATCCATGCCCGTCTCACGATCACCTCCGGCGAGCGCAGCCACGATAGCTTCGGTGGGAGGATGGGAGGTGCCCATGGACATGGACGAGATCGCACAATCGAGTACGTCGGCGCCGGCGTCGACCGCTCTCAGGTACGACATGGAGGCCATGCCCGACGTGTAGTGGCAGTGCATGTGCACGAGAACGTCCGGATGGGCCGACTTGAGGGCGCTCACCAACTCGTAGGCTTCGCCGGGGTCCAGGAGACCAGCCATATCCTTGATACAGAAACTCTGAGCGCCCATAGCGGCGAGCTCACCCGCGTAGGCGAGGAACGCCGGCACGTTGTGCACCGGGCTCTTGGTGTAGCTGATCGTCGCCTCGACCCACTTGCCGTTGGCTCGGACCGCCTCGATGGCGGACGACATGTTGCGCGGGTCGTTGAGGGCGTCGAAGATGCGGAAGACGTCGATACCCGCCCGGGCCGCGAGGCGGACGAACTCGTGCAACACGTCGTCGGCGTAGTTGCGATAGCCGACCACGTTCTGGCCTCGCAAGAGCATCTGGAGCCTCGTGTCGGGCATGGCCGCCCTGAGGGCCTTGACCCGCTCCCAAGGATCCTCGTCCAGGAACCGCATCATGGAGTCGAAGGTGGCGCCCCCCCACATCTCGAGGGACCAGTAGCCGGCGCGATTGAGGGAGTCGGCGATGGGCATCATGTCCTCGGTACGCATCCGCGTAGCGAGTAGTGATTGATGGGCGTCGCGCAGCACCAAGTCGGTTATGTGGACCGGGTTCTTGGCTGTTCTGGTGTTCGAAGCTGCCATGCTACTGAGCCCTCCGGTTCACAGGGGGATGTTGCCGTGTTTCTTGGGCGGCCTGCCCTCGCGCTTGGAGGCGCAGTTGGCAAGAGCCAGGATGAGGCGAGGCCGGGTCTCCTTCGGCTCGATGATGTCGTCGATGTAGCCGCGCTGAGCCGCGATGTAGGGGGAGGCGAACTTCTCGCGGTATTCCGCTACGAGTTCCTCTCTTCGCCGCTCCGGGTCCTCGGCCTCGGCGATCTCCTTGCGGAAGATGATGTTCACCGCGCCCGCGGGACCCATCACCGCGATCTCCGCCGAAGGCCAGGCGAAGTTGAAGTCCGCGTGGATGTGCTTGGAGCACATGACGTCGTAGGCTCCACCGTAGGCCTTGCGGGTGATGACCGTGAGCTTCGGCACCGTCGCCTCGCAATACGCGTAGAGGAGCTTGGCCCCGTTACGAATGATGCCGCCATGCTCCTGAGCCTTGCCCGGCATGAAACCGGGCACGTCCACGAACGTCACCAGGGGGATGTTGAACGAGTCGCAGAACCGGACGAAACGGGCGCCTTTGGTCGAAGCGTCTATGTCCAGCGTACCGGCCAGATACGCGGGCTGGTTCGCCACCACTCCCACCGACCGACCGTCCAGCCGGGCGAAGCCGACGACCAGGTTTCGTGCCCAGTGGGGCATGACCTCCAGGAACTCGCCGTTGTCCACCACCCGGGTGATCACCTCGAGCATGTCGTAGGGCTTGTTCGGGTCTGCGGGCACCACCGAATCGATCCCCTCGTCCATGCGGCCCGCCGGGTCGACGCACTCCACGTGGGGAGCCTGCTCCAGGTTGTTCTGCGGCAGATAGGAGAGCAAGGTCCGGATCATCTCGAGGCAATGGCTCTCGTCGTCGGCTGCGAAGTGCGCCACCCCGCTCGTGGTGTTGTGCGTCATCGCCCCGCCCAGATCCTCGAAGGTGACCTCCTCGTGCGTCACGGTCTTGATCACCTCGGGGCCGGTGATGAACATGTGGCTGGTCTCCTTCACCATGAAGATGAAGTCGGTCATCGCCGGAGAATAGACAGCTCCTCCCGCGCACGGCCCCATGATCGCCGATATCTGGGGTACCACGCCCGAGGCCATGACATTGCGGAAGAATATGTCGGCGTAGCCGCCCAGCGACACCACGCCCTCTTGGATGCGGGCACCACCGGAATCGTTTATCCCGATCAAGGGCGCACCGTTCCTGATGGCGAGATCCATCACTTTCACGATCTTCTGAGCGAACATCTCGCCCAGAGAACCGCCGAATACCGTGAAGTCCTGCGAGAACACGTAGACTTCGCGGCCGGCGATCTTGCCGTGACCGGTGACGACCCCGTCTCCCAGTATCTGCTTGTTCTCCATCCCGAAGTCTCTGCACAGGTGGGTGACGAACATGTCGAGTTCGACGAACGTTCCCGGGTCGAGCAGATCGGCCAAGCGCTCGCGGGCTGTCTTCTTGCCTGCCCGATGCTGGGCGGCGACACGTTCCGGACCTCCGCCCTGGAGAGCGACTTCTCTCAGCTCGAGCATCCGTTCTATCTTGTCATCGACTGCCATGAGCACCTCTGTCGATATCGCGGTTTGCCACCAACCCCAGGATCTCCTTCGCTGCAACGAGGACGTTGGTCCCCGGGCCGAAGAACGCCGACACCCCGGCCTCTCGTAAGACCGCGTGGTCCTGGGTGGGGATGATCCCGCCACACACGACAAGGATGTCTTTGCCCCCGCCGGCGCGCAGTGCCTCGATCATCAGGGGGACCAGCGTAAGATGAGCGGCCGTGAGGGACGAGACCCCCACGACGTGGACGTCGTTCTCCAGAGCCTGGTGCGCGGCTTCCTCCGGAGTTTGGAAGAGCGGCCCGATGTCGACGTCGAACCCGATGTCGGCGAAACCGCTGGCTATGATGTGTGCGCCCCGGTCATGCCCGTCCTGGCCCAGTTTGGCGACCAGCATGCGAGGACGGCGACCCTCCCTTTCGGCGAAGTCCGCCACCTGCTTCCTGATGGACGTGAAGGTCTCGTCTCCCTCGTAGGTGGCGGCGTACGTGCCGCTACTCGATCTGAAGGCCGCGCGGTGACGGGTGAACACTTTCTCCAAGGCCAGAGAGATCTCACCCACGGTCGCTCGGGCACGCGCCGCGGCGACGGACAGTTCGAGCAGGTTCGTATCCGCGCGCGCCGCCGCTTCGGACAGGGCTTCCAGCGACGCCTCGCAGACCTCCGCATCCCGCCGCGACCGTACTTCGTGCAGGCGGCGCACTTGGGCTTCGCGTACCGCTGTGTTGTCGATATCGAGAAGGGTGATCTCGGGTTCCTCGGGAGCCGGGTACTTGTTCACTCCGACCACCACATCATCGCCGCGGTCGACGCGAGCCTGACGCCGGGCGGCCGACTCCTCGATCCGCATCTTGGGTAGGCCGAGAGCAACGGCTTTCGTCATGCCGCCCATCCCTTCCACTTCGTCCACGAGCGACCGGGCCTCGTCGGCGAGGGAGTAGGTGAGGTGCTCGACATAGAACGATCCGCCCAACGGATCCACGACCCGGGTGATCCCCGTCTCCTCCTGAAGGATCAGCTGGGTATTGCGCGCGATCCTCGCTGATACGTCGGTGGGAAGCCCCAGGGCTTCGTCGAAGGAGTTCGTGTGCAAGGACTGGGTCCCGCCCAGCACCGCGGCCAACGCCTCGATGGTCGTCCGCACGATGTTGTTATGGGGATCCTGCCCAGTGAGACTGACGCCCGAGGTCTGGCAATGGGTCCTGAGCATGAGAGACTCAGGCTTCTCCGGTTGGAAGTGCTCCTGCATGAGTCGCGACCAAAGCAGACGGGCCGCGCGGAGCTTCGCGATCTCCATGAAGAGGTTCATGCCGATCCCGAAGAAGAACGAGAGTCTGGGGGCGAACTCATCGACTTTCATCCCGGCTCTGAGAGCCGCGCGCACGTACTCGATCCCATCTGCAAGCGTGTAGGCGAGTTCTTGAACGCAGGTGGCGCCGGCCTCGCCCATGTGGTACCCGGATATCGAGATGGGATTGAAGCGGGGCATGTGTCGGGCAGAGTAGCCGATGATGTCGGCGACTATCCGCAACGACGGCTCCGGCGGATAGATGTAGGTGTTGCGCACCATGAACTCTTTGAGGATGTCGTTCTGCAGGGTCCCGGAGAGCGCCTCCGGTGCGACGCCCTGCTCTTCGGCCGCCACGATGTACATGGCCATGATGGGCAGCACCGCTCCGTTCATGGTCATCGAGACGGACATCTTGTCCAGCGGGATCTGATCGAAGAGGATCTTCATGTCCTCGACGCTGTCGATGGCGACCCCGGCCTTTCCCACGTCTCCGACCACACGAGGGTGATCGGAGTCGTACCCACGGTGGGTGGGAAGATCGAAGGCGACGGAGAGTCCTCTCTGACCCGCGGCCAGGTTCCTTCTGTAGAAAAGGTTCGACTCCTCGGCGGTGGAGAAGCCGGCGTACTGCCTGATCGTCCACGGTCGCCCTGCATACATCGTCGCTCGAGGGCCTCGGACGTATGGCGGCGAGCCGGGCATGGTCTCCGCATAGGGGAGTCCCTCGAGGTCGGCCACAGTGTAGAGCGGATTCACACGGATCTTCTCGGGCGTCAGCCAGGCCAGATCTTCCGGCGCTCGGCCCTTGGTCTCATCACGCACCCGGGCGGCCCAGCCGACCAGGTCATCTCTGGATGCTTCGTCCACGCCGCAGCACCTCCCCACGGGTACTCAACTTGAACGTGTACCGTTTATGTTGGCGAGGCGTCCAGGCTATCAGAGGCAGGCCCCGAGGCAAAACGCCATGTGCGGCGGCTTAGGCCTGCTCGAGTTCGACAAGGGTCCCGGATAGGTCGGCGGGATGCATGAAGACCACCGGTTTGCCATGAGCCCCAGGCTTCGGCTCACCCAGCGGCCGCACTCCGGCAGCGACGAGTTCGTCGCGGGCCGCCACGATGTCGTCCACTTCCAGGCAGATGTGGTGCATCCCTCCCGACTTGTTCCGTTCCAGGAAGGGAGCCACGGGGGACGTGTCGCCCAGCGGATGCAGAAGTTCGATGCGGGTGTTCGGCAGATCGACGAATCTCACCGTCACTCCGAACTCCGGGAGCGGAGTGGGGTCCGATACGACTGCTCCCAGTATGTCTCGATAGACGGCGGCCGCCGCATCGAGGTCGGGGACGACGATAGCCACATGGTTGAGTCTGCCGATCGTCGAGCTCATGGGCGTCTCCTTTGGTCGAGAAAGATGTCGACAAGTCTCCGGGCGGCGACCGTAGGTGGAATGACCCCGGCCATGACCTCCGCCTCCAGAACGGGGACCTCCTGCTGTATCTGGGGGTCGTTCGTGAGTGCGTCCTGGAGTTCGCGGGCGGTCTCGTTCCACAGCCAGGTCCGGGCTTGTTCGGCCCTTCGCTCGCTGAGTCCACCGCCGGACGACAGCGTGAGGAGGTGGCGCTCCACATGCCCCCAGACTTCGGCGACTCCCTCTCCGGTGAGCGCCGAGCAGGCCTGGACGGGCACCTGCCAACCTTCGGAGCGCGGTCTCAAGAGATCGAGGGCGCGAGCGAACTCGGCGGCAGTCCGCCGAGCCGCGGCCTCCAGTTCCCCGTCGGCCTTGTTGACCGCGATCACGTCGGCGAGCTCCATGATCCCGCGCTTGATCCCCTGGAGTTCATCACCGGCTCCGGGTTGCAGGAGTAGGAGGAACGAGTCGGTCATTTCCGAGACCATGGTCTCGGCCTGGCCTACCCCCACGGTCTCCACGATGATGACGTCGAATCCGGCCGCTTCGCACAGCAGTATGGCTTCGCGCGTGCGTCGGGCCACACCTCCGAGCGTCCGGCCTGCCGGGGACGGCCGAATGAACGCCTTTCGGCTGCGGGCCAGGTTCTCCATGCGGGTCTTGTCTCCCAGTATGGAGCCGCCGGAAGCCGCGGAGGAAGGATCGATCGCGAGAACGCCTACCCGGTGATCCGCGGCGATCAGATGGGTACCCAGCGCATCGATGAAGGTCGACTTGCCCACTCCGGGGGCACCCGAGATCCCCAGGCGTATCGAGTTGCCGGTTGCGCCCATGATCGATTCGAGGACCTCGGCGGCGCGTGCGCGGTCATCGAGCTGAGTGGACTCGACGAGTGTGATGGCCCGGGCCAAGGCCTGCCGCTGTCCGGCTTGCAGCGCTTCGGCGATGTGGACCGTTGTGTCACGTGTCAAAGCTGATCACCATCCTCATCTCCCCAACTCGGCCTGACACTGGATGGTTCTGGCGGAGCATGCTCGGTACAGGATAACAGTACGGTCGCCGACGTCCGTACCCAGATCGCCTGCGGCACAGGGCCTACGGTAGAGCGTTCCAGTCCGCTCGGGCGGCCTCACTCAGCGTCTGCAAGAACGCGCGCAGGGCAGGCGATCGGTAGGCACTGGACAGATACACGACATCCAACTCGATGGTGAGAGGTCCTTCTCGAAGCGGTATGGGTACCAGACTACCGGCTTCGAGTTCCCGTCGCGCGTCCGGCTCGAAAAAGAAGGCCAGAGCGCCCCTTTCGGAGACGTAGCGTTTCATCAGCTCGAGTGAACCGGTTTCCAATAGGATCGTGGGCGACGCGCCGAAGGACGCGAGACGCCGGTGGAGCATCGATCCTGAGGCCGACCCCGTTTCCCGGCATACGAAGGGCTGCTTGTCCAGATCCTTCCAGCCGACGTCGTCCTTCCCGGCGAAGGGATGAGTGGGCCCGGCTGCCAGGACGAACTCGACCGTGCGCAGGGGTCTCGCCATGAGACGGGGCGAATAGTCCTGCCGGCCGACCACGGCCAGGTGGTAGGCCATCCTCTCGACTCCGTCGACTGCCTCCCGGGAGGTGCCGTCCCTGAGTATCACACGCACGTGAGAGTAGGTCTCTTCAAACGCGGTGATGGTGGAGAGAAAGAAGCGCGCGAACATCTTGCTCGCCCCGACGCGCAGTTCATACCGTCCGGGTGCGCCCAGGTCCTCCAGGGCGTGCTCGAGCGTCTCGGCCGCCTCGAAGATCGGACAGGTGTACTCGAAGAGGGCCTCGCCCTCCGCCGTCAGCTTCACTCCCCTGCCGACCCGATCGAAGAGGGTGACCTGATGGCGGGCCTCGAGTCCGCGGATGGCGTGGGTGACGGCCTGCGGCGTGATGGAAAGCAGTTTCGCCGCTTGAGCGAACTGCGACTCGCGGGCCGCCGTATGGAAGATCCGGAGTTGGTTGAGATTGAGTAGCATGCTAAAGCACAGCTTAAGTTACCAGTGAGAAAAAGTCGATTGTCCGACGTCTCGGCTGTTGGAACAATGGATGTGGGAGGGCTTCTGCCCCGCGGCCGGGACTTCCTCGGCCCGGGACGCTGAAAGGAGAACGATGAACCCGACAGACACTGGTACCGCCTCGACTGGCGAGCTGCGCGCCGACGCCATCGTGATCGGGACGGGCGCGGCTGGACTGTGCGCCGCTCTCACGCTCGGGTCCGGGGGCGCCTCGGTCCTCGTGTTCGAGCAGTTGTGCGAAGTCGGGGGCATGACGAATCACATCGAGGGGCTGTTCGCGGTAGAAAGCAAGATGCAGAAGAAGTTGAACGTCGGCCTCACTCTCGATGAAGCCTTTCAGATCCACATGGATGAGACTCACTGGCTGGCCGACGCCCGGCTGGTCAGGAAGTTCATGGAGAGATCGGGTCCCAACATCCAGTGGCTGGAGGATCTCGGGGTGGAGTTCAGCGGGATCTTCAGCATGTCGCCTCACACGCCACGTGTGTGGCATCAGTTGGTTGAATTGGGAGAGGGAGGTCTCGTCAAACCGCTGTTTCGGAGACTGTCCGAACTGAAGAACGTCCGAGTGTTCCTGGAGACGCCCGTTGAAAGTATGGTGATGGAGAACGAACAGGCGGCCGGCGTAGTCGTGAGAACGAAGGATGGCGACACGGTGACGGCCTCCGCGAAGGTAGTGGTCATCGCTTCCGGCGGATACCAGGACAACAAAGAATGGGTCGACCGATACTGCAAGACCGGGTATATCCGACCCATCGCCGCGTCGAACATGACGGGCGGACCCATTCAGATGGCCTGGGACGTCGGAGCCGATGCCGCCGGGCTTGGTGTCACACAATCGTTCGTAGTGGTTCCGGGTGAGGAACTGAACTCTGAACTGCTACAGGCCGGGTACCAGCCGCATCTGTTCGTCAACAGGGATGGCCACCGGTTCTGCGACGAATCCGTCGTATGGAACTTCTCCTTGGGGGGAAACGCGTTGGCCATCCAACCGGGCGCCTTCGCGTGGTGCATCTTCGACGACACGAGCAAGGAGGCGCTGAAGCAGCCCAACAGCCTGCTCTATGTGTGCGCCTCGTTCTTCGACATCTTAGCGCCGCTCCCCAACATCGACGCCGAGATCGAGCGAGGCATGCGCGAGCGGAAAGCCTTCCGCGTCGAGAGTCTGGAGCAACTGGGCGTGAAGATTGGTGTCGAGGCAGAGGACCTATGTGCCACCGTGGAAGAATACAACCGCTGCGTCGACGCCGGCTACGACTCCGTCTTTGCCAAAGACCGCCGTTACCTCCACGAGATCCGGACGCCGCCCTTCTACGCGATCCGCCTGGGCCTCGCCACGTTCATAACCAACGGAGGGATCCGGGTCAATGACCGGTTGGAGGTGCTGACCAGGGACAGCGTGGCCATCGAGGGGCTCTACGCCGCAGGATGCTGCGTGGGCGGCCTAGTGGGCGACACATACGAGGTGTCGAGCACCGGCTCTTCGTGCGGGTTCTCTGTAGCGACCGGCCAGATGGCGGGCGAAAGCGCACTCGAGTACCTGGGTAAATAGCCGGGGTCGGGTTCGACGTCCGGGGGCTGTCCGTCACTCGCCCAGATTGAGGACGACATTGAATCTACCGAACATCAGCGCCGTCAAAGCGGCCGAGACTATCTCGACGATCTGCCCGTCATCGTAGCCGAGGTCGCGAAGCGCCTGCACGTCCTCGTCGGTGACCCTCGTATGGTCCGTCGCGACCTTCCTCGCAAACTCGAGGGGGACTCGCCATTCGGGTGGCAGTTCGGCCTTTCTCTTGTCGAAGTCCTGGACCATGTCGATGGTCTCGTCGCTCACGCCGTCGACCTTCGCCGAAGCGGAATGCCACTTGACGCAATATGAGCACTTCTGGCTTTCGTTGACCAAGACGGCCAGGAGTTCCTTGAGCCTCTGGTCGAGAGTCCCTTCCCTGAGGGCGTGATGCTCGAGCGTGTACCAGAGGTTGTGCAACGTGGGGTCCCAGGCAAGTGCTCGGTGCAGGGAAGCAGCCCACAGCAGCTTGTCGTCGTACCCTTGGGGGACATCCGCATCGTCGATACTGTCGACGATGCCCGATCTCTCGCGGAAATGTGTTCTGCTTTCTTCGGAGAAACTGCGCTCCACCACTTCCTCGATGCGTTCGAACGACTGCAGTTCGATCCTCGGCCTGTTCTGATCGGACATCGCGCACGACCTCCTCGCATGTAAGAATGCAGACACTCCCACGGAATGACCCCGCTCGTCGGTCCGCTTCCTATGATAGGGCGAGGGCCGGGACTGTGTCGGGCGCCGGTCTGAAGCCGACCCGCCGGTGCCCATTTGCTTCTGCACCGGGCGGGGATGGACGCGCCGAACGAAGACCACGGGTGCTGTCAAACGGGCATCCCTTGGCACTACGCGTCTCGGTATGATGGGGTGATCCCAAGAGGAGTGAACGCTCCCTTTGGTCGGAGCACCGGCCTGTCTAGCGAGGAGGATGTTGGTGAAGACAGAGAATCGTCTGCCCTATCTGAAGCCTGAGGGTCTGGACGAAGAGCAACAGAGACTGTACGACCATCATCTCCAAGCGATGCAGTCCATGCCCTATCCTTGGCTGACAGTCGACGGCGAACTCAACGGGCCGTCCAATGCCATGATGCACTACGCAGAGATCGGCAACATGCTGTTCCCCATGAACAGGGCCTTGGTCCGGGACAGCGTGGCGGGGCTGGGATGGTCGATCCACGAGTTGGTGATCCTGACGGTGGTGGCGAGCGCCGGGGCGCAGTTCGGCATCTACGCTCACGCGAGGCTGGCAAGAGAGCACGGTCTGTCCGACGAGACGATCGCCGCGGTGGTGGCCGGGTACCGTCCGCCTGACCTCTCCGAGAAGGAGGCCATCGCCTACGACTTCGCAGTGGCTCTCTGTAAGGTCGGCCCGGTGCCCGAGATCATCTACAGGAGGGCCTTGGAGGCGTTCGGAGAGAAGACGCTGCTGGCGGTGGTGTTCGTGGCGGGGAACTTCAAGATGATCGGCACCATACTCAACGCTTTCAACGAACCGATACCGGCGGAGGATGCTTGAGGCACCGCGCGTCTTCCCGCGCCGGAGCTTCTAGACAGTGAGGTCGGGTATGACGCCCAGGTCCATATCCCAGGGGTTCAGCTTCCAAGGGCTGGACGGCGAACCGAGAAGGATTTCGTACACCCGCTGGATGGTGACTCCGTCACGCTGCATCTGTTCGTACGACCAGAACTCACGACCTATCAGGTAGTTCTCGCCTATCTCCTCCCAGGAGGCGAAGGTCTTTTGGAGCATCATCGCGACCGGCATGATGAGGTCCCAGGCCTCCTCCTCAGAAAGATACCCGGAGACGTAGCCCACACGGCACAAGTAGATGAACCGGCAGTAGTCCCATCCAAGAAGGCTCTTGGAGCCCAGGGCCGCTGCGTGCTTCCTCACCATATCCACTTGATGTTTGGTGTCGTAGTCTTTGGCGACTTCCGTCAGCAGCTCCTGAAGCTCATCCTCGCTCAGACTGGAAAGATACGCGGCGATCTCTTCCCACATCTGTCGATGACCGCCCCGGTCGATCCAGTCGAGGGACGTGAACAGATCATCCCTGCTGTTGATGCCCCACCATTCGGCCAGACCCTGCTGCTCGAGTCTCGCGTTCTCCGCCGTCGCCTCGTGCACGCCGAGGAGGTCGTCACGTCCGCCGTTGAGGTGACAAAGGAGAGCGGAAGTGGCGAGCGCCCAGGCGTGGGGGGTGCCGGGTTCCACGATCTGCTGGTCGAGCAGGTCGTTGGGAGGGACGGTGGCCGGCACTGAGAGCGGGTCGTTGCCTGAGGGGCTGGAGGCGGGAACCACCTCGTACTCCAGCTGCGCGAGGTCGACCCCGGCCTTGACCTCGTACACGACAGTGAAGGAGCGATGCTCGTCATCGGCCAATGAGTAGTGCAGTTGCTCGATCGCGCCCGGCAACACCTCGATGGTGGCGGGCGAGACTTCCGCGAACCAACCCTCGGGACCCCAGATCCGCACGGTGTAGTCATCCGCCCACCTCGCCAGGAGATCCTGATTGCGGACGTGGAAGGTCAGGGTCACGTAGGAGTTCAGCGTGTCGACCGGAGCCGCGGCCGGGTAGTCCTGGATCTTCTCCACGGCCCACACCAACCCGTCGATCTGTGTGGCCTGGTCTATGGGCCGCCTCACGTTTCCACCCGAGCAGTGCGGCATGGTCTCAGTGGTTCGACACCAGAGGTCTCCGTTCAGTATCCACGTCGTCATCTCCACGCACCGGGAACGGAGTCCGCCCGGCGACCGGACCTCCTCGGTGATGATTACGCTGGCCAGGGTCGCACCGGGTGCGATGCTGATCCTCTCGATAGCCATGCTGTCGGGAACCACGGAGGCTGTGTCTTGCTCTCCCTCTGGCGGGGACCACGCTTCTTGGTAGTCCGCCGCTGCCTGGGCCAGATCATCGGCCGGTCCGTGGAGGAAGGTCATCAACTCCTCGGTCTTGTCCTCTCCCGTGGAAGCGATGGAGGCGAGGAGAGCATTCCAGGCGTGCACTCTTTCGGTGAGCGTCGCTTCGGCCTCGGCCACGCGTCGTGCCTCATCTTCCCTCACGATCTGGCCGGTCAGACGCTGGAGGTCTTCGGGCACTTCGTCGCTGGAGAAGGCCCCGACGTAATCCAACGCCAGGAAGCTGAGGACACCGATGGCGATGAGACCCGCCGCGCAGATGACGGCAAGTCGTATTCCGCTCCTTCCTTTGGGACGCCTTCGTGTAGGCGTAGACGAGAGGGATCCCGACCAGGGTCGAGTCCGGTCTATCTCTGACCAGTGAGGTTTCCTGGGTTCGGGATTCTCCAAGGTGACGGTACCTCCGACGGCGCCGCGGAAGATTCGGGGTCGGGCAAACCAGGGCCTGGCCCCTCGAACAGTCCTTCGACATGCAGGGGCCCGGGCTTTAGCGCTGTCGCGGACTGTGGGCGACGCAGTCCATCGCCGCCGCTTTGGCTGAGGTCAGGTCGGCAGAGACGGTTCCTAGTAAGATGAGGACCGACGACCTACGAGAAGACCTACCCTCAGGAGGTACACGTGAGCGAAGCGCAGGCCTGCGCAACCTGTCACTACTGGCAAGAACAGTCCAAGCGCTGCCGCAGATATGCCCCTCGCGCGATTCCGGGGAAGGGTGAATGCAGCGACGAAGCCCAGACTGCCGTCTGGGCTGTGACCGACGCCGAAGACTGGTGCGGAGACTACGAGTCCACCCTGGAGGAAGAGTACGAAGAGGAGTACGAGGGGGACGAGGAGTGGGAGGCCGATGGCTCGCCCAAAGTGTCGCCGCCTCCAGCCGCTCCACAACAAGCGCGGAGAGGGCTCTTTGGGTGATTCCCTGACCTGACGGTATTCGTTGGGCCGTATCTTACGATAGGGGGTGAGTCGGGACCACCTAACGTTCACCGACCGATCACCCACCCAAACCTCGACGACACAGCAGACCCTCATGGAAACTGGCCTGATTCAACCTCAGGCCAGTGTCCATGGCTGCCTTCGCCACCCAGATCCAGCGGGCGCGTGGATCAGGAAGGGATGCGAACTTCAAGTGAAGCCGGTCACGCGGTCGCGCCCCGTCGCAGTGCGCTTCCCCGGAATCCTCACGATAGATGCCTATGAGGCATTAATGCGCATAAGGTAATCTTGCCTTTTGAGCAGTGACGGGCTACACTATGCGGCGTGAACGGACCAGGACTCCGAGAGATCAAGAAGGAAGCGACCGCGCACGCTCTGGGGGAGGCAGCCTTCGAGCTGGCTCTGGAGCGGGGCATGGATGGTTTCGTCATCGATGACGTCGTCCAGCGAGCGGGGTACTCTCGCCGGACGTTCACCAACCACTACTCCTGCAAGGAAGAGGCGGTGGCCTCGGTGCTTCACATCGGAGCGAGCACCACTCCCGCCTTCATCGCCGATCTTCCCAAGGACACCTCGTTGCTCGATGCGCTCGAGGCCTTGATGCGGGGGCAGCTGGATGCTGGGATGCTGGAGAGAGTGCGCAACCTCGTGTCACTCTGCGTGAAGTACCCGACTCTTGAGCCGTATATCCTTGCGGCCGTGAGACACGTACGCCAGTCGACAGTGGCGACGCTCGTGCAGTTCGCCGAAGGGCGCTACTCCGACCAGTACATCCACACACTCTTCGCCATGGCCTACGGAGCCCTGTCGCTGCTGTTCGACGGCAGCCTCGAGATCCCGATCCCCGGACAGTCCGGCGCCAACGGTTCCGAAGCTGTGACACTCGAGGAGTTCCTCGACGCTACGTTCGCCCACCTGCGTAGCGGCTTCTAGCCGCTGCTCGACCGACCAACAGTCTCGAACCCTCGTTAGGAGATCTGACTCATCATGTCCACACTGCTGTACAAGATCGGCCGCGCCGCCTACGGGAGACCGTGGTACTTCATATTGGCCTGGGTGATAGTGCTCGGCGTTGTGCTGGGCGCCCTTGGTGCGAATGGTGTCAGCGTCACCTCGGAGATGAAGATCGAAGGCACCGAGTCCCAGATGGTGCTCGACCAGTTGACCAAGGAGATGCCTGAGGCTTCCGGGGGCCAGGGCAGTGTCGTCTTCGTGGCACCGTCCGGCCAGAGTCTCGCCGACCCTGGTCAGGCAAGTGCCATCCGCGAAGCGGTCACAAGCGTATATGCCCTCGAACACGTGATCGACCCCGCTGAACTCGTCTCCGCGGCTGGTGAGGAGTCGGCTCCCGCTGCGAGCGAGGGCGAGGGGGGACAGACGGATGCGGGGAGTACATTGCCCTACGGCCCACTCCTGGTAGATGGCGCACCCGTGTCTGGTGTGCTCGTCGCGGCGGACGGCAGCGTCGCCTTGTTCCAGTTCCAGTTCACCGAGCAGATCCAGTCGCTGCCGAGCGGGGTGACGGATTCGGTCATTGCCGCGGTAGACGCAGTGGCGGCCGACACCGGGATCACCGTACTACCCGGGGAATCGCTCCGCGCCATCGAGCCTCCGATGGGCCTCAATGAGGTCATAGGCTTGGTCATTGCGGCCATCGTACTCGTCCTGACTCTGGGCTCGTTGACTGCGGCCGGGCTGCCCATCATAACCGCGCTCATCGGCGTCGGCATCGGTGTGGGCGGGGCCTACGCACTTTCGACCGTTATCGACCTCAACTCCATGACTCCCACCTTGGCACTGATGATCGGACTGGCCGTGGGGATCGACTACGCGCTCTTCATAGTCAATCGTCAGCGCCGCCTCATTCTGACCGAGGGTCTCAGTGCGAAGGATGCGGCCAGTCGGGCGGTGGGCACCGCCGGCAGCGCGGTGTTCTTCGCCGGCCTTACCGTCATCATCGCCCTTTGCGGGCTCGCGGTCATCAGGATCGGGTTCGTGACCACTATGGCGCTGGTGGCTGCGGTGACCGTCTTGGTGGCCGTACTCATCGCTCTCACGCTCCTACCGGCTCTGCTTGGGCTGGTGGGCGAGCGAGTGTGCTCGCGGAAGGCTCGGGAGAAAGGAAGGGTACGTATCGAGAGGGAGCACCGAGGGCTGGCGCATCGTTGGGTCAGCGGCGTGGTCCGGCTCCGCTGGCTGGTGATCGTCGCGGTCATCGTCGTACTGGGGGCCGCCGCGGTTCCCATGACCAGCATGGAACTGGGTATCCCCTCGGGCGCCACGGCCAACGAGGACAGTGACTCTCGCCAGAGCTACGATGCCATAGCGGCGGGCTTCGGCGAGGGCTTCAACGGTCCGCTCCTGATGGTTGTCGAACCAGCGGATCCCTCCGGCGCGATCACAGCGGAAACCCTGGCCGGCGTCATGCAGGACGTGCAGGCCGTCGAGGGCGTGTCTGCCGTGCTGCCGATGAGCGTCAACGAGTCAGGGAACATGGCCATTCTCAATGTCATCCCTGATTCAGGGCCCGGCGACGCCGAAACGAAGGACCTCGTGGAGATCCTTCGGGCTCCAGATTCAAGCGTCTCACAGACCTACGACGTGAAACTGGGGATCACCGGCATAACAGCGATCACCATCGACGTGTCCGACAAGCTTGCCGGCGTCTTCCCCATCTACGTGGCGGTCATCCTGGGGCTGTCACTCGTGGTTCTGCTTCTCGTCTTCCGGTCGATCGCGGTCCCGCTCAAAGCCACGATCGGCTTCCTCTTCAGCATACTCGCCACCTTTGGTCTCACGACGGCCGTGTTCCAGTGGGGATGGCTGAAGGGACTCTTCGGTTTCGACACCGGCGGGCCACTGATCAGCTTCATGCCCATCATGATCACAGGCATCCTCTTCGGGCTGGCGATGGACTATGAGGTCTTTCTCGTGTCGTCCATGCGCGAGGCGCACGTTCACGGCCGTCGCGGCACTGCCAGCGTGATCCACGGCTTCGAGCAGAGCAGCCGGGTGGTGGTGGCCGCGGCGGTGATTATGGCTTCGATCTTCTCCGGGTTCATCTTCGGTGACGAGGTCATGATCAAGCAGATAGGATTCGCCCTGGCGGTGGGGATCGTGGTGGACGCGTTCATCGTGCGCATGGCCTTCGTTCCGGCGGTCATCGCCGCACTGGGCGAGAGGACCTGGTGGCTACCGAGATGGCTCGACCGACTGCTGCCGAATCTGGACGTCGAGGGCGACAAGCTTATGGCGATGCTCAAGGACAGCGACACCCGGTCGAAGGAAGACGGCGAGAAGGATCGCGGAAGCGCGTCGACGGCGGTGAACTCCGCGAGACGACCGGCCGACCAGACCGATTGACCGGCGCGATCAGGGGACCCGAGAGGCATGAGTGACCTCGATTTCCCCCTGGCCTTCCGACGCCGAGTCTTGCCTAGGTAGGGCGAAGCCTCACGGGGTCGTGTGAGGCTTCGCCAGACAGGGCGTAGGGGTCACAACTCGGAGGGGGAAGCTTCGTGTGACTCCACGACCTATGTTCGCACTGCTCGCCTGAAGGCAGCCTGAACGCATGGCCTCGTGGTGACCGAACGACTGGAGACGCGGGCTCTACCCTACGGCTTGCGCGGTGGGGGGCGGTGCTGCAAACCTCTGCTCCCAGGCAGCCACCTCTTCCGTCGGCCTCCATGCGATCCAGGAGACAGCAGCGGATTCTGCAACCACAACTCTCCACGTCCTCGTCTGCCACGCTGGCGAAGTATCAAGAAAGCGCTGCTCGGAGAAAGTGGAGACTGTATAGTTGAAATGCCCACAGGAGGGTGAATCGAGAAGCCGCTGCTGCAAGGGGGCCGAGTGAAGCCCAGGTTCACGGTGGTTCATGGCATTTGCGCCATTCTTTTTTCCCTGGGCCTCGTTTTTCTGTGGCAGCCACCTTCAGCCGAGGCGACGAGAACGGTTCGGGTAGGTGTATTTCCAGCTGCTCCCTTGGTGCAGAATGCGAGCAATGGGCCCGAAGGCCTGTTCATCGATCTGATCGAGTACTTCGCCCTCTCGCTGGATTGGCAGGTCGAATACGTCGACAAACCGTGGAGCGAACTACTGGTCGACCTGGAGGAAGGTGAAATCGACCTCCTACCTGCCGTCGCGGTCACCGACGAGCGGCTGGGCATCTATGATTACAGCCGGGACCCCCCATTTGTCGACTCGGGGGTCCTATTCATCGGGACGAGCTTCCACCTAGACACCATCTTCGACCTGCAAGGGGCGCGGGTCGCTGGGGTGGAGGGAAGCATCTTCACGGACGGCTTCGTATCGTACGCAGCCTCTTTCGGCGTCGAATGCGACATCCTGCTGACAGAAGACAATCCCTCCGTCATGCAGGCCATTACCGACGGCACGGCTGATGCCGGCATCTGCATCTACTCCCTAGGGACGGAACTCGCGCGGAAGTACCCTGTCAAGATGACAGCTGTCACCTTCTTCCCGAGGGCGCTGAGCTTCGCCGTGCCCAAAGGCAAGAACTCCGACCTCATCGCGGGAATCGATCGAGTCTTGGCCCCTATGCTCAAGGATCCCGACTCAGAATATGGCCGCTCTTTCGAGAAATGGATCACGGCCGGTCCGTCAGCCTCGATCCCCGTCTGGATATGGTGGGGAATCGGCGGCCTCTGTCTGGTCGGGATCGTCTTCGGAGCCTGGACCATCACGCTCAAGAAGCGAGTATCTGCTAGAACAAGACACCTTGCGGCGGAGATCTCGGAGCGTACGCGGGCAGAAGAGGAGCTGGCAACGAGTCAGTCCGAACTTCATGAGGTGCACCGTCTTGCTCAGTTGGGCGTGTGGTCCTGGGAGCCGGCCGCTGACGTGGTCACATGGAACGAGGAACTCTTCCGGATCAGTGGCCGTGACCAGCGACATGGCGCGCCCAGCTTCAAAGAACAAGCGGATCTGTACACCCCGGAGAGCTGGGAGCGACTCCAGGCGGCGGTGGAAGAGGCGCTTGCGAGCGGCAAGCCCTACAACCTGGACTTGGAGATGCTGCGTCCCGATGGCGAACGGCGCTGGACCAATGCGTGGGGTGGCGCTGAACGAGGTCCCACCGGCGAGGTCGTGCGACTGCACGGCACGGTTCAGGACATGACGGAACGCAAGCAGGCCGATGCGGCGCTTCGAGAGAGCGAAGAGAAGTACCGTAGCCTGATCGAACGCGCCAACGACGGCATCGTCATAATCCAGGACGGCCTGATCAGTCTCGCCAACCCCGGTGCCGCCAGAATTTGGGGAGGAGACATCGCTGATCTGGTGGGTTCTGCCTTTGCGGACCACATTGATCGAGCTGAGGTCTCTACAGTGGTGGATCGCTATCGTCGGCGCATGGCGGGAGAAAAGGTGCCGCCCATATACGAGACCGTGATCCGGGCTGTGGACGGCCATAAGATATTTGCTGAGTTGAGTGCCGAGACGATCACCTACGAAGGTAGACCTGCCGACTACGTGATCATCCGCGATCTCAGCGAACGCAAAGCCGCTGAGGCCGCCATCCGGGAGCGCGACGAGCAACTGCGGCAATCCCAGAAGATGGAAGCCGTCGGCCAGCTGGCCGGAGGCATCGCCCATGACTTCAATAATCTGCTGACCGCGATCATCGGCTACAGCGATCTGCTGCTTGCCTCCGAGCAGATGTCCGACTCCCCTGATCGGAAAGACCTTGAGGAGATCAAACATGCCGCCGAGCGAGCCGGGTCCCTCACGCGTCAGATCCTCGCTTTCTCCCGTCGTCAAGCGCTCAAGCCGGATGTGGTTTCGCTCAACGAGGTCCTCACTGGCCTGGAGCCGCTTCTTCACCGCACGCTGGGAGAGCGCATCGATCTCGTCAGCCTCAAGCACCCCGACCTCGGTCACACGGAGATCGACATCCATCAGTTCGAGCAGGTGCTCGTCAACTTGGCCCTGAACGCCCGCGACGCCATGCCTTCTGGTGGCAGGCTTACCCTTGAGACCGCCAACGTAGAGTTCGACGAGGAGTATTGCAGGAATCATCCGGATGCCGTTCCGGGGGCGTGCGTCATGCTGGCGGTCTCCGATGACGGGACAGGTATGGACGAGGCCACCCGTGAGCGGGTCTTCGAGCCGTTCTTCACCACCAAGGCTCCCGGAGCGGGGACCGGGCTGGGGTTGGCCATGGTCCACGGCGTCGTCAAACAGAGCGGGGGAAACATATTCGTCTACAGCGAACCAGGCAAAGGAACCACTTTCAAGATCTACCTACCTCGAGTGGAATCGGGCCCGGCGGTGCAGAAAGAAGAGATCACGGTCTCTGGTCAGGTCTCAGGGGGCGAGACGATCATGGTGGTCGAGGACGAGTCGTCCCTCCGTGGCCTTGTCGCACGGGTGCTCGGGGAGGCCGGGTATGAGGTCATGACTTACGGATCGGCTGACGCTGCGGCGAAGGCTCTTGACGGCGGTGAGATCGTCCCCGATCTGCTCCTTACCGATGTGGTGCTCCCCGGTGCTCTTCAGGGTAAGGATTTCGTCGACCATGCGCTCTCCGTACGACCAGATTTGCCTGTCCTCTATATGTCCGGTTACACGCGTAACGCCATCGTTCATGCCGGGCGCCTAGATGAAGGGGTCAACTTCCTGGAGAAACCCTTCACCGCGGGGGCGTTGGTCCGCAAGGTGAGAGAGGTGCTGGATCGAGTTCATCCCTCAGGCTGAGTATCGACCGGCCGAAGCAGACGCAGCCTCACCGACCGGTCATCCGCGCGCGCCGAGACCACGCTGTAGGCCCGCATGGATTTCGAGCTAGATCATCCTCAGGTGTGCGGGCGCACTTCGACCGGTGATGGTTCCCTCACCTACCCCTTCGAAGGATTGGCTACCAGCGCATCCATCCGGGCAGTCGGTTCTCGCTTGGGCCGGTCGATCACACGGGAGGCGTCGGTGACTGTCGGATCATCGCCTGGTAGCATCCGAGCACGAAACGATGCCTGGAGGTTAGTGGAATGTGGAAGACTGGCAGGTGTCTGGAGACGACGATCGCACTGTCATCACGGGTCTGTTCAGTGGGCTCCCTGCCGGTGACGGGCCCTTACGTGGTGACTGGAGCTTCACACCGATGGAGCCCCCCACACCCGGCACCGAATTCCGGGCGCCCGAAGGCGCAGACACGGTGAGGGTCGCTTTCTATCCGGGGAAACAGACGGAGTACATCTTCTTGCGCCTGGTGGACGTCGTTGCCGATGTGGAACTCTGGCGTGGCGTGTACAGACTCGTTGCACCGGAGCACGGGGGACCGGTCGAGTTGCTTCGTCCGAGTTGAGGGCGGCCACTACGGCCGGCCGGCCGGTTTCCCCGGCTCGGTCGCCCGTAGTCCCGCGGCGCCGGAGCGTGGTTTCCATCACTGGTTTCGACCGAAGACTACCCAGATCGCCACAGCCGGCTCGTCCCTGACGTTCAGGACTCGGTGAGGACCACCGAGGGTGCATGGTTCTGGTGCGGCCGGACACCCATATGGGGTGAACGCTACCACAGGAGGTCCCAGTGTCCGGCGTGACTCCACGCACAATCGCGGGCTATCTGTTCGTCGCGAACAAGGACGGCACGTGGCACCTCAGCTGCGAAGAGACGGGCGAGCTCCTAGTGATATTCGAGTCATCTGACGATGCCTTGAAGTTCGCGCAGGCGCTCATGGCCGACGATGAACCTTGGCGCGTCGTGATCCGAGGAGTGGGATAACCGCCCTCCTCGAGAACCTGGACAACGGAGTGCGCAGAGTCCGGCTTGTGATTCACCAGCACGATCTCAGCTTCGGCGTATGTTCTGTCCAGCATGCCGTCTCTCCCTGAGTTCGCCGCATACACTGATTACTGATGTGTCCGGAAGGTGCCGGTGTATTACAATCGGGTTCGTTTGACTCGGCACGAGACCGGAACGGGGGACGCCGAGGGCGGGAACCTGCTTCGTGAGCCCTTTGATCGAGAGCAGGCTGGCATATCGCCCGCCTCCGGGACTCTTCTCTAGGCAGGGGGCCCAAAGCGAGACTCGAGGAACGACAGGCTCGGCTGGAAGCGCTGTTTCGTGAGCACTCATATCGGGTGCTCACCTATGCCCACAGCAGGGGAGCCTCCATGGCCGAGGCGGAAGAAACCGTCTCTGAGACTTTCCTCGTGTGCTGGCGTCGACTCGAAGACGTCCCGGATGATGCCTTGCCGTGGCTTCTCGGTGTGGCGCGCAGGATCCTGGCCAATCTGTGGCGGGGCAAGCATCGAAGAGAGGCTCTGTGGCGTCGAGCCACCTGTCATCTACCGAGTGCGGAGGTCGGCTCTCCCGAGTCCACGGTTCTTGCCTCTTCCCCCGCTTCCGTGTGGGAGGGCCTAGCTCAACTCGACCCTGGAGACAGAGAGATCCTTCTGCTCGTGGCATGGGACGGTCTCAGCTACCGAGAGGCGGCCAAAGCCATCGGTTGCAGCTCCGCGGCCTTTGCCACGCGACTTCATCGGGCGCGAAAGCGTCTTGAGAAACATATGGGGGATATCCGGACACCTGACGAATCAGACAGAGCGCAAGACGAGCGGGGATGACGGTGGACAAGAAGCGACACAGGGTCATGAAGGATATCGCGGGGGCGAAGCCCCCCTGCGCCCTGAGCCCGGATGAATGGGAGCGGAGCGAGACTGCCAACAACATTCTGAATCGGATCATCGAGAGCCCTGTCCCCGAGAAGAAGCGCTTGGGCCATCGATCCCGCTATCTCCTCCTGGCGGGTGCGGCTCTGGTCCTGGCACTGGTAGGCGTCACCGCCGTGTTCACACTGAGCGGCAGAGGGGATGAGCGGGTGGCTTCCCCAAGCACGAGCATGGTCGGCACCAGCATCATGCCTGAGGGGGGATCTGTCACCGTGCAGCGGGCTTTGGAGGATCTCGTGGCGCTGTCCGTGCTCAGACCCGGTAGCACGCAGTATCAAGAACCGGTGGCACCGGAAATGGGTTGGGAGGAGGCCTTGCTCAAGGAGGCAGAGGCCCTCGGGCTGTTCGGGTCGAGCAGCGGATCTGGCGCATCACTCTCACTCACGGCTCCGGTGACTCGGGCACAGTTCGCCCTGTGGCTATGGAGACTGTTCGGACCCCTTCCTCCCCGATCCGAGAGCCTGGCCTTCTCGGACCTGGGGTTCCTGCATCCAGACGAGCGAGACGCCGTACTGGGACTAGCCCAAGCCGGAGTGCTGACCCCCTATCCCGACGGGACCTTCAGGGGACACGATGCACTCTCCCGGGAGGCGGAGGCCGACCTGATCGCCCGGCTCGAGGCGCTTCTGCAGTAGGCGGGTCAGTGGGCGACCATCCCAACGCTCTCAAGGCCTGAGGTTCTGCAAAGCTCTCTCCTGCAAGCCCGCATCGTCGTTCCCTGTCGTGCGGGCTGTGTAAGAAACCGACCCCGGCCGCACACTCTGGCTGATGACGGGCTTTCTGGGCGCCGTGCGCGCCGACCGACCGAACGCTTCGCGCAATGGCAAGGCAGAAGGAGGTGATCGATGTCCACGGAAGCTCGGCGTTGCTCCCAACCTAGAGTGATTCGGTCGCGAAACAGTGTGAAGCGAACTGGAGAGGTGAAAGGATGAGACGAAGGCTTCCCCTGCTGCTGGTGGCAGCACTGGTGCTGGTACTGACCATCGGCGCAGAGGCGTCAGCAATATCGCTGCACGCCGGCAACACGAGATCGCGTGGGTACGGCGTGAAGGCCGATATCTCCACGCCGTCCTCCGCGCCCTATGTGGGATATTCCGGTCAGTCGAGTTGGGTGTCGACAGCGGGGCCCTATTACTGGGTGCAGACGGGCTGGCTGTACTACTACCAGGATTCGGCTGCCAAGTCCTATTGGGAGTACAAGCTCCCGACCGGATACCAGCTCCAAGAGCTGAGTGATCAAGCGTGGAACTTCACTCGGAACTACTGCGTTACCTTGCTGGCGGACGGGAATTGGCAGGTCAAGATCAACGGGGTCCCTAAGGGGGCCTGGGGAGCGAGTGCCCTCTCTGCTCCTCAGGAACCGGTGCGCGCCGAAGCTGAATCACACGCCTCCTATGTAGAGCTCCATTCGGGATTCAACAACGTGCAGTATCGCGGCACCACCACATGGTTCAATTTCGATGAGAACGGGTGGGTCGAGGAAGGCCCGTACTGGGTGAACGTCACCTACCCGTACCGGTACCAGTGCTACGGACCCTAGCTTAGGGCCACTAGCTCACTATCACCAGCAACGCCCACGAAGGAAAAGAGAAGATGAAGTCAAGAAAGAAGAGGACAGCGCTCACTGTCGCTTTGGGGCTCGTCATATTCGGTCTGACCGGTGCTCTCTTCGGCGGCTGGGCCATGGCCGAGCACCCCGATGTGAACAGCGTCGTCGAACGGCTCGGCGACCAGAAGGTGCCCGTTAAAGAAGGCCGTCAGGTGGAAGGTCAGGTCGAGATCACGCTCGAGAGCACGACGACCGCAGACGAAGGCACCCCAGACGACCAGATCTACATCGGTCGTGTGGAGCGCGAATTCGCGCTTGCCAAGAGCCGAGGCCTTGATGTGGAGAGTCTTCAGACCACTGTCCTGGGTTCTGACGGGAAGGTCCTTGCGGTCGCTCAGATCCCACTGGAGACGATAGATCCAAAGTGGATGGAACCGTCGGAACTGGACGACGCTACGACCGAGAAGCGCGTTCGGGAGCAGTTGGCGAGAGAAGTCACTCTTCGGGGCGTCTCTCTCCAGTCCCTGACCGTCGGCAGCGAAGACGACGGGACCAGGCTCTTGGCTCTCGAGTTCTCCTCGGTGGATGAGGAAGCCGCCAATAGCTCCTGGGCGGAGTTCATGATCAGACTCCGGAAGATCGTGAAAGACAACAACGCGGAAGCCAAAGCGCAGATCGGGCTGGTGAGTGTGGATCTAGCCGACGAAGACGGCAGACCTCTGTTCCGCTACTTGTACGACGTACAGCGCGGCAGTCACAACTGGTGGCAATCCCCCAGCATGACAAGCGACTGGTTCGAGAGCCCGTAACCGCTCGATTGCGGAAGACTGGATCGTCAGGATTCCAGGGTGGTTCCCGTCCGACGCGTGCAGCGTGCGCTCGGACGGGACCCGTTCCCCGAGCTACCTGACCCCGAAGAACGCCTCTTTGACGTTCTTGCTGTTCATGTACAGGATGAGCGCCACGTTGATGATGATGCCGATGAGCGAGGATGCGTAGAAGCCGTTCACGGCCATACCGATTATCCCGAACACGATCGCCAGGACCAACATCACGATATAGCCCCACCATGCCCAGGTCTTGAGGCTCAAGAAGGCGATGGCGAAGATGAGGGTCAGGATGCCTATGATCAAGTAGATCACGCCGACCGCCATGGCCCCTGCGCCGACACCTGCGGCACCCGCGGCAGCTGCCAGACCTCCAACGCCCATGACTGCGATGGAACCGAGGATCCCCAGGACTCCCGAGACGATCCCCAGGATCCCGATTATCACCACTCCAACGGGCCGCTTCATGTGTCCCCCCTCTTGCCGGTGTGCTGGTCAGAAGCTCTCCGTACGACCGAGAGCCACGATACTGCGATTCTTGGCGACGCTCCGTTCTCCTGCGGGCTCCGGGCACGGGGCCGGCAGAACGCATGCTCGCGGTATGGGGGTCGTTTGCGTATGATGAAAAGCTGGCTGTGGCCCGAGCAGGATCTCGGGGATCCACAAGAAGGCAGATTCTAGCGCGCTGGGAGGTACTGAGGTGTCCGACGATACAAGCCGAGGCTGGGCTTTCGAAACCGTCCCCGACCCCATCCCCGATTCATCCATCGCGGAGACCATAGACTGCGACGTGGCCATCATCGGCGCCGGCATCTCCGGGACCCCGGCGGCGATGAAGGCGGCCGAGATGGGCGCCAGTGTGCGGGTGCTGGAGAAGGGCCCCACCTTCGGCACGCACCGGACCGGCGGCTTCGCCGCCTTCGGGACCAAGGCTCAGAAGGAGGCCGGTATCGAGCTCTCCCAAGAGCTGACCGAGAAGATCCTTGCCGACGTGTGGGGCTCCACCATGGCCTTCCAGGGCCGCTTGCCCCTGACCGCGTTGTGGCTGAGACATAGCGGCGAGGTGGCGGATTGGCTTACCGACGTTTTCACCGCCAAGGGCGCCGAGGTCCGGGCCATGAAGGCCGGCGGCATCACCGGCGCCGGCGGCCTGCAGGCTTCCCTGGTCAATCCCAACCCGTTCTGGGACCAGTACTACCTCATCCACCGGGTGGGCCAGACCTTTAAAGAAGGCGAGAACTACAACTGGATGGCACCCATGGTGGAGTACGCCACCGAACGCGGGGCCCTCTACCACTACAACACCACCGCCGAGCAGCTGGTGCGTGATGAGAAGGGGCGCGTCACCGGGATCGTAGCCACGGACGAGCGCGGCCGCTACCTGCGGTTCCGGGCGGGCAAAGGGGTCATACTGGCCGCCGGTGACTTCATAAACGATGAGGAGATGGTGTCGGTCTACTGCCCTCATCTCTCGAAGAACGTCAACAACTTCTCCAACAAGTACTGCACCGGCGATGGGCACAAGATGGCCATGTGGATCGGGGCGGACATGGACGAGATCGTCCCGGGCGACATCTTCCCCGGACAGACCATCACCGGCAAGAACCTGCACCCGGAGGAACCCTTCTGGGCTCTCTATATGGACTGGTGGTGGTGCCCGGCGGTGGCCTCCATGCCCATGCTCTACGTGGACGTCGCCGGCTACCGGTATGCCAACGAGAACCTTCCCTTCCAGCAGAACGCCGTGGCGGCCATCAGCATGCCCAAGGGCTATGTCTGGTCGCTGTGGGACAGCGCCTGGCAGGCGAAGTTCCCCATGATCCCCGACAAGACTCCCGCCTCCCGCAACACCCCCGAGCAGATCGAGGTCGATCTGAAGGAAGGCATCACCGTTCGGGCCGACACCATCGCGGCTCTTGCCGAGCAGATAGAGGTCCCGGTCGAGAATCTTCTGGCCACCATCGCCCGGTACAACGAGCTCTGCGCCCAAGGGCACGACGACGACTGTCTCAAGGAACCCGAGTGGATGCAGCCCATCGACACCCCGCCCTTCTACGCGGCCGGTATCGGGGCGGCCATCACCAGCACCCGGGGAGGCCTCAAGATCAACGCCGACATGCAGGTGCTCGACCGCAAAGGGCTGGTGATCCCCGGGCTCTACGCGGTGGGAAACAACGCCGGCAGCTTCTACGGGATGGTCTATCCTCCTCAGATCGAAGGCAGCGGCATCGGACATGCCCACACCTTCGCGTATCTGGCGGCCCAGCACGTGGCGGGGCGGGGCTGAGGCTCGACCGGGACTGACGTGATGATCTTCTAGAGGACGCGACGCTGCTGCCACGGAACCGCCGGAACGAGGAGGCTCTGCTCATGGCTCCCTGGGAACGACTGCTCCAGCCGCTCAAGATCGGCCCGGTCGTCGCCAAGAACCGTCTGGAATGTGGTCCGGCCATGCCCTGTCTGGCGAATGCGGACGGATCGGTGTCCACGGAACTGATCGACTACTACAAGGTCAAGGCCAAAGGCGGCGCCGCCATCGTGACGGTGGGAGAAAGTGCCATCGATGCCGACTACAGCATCGCCCATCCAGGGGTCCTCTACCTCGACAGCGACAAGAAGATCTCGGGACTGAACCGGCTGGCGAGGGGCATCCAGCGCTACGGAGCACTGGCCTCCATCGAGCTCGACCACGCGGGCGGACAGACGCTGCCAAGCCTTATCGGCAACCGTCGGCCGATCGCTCCGTCGGTCATGCGCAGCGGGCTGCACGAGACTCTGGCCGGGGCAAGCATCGACGTGCAGGAAATGACCGTGGGGATGATAGAGGAGGTGGTCGAGAACTTCGCCAGCGCCGCCCTCCGGGCCAAGAAGGCCGGTTTCGACATGATCATGCTGCATGGCGGTCATGGCTGGCTGCTCGCCCAGTTCGTCTCCCCTTTCATCAACAAGCGGACCGACGACTACGGGGGAAGTCTCGAGAACCGGGCCCGCTTCCCCCAGCAGGTGCTCGAGCGGATCAGGCAGGTGTGTGGACCCGATCTGGCCATCGAATATCGCTTCAGCGCCGATGAGTTGATCCCCGGAGGTCTGTCCCAGGAAGAGGCGCTCCAGTTCGCCACGCTCATCGAGGACAGGGTCGACTGCTTCCATACGTCGTGCGGCACCATCTCCGCCGAAAGACTCTTCCCTCATATCCATCCCGCCTTCTTCCTACCGCGAGGGAAGAACGTCCACCTCGCCGCCCGCCTCAAGCAGGTGGTGAGCAAGCCGGTCACGGTCATCGGCGCCATCATGGATCTCGACATGGCTGAGGAGATCCTGGCGGCCGGGCAGGCCGACATGATCGGGATGACCCGCTCTCTGATCGCCGATCCGGACCTGCTGACCAAGAACCTGCGGGGACGAAGCAGCGAGGTAGTACCCTGCATCCGCTGCAACGAGTGCCTGGCCCTGGCCTCCCGGTTCCTTCCCGTCCGGTGCTCGGTCAACCCGCGCGCAGGCGTGGAGACGGAGATGGCCTGTGTGCAACCGCCCAGGACGAAGAAGAAGGTGGTGGTCGTGGGTGGCGGACCGGCAGGCATGGAGGCCGCGTCGACCGCTGCGGAGCGGGGGCATGAAGTAGTGCTCTTCGAGAAGGAAGAGAGTCTGGGCGGGAACCTCTTCATCGCCTCTCGGCCGGCATTCAAGGATGAGATGAAGCTCTTCCAGGATCACCTGGTCAGACGGGTGGAGGGTCTGCCCATCGACGTCCGCCTGGGCGTGTCCGCGGACGCCGATACGATAATGGCGGAACGTCCGGATCACCTGGTGGTGGCCGTGGGGGCCGAGCCTGCGTGGCCGGATATCCCCGGTCTGGCCGAGGCGAACGTCTTGTGGGCGGGGGACGTCTTCGCCGATCTGGTGGAGACCGGAGACAGAGTGGTAGTGGCCGGCGGGGGCGGTATCGGCTGCGAAGCCGCCCTTCACCTCGGTCGCAAGGGCAAGAAGGTGGTGGTCGCGGAGATGCTGGACAAAGCCGCCACGGACTACAACCCGGTCAATCGCCCCTTGTTGCTCGAACTTCTCACTGAAGCCGGCGTGGAAGTACGCACGGGAGCCCGGGTGGTGGGTGTCTCGAACAGCGGTGTCACCGTGGCCGACGATGCCGGGCGACGGACCGAGATACCGGCGGACAGCGTCGTCCTGGCCTTGGGCATGAAGCCTCGGACTGCGATGGTGGAGTCACTCAAGGACCTCATACCGGGAGTGAGCGCGGTGGGCGACTGCGTGCAAGTGCGCTTCCTCATCGACGCCGTGTGTGGGGGGTTCGAGGCCGCCGTCGAGATCTAGGCTCTCGGTGGGGTAGGCCCCACGAGGGAGCGGTGGGCCCGACCTTCTCAGTGTCACACTGTCGCCGCGGGCGTGGTCGGGCTCCTGAACTGTTCCAACGCTTCGAGGGCATGGGTCGCCCCGGCGGCGGCTGGTCCGCCACCCATCAGGATCGCGACTTCGAGCGCGCCCAGGATCTCCTGCTCGGTCGCGCCGCACTCCAGCGCGTCGTGAATATGGGCGACGATACACTCATCGCAGCGAAGCACGATCGCTATGCCGAGCGCGATCAACTCCCTCACCTTGCTGTCTTGCCCGTCGGGATCGCACGCCGCGTCGTGCAGCCGCATGAACCCGCGGCTGGTCTTCGGCGCGAGCTCGTTCAACTTCTGCATGTTCGCGAAGAAACGCTCATAGGTCTGACGGTGATCCGTGGCCATTTGTCTCCTTTCGAGTGGACATGCAGAACGGATCCGTCGGCCGGACCCCCAGCGGGCCTGGGCCGACGGCTCCCGATCCGTCTGGCCGCGAGGCGCTGTCTACTGCAGCGGGTACTCCCGACAGATCTTCTGCGGGTTCCTTTTGGTCGGGATGATTATCTCCCCATCGACCTCGTCCAGTTCGAACCACCACTTCTTGGTGTACTCGTCCGGGTCGACGAAGTCGTTCGCCTTCAGCCGGTCGCGCTGGCGATCGACACCCGCATGGAGTTGCTCGATGCTGCCGTCCCAATCGGCGAAATCGCTGGGCTCGCTGGGGCGGTGCCACGGACAGACCTTGGTGCACCGGGCCCCGACGCAGCCTTCTTCGTTGTTGACGAAGAACTCGTTGCACCTCTCCTTGTCGAGTTCCCAGGTGTAGTACCCGTTGTACAGCTTCTGCGGGCCTTTGGGTATGGCCCCTGATGGGCACTGATCCGCGCAGATCGTGCACTTCCGACAGTATTCCTGCAGACCGAAGTCGACATACCCGTCCACCTCGAGTTCCAGATTCGTGAGGACGGCCGCCGCCTTGAAGTTGGTGCCCAGGAACGGATTGAGGACGATGCCCATCCGGGAGACTTCGCCGATCCCCGCGTCCAGGATCACTTGGGGCATCAAGGTGACGTAGGCGTCCATGTTGCTCGTGGCCGCGTCGACACCCAAACGGCGCAGGTAGTTTGCCATCACCTCTGTCTGCCAGGTCAACCGTGCATACGCCTGGAAGCTGAGCGCATCCACGATCTGATCCCACCCGTTCGACGCTCGGAGCGTCGGGTCGAACTTGCGGCACACGAGGACTATCGCATACTTGTAGGGAGCCTCGACCGGCATGTCGGCGTTGTCGCGAGTGAAGACGGCCGATTGTGCCAGAGGCCCGATGCCGACGATGTCCGCACCGAGGAAGTGGCCCAAGCTCTTGATATGCCGGCTCATCACCCGGGGGTCCCCGGGGATGGGAGCTTTCTTGGGAGCGACCGGGTTGAGCAGGGAAGGCTGCTCGCCCCCGCTCCCCTCCTCACTGTGGTGAAGCGTCTGGACGTTGTGCAGCTTGTTGATGTGCCGCTGGATGTCTATCACCGACGCACCCAGCGGGTATCTCACGGTCAACCCGAAGAAGCGATCCTGTAGCTGTTTGCCGTAGTCGCCCAGGATGGTCTTCCAGAACACGCTGTCGCGAGCCGCGCGCCTTTCGATGGGGCCGACGATCCGGTTCGTCGGCTCAGCGACCCGTTTCAGCTTGTCGGTCGGGAAGGCTCCCAGTTGTTCGTCGTTGTAGAGGATGTCTCGGTACTTGAGTCGTTCCATGTCCGCCAGCGCCTTTCTGAACTCCGGTCAGTTCCTTGTCGTGCCTCCCTCCCCCAGCGCCCGAGTCTATCCGTCACCTGCCGAAAGACCATTACTCTCGCAGGGAAATCCTGTCAGACGGGCTTCTGTTCTGCGCAGTGGGATGAGTTGGAGATGCCGCCGACCTGACGAGTGCTCGTCCGGGTACACTGAACTGATATCGTGATGGGCACCGACCTCCGGAGGGCCGCGCGCCGATGGAACGCTACGGTGATTCTCTCCAGATCCCGCAAGTAGGAAGTGCGGCGACCACTTCCGCCACGGGGTTCATCGGGGAGGTCATGACACTCATCTCCCCCGATTTCGACATCATCATGATGCACCCACTCTTGGCGGGCATGTGGGGTCGATCGATGTCCAGTTTTCTTGGCCAGAAGTGCTACCGGGAGTTCGAGAAGAGAGAATCGCCCTGTCCCCACTGCCCCGGGTGCGAGGCTCTGAAGACCGGCCAACCTCAGGTGCGCGAACTGGAGGCGGTTCTCGATGATGACACCCTTGTCCCCTTCCTCGTGCGGGCCTATCCAGTATTGGGTCCGCAAGGAGCAGCGGTCGGGTTCATCGAGGTGCACGAGAACATCGCCCGCAGAAGGTGGGAGGAGCAGCAGGTTCGGCGCGACCACAGTCTATTACAGGCCTTTCTGGGGACGAGCAATCCTTCCCGGATATTGCGCTTGGCGCTTGAGAGCGCGTTGGGATTCGACGGGGTCACGGCAGTCTGTGCACTGTTGCGCGGCCCATCGGAGGAGTGGGAGATCGTCGGCGAGCAAGGGTTCTCGGATAGCGAGCTATCGGGACTATGGCCGTCGAGAGAAGAGTCGTCGCCCTCGAGCGTCCTCGAGGAGGCCTCGACCGTAGTGCGTCTACCGGTCGCGTGTGGCGGGACGACGGTGGCGGTACTTCTGGCGCGCCTTGCTAACGATGCACTGCTTTCGAGTAATTCCGCGGCTCGTCTGGAGACGTTGGTTCAGATGGTGGCTCTTGGCCTTGCTCGGATCAACGCCGACCGTCTCCGAGGAGATGCGGTGGCCAACATGGACACGCTTCTGGCTATGCTTCCAGGGCCGATGCTATGCATGGATGGCAGCGGAGCGATCACGAGATGGAACGCAGCAGCCGCGGACTTCTTCGGCTGGACCGTGCGCGAGGGCACGGAAGCCACGCTCCCTTCGATGCAGGACGAGGATCTTCGCGCATTGCTCGCTCGTGTTCTCGAGAAGAACGGTTCGTTGTTGGGTCCCGAGACGCTCGAGTGCTGGTGCGAACGCATAGACGGTCAAGTTGTCCGCGTCCGCTGGACCGTCGCGCGTCTCCACGACGTCATCGGCGATGGCAGCCGGGTCGTCTGCTTCATCGAACCGGTGTTCGGCGAGTGCCCCACTGAGGTCGGAGAACGCTGCGTTCCGGTTCAAGGGCTCCACGTCGATGGATCGACGGATCGACCTCGTGCAGACAAAGGCCGGCAGGCCCGCGATCCATCCTGCCGCAGAGTACTGGCGATCCAAGACGCACAGGAGGACGGTGAGCGGTTGCGCGAGATGCTCGAGTCGGCCGGGCAGGAGGTCCACGTGTGTCATTCGATGGCCGAAGGTGTCCGTTTCTTGGATGATGCCCGCGCCAAAGGCGAGACCGTGGACCTGGCTATCGTCGAAGTGACGATCCTGGGTGTCGGCGGTGCGCTGGATGCGGCGAAGATGCTGAGGGCCCTGGACCCGACCATCGCGGTCGCCCTCTCGAGCGACTCTCAAGTCAGTGGGGAGACTGCTCACGGATTCACCGGGTCGCTACGCCGCCCCTATGAACCGGCGGCCGTTGCCCGGATCCTCGCTAGGATCGATGACGGTGCGGGTCTGAACGCCGATCTTTGACCCAGCGGGCCTGTGCACTTACCCGTTCAACCTCCTCCTGGTAGGCTTGCTCGCGCACCAGTCTCGTTGTGTAGGGATCGATGACCGCCCGCGCCGAAACCCGACGCGGGCTACGAGGAAAAGGAGGAGACACGTATGGCCATGCAGCCGTATGTCCACGTGGAGACGCTCGAGGAATACAGCGAACGGTTCAAGGACTTCGCTCACCTCGAACGGACCGATGACGGCGTCCTCCTCTGCCGTCTCCATTGGAAGGGCGAGGCCTGTGTATGGAGCTACCAGACCCAGAATGCCTACGGCGAACTCTGGACGGCCATCGGACACGACAAGAAGAACGAGATCATCATCCTCACCTGCGCGGATCCCTACTGGATCGTGCAGCGGAGCGATCCCACCTCCTTCGATGAAGTCGAAGATTCCACCGACCTCGATCTCAAGTACAACTGCAACGTTCCCGACACGATGAACTTCGTCGAGAATTTCGTCAACGACATCGAAGTCCCGGTCATCGCGGCCATCAATGGTATCGGACAGCACTACGAGTTCGCGCTCATGGCGGACATCGCGATCTGCGATCCCGACTTCTACTTCTCGGATGCTCATTTCTCTCATGACATAGTCCCCGGCGACGGCATGAACTTCTCCTACCGCGTGTGCCTCGGCCCCAAGCGGGCGGCCTACATGGCGTACATGGAGCCGAAGATCGACGCCCAGACCGCTCTGGACTGGGGACTCATCAACGAGATCGTCGAACACGACAAACTCATACCGCGTGCCTACGAGATCGCCAGGCATATCATGAAGACCAGCCGGGCCGTCCGTCGCCTCACCCACGAACTCGTCATGCGTCCGTGGAAACGCGCCCTCCAGGACGACGAGCGCGTCCATGTCCTGGCCGAGATGTACGCCGTTCAGCTGCAGGCCACGCGGCACAACTTCGACAAGGTCGTCGCCGACTTCTCGGGGGATCGACCCCAGACTGGGCAGTAAGGGAGTGCCGGCGCCTGGCCGACGAATGGGGCGCCGACGGCTATGGCGACAACGCCATGGAGGCCGCCCGGGTGGCGCGGCGGCTGCTGGGCGCGTAGGGCGGGGGACCCCACTGGCCCCATAGTGTTTTTCGCGCGGCCCGTGTCACGATAGTGTTGAATGGTGTGAGTGAAGATCCGGCAGCAGATAGGAGGGCGACGATGTGGCGTGAGAGCATGAGCAGCGCGGAACGGATGGGCGCCGTCATGATGGGAGAGAAGCCCGACCGGGTGCCGATAATCCCGTTTGCCTTTGGCCATTGCGCCGTGGTTTGCGGAGAACCGATCGCCAGGGCCTTCGATGACGCCGAGCAGAGCTTCCGTGTCCAATTGCTCGCATCGCAGATGTACGGCTACGACGGAGGGCCGCTGTATGCCTATGCGTCCGCGGGCGGATGGGAGTTCGGCGGCGACATCGAGTTCCCGGTCAAGAAGTACTCGGGGGCTCCGGTAGTCACCCGCCACCCGGTCGAGACCGAGGACGACGTGTACTCGCTCGAGGTGCCTGAGGACATCACCAGGGCAGGCGCTCTTCCCATCGCTCTGGGCGTCGCCCGGAAACAGGCGGAGTATGGCATGCCGGTGACCATGCACGTCGGGGGTCCGTTCAGTTGGACGGGCTCGGTGATCGGTGAAGAGCGCATGATGATGTGGATGATGAAGAAGCCGGACCTCGTGCACGTGGTCCTGGACAAAGTCTCCGACTTCCTCATCAAGGTGGCCGAACACTATGTGCGCGAATTCGGGGCCGAACGCATCATGGCATTCTCCGGCGAAGCGACGGCCTCCAACATGCTCATATCACCTAAGCAGTTCGAAGCGTTCGTCCTCCCGTACCTCCAGAAGATCAACTCCCGGGTGATCGAGCTGGGCGTGGGCCCGTTCTTCATCCACATCTGTGGCGAGCAGAACAAGAATCTCAAGTACTGGCAGCAGGTACCCCTCACGAAACAGACCGTCATCAGCTTCGGTCGGGAAGTCGATCTGACGACCGCCATGGAGATGTTCCCGGATCACGCCATCGCAGGCAACGTGGACCCCACCCTCATCCAGGAGGGCAAAGCAGAGGAGGTCTTCGAACAGGCCCGCGAGTGCATCGAGACCGCGAAAGACCATAAGGGTGGCTACGTGCTCATGGCGGGCTGCGACCTTCCTCCGCTGGCTCCGCCGGTCAACGTGTTCCAGCTGGTCAAGGCGGCTCGCGAATTCGGGAGATACTGATCGGTGGTCGACCCTGGTTCGTCGGGCGCCTCGGTGTGTAGGAAGTGAGGGAATGACATACAGCAAGGAATACGACGCACAAGCCCGCGAAGAAGCGTTCGCAAGGGCTATCCGAATAACGAACCTCGTCAACCCACTGCTGGGCGGCCAGTCCCCGGCCATGGGCCAGGAGCCGCGGCCGGATGGCGCAGTCTGGGGAGAGCCATACTTCTATCTCGATCGCCGCTGCCACAGGATCGTGTTCGAGGCTCTTCAGCCGTTCATCCCGCTGAAGATCGACAGATTGATGGACGTGACCGAGGGTCTGGGGGCCGGTTACTCGGGCATGGGAGAGATGTGCGGAGCCGTGACCGGGGCGATCATGGCAGCCGGGCTGGATCTGTGCTCTCGATATGACGATCAGAACCTGATCCGTCTGCTCGTATCGAAGCATGTGGCGCTTCTCCTCGACAAGATACGCGGCGAACTCGGCAGCCCACACTGCAGGGATATCACCGGCATGGATATGTCGGACTGGATGGAGAAAGGGCCAGAGAGCGGTTGGGCCCGTTTCGTGCACGACGAATCCGCTCTCAAGAAGTGCGGCCGCTGCATCGAATCATGCATCAAGTTCCCTCTCCCCGGTGAGCAGAACGACTATCTCGATAGTCTCGGCGGACGAGGCTAGACTACTGTAGAAACCCCGTGTGGCGATGCCGGGTATCGACCGCGTCGGGAGTCTTGTTCGACCGGGAGCGGAGAGCCGACCTCTGCGGATACTGTTCTACAGTGGATCCATCGGGCTTGGGCATGTGACCCGGGACGTTGCCATCGCTGAAGCCATCAGGAGTCTGTCTACGGGAACGCAGATCGAGTGGCTTGCATCCTCCTCTGCTCGCGAGTACTTGAGGGAAAGGGGAGAGCGGCTGCATCCGGAGGCCGCTCGATTCCGTGATCCCACCGCGGATGCGGAGCACAGGGCGCGCCCGGGGCGTTTCAACATAACCAGATGGGCCCTGGGAGTCCGTAAGAGCTGGGCCATCGACGGGAGGTTGGCGCTGTCGGTGATGCGCCGCGGGGGCTACGACGTGGTGATCGGAGATGAGGCCTACGATGTGGCCATGGCTCTGACCGGCGGGGCCCCGCCGCTCGACTGTGCCTGTTTCGTGCTCTACGATTTCCTGGGACTCGACCGGATGAGCCTCCACCCGGCGGAGTGGATCGGGGTGGAAGCGATCAATCGCGCCTGGGCCCGCGACCCGTGCGGGCTGTACCGGGCCGTCTTTCTGGGAGAGCCGGAAGATCTCTCGCTTCGTCGTTTCGGTCTGTTCGGACCGTCCCGCCGGGCGTGGGCCGAGCGCTACGCTGCCATCGTCGGTCATGCCCTGTCTTTCGACCGAGCGTCGCTGCCCGATCGCTCCGCACTTCGAAGCAAGCTCGGCTACGGGCGGGAACCCTTGCTGGTCGCCTCGGTCGGGGGCACGGCTATCGGAGCGGACCTTCTCGAGCGTTGCCTGGAAGTCTTTCCCCTGGTGCGACGCGATATCCCCGATCTTTCCATGCTCCTCGTGGGCGGTCCCCGGTCGACTGTGTCCTCCTCCAGACTGCCCGAGGGCGTAAGCGCGCGAGGATACGTCCCCAGACTATATGAGCATTTCGCGGCCTGCGATCTGGCGATCGTCCAGGGCGGGGGGACTACCACGTTGGAGTTGACGGTACTTCGACGTCCGTTCCTCTTCGTGCCTCTCGACGGACACTGCGAGCAGATCGAACATGTGGCGGCGCGTCAGAAAAGGCTGGGCGCGGGCGTGCGCGTGAGTCTGAGGAGAACGTCTCCGAGCGAACTGAGCCGGCTCATCACCTCCACTATCGGCAGCGAGGTCAATCATCCCTCGCTCAAAGTAGACGGGGCCCGGGAGATAGCTCGGATGGTGGTGGAGTCCGGCAGGCAGCGAGTCGTGGACCGTTGATCCGGGCGCCTGTCGGCCCCGGTGAACACTGTGCCCGCCCGAATGCGGGGCCATCGTGGTGCGCGATGACTGATCGCTGCAGTCATCGCCTACGGTCGTGCTGCGAAGGGACGGGAAGCGGCCGTCTACGGCATCGGTTCCATCTGCGGCTGACCGTCCACCCAGTGAGCACGATAGCACTGGGTCCACAGGGTCTCGTGCCCACTCTGCCCACTCGTGCGGAACACCTCTACGGTGATGCGGGCCCGTTCCTGGAGGAACATGGCCGGGATGCGGAACACTACCCTGGCGCTACGTCTGTTGAGCCACGACCAACTCGTGTCCTGCCCTTGGAAACCGTCGACGTGATAACGAGAGAGGATGGCGGCAGACCGACGGGTCTTTCTGTGGACGCGAAGCGGCACCAAGAGGCGGACGAATCCTCCCCCACCGGCGACCTCGCAGGTTTCTGGTCCGTCTTGTACGACGGTCATCTCTCACCTCCCTATCTGATCAGAGGGTCGGGTCCTCTCGAGTGTCGATAGCGACTGATGTAGTGGATGGTGGGGCCAGGGTGGGCGACTCATCGAAGATGTGGTCCGCTAGCGTCGGCGCAGCCTGTGCAGACACCCATATGATGCCCCGCGCTGCCTGAACCGCTCCTGAACACGGGCATCCGGGCCCGAGTCGGTGTTCCGCTGTCAAGCGCTCAAGTACGTGCTGTGTTCCCTCGGGCCCACATTGACCCGGAAATCCTCCCATTCACTGGTCTTCACGCGCATGAAGTGCGAATAGAGGACATCTCCAAGGAAATCCGGCAGAAACTCGCTTCTCTCGGCTTCTACCAGGGCCTCGAACATGCAGGAAGGAAGGAAGCGCTCGTCCCACAACCGGTCCCGTGTGCCACCGTCGAGGTTTGCATCCATATCCGGCTCGGGACAGTCGAGGCCCTCGCGGATCCCCTGAAGACCCATGCCGATGAGGACGGCCATCTGCAGGTACACGTTGCCGGCAGGATCGGGGCTCCTCAACTCGATCCTCACGCTGTCCGGCGTCGCGGCTTGGGGCACTCTCACCATCGAACTGCGATTCTTCAGTCCCCATCCGCGGACGATAGGTGCCTCCTGCCCGACGACGTAGGCTTTGTAGGAGTTGTAGGTGGAAGCCATGACCAGCGAGGTCTCACGCGCGTACCTCAATATGCCGCCGATGAAGCTCCTCGCCGTCCGGCTCAGGTTCCCCTGCGCCCCCTTCTCGTAGAACAGGTTCGTGCCCGCTGCGTCCTGCATGGACAGATGCATGTGAAGGGCGCTGCGATTCTGATTGTTGAACGGTTTGGGCATAAACGTCGCATGGTAGCCTGCCTCTTCGGCCACCTTCTGCGTGATGTAGTTGAAGAACACGGTACGGTCGGCTGCGCCCAGCGGATCCAGAGCCTCGAGATTGATCTCGTGCTGGGAAGCGGTCACTTCGTGATGGGCTTTCTCGTACTGTATCCCACTATCGGACAGGATCCCGGTGATCCGCTTGCGGATGACGTCACCCTTGTCCCGGGGGTCCGCCTGGAAGTAGCCGGCCTTGTCCGTGTGGATGTCGGGGCTGAACTCATCGTCGGTCAGCAGGAAGAACTCGTGTTCGGGACCCACGAGGAATCGGCAGCCCAGTTCAGACTCCGCTGTGTCGACGACCTGCTCGAGGACGGCTCGGGAGTCGGCCCTCGATCGGGAACCCAGTTCGGTGAAGACCCGGCCGATGAGGAACCCCAGGATCTCGTCCCCGAAATCGATCCGTCTGTAGCTGTCGGCCACGGGGATCAACAGGCGATCGCTGTCTTCGACCGTGGCCAAGCCCGCTACCGAGCTTCCATCGAAGCCCACCCCTTCCCGGAAGAGCTTCTCCGCCCTACTCGGGTTCACCTGGAGGGTCATCGCTCTCCCGTTGAGATCGGTCGTGAACACCTGCAAGAAGTCGAGTTTGTCTATCTTCTGAAGGAGGTCATGCATGCTCAGAAGCACCACTTTCACCATTCGTGCCTCCCTGGTCGGGAGGCTTCAGCAGTAGGCACGGACGATCGAGCGCAGCCGTGTTGCAGTCATGCGCATCCGATGGTTCTGTATTGACAGGGTGGCTGACGGCCACCCGCGACCGGACCGAGGGGGACGCCGCAAACGGCGTCGTTCCGAGCCGGTTCCAGCCCGTGCTCGTCGAGTAGGTACCATAGCACAGTCGGTGGGACGGGCCACGGGCCCACGCCCGATGCTACTTCTGGTAGCCTCGATGAGCGGAGCAAGGAGCGAATCCTCGGGAGGGAAGGACGATGGCCGACAGTGTCTTCGTGATCTTGAGCAGTCAGGACCGCGAGGTCCTCCTCGAGGTCGGGGTCACCTATCCCTTCAATGCTGCAGCCCAGGGCTGGATGGACGAGGTCAAGATCATCCTGTTCGGGCCGGCGGAGAAGCTCGTGGTGGGCGACTCTGAGCTCCAGGATCGTCTGAAGGAGGCGATCTCCGCCGGTATCCCGGTCTTGGCCTGCAAATGGTGCGCCGATCGGATGGAGGTCACCGCGGCTTTGGAAGCGCTGGGCATCGAGGTCGTGTACGTGGGCACTGTCATCTCGGATCTGCTCAAGGCGGGGTGGGCCAGTCTGACCTTCTAGGTATCGCCTACGAGTGGACCGTGGGCCTGCCGCCGTAGACGTGAGGCCCGGCTGTTCCCTTATCATAGGAGACGGAAGACGCGACAAGACGCGCGGAAGACGCGAGACTCCCGAGGTGACTGGTGGATACGTTCCCGAAGTTCAAGGCGGCGGTAGTCCAGGCGGCTCCCATCTGGCTGGACCGTGAGGCTTCCACCGAGAAGGCCTGCGGACTCATCGCCCAAGCGGGCGCCCAAGGAGCGGGATTGATCGCTTTCCCGGAGGCGTGGCTCCCCGGATTCCCCTGGTGGATCTTTCTGGGTACGCCCCTCTGGGGCAACAGCTTTTTCGCCGAACTCTACGCGAACTCTGTGACCATCCCCAGCCCCACCACCGAAAGACTGTGTCGGGCGGCCAAGGATGCGGGCGCATATGTGGTCATGGGCATGGACGAACGCGCCGGCAGCAGTCTCTACTGCACGCAACTCTTCATCGATCCGGACGGCCATATCCTCGGTCGGCACCGCAAGCTCAAACCCACCCATGTCGAACGTTCGGTATGGGGCGAAGGCGACGGGAGCGACCTACAGGTCTTCGACACGCCACTGGGCAAGCTCGGGGGCCTGAACTGCTGGGAGCATCTGCAGCCCCTCACTCGGTACGCCATGTATTCGTTGGGCCAGCAGATACATGTCTCCGGGTGGCCGGCCTTCAGCCTCTACCGCAAGTACTCGTATGCCCTGGGCGCGGAAGCGTGCATCGGCGCGTCGCGTCAGTACGCCCTCGAGGGTAGCTGTTTCGTGCTGGCGGCGGTGTCGGTGATCAGCAAGGAGATGGTCGAACGGCTCGCGGACACCCCCGAACGGGCCGACCTCATCGAGGTCGGAGGCGGCGCGAGTCAGATATTCGGTCCGGACGGAGCCACTATCGCCGGTCCGCCCGGTGAAGACGAGGAAGCCATCGTGACGGCCGACATCGACCTCTACGACATCGCCCGAGCCAAGAACTTCGCCGATCCGACCGGCCATTACTCGAGGCCGGACGTGCTCAGCCTGGTCATGAACCGGGACCCGCAGCTGTGCGTACGCGAAGTGTCCTCACCGGAGGCTCCACCCGAGGAGCCCGCGGCCGAGACCACGTCGTGCCCCGAGGAGATGCCCGGGGACGAGTCATGAGTGACACTGACCGGGTCGCCGGAGTGCAGATGGTCCCCAGACGCGCGTGTCGGCGGCTGGGGAACTGGAAGTAGACATGCTCAAGGACCGCCGGCCGGAGTTACGCGCTCTGCTCGCGGAAGGCGGGGACAGGAGGGGATGATGATCGGTCTGGAACGTGACGGGCACAATGCGGACGAGGGGATCGAGAAGAGTTTCGTCCACCATCCCCTGATCCCCTACGATCCCAACGTGTGGCTCTATGTCGCTCAGGGCTCGGTCGTCGTGCCCTTCGAATGGACGAACTGGCGGGACGAGACCATGGCCGGCAAGGAGTCGTGCTCCATCCACGCCTCCCTGAACCCTCAGCCGACCTTCCGGGTGAAGGGTCGCGAAGCTCTCAAGTTCCTTTCGGACGTGTGCGTGAACGACATGACCGACTTCCCCGTCGGCAGAGCGAAGCACGCCATCATGTGCAACGAGGAAGGCCTCGACATGGGCGACGGCGTGCTCATGCGTCTCGGCGAGGACGAGTTCCTCACCTACGAGATGGGGGCGAACTACATCGCCTACGTCTTCGGCCAGGGGCGCTACGACGCGGTGGGCGAGGACCTGACCGGCAGCAACTTCCTCTACCAGATCGTCGGACCCCGGTCGCTGGAAGTCCTCGAGGCCGTGACCGGAGACGACCTCCACGACATCCGGTTCGCCCATTTTCGCAAGAGCAGCGTCGAGGGAATGGAGGTCACCGTGCTCCGGGTGGGGATGCCCGGCACCCTCGCCTACGAACTCCACGGCGCGGCTGAGGACGGCCCCGCTGTGTACAGAGCGGTCCTTGCGGCCGGGGAACCGTTCGGGATACGTCGTCTTGGCTTCCGCGCATACCTCATGCAGCATACGGAGGGCGGGTTCCCCCAAGCTTTCAACCACTTCCCCCATCCCTGGCTGGAAGACGAGGGCTTCCTCGGATACCTGGAGAAGATCGGCATACGGGCGAGGTACACGAGCGACTGCAGAGGGAGCATGGGCCCCGACATCCGCCTTCGCTATCGCACTCCCGTCGAGCTCGGCTGGGCGAAGATGATCAGCTTCAACCACGACTTCGTCGGGCGGGATGCTCTCGAGAAAGAAGTGGCCCACCCGCGCCGTACGATGGTCACCCTGGTATGGGACACGGAGGACATACTCGACGTGTACGCGTCCAGATTCCGGCCCGGCGAGCCCTACGCCAGCATGGACAACCCGTATGAGAGGTTCGTCGAGGGAGCGGGCTGGGCGTACTACGCCGACCAGGTGCTCAAAGGCGGCAAGCTGATCGGGATCAGTTCCGGGCGGACCCTCAGCTCCAACTACCGCCAGATGCTCTCGCTCTGCTCGATCGACGTCGAGTTCGGGGGACTCGGCACCGAGGTCGTCGTGCTGTGGGGCGAACCCGGTACCCGGCAGAAAGAGATCAGGGCCACCGTCTCCCGTTTCCCCTATCTGGACAAGGATCGCAACGAGGATGTCGACGTGAGTTCTATCCCGCGCCTCGCGCCGAGAGACTGACTCCAGTCGGAAGTACTACACGGAAGGTCTCCCGGGTCACTGGGAGGAAGGAGGACGACAGTGCAGATCAAACGACGTGACGATGTGCCTCCAGCAGCGTCCGGCTACGCGGGCGTGGCCAAGCAGATAGTCCTGGGGCCGACGGACGGCTCGGACGAGATCGTCCTTCGATATTTCAGCGTGGCCGAGGGTGGAGCTACACCCTGGCATACCCACGACTTCCCGCACCTGGTGAGGATAGAGGCCGGCCGGGGAGTGGCGGTGGGCGCCGAGGGGACGGAGAATCCGGTCGGTGTCGGCGACTACGTGTACGTGGCTCCGAACGACATGCACAACTTCAAGAACACCGGCGAGGAGCCGTTCGAGTTCATCTGCATCGTGCCCGCGCGCGGCGAGCCGCCGGCTGCCGGCTAGGAATCTTCGTCGGCGCGGTCCTGGGTCGGCTAGTCCACTTGCCCTCTTCCCACTGCGAACGTGCCCTCGAAGTACTTCTTCCGTATCGACGAGGCTTCTTCGTCGGCCCAGCGTTCGATCCCGACCGCCCGGATCCGGCAGAGATTGTAGACCTTCATGTTATGCGGGAATCGCCCGGCTTGGTCGGCCACCGGCGCCAAGAGCGCGCAGGGAAACTCATCGCATTCACAACACAGGCCCACGCCCTTGGCTTGGACGCAGTTCAGAGTCGCGCACCCCTCCGCCGGCAGATGGAAATGCTTTCCGTTCTGTTCGCGGCAACCTTTGCAGGCTATCGCTTCTTTCGGGACGCCTGTCCTCGCGTGGACCGACTCGGCAAGACTCTCGGTCAGGTTGCCTTCGAGAAGCTCGCAGTTGAAGCAGTCGATCCCACAAGGGGCAGTAAGAGCAACCTTGTCGTTCATCATCCCCTCCTTGAGGGCGCAACTCCTTGACTGTCAGGCGAGCGCGATGACCCTGGCCGGGCCGGAATCGGCCTTCAACTTGATGGGAAGGGCCATGATGTAGCATCTCTTCCCGGTCACTTCGTCGATCTCTCCGCCCAGGTTCTCGATGAGTAGTATCTCGTTCTCTATCAGGGAGATCCGGTGCAGGGGATGCTTCCAGTGGTCGTACTCGCTGCCGGGTTCCACGCAGATCGTATCCATGCCGATCATCTTGATCTTCTTCTCCAGCAAGAAGCTCTCGGCGGCGACCCCGTCGATCCCGGGGTGCAGAGTGCCGTATTCCTCGGACCCGAACTGCTTGTGCCGGCCGGTGTTGATGATGAGGATGTCGCCTTCCTGGACCTTGGGCTCCGCCTTCGCGAGATCGTCACCGGTGATGGGCGCGCAGTCCCCCAGATGCCTGAAATCGAGGACGACTCCTGGACCCATGAAGGCGTCCAGTGGGAACTGGTAGATCGCCTTCCCGTCCTTGTTGAAATGCCAGGTCCCGTCGACATGGGTCCCCGTGTGGGTGGTGATCTGCACGTCGTGATAGATGGGCCATCCTGGAGCGGGTCCGCCTTTGCCCATCGAAGGCATGTCCTCCGGACTGTCCTGCCGCTCGACCAGGGTCCGAGCGCCCGCCGACTCCTCCGCCGGATGCATCTGCATGTCGGAGTACGTCATGACGCTCAGATCGTAAGCTCGTTCAAACTGAATGGTGTTCATCGCACGTCCTTTGTGATATCTCCCGTCCGGATCACCTGGCGTTCAGTCTGGCACACCGCGTCCATATGCGGAAGACCGCAGACCGCCGGTTCGTTCTCGCACAGAGGGTCTCGGTCACCAGGCGTCACGCCCGAGTCGACTATCGCTTTGTCAAAAAGGGTAGACCAGACTACCGGGAAGGGTAGATCGGACGATGGGGATTGATGGTGGGATAGGACGGGACGCGCGACTGAGCGAGTGTGCCGACATGCTGATCGAGTGTGAAGACCGGGCGGGATAGGCACGTGTTTGCCGGGAAGCGACAGAAGAAGATACGGGCCGGCGCCGTCGGGTCGGCTCCGAGCGCCGCCTCGGGGGATTTCGACGTCCACCCGGTGCTGCTGAGCTTCTCGGAGCCCGCGGTCGAGAAAGCCTTCCTGGAACACTATGCTCGGGCGAACCTCCGCTACTGGCGCCTGTGTCATGGCATCGCCGCCTTCTTCTTCAGCGCGTATGCGATCGTCCACGCGGTGACGATCCCCGGACCCGCCGAGTCTTTCTACATCATCGGTTTCGGTGCGATAGTCCCCATGTTCATCGTCGGCTATCTATTCACCTACACCCGATGGGTCCGAGCGCGCTGGCAGGCGCTGAGCCTCATCTACGTCCTGGCGACGGGCGCCGGCGCTCTTCTGATGGCAGCCAGCGCCGGAAGCGGCTACAGCTTCTTCACGTTGACCGGTTTCTTGTTCTGCTACATGTTCGCCTACGCTGTCATACGCCTCCGGTTCATCACTGCGTCCTTCGCCGGGGCCGTCCTGACCCTCGTCTTCCTCGCCAGGGCCTCGATGCTGCTGGGGGCTGAGCCGGCCGCATTCTGGCTCGGGATCCTGTACGTCCTGGGCTTCAACGCACTTGGCATGATCACTGCGTACGGGGCCGAATTCCGCGCGCGACGCGACTACCATTCGCGCGCGATGCTCGAGCGCGAAGAGAGGCGGGTCAAGGAGATCAACGAATCGCTGGAGAGCCGGGTCAGAACGCGGACGCACGACCTGCAGGAGAAGAACCAGGCGCTGCAGGAGCAGATCCGACGTGCCAAGCAACTGGAATCCGAGCGGGACGACTTCGAGAGTCAGTTGAGGCAGGCGCAGAAGATGGAGACGATCGGCAGATTCGCCGGTGGCATCGCCCACGATTTCAACAATCTGATAACCATCATAAACAGCTACGCAGGATTCGCGATGAACGACCTGAGAGAGGGCGACCCCCGCCGGGTGGACCTGCAGCAAGTGGTCGAAGCCGGGAACCGGGCGGCCGATCTCACCAGACAACTGTTGGCCGTCAGTCGGAAGCAGGTGCTGCAGCCCAAGCTCCTCGACCTCAATACGGTCATCGACGCTCTTGACAAGATGCTGCCGCGGCTGATCGGGGAGGACATCGAGTTGTCGACGGTGCTCGCGGCGGATCTCGGGATAGTCAGCGCCGATCCGGGACAGTGTGAGCAGGTGCTGATGAACCTCGCGGTCAACAGCCGAGACGCCATGCCCCGAGGGGGAAGGCTCACCATCGCGACCGCCAACGTCGATCTGCACGAGGCGGCTGTCAGCAGTCATCCGGAGCCGATCAGCGGCTCCTTCGTCATGCTGTCGGTGACGGATACCGGGAAAGGGATGACTGACGAGGTCCGCGAGCAGGCTTTCGAACCCTTCTTCACGACGAAAGGAGTGGGGCAGGGAACAGGGCTCGGTCTCTCGACGGTCTACGGCATCGTCGCGCAGAGTGCCGGACACATAGACCTGGAGAGCGAGCCCGACAAAGGCACCAGCTTCAAGATCTACCTGCCTCGGGTCCTTGGAGCGGAGCTACTGTCGGACCTTGCGGCCTCTCAGGATTCGACCTCGACCGGGGGTGACGAGACCATCCTCGCGGTGGAAGACGAAGGATCGCTTCGGGGGCTCATGGTCCGGGTTCTCGAGGACCGCGGCTACACGGTGCTTCCCGTGTCGCGCGGGGACGAGGCCCTTACGCTGTTGTCCAACAGCGGTCCTGTCGATCTGCTCCTTACCGACGTGGTCCTATCCGGCGATCTCCAGGGCGACGAGCTTGCGCGAAGGGTGCTTGCTTCCCAGCCGGACCTTCCCGTGCTTTTCGTGTCCGGGTACACCCACAATGCCATCGTCCACGCCGGTCGTCTGGACGATGGGGTCAACTTCCTGCAGAAACCGTTCACCCCCGATGCTCTCGCCGCGAAGGTCAGGGAGGTATTGGATCAGGGTCGTATCACGGCATAGGCTGGGGACAGGCCGTCACCTAGCTCAATCGCACCGCCGTCCCGTAAACGAGGATCTCGGCCGCCTGGGTCGTGACCATGGAAGTCGTGAAGCGCACGGAGACGACCGCGTCCGCTCCCAGTGCCTCGGCCTGTTCCAGCATCCTGTCGAGGGCCTGTTCGCGGCTCTCCCCCATCAGCTTGGTGTATTCGGCTATCTCGCCTCCGATGAGGTTGCGGAGGCCCGCCATGATGTCTCTGCCCACGTGACGAGCCCGGATGGTGTTGCCTCGGACCAGGCCCAGTATCTCCGCAACCTCGCGGCCCGGCACCTGCTGGGTCGTGCTCACGATCATCTCTTGACCTCCTTGTATGGGTCTCTCTTCCAAACGAATACGCGCTCTCTGACCACCGATACGAGGAGGATCGCCACTCCTGCGCACAGTGCTCCGATGGCGGCTCGGATCCACCAGGCCAAGTCCGCGTCTGAAACCAGGAAGACGACGAACTGATAGAGGCCGTATCCGATGAGGACTATCGCTCCGAGCGACAACAGGACCCAGCCGATCCGGCGCTCCAACCGATTGTAGGTCCGCTCCCGGTAGTCGTCCCACGCCCGGTCGGGAAGCTCCCTCAGCCTGATCCCGCTCATGAGGTCCTTCACGTCGCGCATCGCCTCCATCTCCTCGACCAGGTCCGGGTTCCGGGTGAGCTCTTCCTCGAAAGCCCGGCGTTCAGACGGCTCGAGCTCGTCGTCCAAATAGGCACTCACATATGGTCTCCAGTCGTCGGGCATCACTACATCCCCCCGTCTTCCTCTTTGGTCAAGATCGGTTCCAGCCGCAACCGCAGCCTCCGGCGCGCTTCGTGGAGGCGGCTCATGACAGTGCCGCGAGGGATCTCCAGGACGGTGGCCAGCTCGGCATACGTGAGCTGCTGGAACTCCCGAAGAATGAGGATCTCCCGGTGGTCGGGTTCGAGTTGTCGCAGAGCTTCCCACACCTGACGACGCAGTTCTTGTCGTTCGGCGTGGTGCTCCGGCGTTTCTTCGTCCAGCCGCAGGTCGCGGTCGTCGACCAGCGGCACCTCGTGTCTGCGTGAGGTTCGGACCAGGTGGTCCAGACACAGATTCTTGAGGATCTTGTGGTACCAAGGGAAGAAGGGCCGGGCGGCGTCGAACGAGCGGATAGAGCGGAAAGCCCGTGCGAAGGCTTCCTGGGAAAGATCGAGCGCGTCTTCGCGATCGCCGGTCCAGCCGTATGCGAACGCGGTCGCCTGCCGCATGTAGCGCACCACGATGGGGTCGAACGCGTGCCGATCGCCTCGCTGGCAGCGGACGAGCAACGAGCGCTCGTCGATGTCTTCGATCTTCGCCAGCGGCTGCACCAGTCGACTCCCTTGTCACAGTGTGTCTCTGAAGGGTACTACAGGGCGAGGGGCCGGAATATTCGGGAGGGAAATGCCACGGAGCCTGGTAATGAGAGGTTACCGTCACTTCTCAACGCAGGCTCGGTGGCGGCGTGCGAGGTCCGACTACGGTCGCAAACCGGCAAAGGAGAAGCCTCATGAAGCAGAGTCCATGAGGCCTTCGTCGGCCGCAGCGGGGTCCGGTCCTGGCCACCTCAGCGGCTGGACCCTGGCCGCGTGACCAGCAAGGAAAACTCCCTGTTCGGCAGATCCGAAACGGAACGGTCCTTGTCAAGATGAGAGCACACCACGGGATCAGATGTACCCGGAAGGCGACAAGCCACGCGAAGGGGAGGGACATGAACACCGACACGAACGCGAACACGAACACCAACACCGACATCGAGCAGCGGAAGAAGCGCTGGGAGGTGAGCGGAGTCTTCGTTCCAGCCGGTCTGCTGATCGGCATGGGTCTTGGCTTCCTTTTCGGGCATCTCGTCGCCGGTCTGTTCATCGGATTGGGCGCCGGATTCGTCGTCATGGCCATAGTGCACCTTGTGTTCGGCAAGTAACGGAGGAGGCAACTGATGAAAGCTGTTGTCGTCTACGAGTCTCATTGGGGCAACACAGCGTCGATCGCTCACAGCATCGCCGAGGGGATCGGACCGGGGACTCGTGTCCTGTCGACCGCCGAAGCCACACCGGAAGCACTCGAGGGGGTCGACCTTCTGGTCGCGGGCGCACCCGTCATCGCGTTTTCGCTTCCTTCGGAGAAAGCCCGGGAGGGCCTACGCAACACCGTCGACAGGAAGGCGCCCTCGCCTCCCGACCTCTCGCACCCTGGCATGCGCTCGTGGCTCGATACGGTGCCGACCGGTCAAGCAGGCGTGGCTGCCTTCGACACTCGAATTCGCGGGCCCTTCGGCAGCTCTGCTCCCGCCATCCTCAAACGTCTGCAAGGACTGGGGTATCGGCCCCTTGCCAAACCCACCGGCTTCCTGGTCAAGGGCACGTACGGGCCGCTTCGCGAGGGCGAGTCGGAACGGGCCCGCCGATGGGGGGTGGAACTCGCCCGCTCGACGGGGTAAGGACCTTCCTAGGGGCAGCTTTTCCCGCGCGGCGCCCGGTCTGTCATCGCACCGGCCGGACCGCGCGATTGTATCGCTCGAGGAGTTCGGCTTCGGGCACGAGCGGCATGCATATGGCCTCGAGGGTCTCTGCGTCTATCGTGCCTTGTTTGACGACTTGGCCGCCGGCTCGTCGCAACGCTTCTGAGACCGCCATGCCCTCCGCTGTCAGCTGATCACCGTCGCGCATGAGGAAGGCGTGTGGTCGGAGAGCCGCCCCGGCGAACCCGACACTCGCATTCCTGGCGAACTCCTCCGCGATCCGCGTCACCGTCTCGAAGTTCCCTTTCTCCCACCAACCTCCGGTGGACACCAGCGCCACCGTGTGGATCCCGACGTCCTCGCGGAATCTGGCCCGGGTCCGCCCGTCGCGGATCTCCAGAAGCGGTTCGATCAGGGGGCACAGCCTGTTGAGGAGGTCTTGCATGGCTCCGGGAAGCGGGACATAGACGGGCGTGGCTAAGACCAGGATCTCCGCCTGCCTGAGGGAGGCGTGGAGAGCGTCCATGTCGTCCCGGTGGACGCAGGTCCCGGGCCTTCGGTACCAGCAGTCCATCGTCCCGCAGTCGCAGGGCTTGATCGTGAGCCTGTTGGCATACACCAGTTCGATCTCAGATCCGGCGTCCACCATCCCCTGGACGAACGGGGCCACGACCATCGCGGTGTCACCCTTGTCTTGCAGGGGGCTTCCGTTGATGACGACTGTTCTGGTCATTTCCCCTCCTTCGAGCGGACCACAGCACCATAGTACGTCTTCGTCGGCCTCTCCATCCAGCCAGGTCGAAGACTCTCCACCCAGCCACCGCAGGACCCCCCGGTTGCCGGATTCGCTCGAAAGGCCCGCGCGGGACACTGGGTAAGGCAGTACCCGACACAAAGGAGAGCGATCATGCGTCCTGCCAAGATAGCGGCGATAGTGGGGGGCGCCTTGCTGGTCCTCATCGGCGTGGGCCTCGTCCTTCCGGGCGGCTTCCTGCTCTGGGCACACGGTACCCAACGGGATTCAGCGGGCTTCTACGAGACCTCGAGCCGCGTGCTGTCCACGAGCACCTATGCTCTGACCACCCCCGACGTGGACTTGGAGGAGGGACCCTGGACATGGATCCCAGAAGGGGAGACAGCGGCGGTCCGTCTCCAGGCCGAGCCGACCGGCACGACCCCATTGTTCATCGGCATAGGCCCGACCGACCGGGTCTCGGAGTACCTATCGGGTGTCGCTCATGACGAGGTGGCCAGTCTGGACGGCTGGTTCCTGGATGTCGACTATCGCACTGTGGGCGGCAGCGCGCCGGCCACGGCCCCCGGTGAGCAGGGATTCTGGGTGGCCAAACAGGAGGGCTCGGGCGTCCAGACGCTCGAATGGCCAGTGCAGAGTGGCAACTGGACCGCGGTCATGATGAACGCTGACGGTAGCGCGCAGGTGACCTCCGCGGTCAGTCTGGGCGCGCGGTTCGGGATCCTCATCCACATCGCGATCGGCCTCACCGTCACTGGAGTGATCCTCTTGGCGGTCGGGATCGTGCTCATCGTCCTGGGTGTGAGACGTCCCCGGCCCACCCGACCCGCACCGACCGCCGAGCAAGCTCGCCCCTTCGAGCCGCAGGCCCAAGCGTAAGACCGACCGGAATCTGGACAACGGAATCATCCCAACGGAGGTGGATCATGAACGAGCAGACGACACCCTACCCCCCGAGCAGCCCCGCTCCCCCGAGCCCGCCCTATCCCCCCAACACTCCGTACCCGCTCACGTTCAACGTGGACTATCCGGACAGACCACTCAACCGACTCACTACCTTCTTCCGTCTCCTGTGGCTCATCCCCATCGGGATAATCGCGGCCCTCATCGGATCGGGCACCATCTCGGAGCATGGCCTGGGCTACTCGTGGTCATGGGCGATAGGCGGCTTCCTCTTCGTCCCCGTCCTGCTCATGATCCTCTTCCGTCAGAAGTACCCCCGCTGGTGGTTCGACTGGAACCTGAATGTCACACGCTTTCTCATGCGGGTCTCCGTCTACGCTCAGCTCTTGCGCGACGAGTACCCGTCGACCGACGAGGAGCAGGCCGTTCACGTGGACTTTCCTTATCCAGACGCGAAGCAGCTCAGCCGAGGTCTGCCTCTGGTCAAATGGTTCCTGGCCATCCCCCATTGGATCGTGCTGTACTTCTTGTGGATCGCCGCCGCGGTGTGCATCGTCATCGCGTGGTTCGCCATCCTGTTCACAGGCCGCTACCCTCGAAGCTTGTTCGACTACGTCGTCGGGGTGAACCGGTGGACACTACGGGTGGATGCGTACGCCATACTGCTGATCACCGACCGCTATCCTCCGTTCTCCCTTTCTGAATAACAAGACTGTAACGAGACGGGCTCCCGGCCGCCACATGCGGCGCGGGAGCCCGTCTCGTCGTGTGTTCTGTACCAGAAAGAGGCCTGCGCGGGCGCTACTCCCCGCTCGGCGCCGGGCCGGTCGTCACCTTGCGGGCCCTGAAGAGCAGGTACCCTCCGACGATCAGCAGGACGACCCCGACTATCACCACTACCAAGGGTATCGTGAGTTCGACCGTCGTCATCAGGGAAGCCTTGCTCTTGGCATCCTTGGCCAGGCTCTCCTCGCTGTTCGCGATGATGCTCATGTTCTGATTGAACACCTTCGTGGGTCCTGCCTGGGCCAGCTGACCCACAGCCTGCATGACACCCTCGATGGCTGGGCCGACAGCGGGATCGGCGGCGTACTTGCCGACGATCGTGAAAGCCTGTATGAGGGTCGCGGTATCAGGTTGCATGGTGGTCGTGCGATCGAAGGTGGCCCCGATGGTGGCGCCGGTCTTCTCCTCGATGTATATGACGTCCCCGCTCTCCTGCTTGTAGGTCAGCTTGACCGGCTGCTGAGTCATCGCCTGCAGGGCCTGCAGATCCTCGGGGCTCGCCACGGGGGCCAGCGCGGCCAGCAGACCCTCGAGATCGAGCCCTTGGGCTTTCAGCTGGGCGCTGAACTGCGCGAAAGTCAGTTCCATGGGGAGGCCTTGGCTCCCCAAGACCGCCTGCGCGATGGGCGGGTAGTACTCGGTGCCAGGGCGCGTCGCGTCGATCTTGATGGCGGTGACCCCGAGGCCGTTGTAGTCGGCGATCTTCTCGACGACCTTCACGTCGAAGGCGGTGTTGACGTCGTTGAAGAAGGCTGAGAGGGTGTCCCCGACCTTCAATCCGCCGGGGAAGAGCGGGCCGTAGTTGCCGACCCGGTCTTTGAGCACCAGCTCCGGGGTGTAGGCCCAGTTCTGGTCACTCTCGACACACGTGCGCGTTTTGCGGTCGAGAGCGTATTGGGTGAGTTGGGCCGGCTGCTCCTGGCCGGCGATGGTCATGACGATGCTGTCCAGGCAGACTGCCACGTTCGAGCTATAGAGCTCGGGCACTGAGGCGAAGGTGCGGAGGACGGTGAAGGGGATGACCAACTCCTGCCCGGCCGGGAACGGCTGTTGAGTGGCTGAGTCGATGTACTGGGTGAGATTCCCTTCGAAATCCATCGGGGTGTCGATGTCGCTCGGCAGTTTGACCAGTGAGGGCGATATGACCGCCCACCACACGATCGCAACCACGATCAGCACGATCCCGACGGCACCAAACGCGATGCTGCTCTTCTTACCCACGCAAACCCCCTCCTCGTGTCAAAGAACTCCGTAGGAACTCTGCATGCAAAGGACGCGCACATGCGACGGACTGGTACAGGCATTAAGAATGGCGCGGCGGGCTTTGTCAACAACCCTGGTCGTCAGCCGTCCGACGCGGCCCCAGCCTTGCTGGTCCGGCCTCGACGGGCATATCATGGATCGGAGGCTGCGCGACAAGGAGACTTCGAGTGGACGATCGCATGATCGGCGGCCCGGCGGCCCACGAAGAGCCGCTGACTCCTCGGCAGAGGGTCGATCATGCCCTTCGCTGGCTGGGGATACTCCTACCTCTGATCGTCACCTACCCGATCGTCTATCCGCTCGTCTCTTGGCTCGGCGTGGACTTCAACGTGCACGGGCTCCAGGTGGCCGTGCCGGTGGGCGCGGCGCTGTGGGTCGGGTTCACGGCGGCTCTCGCGTGGCGTCGCGACTGGGCGGGCGCGGCCGCGGTCAGCGTCTTCTATACGCTGGTCGACGCCTGGTGGTGGATCCTGGCGCTGGGGATCGTCCACTTCGACTGACGGGGGGATGAAGGTGTCGGAACCGCACGGTCGGCGGATCGCATCGGCTCTCGGGATCCTGGGCGGCGTAGGCGGGATCGCCGTTTCGGTCTGGTTCCTCCTCGCCTCGTCGCGCGGCGGGGGAGAGCCGGTTGTCGACTTCAGCGAGGGAGAATTGAAGGCATTGTCGGTCGTCGCGCTGGTGCTTTTCTGCGTGGTTCTGGCGGCCGGGGTCTCCGCCGGCAGGTTCCCCAGAGCTTCCGGTCTGACGCTCATCGTGGCCGCGGGGCTGAGCCTCATCGTCGCGATCTACGGGATAGTGGTCTGGTTCTTCGGCGGCCTCCTGCTTGTCCCCTTCGGACTCCTGGCCATGATCGGTGGTGTGGTAGCGGTGGCGTCGTCGGGTGGCGGAGACCGTCACCCTTGACCGTCAGGCATGAGCCCGTTCGCTCCCGCGCCGGCCGGCTCGTTGGACTTGTTCTGCTACTGGCCCTGGCCGCGGCGGCGAGCGCCTGCGCTTTCCCCTACGGAAGCACGCATCCTTCGGCCGACTCCCTTCGCAAGAGCGCTGTCTCCTGGATCGAGGCGGAGCCGTGCCAGGCAGTCGACGCAGGAGACACGGGCGACTACTGGATCATCGTGGGTGCGCCTTGACTTCAGCCGGCAGCGCCAGGCTCAGCGGCGATCCGTTCAAGAACCATGTCCAGCATCTGCGTGGAAACGTCAGGGTGCCACGACGATTTCATGCCGATGAGTTGCGCGATATCTCCTATCCAGGCCCAACCGGTCAGCATCACGGCGACGTGCTCCGAATCCACATCCGGAAGGATCGTACCCTCGTGCTTGCCTCGATCGACTATCGCGGCGAGTTCTCGCAAGGCGATCGCCTCCTTCTCCCGGAGCGCGTCGCGTAGGCCGTATTCGGGCGAGCTGGCGATGAACTCGATGAACAGGTGAGCGTGGCTGGAGGTCTTGCGACTCCCGATGAACTTGGCATGGTTCATGCAGACCTCGCGGAGATGCTCGAGGGCGCTCTCGTTCTTTGACGACTGCTGGAGGGTGAGGATCTCGTCGTATATCACGTCGAGGACCGCGAGCAGGATCTCTTCCCGGCTCTCGAAATGAGCGTAGAGGGCCGCTTGGGTGACGCCTGCTCCTTTGGCGATGCGAGCCACGGTCGCCCCATGGAGGCCGTGTTGCGCAACGGTCTTCAGGGCGACTTGGACTATCTGTCGCTTCCGGTCCTCGGAAGGCATCCTCTGTGTGACCACGCTCTGTGCGTCTCCCCTCGCGGTAGCCGAGCGAGGCGGGCGCGCCATCGTCGACCGCCTACGCCGCGCACTACCCGCACGCTGGGTGCGTACCTTGACAACTTACCATGCACTTAGTAAGTTGGCAAAGGACCATGTGCCCACAGACGGACACCCTCGTGTAGGATGGAGTCAATGAAGGTCGACGTCGCGATCATCGGTGGCGGATCTGGCGGATACGTCGCGGCGCGGCGCGCTGTCCAACTCGGCATGAGTGCAGCCGTGGTCGAATGCCGGCACCTGGGTGGGGTCTGTCTCAACAGGGGCTGCATCCCCACCAAGACCATGCTGCAGGCGGTGTCCGCCCTCGGGCAGATGCGCCGGGCGGCCGACTACGGAGTCCTTGTCCCGGATAAGCCGCGGATCGATTACGCGACGCTCCTGGCGAAGAGAGAAGAGGTCGTCGGCTGTCTGCGCAACGGCATGGGCGACATGCTCGAGGCGGCGGGTATCCCCCTCATCCCGGGCCATGCCTCCTTCGTGGGGCCGAACCGCCTTGCCGTGAGTCGGGTCGCACCGGAGGCCATGGCGGCGCTGGTCAATCCGGCTCCGCACACGGACAGCGTAGAAGCTGGGCACATCATCGTCGCGACCGGTTCCAAGCCCGCCGGTCTGCCCTCCCCGGGGGCTGATCATCCGCGGGTGATCGATTCCGACGGCCTGCTCGGACTCAGGCATCTCCCCGACAGCATCGTGGTGGTCGGAGCCGGTGCCATCGGCTGCGAATGGAGCCATATCCTGGCCGGCCTGGGATGTCGGGTGACGTTGGTCACGAGACGCGCCCATGTGTTGCCGCGCGAGGATCCGGATATCGCCGCCGTCCTCGCTGAGAGCTTGACCGCTCTGGGGGCGACCATCCACACGCGTACCTGCATCGGGTCGATCGCCGGTACAGCGACGGATGTGACGGTACATCTCGATGGTGACGGGCCTCATTCGGTCACCGCGGAGTACGTACTCACGGCCACCGGTCGCCTACCCTTGACGGACGGGCTCGGTCTGGACGTGGTCGGGGTGGAGACCGAAGGTCCCGGCTGGGTGAGGGTGGATGACCACTTCCGGACCAACGTGCCGTCTGTATCTGCCATCGGAGACGTCACGGGCACGTGTCTTCTTGCCCATGCCGCCTTCCGACAGGCCGTGATCGCGGTGGAGAGACTCGCGGGACTCGATCCCGGACCGGCGTGCGCCGAGCACATCCCTTATGTCGTCTACACGGAGCCCGAGGTAGCGAGCGTGGGATTGACCGAGGCCGAGGCACGGGAACGGGGCCTCGAGATCACCGTCGGTGTATCTCCAGGCATGTGCAATGCGCGGGCCGTCACCCGGGGACAGCCGGAAGGGCTCACGAAGGTGGTGGCCGAAGCCGCTACCGGACGGATACTCGGCGTGCACATGGCCAAGGCCGAGGCGGGTGAACTCATCGCCGAGGCGGTCTCGGCGATCAGCAGAGGGTGGACCGCGGAGGAACTTGGCGAGGTGGTGAGACCTCACCCAGCATTGTGCGAAGCGATGGGGGAGGCCGCCCTCGCGGCGGCGGGTCGGGCACTGTTCCTCCCCTAGATCGGGGCAAGAGCGTCGTGCAGCGGCTGGGCTGTCTGCGTAGACGAGATTCGAGGAAGAAGGAGAGGCTATGGCATCCGAAGTCAAACGCCAGAGTGCACATACCGTCATCGTAGGGAGTGGACCCGGCGGTGCCGCCGTGGCCCGCGACCTGGCCCGCCGGGGCCAGGAGGTACTGCTTCTCGAGCAGGGCGCCTACCACAAACCCGAGGGCAGCTACGTCACCATGTTCCGCATGGCGGACCGCTTCTTCACCCTGGCCTCTATCGAGGGGACCCAGATGGTCCGCCTGCTCACCGTGGGGGGGAGCACGATCGCCTTCCTGGGCACCGCGTTCGAGCCGCCGGCGTGGCTCAAGGACAAGTACGGGATCGATCTGGACCCGTATGTGGAGGAGATCAAACGCGATCTCAACGTGCAGGTGATGCCCGAGCGCCTGGTCGGAGAGGGCGCGAAGCGGATCATGGACGCGGCGCGTGAGGAAGGTTACGAGTGGCATCCGATGCCGCATTTCATCGACTACGACAAATGTGGTACCAGTTGCCGGAAACTGTTCGCCGGCTCGGCCAAAGGCGCGAAGTGGACGGCGCGTTCGTATGTCGAGGAAGCGCGTGGGCTCGGCGCGCGACTCGAGACCCGGATGCGGGTTACGCAGGTGCTTTCGAAGGACGGGCGGGTCACTGGGGTGAAGGGTGTGGGTCGGTCAGGACCCTTCGAGATCGAGGCGGAAAGGGTTGTCCTCGCCGCCGGCGGCTTGGGCACCGCGCCGATCATGCAGGCTTCAGGTTTCACTGAGGCCGGTCAGGGCGTCATCATCGATCCGCTCATCCTCACCTATGGAGTGTACTCGGGCCGGGGTTCAGGTCCCGACGTCCCCATGGGCTGCGGCACGACCGATCTGCAGGACGAGGGCATCATCATGATGGATTGTGTCGACCCGTGGCCGCTCTATCTGTTCGGACTGATGATGGGTGGACCGAAGGCGGTGGCCAGCTTCCGCCATTTCCCGCATACCCTCGGTATCATGGCGAAGATCAGGGACGGTTTCGCCGGCTGGATCAAGCCGGATGGGACCGTGTCCAAGCCGCTGAGCGAAGCCGACCAGAGCCTGGTGGCCCGGGGCGCGGAACTCTCCGGGAATATTCTGCGGCGGGCCGGCTGCGATCCCGCCTCGATCGTCTCGACTCCGCCCAGAGGCGCCCACCCGGGCGGGACCGTGCGCATCGGCGACCAGATCGACACCGATCTTCAGGCCCCGATAGCCGGTCTCTACGTGTGCGACTCGAGTGTCATCCCAGAACCGTGCGGCATGCCTCCGGTCTTCATGATCCTGGGATTGGCAAAGCGGTTGGTGGCTGAGCAATTGGCGCCCCAGTCGACCTGAGGACCAGGAGAGCGCTCATGAGGCCACTCAGGACCGATCTTTCGATCTTCGAGCAGTTCGAGTTCGAGCACGCGCCGGTGGGCGTGAAGTTCCTCTTCACCAGGCCGGACGGTGTCGAGCGGATCGAAGGGACGATGCCGCTCTGCCAGATGATCGTCGAAGCGCAGAAGCGGAAGAAGCCCTTCTACATGGCCCCCGAGAACGAGGACTGTTTCGGCACGGCGGCTCTGGGCATGGAGGACATGCCCACGTTCGCGGAGGCCGGACTCATCGGTGAGAAGTTCGAGATCTATCAGGAACGCCGGGCCAACGAGCGCATCTATCAACATGTCCCGTCGCTCGCCAGGGGGACGACGAACTATGCGGCGTTCGCGGCATTGGAGGTGCTGGATTTCGAGCCGGACCTCCTGATCCTGATGACCACCCCCAGTCAGGCTGAGATCGTGTTCAGAGCCCTCAGCTACACCACGGGAGAAGTATGGGAGTCGAAGAAGACCATCGTTCTCAGTTGCGCCTGGCTGTACGTCTATCCCTACCAGACCGGCAAGGTGAACTACATGGTGACGGGGATGAGCTTCGGGTCGAAGGCGAAAGAGGTGTTCCCGGAAGGGAAGATACTGATATCCATACCCTGGGACAAGATCCCCGTGATCGTGAGCAGTCTTGGCGAGATGAAATGGGCCTTGCCTTCGTACACCGACGGGCGGGAGGAGTTCTACCAGCGAAAGGCCCGGGTCCTCGACGAAAGCGCTCGAGAAGCGGAGAACGTGTAGGATCGCTGATCCGGCGAGAGAGGGACGGAGCAATGGATGAGGAGTCCACCGGCGCGGTCGAGCTTCTGATCGAACACGAACTGGCGGCCAAGCATCTCTACGAGGCGTTTGCCGCGGCCTTCGGCGAACGTGCGGAGTTCTGGCACAGGCTGGCGGCCGATGAGCAGCGACACGCGGAAAGACTGGAGACGCTTCGATCCGAGCCGGGCATCGACGAGCAACTGCTTCGGGGCGGAAGGCTGAGGCCTCAGGCTATCAGGTCGTCGATCGAATACGTGGAGGACCAAGCGGCACGAGCACAGGGCGGCGGCCTCACGCCCGTGCAGGCGCTGTCCATCGCCAAGGATCTCGAAGACGCGCTCATCGAGAAGGGATTCTCTCGGATGGGCGAGTCATCGCGCGTGGAGGTCAGGTCCATCCTCGCGGATCTCGCCGCCCAGACCGAGGCTCATCGGCAGGTGCTCGCCGAGGCCCTGGGCGCCGAGAGAGGGTAGATCCGCGGGGACGCCGTCGTCCACGGATTCTCGGATCGACGGTGCGCGCCATCGGCGCGAGGTGCCGCGGTCTGTCGCCGCCGTGTGATACGTTAGAGAAGGACCGGGTCGATCTGGGCGCGGTCGGTCACGGACGCGACGAGAGCCCCGATCGTGGAGGCCTATGAATTCCGGTCGAGAAAACGGTCAGACAGGACGCGGAGCGCCTCCCGGCACCGCCGCAGACCAGATACGGGCGTTCGGACGCTGGTGGCGGCGCGCGGACGCGAAGCGCCGGGCCGCGATCCTCGTCCCGGTAGGGATAATCGTCCTCGTCATCCTGATCTGGGTGGTCTCCCGGTTCGCGACTGACTATCTCTGGTTCCAGGAGTTGGGCTTCACCACCGTCTTCTGGACCAACATCTGGGCGAGGGTGGCCGTGATGGTCGGGGCGGGGGTCCTTTTCTTCGCAGTCTTCTACGGGAACCTGAGGATCGCCCGTCTCTTCGTACCCAGGGTCCGGCCGGTGAGCGTGTCGGACGGGGCCGAGGGGGCCGACGGATCCGACGGTGAGGTCTACGATCTCGTCGATACTCGTACCAAGCGCGGCCGGCGTCTCTTGATGGTGGTCTCGGTGGCGCTGGGGGTGATCTTCGGGATCGGGTACGGTGGGTCCTGGGAGCAGATCTGGCTCTTCCTCAAGCAGACGGACTTCGGCTTCAACGCGCCGGTGTTTCTCAGAGACGCGGCGTTCTTCGTCTTCACACTGCCGGTCATGCGCATGGCCCTGACCTTCGTCATGCTGTGCTTCCTCTTCGCCTTCCTGGGATCCCTGGGTGTGTACATCGCGCATGGGGCCATCGGTCTGGAGGGACGGAGCCTTCGGGCCGCACGCCGGGTGAAGGCCCATCTTTCGATCATCGTGGCCGTGGCGATGCTCGGAAAGGCCGCGGACTACATGCTGGGGGTGTGGGGGCTCGCCTACTCGGAGCGAGGCGCGACCTTCGGTCCCAGCTACACCGACGTGCACGTGCAGATGCCGATCCTGCGTTTCCTCGCCATCATCGCGTTGATCGCCGCGGTGCTGTTCTTGGTCAATATCTTCTTCAAGGGCTGGCGTCTCCCCGCGCTGGCGATCGCGGCGCTGTTTCTCACCTGGCTCTTTGCCGGGCAGATCTATCCGGCGATCATCCAGCAGTACCGGGTGTCGCCGACCGAGATCGAGAAGGAGAGTCCCTACATCGCCAACAACATCGCCTCCACCCGGTGGGCGTTCGGCCTGAACGAGGTGAACCTGGCACCGTTCGAAGCGAATACGAACCTCGACGCCGAATCCATCAGGGACAACGCGGCCACGATAGAGAACGTACGGGTCTGGGATCCCAGCCCCGCGCTCAGCACCTATCGGCAGATCCAGGAGATCCGTTCCTACTACACGTTCCTCGATGTGGACGTCGATCGGTATGTGGTCGACGACATGTACAGGCAGGTGCTGCTCGCCGCCCGGGAGTTCGATTCCACCAAGCTGAGCGATCAGGCGCAGACCTGGGTGAACCAACACCTCACCTACACCCACGGCTACGGGGTGACGGTGAGTCCGGTCAGCGAAGCGACCGAACAGGGCCTTCCCGAGCTGTTCGTACGTGACATCCCGCCCCGGGGGACCACTTCACTGAAGATCACCAGACCGGAGATCTACTTCGGTGAGATCGCCGACCCGTTCGTGCTGGTCAAGACCACCGCCAAAGAGTTCGACTATCCGATGGGCGACGAGAACGTGTTCACCGAATACGACGGCACCGGCGGCGTGGGTATCGGCGGCTTCGCGCGCCAGTTCATCTTCAGCGTGCGCTTCGCCACGATCAAGCTCCTGGTCTCCGACTATCTCCGGCCCGATTCCCGCATCATGTACAAGCGTTCGCTCGGCGAGCGGGTGAGCGCGATCGCTCCTTTCCTCACGTACGACGGTGATCCCTACATGGTCATCCGCGACGACGGCAGTCTGGTCTGGATCTGGGACGCCTACACCACCATCGACAGCTTCCCGAACTCCGAACGGAACTCGGTAGGGATCAACTACATCCGCAACTCCGTCAAGGTGGTCGTCGATGCATACAACGGCGATGTGACCTTCTATCAGATCGATCCCGAGGACGCTCTGGCTGAGACATGGGGCAAGATCTATCCCGGGTTGTTGACCCCCGCCGAGGAGATGCCCGAGGATATCCGCCGCCATCTGCGCTATCCGGAAGACTTGTTCGGGGTCCAGGCGGAGACGCTTTCCGTCTACCACATGACCGAACCGCAGACGTTCTACAACAAGGAAGACGTCTGGGAGATCGCCACCGAGCTGTACGGGGGCGAGGAGCGCAACGTCGAGCCCTACTACCTCATGATGGTGCTTCCCGGCGAGACGCAGGAGGAATACGTCCTCCTCCAGCCGTTCACCCCACGCACCAAGCAGAACATGATCTCGTGGATGGCCGCTCGCATGGATGGGGATGCCTACGGGGAACTGGTCGTCATCGCCTTCCCCAAAGACAAACTGGTGTTCGGTCCTGCCCAGGTGGAGGCGCGCATCAACAACGACCCGGTCATCTCTTCTCAGCTGACGCTGTGGGATCAGGCCGGCAGTGACGTCATACGGGGTAACCTCCTGGTGATCCCGGTCGAGGATTCCTTGATCTATGTGGAGCCGCTCTACCTGCAGTCGGAGCAGAGCGCCATCCCCGAACTGACCCGGGTGATCGTCGCGTACGGCGACGCGGTGGTGATGGAGAACGACCTGCAGTCGGCGCTGGACACCATCTTCTCCGGCGGAGAGACGACCACGACCACCGCTCCCTCGACCACGACGACCTCGCCGAGCACCGTCACCACGACTCCCGGCGGTACGACCACCACTCTCGCGCCGGTCACGACCACGGTGCCGCCGGTGACCACCACGACGACCATCGCGGGGGACCTGCCCACCGATCGGGCGACCCTCCTCGATCTGGCCGAGCAACTCTACGAAGAAGCTCGGGCCGCCCAGCGCGCGGACGACTGGGCCACGTACGGGTTGAAGATCAAGCGTCTGGGCGAGGTGATCTCGGCCCTCAAGGCTCTCGAAGGTAGCACCCCCTAGGACGGATTCCGGCTAAACTGTTCGCGGCCATCGGCCGAAACCTTCATGAGACAGGGCCACCACCGGGGAGGCAGTATCATGAAGAGCAACGCAAGCCGACGCTATCCGCAGAGCGTCGTCCGCCTGATCCTGACCCTAGCAGTGCTTGTGATCGCGCTCGTCGGTCTTCTCGTCACCGGCTGCGACAGCGACACCGGCGTCGTCACCACCTCAGCGCCCGAGGCACCCACCCAGGGGGGCACACTGACCGTGGCAATCGCCGAGCCGGCGTTCATCGATCCGCTCAATCTGGTCGAGTCCGAGGGGATCCAGGTGGGGAACGCTCTCTTCGACAGCCTGGTCGCCTTCGATCCCAAGACCTCGCAGTTGGTGCCGGCCGTGGCTGAGGAGTGGGGCAAGAGCGAGGACGCCACCGTGTGGACCTTCCATCTCAGGCAGGGGACCACGTTCCACAACGGCCGAGAGGTGGTCGCCGCGGACTTCAAGTATGCGTGGGAGAGACTCTGCGACCCGGCCAACGAGTCCTGGGTCGCCTACCACCTGGCGGCCGTCGACGGTTTCGACGAGATGCAGGCCGGCGCCGCGTCGGAACTACGCGGAGTGAAGGCGGTCGATGATCACACCCTCGAAGTCACCCTGTCCTATCCGTTCGCCGATTTCGAGTACGTGGTGGGCCACACCGCTCTGGCGCCCGTCCCTCGAGAAGAGGTCGAGAAGGACCCGGCCGCCTACGCGGAGATGCCGATCGGGAACGGTCCCTTCATGATGGCCGGTCCCTGGCAGCACGACCAGTCGGTGAGCGTGGTCCGGTACGACGGATACTACGCCGATCCGGCATATGTCGACGGGGTCGTCTTCAAGATATTCACCGATCCCGATACCGCCTTCCTCGAGTTCAAAGCCGGCACAGTCGACTTCACCATGTTCCCGAGTGGCCAGGCGGCCGCGGTGGTCGAAGAGTATGGGGAGAGCCCTGATGGTCTCGAGATATATCCCGGCCAACAGACGCTCCTGGGTCCCGACGTCACCGTCTACTTCTTCGTGTTCAACACGGAGGACCCGGCTTTCGCCGATGCCAAGGTCCGGCAGGCGATCTCGCTCGCGATCAACCGCGAGGCTATCGCCACCGCCGTGTTCGGCGATCTACGGGCCCCCGCTTCGAGCATCATCCCGCCGGGTATCGTCGGCTACGAAGCCGATGCCTGGACGTACTGCCGATTCGACCGCGACGAAGCCGCCAAACTGCTCGCCGAGGCCGGTCATCCTGACGGTCAGGGCCTGCCGGAGATCACTCTCCTCACGAACTCGGGAGGGGAGCACGAGGATGTTCTCGCTCTCATCCAGGCCGATCTGAAGGCGGTCGGGATCGCAGCGACGATAGACAGCATCGAGACCGGTGAGTTCCTCCAGAAGCTGGACGCGAAAGACTTCCAGATCGCGCGCTACTCGTGGACGGCCGACTACCCGATCATCGACAACTTCGTGTACCCGCTCTTCGGTAGCGACAGCGCCGACAACGTGAGTCAGTATGCGGAGACGTCCGTCGACGAGGCCATCATCGCGGCTCGTGGGATCAGCGATTCAGCCGCCCGCATCAAGGCATACCAAGAATTGGTCGGCGCCATCGGGGACGACGCGCCTGCTCTTCCTATCGTGATGTACAGACACCAGAACGTCGGCTCCGACCGGGTGCACGGGCTTGTGTACAGTCCTCTCGGACTCTGTGATTTCGAGAGTTGTTGGCTTGAGCTGTAACGACCGGCTGAAAGCCACCCCCCGATCCAGACACCGCGTCTGAGGAGATATACTGACGCAAGCGATGGGGGGGACATGAGTCTACGGCTGAAGATCATCGGATTGACCGCAGTGGTCTTCATCCTCGTGCTTGGCGCATCCTGGGTGGTGTTCGACCGGGTGCGGAGCGACGTGGTCACGGGATTGGGCGCGACATACGCCGGGAAGCAGGTTCTCTACAACCGGGAACGCACGCTGCACCCCGTGATGCGGGAGTTGGCCCTCGCTCAGAAGCTCGCCGATTCGTCCGTCATCCGCGCCTGGGCCCACGAGGAGAATGACGCGGGCCTCCGGGCGTTGGGGCTGCAAGAGCTCGAAGACTATCGTCGGATCTTTTCGGACCAGAGCTACTTCTTCGTGATCGGGTCGTCTCTTCACTACTACTTCAACGATCGCGAGAACAGCTACGCTGGACGCGAACTGCGCTACACGCTCGACCGGACGGATCCAGAAGACGCGTGGTATTTCGCGACACTCGAGAGTGGCGAGCCGTACAAGCTGAACGTCAACTACGATGACGAACTACAGGTGACCAAGGTCTGGGTGAACCTGGTCGTTCGGGACGGTCAAGAGGTCCTGGGCGTTCTCGGAACCGGCATCGATCTGTCCGAATTCCTCAAGGATGTCATCTCATCCGACCAGGATGGCGTCACCAACATGTTCGTCGACGAGGGTGGCGCCTTGCAGGCACACGACCGCGTTGACCTCATCGATTTCCACAGCATCGCCAAGGATCCATCCGAGCAGAAGACCATCTTCCGCCTACTCGACTCTGAGGCCGACCGCGAAGCGGTCCGGGGGGTCATGGATCGGCTCCGGGCCGGTGGGGACGAGATGGTGGAGACCGTGGTCGCCAGCGTCGATGGGAAGAGATTCCTGGTCGGCATCAGCTATCTCCGCGAGATCGGTTGGTTTGGCATCACCCTCATGGATACAGGTCGCATGGTGGGCTCCAGCCGGTTCCTCCCCTTCGTACTGTTGCTCCTAGCGGCCCTCCTCGCGCTCAGTGTCGGTCTTGTGATCCTTGTGAATCGGGTCATGGTCAGCCGGGTCCGTCGACTGGACACGTGGGTGAGGCAGTTCGCCCAAGACACCAGCGAGGCGCCGCCCGCGGCCGAAAGGACCGACGAGATCGGCCGTCTAGAGGAGGGGTTCCGGACGATGGCGGACCAAGTACGCGAGAGTACCGAGGGTCTCGAGGCCAAGGTGGCGTCGCGGACCCGGGAACTCACCGCGAAGAACGAGAGCCTGCAGGAAGCCATGGAGGAGATCGAGACGCTCAGCGGACTGCTGCCCATCTGCATGCACTGTAAGAAGATCCGAGACGAGTCTTCAGGCGAATGGAGCCGTTTGGAGGACTACATCGGCCGGCGGTCGAAAGCCCAGTTCAGTCACGGTATCTGCCCGGAGTGCGAGGCCGAATTCCACTCCGAACAAGAGTGACGTAGCTGCCGGAGCGGCGGGACCTGGGCCGGATCGGATCAACGGGCCGGTGCTCACTGAATCTCCACCCGGATGCGCTCGACGGGTATCACCTCGAGGACGACGTCCAGCCCGAAGAGCTTCCCCTTCAGTGACTGCACGAGGAGTCCCTGGTCCGGCAGGTCCCCCGAGCCTCTTATCACGACGTCGATCGCTCCGCTAGTCGATCTTCCAGCAGTCCGACTCGTCCACGTCGCTCCCGGAGTCTTGGGCAGAAAGTACTTCCTCGGGATGTTCGATGATCTTACGGACCATCTCTTGGACCGACTCCAGATCGAGGATGTTGTATCCGAGAGCGTTCCTTCCCTGGAGGTAGTCAGGGGGCGTGAACCCGACCGTGATCATCTCGTCCGTCTTGAGGCTGCTCCTCACCTTGACCAGATCGGAGAGTGTGTCGATGGGGATGTCGGTCCGCAGGTTCTCGCGGACGACCTTGACCACACTCGGGAACTTGAGTGCCATCTCGGCCATCCCGTTCTGGTAGAGCAAGGCGGAGAGCACGCATCGTTGGCGGCCCATGCGCACGTAGTCGCTGCTCCCGGTCCGAGACCGCGCGAAGGCCAGCGCCTCCAGGCCATCGAGGTGCTGCTTGCCGGGTTGGATGTCGTAGACTTTCCAATCGCCGTCGGCGGTGGGAGGCGAGATGCGGACCCGGACTGGGTCCGTGACGTTGACCGTGACGCCTCCGAAAGCGTCCACCAACTCCGCGAAGCCGCCCATGTCCACCACGGCGTAGTGGTGGATCGGGATCCCCAGGAGGGCGCCGACCGTGTCGCGCAGGACGACGGCTCCCGGGTCTCCGCCCTCGGGCGCCAGTTCGGGATGATCTTGGGCCTCCCAGTAGAGGGAACTGATCAGATTGACGTAGGTCCTGGTGCCCAGCGCCTCCGCGGCGGTCTCGCTCAGCGGTACGCTGCCCGTGTTGCGAGGGATGCCGAACAGGGCGACTCTGCCGCTGTCGAGATCGAGGGTGACGACCATTATCGAGTCGGCGCGTGACCCCGTGCGCCCGTAGCCCGCGTCCGACCCTATGAGGAGGATCGTCAACCGTCGGTCCTCTCCCCAATCCAACTGCGGTTCCTCGTCGGCGGGCGCCACTGTGGTGGTCGTCGTGATGCTGGTCGACGGGCGACCGGTCGTCGAGGTCGGGACGATCACGGCGACCGACGTGGTAGTGGACGACACCGGCCTTGTCGAGGCGGTGGTCTCGGTGTCGCTCACGAATACGGTGACGAGGGCGTCGTACGACAGGTACGTGTAGTAGCCGGCGACCCCGTGAGGTGCGATGGTGAGCACGAGCAGCAGGGTGAGAGCGATGCCGGCGGCCGCGGAGCGCCATCTCCGGTGCTCGGGGTATGCCGGCTCACCCTCGACCGGCGGCGCCGGCGATGGTCGAGACATGGATGCCCGGGTACGCCGTCCGCCAGATCGGTACGCGTCCACCACCGCGAATAGACGGAAAGCCAACAAAGCTACGTTGACCCCGAGAAGCGCGAGAAGGACCGAGGGTCGGACCAGCCAGGAGAGGACCTCGTCGACTCCCTGTAGGGCGATCACCACGGCTGCGACAGCCAGTATGAAGACCACGGCCAGCATCACCGTGCCTCGGCGACGGGCACCGGCCACCATCTGGCCGACGCCGGGCACGATGGCCGAGAGCAGGGCGTGTAGCATCGGGCGGAGATGGGTCTCCGTACGACGGGAGCGTCGGTATTCCGTTCTTCTCACGGCCGACCTCCAGTGGAGGTGCTCTGGACCGGCCGAACGATCGCGCCCGTTCGACCTCAGTCGCCCTCTAGCTCCCGCAGAAGCTCCACCAGCGCCTTGATGTGGGCCGGCGACGTGCCGCAGCAACCGCCGACGAGGCGGGCCCCGGCTCGCACGCATGCGGCCATCCCGTCGGCGAAGCGATCGGGCGCCATGTCATAGACCAGGCTCTTGTCGACCATCCTGCCCTTACCCGCGTTCGACTGCGCGATGATGGGGACGGATGTAGCGGTCCGCATCATCGCGACGATCTCGGCCAGTTCCAGCGGGTCGACGCTGCCACAGTTCGCCCCCACCACGCATGCCCCCGCCTCTGCCAGCGCCAGCGCGCAGGCAGCGGCGGTGTCGCCCATGACGGTCCGGCCTCCGTTGCCGGCGGTGTTGAAAGAGATCGACGCGATCACGGGAAGATCGCCGGTCTCCCGTACCGCCCGCACGGCGCAGAGGGCTTCGCGGAGGTCGAACATCGTCTCGATGATGAAGCCGTCGACTCCACCTTCGGCCAGGATGGACGCCTGCTCTCGGAAGGCGGAGGAGGCGTCCTCTTCGGAGAGTGGTCCGTAGGGGCTCAGCATCTTGCCCGTGGAACTCATGTCTCCGAGCACGTACCGGTCTTCGCCGGCCGCTTCCTTGGCCAATCTGGCTCCGGCCAGGTTCACCTCGCGAACGTCGACACCCAGATTGTGAGACTCGATGTTTGCGCGGTTCATGGTCAGGGTGTTCGTGATGAGCAGATCGACCCCGCACTCCGCGTACCGCTGATGAACGTCCAACACGGCTTCGGGGTTGGTGATGTTGTTGTGCCCGCCCATCTCCAGGCCGGCTTCACCCAACTGGGTCCCCATGGCTCCGTCGAGGAAGATGGTCTTCGTGTCGGTCTCGAGAAACTCAAGTAGATTCATTCCCTGTCCAGTTCCCGGCGGCGCCTTCACCGCCAACAAGTCGATCGCTTTCGAGGACCACTCTAGTATAGGTCAGAGGCCGGAGTGGTTTTGCGTGTGCGGAAGGGGACAGGTACACTGGGCAACCAGTTCCCCTCCCTTACGCGATCGTGACCGATGCTTTGGGGGATCACATCCCGCGCAAAGGCACACGAGCGGTCGCCCGCACGAGAGATCGAAAGGAGACCAGTGATGGGTAGGATCCGAACGAGGAGATGGGTGGCACTTGGCGTCGCGACAGCGATGGTGTTCGCCTTTGCTTTCGTCTTGGCCGGATGCGGCGAGAAGTTGGTCGAGGAGAAGATCGAGCAGGAGATGGAGGACGCTCTTGGAGTAGAGGGAGCCGACGTCGATATCGACGTCGACGGCGATGACTCCGGCTCTATCAAGATCACCGGCGATGACGGCGACTCGGAGATAGCGTTCGGAGACGCCGCCGCGGTCCCTGAAGACTTCCCGAAAGACCTCGTGCCGGGCGATGCAGAGGTCTTGTCGGCCGCGACCGTGGACCAAGGGGGCGACGCCATGCAGAGTGTCGCTTTCACGAGCGGCACAGGTCTGGACGACATGTACGCCTGGTATCTGGACGCCCTGCCCAAAGCGGGATATACGATCGAGAACAAGATGCAGTTCGACTCCGGCGGCAGCAAGGGTTTCAACATCGTGGGAACGGGTACGGCGGACGACTGCAACGTGACCGGCGCGGATCAAGACGGGGAGTTCATGTATTCGGTGATGATCATCGCCCACTAGGGGCCGGTACGCCGGTGTACCAGCAGGATAACCAGGTCCTCGCGTCCACGGGCCTCCCCTCTCGATTCCGACACCACGTCTGCCGATAGGTATAGAATCGAATCACCGCAATCGGGGGTAGTCCATCTCCGGATAGGGGATAGTGTTTGAGCGCAGACGATCACGGCCGACTCCCGCCGCGCAGCGGGTCTTCGGAGTCTGGGCCGGCTGAGGAAGCTCCGCCGGGATGGGACGAGCTCGGCCGGGCCCTCTTCGAATCGCTCGAGTGTGTCTGCCTGCATGACTTCGAGGGGCGGTTTCTCGATGCCAATCCCGCCGCTCTCGAGCTTCTCGGCTTCGAGAAGGAGCAGTTCAAGGCCCTGGATCTCTCCTCCGTATTGGACCAGGACCAGGCGGACCAAGCTCTCCGAGCGATAGCCGAACTGAGGGAGACAGGGGGACAGACTCCCCCTACCGAATACCGAGTCAAGCGCAAGACCGGCGGATATGTGGAGGTGGGCACCAGGTCCTCGCTCGTCACTCGAGATGGGCGACCGTACGCGGTGCTGTGGATCGGTCACGACATCACCGAGCAGAAGCGGGCACAGGCGGTCATGGCTGCTCGTCTGCGCCTTCTGGAGTTCGCGGGCTCTCACTCCCTGGATGGACTCCTGCGGGCGACCCTCGACGAGGCAGAGGCGCTCACCGGCAGTCAGGTGGGTTTCTACCACTTCATCGAGCCCGACCAACTCACGCTGTCGTTGCGGGCTTGGTCCACCAACACGGTGGAGAACATGTGCACCGCCGACGGTTCGAGGCTGCACTACTCGGTGGAAGAAGCGGGAGTCTGGGTCGACTGCGTCCGGGAACGAAGACCGGTCATCCACAACGACTACGCCTCCCTCCCCCATCGCAAGGGGTTGCCCGACGGTCATGCCCCCGTGTTCCGCGAACTCGTGGTCCCAGTGCTGCGCCGGGATTCGATCGTGGCCGTGCTGGGGGTGGGCAACAAATCGACGGACTTCGACGACCGAGACATCCGGACCGTGGCCACTCTGGCCGACCTCGCTTGGGACATCGCGGAGAGCAAGCGGATCGAAGAGACCCTGTCCGAGAACCGCGCCCTGTTCGAAGCGATCGTCGGCGGCACCACGGATGCCGTATACGCGAAGGACCTTCGCGGACGCTATCTGCTGTTCAATGAAGCCGCCGAGAACTTTGTCGGCAAGCGCGCTGTTGAAGTCTTGGGCAAGGACGACTCTGCTCTATTCCCTCCGGACGAGGCCTCGTTCCTCAGGGAAGTCGACCGTGAAGTGGTCGAGAAGGGACGAGTCACCACCCTCGAGGAGACCGTGACCGGTGCCACGGGTCGACCGAGCACCTTTCTCGCCACAAAGGGTCCCATCCGTGACGAGAACGGCAAGGTGGTCGGGTCGTTCGGCATCGCCCGTGATATCACGGAGCGTCGGGAGGCAGAGAAGACTCTGCGGCTGGCGCTGTTCTCGGTGGACAACTCGGCCGACCTCACCATGTGGCTGGACCGAGACGGAAGATTCCTGAATGTGAGCGAGTCCCTGTGCGTCCGCCTGGGCTATCCGCGAGAAGAGTTGCTGAGGATGTCGATCTTCGATGTCGATGTCGTCGTAGACCCGCACGCTTGGCCCGAACGCTGGCATGAACTCAAGGAGCGCGGACCCTTGACGTTCGACCGGGAGTATCGCACCAAGAGCGGGGAACTCATCCCCATGGAGGTCCGCGCCGCGATCTTCGAGCACGAAGGCCAAGAATACGACTGCGGGATAGCGCGCGACATCAGCGAGCGGAAGCGGGCCGAGACCGCTATGCGTGAAAGCGAGGATCGCTACCGGAACCTGGTGGACCTCAGTCCGGATGCGATGGTGGTCAACGTCGAAGGCAGATACGCCTACGCCAACGCGGCTGCGGCTCGGTTGTTCGGGGCCCGTTCAGCCGTGGATGTCGTCGGCCTGGAGATGATCGATCGCATCCACCCCGACTTCCGCCAGGTCATCGCCGAGCGGGCGGCACACGTGTTGGCGGGGAAACCGGCCGGCCTCCTGGAGATCAAGATGTTGCGTCTGGACGGAAGCCCTGTGGAGGTCGAGACCCTCGCGAGCCGGATCGAGTTCGACGGCCGGCCGGCGGCGCAGGTGATCCTTCGCGACATCACCGAGCGCAAGCAGGCGGAAAGGGCTTTGGGCGAGAGCGAACGGATGCTGACCACGCTCATGGCCAACCTGCCGGGCATGGCGTACCGGTGCCTCAACGATCGCAAGTGGACGGATCTGTTCTTGAGCGAGGGCTGCGAAGAGTTGACGGGTTACACGTCCCAGGACCTGGTGGGCAACGCTCGGCTGTCGTATGCCGATCTCATCCACCCTGACGACCGGGAGCTTGTGTGGCAGGAGACCCAGGCCGGCGTGTCCGACAAGGAGCCGTTCCGCATCCTCTACCGTATCATCACGGCGGACGGTGAGACCAAGTGGGTGTGGGAACAGGGCCGGGGCGTGTTCGGAGAAGATGGTTCGTTGCTCTACCTCGAGGGCTTCGCCACCGATATCAGCGAGAGAGTGCGGGCCGAGGAGGCCCTGCGGGAGGCGGAGGAGCAGCTCCGCCAATCTCAGAAGATGGAAGCCGTCGGCCAACTCGCCGGCGGCATCGCTCACGACTTCAACAATCTGCTCACCGCTATCGTCGGATACGGTGACCTCTTGCTGGCGGATCCGGCCCTCATCGATTCGCCGGCTCGGGGAGACCTAGAGGAGATCAGGAAGGCCGCGGAACGGGCCACCGCTCTCACCAGGCAGATCCTGGCCTTCTCCCGGCGCCAAGCCCTGCAACCGGCGCTCGTTTCTCTGAACACGGTGCTCGACGGGATGGAGCCGCTCCTGCGGCGCACCCTAGGCGAGGACATCGACCTGGTCGCCTTGCTGCACCCTGAGTTGGGGGAAGTCGAAGTCGACGTGCACCAGTTCGAGCAGGTCATCATAAACCTGGCTCTGAACGCCCGCCACGCCATGCCTTCCGGAGGACGCCTCATTATGGAGACCGCCAACGTGGATCTAGACGCGGAGTACTGCCGGACGCACGCAGACGTCGAGCCGGGCGGCTACATCATGCTCTCGGTCTCCGACACCGGCATGGGGATGGACGACGAGGTGAGGTCGCACATATTCGAGCCGTTCTTCACCACGAAAGCCCCCGGGGAGGGTACCGGTCTGGGGCTGGCCACCGTGTACGGCATCGTCAAGCAGAGCGGCGGGACCATCGACGTGTACAGCGAGCCCGGCAGGGGGACCAGCTTCAAGGTGTATCTGCCCCGGGTGACGGGCCCCGTCCAGGCCGGATATGAGGCGACCTCCGTGAACGCGAGCCTGGCGTCGGGCCGAGAGACCGTCTTGGTGGTCGAAGACGAGAGCGCGCTCCGCAGCCTCGTGGCTCGTGTCCTCGGCGGGTCGGGTTATTCAGTGCTCACGGCAGCCAGCGCCGATGAAGCGCTGCAGATCCTTGCCATCGACGCTGATTCTGTGGATCTTCTCCTCACCGACGTGGTCCTGCCCGGCGGCATGCAGGGGGACGAACTCGTCCGGAGCGTACGGGACTCCCATCCGGACCTTCCCGTTCTCTACATGTCCGGATACACCCGCAACGCGATCATCCAGGCCGGTCGGCTCGCGGAGGGCGTCAACTACCTGGAGAAGCCCTTCACACCCGACACTCTCGCCGGAAAGGTGAGAGAGGTGTTGGACCAGGCCTCGCGATCCTAAGGAAACCGACCGGGGGAGGCCATCGTCTCCTAGGCCGCCGCCGTGGCTTCGATCTCGATCAGCCAGTCGGCTTCGGCCAGCCGGGCGACGCCCAACAAGGTCGATGCCGGTTTGCAGTCCGCCTTCTTGAGGCGCTCTCCCACCACCGGCACGGCCGCGAGAAAGGCGGGGACGTCGGTGACGTAGTAGTTGAGGCGCACCACGTCGGCGAGTACGAGACCGGCCTGGGACAGTACGATCTCGAGGTTGTCGAGCGCCTGGTGGAACTGGGCCGCCATGTCTCCCGGATGGAGCGGTCTGCCCTCGGTGTCCACAGAAGTCTGACCGGCGCAGTAGACGGTCCGCGCGGCTCCTTCGACCTCGATCGCCTGCGAGAAATCGAACTGATCCTGCCACGTCCATGGGTTGATGGCTCTTCTCTCCACTTCGGGCTCCTCTCGGTCGTTGCGCGCGCCGGGATTACATGCCTAGTATAGGGGCCACTCGGGTGGATGGGGGCGATCCGGGTCGCGAAAGCGACTCGGATCGCTAAGGCAGCCCGGTCCCGTCTTCTCGGAACAGGTGGTGGCCGTGGACATCGAGATCGTCCTCGCTACGGAGGCGGACGCAGGCGAGATACTCGCCCTGCAGCGGCTTGCATACCAGGAACAGGCACGTCTGTACGATGACTGGCGGCTCCCCCCTCTCACTCAGACGCTCGCCGGCGTCCGCTCGGACATCGACGAGATGGTCTGCCTCAAGGCCTGTGTCGACGGGGCGATCGTTGGATCGGTGCGGGCCCGGCAGGTCGGGGAGACCGTCTCCATCGGTAGGCTGATCGTCCACCCCGATCGGCAGCGGCAGGGCGTCGGCAGCCGGTTGCTCGAGGAGATCGAGGCCCGTTTCCCGGACGCGACGCGCTTCGAACTGTTCACCGGGACGCGGAGCGCGGACACCCTGCGTCTCTACACGCGCCTTGGATATCGGCCGTTCCATGAGGAACGACAGTCGCCCCAGGTCGTGTTGGTGTTCTTGGAGAAGAGGGCAGCCCGTTGCCAGGCTTGGTGATCCGCGACCGGGTCGCGGTGCGTCTCAGTCCAGCCACACGACGAACTTGATCTCGTCCCTACGGAGCAACATGACCTTGAAATGCTGCGGCTCCGCGCTGGCCGCGTCGGCCTCATACAGAAGCACGTCCGTGAGGGCGAGGAAACGGCCGCCCTCGTTCAACATGTCCGACGTACGACTCAATCCCCCGCCGGCTTTCGGCTCCAAGTGAAGGTTGCCCTCGCAGGAGAAGTCCGTGGCTCGTACATGCACTCGGGCAACACCGATGTCTGCGTCCACATTGACACCTCTCTTGGCCGTCAAGGTCCTGTCTGCCCGAGACGTACCCCGTTGGCCCCGGTTTCATTCCACTTGTAGGCGAATCCCCCACACAATGCAGGGCTTGAGTCTACATCCGCGAAACTTCTCAAGCAGGCCATCCGGCCGACCGATAGACCATGCATGATGTGAATGCGTGTTTGCTTGAAGGCGGTTGCGGAGAATCTATGGCTTGGATCTTCTTGATGAAGGCTTGCCGGCATGATGGATCATCCGGGCCCACTGCGATCGCGTGAAGGGTTGATCGGGCCTATGGAGCTCAGAGAAACCCGGGTCGATGTGAACAGCCGGTCGTCCGTGGTGTTCACACTCGAGGGTCAGCGCTACGCGCTGCCGCTGGTCTGCGTGCAGAGGTCCCTCCGTGTTGTGGCGATCGTCCCGGTTCCCGGCGCTCCCTCCATCATGCTCGGCATAGTGAACCTTGGCGGCATGATAGTGCCCGCGATCGATCTTCGGATCCTCTTCGGGCATCCTCCCCGCAGTGTGCTTCTGTCTGATCACCTGGTCGTCGCGAGCACGACGGAGCGGGTGGTCGCGCTCTTGGTGGACGCCGTGGAGGGTGTGATGGAGATCTCCTCGGAGGACTACGTGCCGGCGCACGATATCGTGCCTGGAGCGACCTCGGTCGAGGGCGTGATGAAGCTGCCCGAGGGTCTGGTCTTGATCCACGATCTCGAGCGACTGCTCTCGCTGGAGGAGAAGGCCGCCGTCGACCGCGCCGTCGAAGTGGCGGAACGCGAGGGCGTCTCCCGGGCTCGGGCCGGACCGACCAAGGGTCCTCGGGCGAAGACGGCCCGAACCAAGCGGAAAGCCGACGGGTCATGATCGCGATAGATGACACGACCCTGCTCAGCAACGCGAGTGCCCTCATCGCGGAGGTCGCCGGACTCCATTTCCCCGAGGGACGGTGGGCCGACCTGAGGCGCGGCCTGAAAGCGGCCGCCGACGAACTCGACCTGGAGTCTCCCGAGGTCTGCGTGTCCCGGCTCGCAGCGGGCGAGTTGCGGCCGGCTGAGATCGACATCCTCGCGGGTTATCTCACGGTGGGCGAGACCTACTTCCTCCGTGATCCGACATCGTTCGCGGCCTTGGAGGAGGACATCCTGCCGCGTCTTGTCACCAGACGCTCGGCCCAGAATCGCACGCTGCGTCTATGGAGCGCCGGATGCTGCACGGGAGAAGAAGCTTATTCTCTGGCCATCACCTGCGCCCGGGCGCTGCCGAACCTCCCTTCCTGGAACGTTTCAGTGCTCGGCACCGACATCAACCCCAAGTTCCTCGCCAAGGGAGAGGCCGGGGTCTACTCCCAATGGTCGTTTCGCGGCGTGCCCGATTGGCTTCGTCGGCGCTATTTCTCACCTGCACCCGGCGGACGATACTCGATCGATCCGTCCATCAGGAAGCTGGTCCAGTTCGGTCAACTGAACCTGGCCGAGGACGTCTACCCGGCACTGCACAACTACACGAACGCGATGGATGTCATCTTCTGCCGCAACGTGATCATGTATTTCACTCCCGACCATCAACGGCGGGTGGTCGCGGCGCTTCACCGATGTCTGGTCGACGACGGCTACCTCGTGGTGAGCGCCGCCGAAGCCACCGCCTCTCTCTTCCCCATGTTCGCGATGGAGAACATCGGCGGCGCGATCGTGTGTCGGAAGGCGTCGGGGGCCAGGCCGGCGGTGGCTCGGTCTGCAGCGGCACCCGCCAGTCCTTCAGCGGCGACTACACCGCCCACGGCTCCTTCCCGGCCGGGGGTCATCCCGGAGCCGGTTGCCCCTTTGCCGGAGGCCGTTCTTGCCGAGGAGTCCGCCGCCGACCGTGTCGCTCCGCCCGGTCCGACAGCCTGGCCCGATCCGACGGCGCCGGATGTGGCTCGATCTCGCGAAAGCGCGCTTGCGTCGGCACGGGCGCTCGCCGGCCGAGGCTCACTCGACGAGGCTCTCTCCTCGTGCGAAGAGGCGATCGCGGCCGACCGCACCGCTCCCGCGGCCTACTTCTTGCATGCGGAGATATGCCACGAACTCGGCAGATCCGACGAAGAGCTCGTCGCCCTCCGCAGGGTGCTCTATCTCGATCCGGATTTCATCCTCGGCCAGTATGCGCTGGGTGACCTGTACAGGCGGCTTGGAAGGCAGAAGGAATCCAGGCGACACCTGGGGGTCGCCCTCGAACTCCTTTCAGGGGGGAGTCGAGACGAGCTCGTACCTGAATCAGACGGGATGACCCGCGGGCGTCTTGCGGAACTGGTCGGAGTCATGATGGGAGCCTGACGTGGACTGGACTACGATCGACTGGGAAGCGATCCATCATCGGCTCGCGCTGGCATCGACGATGATCTCAGGAGAGTCGGCCGACGATCCGGATACCATCCGCCGTGTCCTCGACAAGCGGGCGAAGGCGGCGGCCAGGCCGCCCGCCGCGCCGATCGAAGACGAGCGGCTCGACGTCCTTGTCTTCTCCCTGGCCGGCGAGACCTATGCGATCGAGACCTGTCATGTGCGCGAGGTGAACCAACTACACGACCTCACTCCCGTTCCGTGCACGCCGTCCTTCGTAGCGGGCGTCATGAATCTTCGCGGCCGTATCCTGGCGGTCATCGACCTGCGTAGGTACTTCGAACTGCCGGACACAAGCCTGACGGAGCTGAACCGGGTCATCGTGATCGCGGACGATGAGAACGAGTTCGGTCTTCTCGCGGATTCCATCGAGGGAGCCCGGTCCATCGCTGTGGCGGAACTGCAGGATGGTCTGCCCACGCTTTCCGGGACCCACGCCGCTTTCATCAAAGGCATCACCGGCCAGATGCTGGCCGTGCTGGACGGTCACCGCCTGCTCGCGGATGGTGATCTCAAGGTCAACGACCGCGTGAGTCGAGAAGCCGACCGGGTGAGGGGATGACACATGGGCTTGCTAGGCAACATCAAGACTCGCAACAAGCTGGTACTCGGGTTCGGGGTGATCATGGTGCTTCTGGCCGCGGTGATCATCGTGGCGCTCGTGCAGATATCCGCCATAAATAGGAGCCAGACCGACCTGGCGGAGCACGATTTCAGATTGTCGATCGCCGTGGAGCAAGCCCGCAGCGATCTGAATCGGATCCGCGCCGAGATCCTCAACATGCTGGTCGACACCGACAGCACCGTCCAGGCTGCCAGCGAACAGGAGATCGAGGCTCGGCTTGCGAGTATCGAGGCACTCCTTCCCCAGATCAAGACGATCCTGACGATGCACGGCGACAGCAACACCGCGGCGGCCATGGCCAACGTCGATCAGATCCTTCCGGAATACAAGCAGACCACGACGCAGGTGCTCCAATTGATCCAGCAGGGCGATGCGGACGGAGCCCAGGTACTGGCCGTGGGGGTCCAGTACGACCGGATGGAGCAGATGCGCACCGATCTCTTGAAGCTGGCGGAGCACTCCGAACGCAACGTGACGGCAGCGGTCGCAGACTCCCAGAGCCAGCTGGACACGACCATACTGGTCGTCGCTCTGCTCGGCGGCCTGGCGTTGGTGGTCGCGATCTTCATGATCTGGGTGATGAACCAGCTCATCGCCGTGCCTTTGGGCAGGACGGCGCAGATGGCCCAGCAGATGGGCAGGGGCGAGTTGGACACCCGCCTGAAGCTGGGCCGCAAGGACGAGATCGGCACCCTGGCGTCGACCATGGACCAGCTGGCCGATATCGTCAAGGACCTGGTGCGGGAGACCGTCACGCTTGCCGAGGCGGCGTCAAGAGGGAGGCTGTCCGCGCGCGGCGACGCGGACAAGTACGAAGGCGCCTACCGGGACGTCGTCCTGGGAGTGAATCAGACCATGGACGCGGTGGTCGGCCCTCTGAACGCGGCGGCGGCCTATATCGACCGCATCGCGCAAGACGAGATCCCCCGGCCCCTGTCAGACACGTTCGCCGGTGACTTCGACCTCCTCAGGGACAACCTGAACAAGATGGCAGACAACCTGCGTGGTCTCAACGAAGAGCTGAGCAACGGATTCGGTGTGCTCGCCTCTTCGTCGACCGAGATCCTGGCCACGGTCTCCCAACTCGCAGCAGGCGCGTCCGAGACCGCCGCCTCGGTGAGCGAGACTTCCGCCACTGCCGCGGAGGTGAGACAGACCGCCCAACTCTCCGCTCAGAAGGCCAAGAACGTCCGGGAGACCGCGGAGAGGACCACGGTCGTCTCCGCCGCCGGCCGCAAGGCAGTGGAGGAGACGATGGAAGGCATGAGGCGGATCGACGAGCAGATGGAGTCGATCGCCGACACCGTGGTGCGGCTCTCCGAACAGGGGCAGGCCATAAGCGAGATCATCGCCACCGTGAACGACATAGCTGAGGAATCGAACGTGCTCGCGGTCAACGCCGCCATCGAGGCGACCCGAGCCGGCGAATACGGCAAAGGGTTCGCGGTGGTGGCTCAGGAGATGAAGGGCCTGGCCGAGCAATCGCGGAGCGCGACCGCTCAGGTCCGGACCATCCTGATGGAGGTCCAGAAGGCGACGAGCGCCGCGGTCATGTCCACGGAGCAAGGGAGTAAGGCCGTGTCCGCCGGGGTGAAGCAGGCCGCCGAGGCCGGAGAGTCGATCCGCACGCTCACGAACGCCGTCAGCGAGGCGGCACAGGCCGCCATCCAGATATCGGCCTCCACCGAGCAGCAACTGGTGGGTCTGGAACAGATCGCTTCGGCGATCGGCAACATCGAGCAGGCGACGGTCCAGAACGTTGCGGGCACGAAACAGCTCGAGATATCGGCGAGGGACCTTCAAGAACTGGGCGGCCGGCTCAAAGTGGTGGTCGAGCGGCAGAAGGTAGAGAAGTGAACGGTTGCGTCGACATGAGTCCCGAGTTCCGACGATGGGATAGGTAGATCGCGTGGACGAGAGAAGGGAACGGTTCCTTGCGAGGCTGCGCGAGACCTTCCGGGTGGAGGCCGCGGAGCACATCGAGGGTATGACCTCGGGCCTCATCTCTCTCGAACAGGGCGACGACGCTGACCGGGCCTCCGTCATCGAGCGGGTCTTCAGGGAAGCCCACTCGCTGAAGGGCGCGGCGAGGGCGGTGAACCTAGAGGGCGCGGAGGTTCTCTGTCGCGAGTTGGAGAGTGTGTTCGCCGCGCTCAAGAACGACCGACTCGATCTGACCCCCGAGATGCTCGACACACTCCACGGGACCATGGGGGTACTTTCGACCTTGTGCGACGCTCCGGATGCTCCGGCGCCTCCTGGCGTGGTGGAGGAGCGGAAACAGGCGCTTGCGGCTCTTCAGACAGCCTCGTCGATGGCCCCCGCTGTCGACGTGCGCCCGGCTCCCGTTTCGGCGGAGCCGGCCGGGGAGCCCGCGGCGCCCGGGCCGCCCGGGGAGCCGCCGATGTCGCAAACGGCGGGACCGAAGGGGGCCCCCGACACGGTGCGCGTCTCGGCGCGGAAACTCGGCACGATCCTGCTGGAAGCCGAGGAACTGACGGGCGCGAAGATCACAGCTCTCGAGCGTTCCCATGAACTCCAAGCCCTTGTCAACGAGGTCGAGGCCTGGGACAAACGGCGCGCTCGACAAGTCGCGCGCCCGGGCCGGCGGCAAGAGGGGACGGAGGAGGTTCGCGATCTGCTCGAATCCGAGATGCTGCACACGCGGACGATAGAGAACTCGTTGCGGAGACTGGCCGGCTCGGTCCACCAGGACGCCGTTTCACTGGCATCGGTCGCCGACAGGTTGCTGGAGGATATGAGGACTGTCCTCCTGCTGCCGTGCTCACATCTCTTCGGAGCCCTTCCGGTGATCGTCCGCGAGTTGGCGCGCGAGCAGAGGAAAGAGGTCGAGATAGTCCTCATCGGAGAGGGCGTCGAGATCGATCGTCGCGTCTTGGACGAGCTCAAGGACCCGCTCACTCACCTGCTCCGCAACTGCGTCGACCACGGGGTCGAGGCGCCGGATGTGAGGCGTCGGCTCGGCAAACCGGAGCGGGGCACCATCACCGTCTCCGCGGAATCGGTCGAGGGAAACCGGGTGCGGCTCACGGTGAGCGACGACGGATCGGGAGTCGACTCCGATCTCGTGAAGAAGAGCGCATCTCGGCTCGGCATCCTCGAGACCGACGACGCCGAACTGATCGGGTCGGAGGTCGCCGGTCTCCTGTTCCATTCGGGTCTGACCACGAGTCCCATCATCACCGACCTGTCCGGCAGGGGTCTCGGCCTGGCGATCGTGCGTGAGAAGGTGGAAGGGCTCGGTGGGACGGTGTCTGTGAGTTCCACTCCGGGTGCCGGTACCGCTTTCGAACTGCTCGTTCCTGTGACTCTTTCGACCTTTCGGGGAGTGATCGTATCGACTGCCGGCCGACGCTTCGCCATCCCGACCGCCAACGTGGTCCGGGTGGGCCGGGTCGATCTCGACGAGGTCAAGACGGTCGAGAACCGGACGGCGCTCGTGTTGGAAGAGCGGCCGGTGTCGCTGGCACGTCTTCGCGATATCCTCGGAGTCTCCGGGCCTGACGGGCGGGCGAACGGGGGTGCCCGGCCCTGGGTCCTGGTGAGCGCCGCCGGCCGTCAGGTCGCGTTTCTGGTCGACGAGGTCTTGGGTGAGCAAGAGGTGGTGGTCAAGGGTCTGGGAGCGCAGTTGGCCCGAGTGCGGAACGTCTCAGGCGCGTGCGTATTGGGCACCGGCGCGGTCGTTCCGATCCTCAATGCGCCCGACCTTGTGGACACCGCGACCGCGACGGGTTTCCAGGGTCTGAGGGAGCCTGCCGCAGACGCCCCCCCGAAACACCGGGGGCGGGTTATGATTGCTGAAGACTCGATCACGGCGCGCACGCTCGTGAAGAGCATCCTGGAGAGCGGAGGGTATGAAGTGGTGGCCGCTGTGGATGGCGTGGACGCATACACGAAGCTCAAGACCGACGTCTTCGACTTGGTCGTGACAGATGTCGACATGCCCCGCATGAACGGCTTCGAGTTGACGGCCAGGATCCGGTCCGACGAGAAGCTCAAGGAACTGCCGGTGGTCTTGGTGACAGCGCTGGGCTCGCAACAAGACCGCGAGTATGGCATCGAGGTGGGGGCCGACGCCTACATCGTCAAGGCCGACTTTGACCAGAGCAACCTGCTCGAGACAGTGAAGAGGCTGCTATGAGTGAGCGTGGGAGAGCCGGCACTATCGACGTGCTGGTGGTCGAGGACTCCCCGGCAGCACGCGACTATCTCGTGTTCATCCTCGAATCGGACCCGTGCATCCGCGTCGCGGGCACCGCCGCCAGCGGGGAAGCCGCGCTCGGATTCATGGCCGAGAATCGAGTCGATGCCGTCCTCATGGACATCCATCTGCCGGGGATCGACGGGTACGAGACGACCCGACGGATCATGTCGACGGATCCGGTACCCGTGGTGGTGTGCACTGGCAGCACCCGGTTCAACGGAGTGAGCACGGCTCTCGACACACTGAAGGCGGGCGCGTTGGCCGTGGTGAAGAAGCCCAGCGGGTTCGGCGACCCCGATGCCGATGTGGAAGCCGCCGCGGTGGTCGAGACTCTCAAGTTGATGTCCGAGGTCCGAGTGGTAAGGCGATGGGACCGGCTTCATCGCGCCGACACAGAGACGCCGTCGGCAGTCGGCGATTCTTGGTACCCGGTGAGGGCCTACAGGGACGTGGAAGTCGTCGCCATCGGGGCCTCTACCGGGGGGCCACCTGCTATTGCGGAGATCATGGCCGGCCTTTCTCCGGAGTTTGCGGCGCCTATCCTCATGGTCCAACATATCGCGGCGGGCTTCACTCCGGGCTTCGCCTCTTGGCTCGCCTCGATCGTCTCTCTGCCCGTGCACGTCGCGGGCGGTGGCGAGATCCCTCTGCCCGGCCACGTATATGTCGCTCCTGACGACCGGCACCTGCGTATCGGTACGGATGGGGGATTGGAGACCTCCGATGACGACCCCGTACACGGTCTGCGGCCGTCGGTGGGCGTCCTCTTCGAGTCGGTGGCCATGCGCTACGGCCCACGAGCGGTGGGGGTCCTCCTGACCGGCATGGGCCGGGACGGCGCCCGCGAGTTGAAGGCGATGGCCGACCAAGGTGCCCTCACCGTGGCTCAAGACGAGGAGAGCAGCGTGGTGTTCGGCATGCCGGCCGAGGCCATCAAGCTGGGCGCGGCGCGGTTCGTGCTTCCGCCGAAACAGATAGCCGAGTTCTTGGTGTCGTCGGTGCGATCTCACGCAAGCTAGGAGAACAGTGATGGACGCATCTCTCGAACCGAAGAGCGGAAGGGCTCGTATCCTCGTGGTGGAGGACAGCCCTACTCAGCTCGAGGAGTTGAGGTTCGTCCTGGAAGACGCCGGTTTCGACGTCGTGGTCGCGGCGAACGGCAAAGAGGGGCTGGAGATGGCTCGCACCGCGGCGACCGACATGATCATCACCGATATCGTGATGCCCGAGATGGATGGCTACGCGCTCTGCAGGGCCGTGCGCAAGGACGAGAAGCTGCGCCGTCTGCCGGTGATGCTCCTCACGTCGCTCAGCGACCCGCTGGACGTGATACGTGGACTCGAGTCGGGCGCCGACAACTTCTTGCGCAAGCCGTTCGAGGCCGATAGCCTGCTCGCCCGCATCCGCAACATCCTCGGTACCGCGCAGTTGCGGAAGACCGCCGGCTCCGAGGCGGGGTTGACCATCCGCTTCAGGGACAAGGACTACTACCTCGGTCAGGAGCGTCTACAGCTCCTCGATGCCCTTCTTTCAGCGTTCGACAGTGCTCTGTGCGTGGCTCCGTTCTTCCCCGACAAGCCCATCGAAGGGACGCGGGTCCTGGTCGTGGAGGATAGTCCGACCGAAACCCAGAGACTTCGATTCGTGCTCGAGGGGTGCGGGTGTGACGTTGTCACGGCGGCCAACGGACTCGAGGGCTTGGAGGCGTTCCGCGCTGCTCCGATGGACCTGGTGATCTCGGATGTCGTCATGCCCGAGATGGATGGATATGAACTGTGTAAGGCGATCCGGGCCGACGAGCATATGGGCGACGTACCGGTCGTCCTGGTGAGTGCTCTGGCGGACCCGCAGGACTTGATCGCCGGACTCGAAGCGGGGGCCACCAACTTCGTCCGTAAGCCTTTCAACGACCGCTATCTCAGCACTCGGGTAGGCAATCTGCTCGCCAGTCGTGAGGCCCGGGGCGCTTCGGTCGACGCGCGGGCCATCGACATCCTCTACGAGGGTCAACGCTTCTCGATCAATGCCGATCGGGCGCAGATCCTGGACCTGCTTCTCTCCAGCTACGATAACGCCGTCCAGCAGAACGCCGAGCTGTCGCGGACCCGGGACGAACTGCAGACTCTCACTGAACGGCTCGAGGTGCGGGTCGCGGAGCGTACCGCGACACTCAGGGGCGAGATCGAGCAGCGCAAGCAGAGCGAGCAGCGCGCAGCCCAGGCTGCACGCGAGTGGCAGGAGACGTTCGACACTTCTGCCAGCGCCATCTGGGTCCTGGACGCGGAGGGGCGGGTGGTGCGCGCGAACAAGCCCACCGAACGTCTCTTCGGCAACGGTGGCCAGGTCACCGGCAAGTACTGTTGGGAGGTCGCTCACGGCACGGAGCGCCCGATCCCCGAGTGTCCGAACCAACGAGCTCGGGAGAGCCTTCGCCGAGAGTCGATGGAACTGCTCCAGGACGAAGTCTGGCTCGAGGTCGTGGTGGATCCCATCCTCGACGACGCTGGACACTATTGCGGGGCGGTCCACACGGTCAGCGACATCACTGCCCGCAAGCAGGCGGAGCAGTCTCTGAGGCTCACCCAGTTCTCGGTCGACCATGCCGCCGATTCGATCATCTGGTCGGACGTCGAGGGCCGCCTCATCGCGGTGAACGATTCGATATGCAGGAGTCTCGGCTACGAGCGGGATGAACTCCTGACCATGACCCTCTTCGACCTGGATCCCTCCCTGACCCGGGAACGATGGTCGGATAACTGGAAGAGGCTTCAGGCCGAGGGCGACTTCGCGTTCGAGACCGTGCACGCGAGGAAAGATGGGACGACGTTCCCCGTGGAGGTGATCGTCAACCACGTGGTGTTCGAGGACCAGGAGCTCAATTGCGCCTTCGTGCGCGATATCACCGAGAGCAACCTGGCCAAGAAGGAGCTCCGCGAGAGCGAACTCAAGTTCCGCACGGTCGCCGATGCCGCCTACGACTGGATATACTGGCTCGGCTCGGAGGGCGAGATCGTCTACTGCTCGCCTTCCGCGGAAAGGATCACCGGTTACCGGCCGGATGACTTCCGCGAACGCCCCGACCTCATCGTGGAGACTATCCATCCTGAGGACAGAGCCGGCGTGGATACCCATCTCAGCGAGCCGGTCCCGAAGGCGAGTCACCAGGCCGAGTATCGGATCGTCACCCGAGAGGGAGAGGTCCGCTGGATCGAGCACCTCTGCGGGCCGGTGTACGATGACGAAGGCCACTGGCGGGGCCGGTATGCGAGCAACCGGGACATCACCGAACAGAAGCTCGCTGAGTCGGCGCTCCGGGAGAGCGAGGAGCAGTTGCGCCAATCCCAGAAGATGGAGGCCGTTGGCCAATTGGCCGGAGGTATCGCGCACGATTTCAACAACCTGCTCACCGCCATCCTCGGCTACAGCGATCTGCTGCTGACCACTCCGGAGATCGACGGATCGTCGGCGTGCGAGGACGTGCGGGAGATCAAGCACGCGGCCGAGCGGGCCTCCGCGCTGACCAGGCAGATCTTGGCCTTCTCCCGCCGTCAGGCCATGAACCCGAAAGTGGTGTCGCTCAACGAGGTCCTTGCTGGGATGGAGCCCCTGCTGCGGCGCACACTGGGGGAGAACATCGACCTCGTCAGCGTCCTCCGGCCCGACCTGGGCTACGTCGAAGCCGATGTGCACCAGTTCGAACAGGTGATCCTCAATCTGGCGGTCAACGCCAGGGATGCCATGCCCGTCGGGGGTCGGTTGACCTTGGAGACGGCCAACGTCGAGTTGTCGGAGGACTACTGCTACGCACATCCGGAAGCCGACCCCGGCAGCCACATCATGCTCTCCGTCTCCGACACCGGGATCGGTATGGACGAGACCGTTCGCGGCCATGCCTTCGAGCCGTTCTTCACGACCAAGGCTCCGGGTGAGGGTACGGGGCTGGGCTTGGCCACGGTCTACGGCATCGTCAAACAGAGCAACGGGAGCATCTTCGTCTACAGTGAGCCCGGCGAAGGCACCAGCTTCAAGATCTATCTGCCTCGGGTGGACGCGCCCGCCGCGAAGGAGGACGACGAGGCCGCCGGTCAGTCTGAGCCGGCGCGGGGTGACGAGACCGTCCTCGTGGTGGAAGACGAAGCGGCCATCCGGAATCTGATCGCACGGGTTCTGAGTGACATGGGCTATCGGGTAGAGACGACCGCGACGGGCGAGGAAGCTCTCCAGGCTCTGGCAGACAGCGAGCGCGACCCCGATCTCCTACTCACCGATCTGATCCTGCCCGGCACCATACAGGGCAAGGACGTGGCTGATATGGCGCAGGCTTCCAAGCCCGACATGCCGGTCGTCTACATGTCCGGTTACACCCGCAATGCCATCGTCCATGCCGGGCGTTTGGACGAGGGCGTCAACTTCCTCAGCAAACCCTTCACTCCCGGGGCTCTGGCGAAGATGATCCGGCGGGTCCTGGACGGGCGCGGCCCCAGACCGTGACGGCGGCCGTCCGCCTCAGTCCAGGTAGGTGACGGTACCCCTCGGTTCGCGTTCAGCTCGGCGGAACTTGTTCTCGTCGGCGGTATAGCCGAAGACGACCGCGCACTGCATCGAGGAACCCTCGGGGATGCCGGCTTCCGCCGCCAAGGCCCGGTTCTCTTCAGCGTTGAGTCCGAAGGCCGGCGAGCGCAGGAAACATGAACCGAGACCCAACTCGGTGGCCTGGAGGAGCATGTTCTCGGCCGAGGTGGCGACGTTGAGAGCCGTATAGGGGGCGTCGACCGGGCCGGACAGGATGATCATGACCGGCGCATCGTACAGCGGCTCGTAGCCGGGGAGCGACGCCCTGCCCACCAGGAAGTCGTCGCCGGAGGCGAGCATGACCTGCGAGGTGAGGTCGTTGATCCTCTTGAGCAGGTCGGCGTTGCGGATGACCGACATGGTGTACGGTCCGGCGTTGGGGGCCCAACGGCCTGCCTCGATGATCCTGGCGAGATCGTCTTCGGACACATCCTTGTCGAGGTAGGACCGGATGCTCTTTCTCTGGGCGATGGCCTGCTGCACGGTCATTGTGTTCTTCCTCTCGAGTGGTTCGTGGGCCGTGTCGAACTATAGCGGGAGTAGGCGCTTGCCTCAACGTGTAGCCTCGGTTTCCCTCGTCGGGAACGAGCCGGATCTTGGGAAATAGGTTGACTCCCGGAGACGGCCCTGCTTTGATGTCTGGTACTGGTACGCGATTCGAACTCCTGTATCTTCGCCGGCGTCGCTCCGGCTTGCTCATATATCGGGCTGCTTCCGAACCTTCCACCTCGTGGAACTGGGCGGGCTGTCCCCTGAGACGCGCATCCAGCCAGAGGTGAACATGATCGAGGTCGGCAAAGAAGAAGCGGAAGAGATAGCTACCCGGCACGCGGCGGGCACGAGATACAAGTACGGCGAATACGAGGGTTCTGTCAAAGAAGTACGTTTCGGCGAACACCGGAGCGCCTTCAAATTGGAGACAATAAGGATCTGCGAGAACGGTGACCCTGAACCCCGCAGCTTCAGGGCCAGCTTCGGGATCGCGATCGACGATCTCAGGGAGTGGTGTGCCGAGCGCTACGCCTGCCCGAAAGAGTCGATAGTCCTCTGGTTCGAACCCTAGTCCCGAGGGTGTGGGAGGGCGCTGGACCGGGAGCGGCCCGCTAGAGCGTGGTCGTGGCCGGGCTGGTGCTCGATGTGGGCGGTTTGGTGGTCGTCGTCGAGGGGGGTTTGGTGGTGGTCGTCGAGCCGGTGCCGACGTGCACCTCTCGGGGGATCATCTTCCACGTGCTGATGAAGGTGTCCTCGTGGATGATCGAACCGTCCTTGGCCTTCACGATGCGGGTCACGTCGATCTTCTTTCCTTCCTGGCCCGCGAGCTTGATCTCGGTAGTGCCCGGGCTCAGCCACGATGCCGAGTACTCCACCACTTCGAGTTCCTTCACGTCGTAGAAGTCGCTGGTCTCGAAGTCGACCGTGCGCCCTTCGTCGGTCCCGTAGATGTTGAACGTGGTGACGATGCCGTTCGACGCGCCGCGGATGAGGATGTGGTGATCGGTGTCGTTACGGAAGCGCAGGTTCGGGCTACCCGCGCTCACTGTGGCGTCCCTGCCCTTGGGATAGTGTTCGATATAGATGGAATGGTTCTTGCGTTCGATGATCTCGAGACCGGCGAAGAAGGCCGCGTTGAACAAGGTGGTCGACACCTGGCAGATACCCCCTCCGAACACGTCTTCGAGCGTGCCCGGACCGGTGATACCGGGCGCCATCTTGTAGCCTCGTTCCTCGGTGCGAGGGCCGACCTGCTTGTCGAAGTCGTAGACTTCGCCAGGGGCGAGGATCACGTCGCTCGCATATTCGGTCGTGATCCGCACGTTGGTCTGGCGGTCCGGCGTCCCTTCCCAGACGGTCTTGAAGCCGCCGAGCTTCGTCGTTATCCCCATGGCCTCGGCTTCTTCCGTGGTCAGGTCGGGTTCGGTGGAGACGACGGCCACCTTGGCCGTTCTGCCGGTGGTCTTGAGCGCAGCCGCCGTGAGCGCCTCGGCTGTCTTGGTCGGCTCCAGCTTCCTTCCCGAGGCGCTGGCGACCACCCAAGCCTGCTCTCCATCGCTGGTGAAGGAGGCGTCAACGGCTTTGCGGGCCACCCCGTCGGCGATCTTGTCGAAGAAGGGGTCCATCTTGGCGGCGGACAGATAGGCGACCAACGTCGGGACCCCGTCGCGGTCCTCGGCGGCGAAATCCATGTAGGCGGCGATCGATTCGGGGCTCAATTCCCAAGTCCTGTCCCCGTCCTTGAGGACGACTTTGGCGCTGATCATGGTGGTGGCCTGCGCGAGGGCGGTCTGGCTGTCTTCGGCGAGCACGTCAGGATCCTTGACCATCATGGGTACCGGCAACTCGGTCGCGTGCAAGGTGAAAAGGAGGCCTTCGAGCCCTCTTCTCAGCGCGTCGCGATCGACCACCCAGCCTTTGCGACCTTCGACGACGGCAATCTCGGTGCCGTCGATGGCCAGGCCGGCATCGACCGGGGGCACGTCGAGTTCTTTGGCGACTCCGGCAAGCACCTCTCCCATCATCGCTTCATCCACCGTCCCTCGAAGGGGCACGTCGGTATCGTTGAACACCAACCTGAATCGGCGGAACAAGTCGACCAAGACGTTGCTCCTCCGCGACACGTCCATGGCTTCGGCAACGGCGCCGGTGACGTCGATCTCGGTTCCGACCCCCTCGGGAAAGACGGCCCAGGTCTTCTCAGCGCTACGGAGTGTGATCGGGTTGCTTTGAGCATCTTCGACCAGGCGGGAGAGGGCAGCGGTGGCTTCGTCTCGGGTGAGGCCGCCCACCGGGTGGCCGGCGACGGTGACGCCCGCGTGCACCTTGCTGTAGTAGAGGGCCGAATCGATGAGCAGCCCGAGCAATAGGACGAAGACGATGGTCCCGACGGCCGCCAGGATGCGCAACCGCCGGCGCCCGCGCCTACGTTTCTCGGCAACTCGCTGATTCCTCAAGAAGGGTCATGCTCCTAGGATCGAGGATGCCACAGAATAGCAGATGCGAAGCCGACCAATTCTGCGCTAGCCTATCAGGTACGATCTCGTGCAAGCATGGTCGGTGAAGGATCGGAGCCGACGGAGGGAAGCTCATGACACACGAATATGCCGGCAAGTACAGCACCAAGCACCCCGCGGGGACACCTCCCGATCCGGCGGTCTCCACCATCCTGGAGGACCGGGCGTCCGACGGCCGGGTCGACTGCGCTACGGCCCACGACATCGCTGGTGATCTCGGGGTGGCCCCGTCCGTGGTCGGGATGACGATCGATCTGCTGGAGTATCGGATCGTTTGTTGCCAACTCGGCCTGTTCGGCTATTCGCCGGAGAAGAGGCTGGTGACGCCCGCTGACGCTGTGCCGGCGGAGATGGAGACCCTCCTGCGACGCTTCGCCGTCGATGGAAGGATCGGTTGCGCCTCTTGTTGGAAGATCGCACAGGAACTCGGCACCGAGAGGCTCGACGTCTCGAGGGCGTGCGAGCGCCTGGGCATGAAAGTCAAGAACTGCCAGCTGGGCGCTTTCTAGGGAAAGGGTCCTACGACCCTTCGGATCCGCGGCGCGGGCCCACCAACGCGGCTCCCACCCCGAGGATGCACAACCCTGTGAAGATGAGGAAGCTCAGGCGGACACTGCTCAGCACCTGCGGGTAGTCCTCCGGCCGGATCGCCTGCCTACCCACCTCGATAGCCAGCACGAGGGTGGCGAGACCCATGCTGATGTTCTGCCCGGCGAGTCGCATGGTCGCGAGGGTGGCGGAGGCTACTCCGACCCAACGCTTCTCCACGCTGCTCATGACGGAGTGGGTGATGGGCGATGCGAAGAAGGCGAAACCCAGGCCGAGGACGCACAGGACCGTGATGATGTACCAATAGGGGGTCGTCGTGCCCACGAAGCTGAGAGCGAACAGACCGAGGACGCACACCGCCATCCCCGCGGCGGCGACGTATCTTGCCGGGATACGGTCGGTCAGCCTCCCGGCGAGCGGGGAAAAGGCCGCTTGGACGGTGGTGCCCGTGACGAGGATCAGCCCGGCGGTCTGCGGGTTCAGCCCCCGGTTGTACTGGAGGTAGAGACTCATGAGGAAGATCATCGCGAACGTCGCCGCGTAGTTGATGAACGCCGCCGCGTTGGAGAAGGCGAACACGCGATTGCGCCCGAGCAAGTCGACGCGCAGGAGCGGATCGGCGGCGCGGGTCTCCCACCACAGGAACCCGGCCAACCCGGCCACCCCGCCCACTATGAGGATCACTCCCACTATGTCCGGCAGCAGGGAGAACCCTATCAGGAGGGCGGTGAGCGACACCGCATAGACGGCCGATCCGAACACATCGAAACGCCCGGTCTTCGGCTCTTTCCAGTCGAGGTGCCGCAGTCGCCAGAGCGGGAGCACGAGATTGACCACTCCCAGGGCTCCGACGATCAGAAAGAGGGCGCGCCAGCCGAGATTGTGGATGATGAGGCCGCCGAGGATCGGTCCCAACGTGAGACCGAGGTAGATGCCGGCCACGTTGAGCCCGAGCGCTCGACCTCTCGACTCAGGGGGATACGCGAGGATGACCAGGGCCATGGCCGTGGCCGAGCCGAAGGCAAGGCCCAGGCCGTGTATCGCTCTCAAGGCGAGCAGGATCCCGGCGGACGGGGCGAACGCACTTGCGAACGAGATGACCGTGAACACGATCATCCCCAGCACGAACCCCCGAACGCGGCCATACAGGTCGGCGATCCGTCCGATCGGCATCAGGGTCGCACCCGCCACGAGGATGTACGACAGAGAGACCCAACTGAGCATGACCGCCGACATGTCGAACTCAGCCTGGATGAGGGGGAGGGCGATATTGATCGAGGACGACATGAAGGTGACGAGAAAACCGCCGAGAGTGGCGACCGCCAGGATCATGACACGGTCCGAACCGAGCTCGGGCGGGCGGTGACCCGGCTGGGGAGAGGCCTGTGGCCAAGCCTCGATCGGGTGAGCGGAACGGTCTTCCATTTCCGACAGCGTATCAGGTGCGCCGACCTGATATGGTGAAGACACAACCCTTGGTGCGATGCGCGAGGAGTCGGTGAGCGAGTTCCTTAACATGAGGACGCTGCTGTTCGTCTCCGGGGTCGTCGGAATCGTTCTTGGCGCCTTCATGCTCCACGCCTGGCTCAGCCGGAGGTCGTATCCGGGCTTCAGTTGTTGGGCCGTCGCGTCGCTTGCGACCGGGGTGGCCATGTTGCTCCTCAGCCTCAGGGACTATCTGTCCGATGTGGCCACAGTCGTGATCGCTAACACTCTCGTCGTCGTGAGCGCCTCGCTGGTGATCTCCGGGCTCGAAGCGTTCGCGGGCGGCACCAGGAAGCTCTGGCTCGGCGCATTCCCGACCGCGGCGACCGCTGTCTCGTTCTGGTACTTCACCTATGTGTTCCCCAGCATCATCCTGCGCATCGTGATCGTCTCGGTGATCTTGGCGGTCCTCTACAGCTATTGCGCGTTCATCATCCAACGAAAGGCCCCGGATTCGGTGCGGAGGACGGGTCGATTTCTGACCTTGGTCTTCGTGGTCCTGGCGGTCTGGTTCTTCGTACGTGCCCTCATATCGGCCTTCACTGAGGGCGCGGCCGTCGGCTTCATGGAAGCATCGACCCTCCAGGGGCTGGCCATCCTGCTCTTCCCCGCGGGCGTGGTCGGTGCGTTCGTGGGGCTTACGCTGATGAACTCGCGAAGGCTGGAGTCGGATCTCCATGCCGCCGTCACAGTGGTCAAGCGACTGGAAGGCCTGCTGCCCATCTGCGCCTCGTGCAAGAAGATCCGCGATGAGGTGGGGGATTGGCAGCCACTGGAGACATACCTGCACGAGCATTCAGAGGCGGATTTCAGCCACGGCCTGTGCCCCGACTGTCTGAAGGAGATCACCGACCGGTATGGGGTCAGCGGGGGTCTCGGATCGGACTGAGACGCCCGGGCCGGTGCGACCCTGGGGCTAGGCTGTCAGGGGCGCCCGAACAGGGCCGCGGTTCCCTGCTACTCTGAGTCGACAGCCGCAGCTGCGGAGGCCAGGTCACGGTGGACGAGTACTTCGATATACGCACTCTCTCGTTCGTCTCGGGGATCGTCGGGCTCGTCCTCTGCATCTTGATGGTGCATGTGTGGTTCGGGCGGAAGACTTACGCCGGTTTCGGGCTGTGGACGGCGGCTTCCGTCGTCAGCGGTGTCGGCCTGGTCCTGCTGAGCCTGCGCGATCATCTGCCTTCGTTCGTGACGATCCTGATCGCCAATGGTCTCTTGGTAGTGGGCGCGAGTCTCATCGCGATGGGCCTCGAAGTATTCACGGGTGCGCGACCGCGGATATGGTTGAGCGTGTCTCTCACCGTGCTCCTTCTGGCGTCGTTCTGGTACCTCGCCTATCCGCGTCCCAGCGTCACCTACCGGATCGTGATCATCTCAGCGATACTCGCGGTCCTCTACGGATACTCCGGCTACCTTGTTCGAAAGAGGGTCCCCGGGTCGGTCAGGGGGACGAGGTTCTTCTTGAGGGTCGTGCTCGGCCTTCTTGTCGCCTGGTTCCTCTCGCGGGCCGCTCTGACCGGGTTCGGGGAGGGTCATATCGTCGACTTCATGCAGGCATCCGCCTATCAAGGATCGGCGGTCTTGATATTCCTGGTGGGGATGGTGGCTGTGTTCGTCGGCCTGCTGCTGCTCAACTCCCAGAGACTGGAGTCCGACCTGAGGAAGGCCGTCACGGAGGTCAAGACGCTCGAGGGTCTCCTCCCCATCTGCGCGTCGTGCAAGAAGATCAGGGATGACGACGGCGCGTGGCGACCGCTCGAGACGTACATCCACGATCACTCGGCTGCGGAGTTCAGCCATGGCATCTGTCCCGAGTGTGCGGCCAGGTTCGTCGAGACGGCGGACGGGGCCGGAGGTGCGGGTCCGTAGGTACATCACCGGGCGCTGGACCGAGGCCGTCAAGGACGGACTCGTGTGTGGCGACGGACTGAATCATCCCATCAACATCATCGTGCAGGACAGTCAGTCCGATTCCAACCGGGCGGTCCCCTCAAGTCCTCGCTCACCGGCGAGACCGCGCAGGAGATGCGCCCCGTCTCATCAGGCCGGCCCGCGCCCCAAGAACGGAAGACCCCGCAGGGCCCGCAGCACCCGGTCGCGCTTCTCTGCGTCCGAGCAGAACGGCGCTCGCGAGAGTTCGAGCTGGACCCAGGGCATCTCGGAGGCGTGAGCGCGGGTGATGTAGCCACCGCGGAAGGGATCGTTCACGGCCACGTTGCCGGCGAAAGCCAGCGCGAAGGCGTGGCGCAATCCTTCCATCCATTCCTCCGGACACGTGCCGTCGGCATTGCTCAGGCACACCCAAGGTCGCTCGACGCCCGGGTCGGGCCCTACCGGAGGACCGAAGGCCGCCATGGTGTGGCAGTCCACCCCGAGCCGCAGTCCACCCCGAGCCGACTCCGTCAATCTCGTGTGGTACGGGCGATGATAGGTCTCGAGGAGGCGCTCGATCACGCTCTCAGGGGGAAAGGGAGCATACACGGGGACGTTCCAGCAGGTGTGGGTCTTGACCACGCCGTCCTTGCTCCGGTCGTCCCTCGGCCGATTGAGGTCGACGATCGCGCGGGCTACATCGGTCGTGACGTACGCTTCCACCTCGTCATCGATGGCGTAGATCTCGGCGGCGCCCTCATCGCCATCCTCCACGATCTGCGCGCGAGTGAGGATGCAGTACGGTTCGGCCTCGACCGGGACGTCGAGACCCGCGTGGGGCACCGAGACAAGGAGCGGGAGTCTCACCAGATCGGCGCCGGCATCAGTGCGGCCCGCCGGCAGCTCCATCGCGGCGGGGATCGGCCACGCCGGTGAGCCGTCCGTTCTCGCGGAGCACGAGCTGCACGCAGCCGAGGTAGAAAGAGTAGGGCTCCCTGCGATCGACCTCGAAACCTTGTTGCTCGAGGATCAACGGGATCTCATCCGACATCCGGGGCGCTTCCAGGGAGACCTTCCCTGCGATCGAGCAGTGAAGCCGCGGCGCGTCCACGGCGGCGAACGGGGCCTGCTTACGCAGCCGGACGAGCACTTGGAGGATCGAGGGAGTGATCCGCTCGCTCCCAGGGCTCCCTATCGCCAGCCATGGGGTCGGCCCTCGGAAGACGATGGTGGGGGCGACGCTGGCCCAGGGGACGGCATTGGGGCGGAGGTAGTAGGGATGAGAGATGTCGTCGTAGTCGAAGGCACTCATATAGTCGTTGTAGAGGAAGCCGAGTTCGGGGGTCGCGCAGCATGAACCGTAGACCCGCTCGATGGATTGCGTAAGGGCGACGACATTGCCCTCGGCGTCCATGGCCGAGAGGTGGGTCGTCTCCCCCCGGGTTTCGAAGGAGGCTGCGATCTCCTTGGCAACGCCTTGAGCGTAGTCGGCCGAGAGCATCTTCTTCTGACTGACCTGCGAGTAGAAGTTTGGATCGAACGGACGATCCTGTCGGTCGAGGAAGGCGGCCCGGATCATCCGGGCGAGAGCCGCGGCCCCCGGCGCGGTGTCGAAGTCACGGAGATCGGCCGGCAACCGCTGATAGACGTTCAGCATCTCGACGAGCGTCCGGCCTGCGCCCGGCGGCGGGAAGGTGAAGACCCGGTAGGGACCGAAACGGCAGGTCAACGGGCGTCTCTCGATCGGCCGGGGCACCTGGGCCAGGTCGTCGAGTCGTATCAATCCGCCGTTGCGAGTCATGTCCTTGTCGATCAGGCGGGCGATCCGGCCGGTGTAGAAGTCGCGGACGCCGCGCCGGGCCAGACGGCGAAGGGTTTCCGCGAGGACCGGCTGCTTGTGTACCGCGCCGGCGGGATAGGGCTTCTCCCCGTTCCGCAAGAACAGTGGGCCGGCAGAGTTCGCACGGAGTTTCGTCAGCTCCCTTCGGGTGAGGCTGTTCTGCAGTTCGCTCACCCGGTAGCCCTCTTCGGCGAGACGGATCGCCGGCTCGAGCACCTGCGCGAGCTTGAGGGTGCCGTAGGTCTCGAGGGCGTAGCGAAGGGCCGCCGGCGTGCTGGGGACCGTGGCGGCGGCGTAACCCACTTTCGTGTCGGCCTGGCTGACAGTGTCCCTGGTGGCTCGGTTCGGGGCTCGAGACGACCCGTCCAGGGCGACCGTGCGACCGGTGGCCGCGTGGTGGATCATCATCATCGTCTGGCCTCCGAGGCCCGAGGCCGCGGGCTCGCACACGCCGAGCGCGAACGCGGCTGCGACCGCCGCGTCGACCGCGTTACCGCCGGCAGCCAAGATCTCGACGCCGGCCTCGGTCGCATGGTGGTGCGCGGTGGCGATCATGCCTCGCCGGGATGATGCGACCCGTTGCGCGGTTCCGAAGTGCCTGTCTCCGAGTTGGAGTTGCTCCGTGTCCGGTCTCGGAGGACGGCTGGGCATGGCTACTTGCCGGCCCGGGAGACCAGGAACTGGGTGAGCAGCAAGGTCCGCTGGACCAGGCTGATACGCAAGACCGACTCTTGAGGCGTGCGCAGATCGCGGGCCACGGGCCCGAGGCCGCAGAGCGCGGGCTGATCGTCGGCCAGCAACCCGGCTACCGAGGGCCACGTGGACGATTCGGCCTGGAGTGGGATCTGCCATTTCTCAGCGATCCCGGCAAGTTCCTCGAAGAGTCGGGTGCCGCCGGTCCGCTTGACGAAGGGCGGGCGATCGGTGAGCGACTCCAACTCCCATTTCGGCCCAGATCGGCCCAAGATGGATCTGATCTTCCTCTCGAGGGTGGCCGCGGCTTGGACGTTCGGATACGTGATCGCGATGGTCGCGGTGACTCTGTGAGGCATGCGCATCGGCAGGCGCTCAGTATGCAGCTCGACGGTCGAGGCCGATATCCTCCGGCTCCGGTCCGTGAGCTGGGCGATCTCCTCGAGCTTGGCCCAGGTCCAGCGGAGCGTGTCGGCCTTGCGGGAGTAGTGGCCGAGGCGGACCGGCTCGCCGACCACGCGGAAGCGGAAGCGGCGTTGGCCGCGACGCTGGACGATCACGTTGTCGGCCATGTTGCCGGGACGGAGGACGAAGACCTCTTTCGCGCGGTCCGCCGCCGCGCGGATCGTAGGTCCACTGTACCGGGCATGGTGACCCTCGTCCGTATAGACGAGGACCCCGAGGGGCAGATGTCGGAGCTGGCGCATGCTCCGCAGCGCGCGCAACGAATACTCCAGCATCGCCAACGGACCTCGCGACGAACCTATCCCCTCCCCGTGCAGCCACTCCGGATCGCGCCGATACGGTTGTGCCGGGAAGTCCTCCTCGATGGGCACGTCGAGGTTCAGGACGAAAAGCAGGCCGTTGTCGAAACCTTTGGCGGTCTCCCACGTGAGCACCGTGTGCTCCCTACACAGGTCTTCGACGGGACGCAGAGCCAAGTCGCGGAGTGTCGTCTCCACCCGTTTCTTGGCCTGGAGGATACCCACCGGGTCGTCGGTGCGGGAGTGCAGGGCCGTCCATTCCCTGAGGTCGCGCTCCATCCTGTCGCGGTGTTCGACCACGAAACGGAATGCCGAGGTGGCGGGATCGGCCGGAGAGCTGGCGATGCGGGGCGGGTTCGGCGTTCCGAAGTAGCGGGCGCTGGCCACCTCGATCAGCCGCCCGATGAAGCCGGTGAAGTCGAGCCCCACGGCCGCGGCCCCGACCAGGTACGAACCGTGCTCACCGAGGCTGGGCAGGCTGTTGACCTCGAGGATGTAGAGGCGATCCTGGTCATCGAGCCTCATGTCGACGCGCGCGCAATCGGAGCAACCCAACGCCGCGAACGCCTCCTTGGCGATCTTCTTCGCCTGCTCCTGCAACTCTTCTCCGATAGGCGCCGGACAGATGGGGTTGATCGTCCTGCCGCTGCGGCCGGTCTTGTCTTCGTACGTGTAGATGGGCGGACCGTCGGTCCCGAAATCGAGCTGCACGGGTGGGAACGCCTCGGGCGGGTCGTTGCCGAGGATCCCTACGTTGATCTCCCGGCCCTCGATGAACTGTTCGGCGAGGACGCCCTGGCGGAATTCGTCGTAGATGACTTTGGTGGCAGCGCGGAGTTCTTCCTCGTCGTGGACGACCTTCAGGCCGAAGCTCACCGCTTCGCTACGGGGCTTGACGATGAGGGGGTAGTGCAGACCGGGGACGGGGGCGTCAGGCGTCTGTAGCAGGGCGAAGTCCGGGGTGGGCAGGCCCTGCTGCCGAAGGATCATCTTGGTGACGACCTTGTCCAACGCGAGCGAATGCGCCAGTGGGCCTGACGCGACATAGGGGACTCCGACCATCTCCAGGATGCTGGGAACGTGGGTGTAGCGCGCCTGACCTTGGATTCCGTAGGACACGTTGAAGACCAGCCCTGGGCGTTCGCCATGGAGGACCCTCGGCATGAACTCCTCGAGTCGATCGATCAGGTCTTTGTCGCCTTCGAGAGCGGCGACCTGATGACCGTTGGCCTTCAAGGCGTTCACGAGCCGATCTATCGTCTTGCGCCCGATGATCTCCCGGTTCGGCATGCCGAACAGGTTGATCACGTTCGCGCTCTCGCGATTGTAGACGACTGCGACCTTCATGACCCTCCCCTCGGGGGGGATTGTATCAATCGGGGGTCGGAAAGATTTTTGCCTCTAGCCATTGACCATACCCAGGACTTGTGAAATCATCACAACGCTTGTGAAGTCATCACATGATGGGTGCGAGACCCATCTTGCTCCTGGGACGTGCGTGCGGTCAGTATGTCCCCATTTTGGGCATAAGGACTGCTAGGGCGTCCGGACGTTTCGTCCAATCCCCTGTTGGGTGGCCGGCTGACGGCCAGAGCCGAGGAGAGAGGTGTCTAGCCATGAAGAGGACAGAAGCGCCATGAAGCTGGCGGTGACCGGCAAAGGGGGGGTTGGCAAGACCACGTTCAGCGCCTTGCTCGCCCGAGAACTGGTGGAACGAGGCCGCCGGGTGGTAGCGATCGACGCCGACCCAGACTCCAACCTGGCTGCCTGTCTTGGCTATCCCCATCCCGAGGAGATCAGTCCGCTGGTCGAACTACACGACCTGATCGAAGAACGGACGGGTGTACGTCCGGGCAGCACGGGCGGTATGTTCCAACTGAATCCGTTCGTCGCGGACATACCGGACAAGTACTCCGTGGACGTGGACGGGGTCAAGGTGCTGGTCGCCGGAGCGGTCAAGAAGGGCGGCTCGGGCTGCTACTGCCCCGAGAACGCGCTGCTCCGCGCCCTGGTGTCGCACATGCTTCTGGAGCCCGAGGGGGCTCTCGTGCTGGACATGGAAGCCGGGGTCGAGCACCTGGGCCGGGGTACCGTGAGCAGCGTCGACCGGCTGCTCGTGGTGGTGGAGCCTGGTCGCCGGAGCATCGAGACGGCTCTTCGCATCAGGGTCATGGCCGGGGACATCGGCCTTGACAAGATCGCTCTCGTCGGTAACAGGATCCGTTCCGCCGAAGACGAGGCCTATCTGACAGGAGTGCTGCCGGATATGCCCTTCGTCGGTTTTATCCCCCATGACGACCGGATCCGCGAAGCGGAGGTCTCCGGAAGGTCGGTTTGGGGTAGTAGTGAGCAAGTGAGCGAAGCCATCCGGAAGATCGTGATCGAAGTCGAGAGAGGAACCGAGGGGTTGCGGGACCCCGGAAAGTGACAGACTTATGACTGACGCGAAAGACAGAAGCGCGGACCCGGTAGCCCAGGCCGTCCTCGAAAGGATGGCGGCGGAAGGCGTCGAGACCGCATACGACCGGCACGACCAACAGGGCAACCGCTGCCAGTACGGGGAGAAGGGTGTCTGCTGCCGCATCTGCGAGATGGGACCGTGCCGGCTCAGCCTGCGGGGCAAAGGGGCGACGAGAGGCATCTGCGGCGCGACCGCGTCGACCATCGTGGCCCGCCATCTGATCCGCCAGGTAGCCGCCGGGGGAGCGGCCCACTCCGACCACGGCCACGATATCGTCCGAACGCTGAAGATGACGGCGGCGGGCGACTCTCAGGGTTACACGATCCAGGGCAAGGCGCGTCTTCTGGCACTCGCCGAGGAGTTGGGCGTGCCGACCGAAGGCCGCAGTACGGAGGAGATAGCGCTCGAACTGGCCGACAAGGCTCTGAGTCAGTTCAACGGACAGGAGGGCGAGATCTTCTTCCCGGCGCTGCGCGCTCCCGAGGCTACCGTCGAGAACTGGCGCAAACTGGGCATCATGCCGGTGGGCGTGGAGCACGAGATCGTCGAGACCCTGCACCGGACCCATGAGGGCGTGGACGCCGATTACGTCAATCTCCTCATGCATGGTCTTCGCACTTCGATCGCCGACGGATGGGCGGGTTCGATGCTCGCCACCGACTTCGGCGACATCCTCTTCGGGGAACCGATGCCGGTGCGGAGCGAGGTCAATCTCGGTGTGTTGAAAGAGGACCACGTCAATATCGTGGTTCATGGCCACGAGCCGACGCTCTCAGAGATGGTGGTGGCGGCCAGCCGCGATCCCGAGATGATCGATCTGGCGAAGGAGATGGGCGCCGAGGGTATCGTCGTAGGTGGCATCTGCTGTACTGCCAACGAGATCCTGATGCGCCAGGGCGCCCCGGTGGTCGGCAACTTCCTCCACCAGGAACTGGCGATTGCCACCGGCGCGGTCGACGTCATGCTGGTCGACGTGCAGTGCATCATGCCCGCGGTGGTGGAGCACGCCGATCGCTTCCACACCCAGGTCATCACCACGAGCAAGAAGGCCAAGATCCCCGGCGCGGAGCACATCCAGTTCGAGGAAGAGAAGGCCTACGACGTGGCCAAGACGATCGTCCGCAGGGCGGTGGAGAACTTCCCCAAACGGGGACCGGTGGACATCCCCACGGAGACGACCGACCTGGTGGCCGGCTTCACGGTCCGCAACACCTTCTGGCATCTCGGCGGGCGCTATCGTGCCTCGTTCAGGCCTCTCAACGACGCGATCATCTCCGGCCGCCTGCGGGGCGTGGCCGCCGTCGTGGGCTGCAACAACGTGAAGAAAGTCCAGGACAACAGCCACCTCAAGATGGTGAAAGAACTGATCGCCAACGACGTCCTCGTCGTGATGACCGGGTGCGCGGCCACGGCCTGCGCCAAGGAGGGCCTGCTCCAGCCCGAAGCGGCGATGGAGTACGCCGGCAAAGGCCTTCAGGAGATCTGCGAAGCCGTCGGTATCCCGCCGGTTCTGCATCTGGGCTCGTGCGTCGACAACAGCCGCGTCCTGGCTGCTCTCTGCGAGATGAACAAGGAGGGGGGGCTTGGTGACAAGCTCTCCGACCTGCCCATCGCCGGGGCAGCGCCCGAGGCCATGTGCGAGAAGGCCATCGTCATCGGCTTCTACTGCGTGGCGTCGGGGGCGTACGTGAACTTCAGTCCGACGATGCGGGTGCTCGGCAGCGAAGAGGTCACCAAGTTCCTCACCGAGGACGTCGAGAAGATCGTCGGAGGGAAGTTCAACTTCGAGGACGATCCGGTCGAGGCGGCCCACCTGATGATGGCTCACATGGACAAGAAGCGCGACGCTTTGAAACTCCGTCCGCTCATGTATTCGCGACGCTTCCTCGAAGACGCGGTCCCCAAGACCACAGAGGAAGCCACTCCGGCCAGCCGGGCCGCGGCGCAGACGCCCGAACCGGGCGCCAAAGCGTGCGCAGGCACCCGAGCAGAACCGGGTGGTGACCAGTCGGCCGACGAACTCGAGTAGTAGACCGATACCCGGCGGGAAATGAGGTGTAGAGGATGTCCAAGATCATCGCGAGCGCCGCTATCCGCGGCGCACACGAGATTGTCGCGCAGGCCGAGAAAGAGTTCGCGGAAGCCCGGGAGGCGAACGGCGATGACGCCGCCATAGGCTTTCCCGATACGGCCTACTATCTACCCATGTCCCACGCCCTGATGGGCTTGAAGGTGGAGAAGCTCGGCCAGGCCGAGCAGATCGTCACGCATGCCCGGGAACTCCTGGGCCCGGCTCCCAGCGACGCTTTGTGGTTCCCCTATCTGGGCACCACCCTCGACGCGGGTATAGCCACCCTGCTTGCCGAGGAGATCATCGCGGTGTTGCGCTACTTCCGCGATGAGGAGCCGCAGGAAGGGTGTAACGGCTTCTTCACCGACACGATCCTCCGCACCCTGGGGATCCAGTTGGTCGATGGCCGGATGCCCGGTTTCGCCGCCATCCTCGGGGCGGCTCCGGACGCCGACACGGCGGTGGAGATCGTCCGCGAGTTCCAGAAGCGGAACATCATGGTCTTCGCCGGATCGTCGACGGGCGGCATCAGCATCGTCGACCAACTGGCCGAGAAGAACGTGCAGATGGGGTGGGACACCTACATCGTCCCGTACGGCCGCGACACCATCAGCGCCATCTATCCGCTGAACTGGGCCATCCGTGCCGCCATGACCTTCGGTGGGATCGCTCCGGGCAAGGCCCGGGAGTGTCTCGAGTACTGTAAGAACCGGGTGTTCGCTTTCGGACTCACCCTGGGCGAGGTCGACGACTTCAAATACGCGACCGGCGCCGGAGCCATCAACATGGGCTTCCCCGTCATCGCCGACACGCCCATCCCGGAGATCCTGCCGACAGGGATATGCACCTACGAGCACGTGGTGCGCGAACTCGACCACGGGAACATCGTACCCCGGTGTATCGAGGTGCGCGGGGTCAAGGTGTCTCTCTCCGAGATCGACCTGCCGGTCTCCTACTCCGCCGCGTTCGAAGGGGAGCGGGTGCGCAAGGAAGACACTCACGTCCAGTTCGGCGGGAAATACAGCGCGGCGTATGAATACGTCCGCATGCGCGACATGGACGACGTCAAGGATGGCCAGATCGAGGTGATCGGCCCCGATGTGGACACCGCGGAGGTGGGCGGGGCCATGCCGCTCGCGATCGTCGTGGAGATCGCGGGACGGGCCATGCACACCGACTTCGAGCCTCTCATCGAACGGAAGTTGCACGACTGGCTCAACTGCGCCATGGGCATATTCCACATGGGGCAGCGCGACATCGTGTGGGTCCGCATCAGCAAGGACGCGTACGCCAGCGGGTTCCGCCTGAAGCACTTCGGCTCGATCATCCACGGCCAGATCCACAATCTCTACAGCAAGATCGTGGACAAGGTCCAGGTGACCATCATCTCCGACGAGGCGTTGGTCAAGGAGAAGATGAAGGAGGCCATAGCCGCCTACGATCAGCGCGACGAGCGGCTGCTCGGCATGACCGACGAGAGCGTCGACGTCTTCTACTCCTGTAGCCTCTGTCAGTCGTTCGCCCCCAATCACATCTGCGTGATCAGCCCGGAACGGCTGGGCCTGTGCGGCGCGGTGAGCTGGCTCGACGGCAAGGTGGCCTTCGAGATCGACCCCACCGGCAGCAACCGCCCGGTGAAGAAGGCGACCGTCGTCGATGCCTTCAAGGGCCAATGGCAGGAAGTGAACGAGTTCGTCTACCAGGGTTCGAACCGGACGATCGAGCAGGTGAACCTGTACTCGGTCATCGAGAACCCGATGACTTCGTGCGGGTGCTTCGAGTGCATCCTCGCTCTGGTGCCCGAGTGCAATGGGTTCATGATCGTGAACCGAGAGCACTCCGGTATGACCCCGTGCGGCATGAACTTCTCCACCTTGGCTGGTTCGGTGGGCGGCGGTAATCAGACGCCGGGCTTCCTCGGGGTCGGCAGGCTGTATGTGCTCAGCCACAAGTTCATCGCTGCCGATGGCGGGTTGAAACGGCTCGTGTGGATGCCGAAGGACCTCAAGGAATTCTACGGAGACCGCTTCAAGGCTCGAGCCGAGGAGGAAGGCGTTCCCGACCTGATGGACAAGATCGGCGACGAGACCATCGCAACCACCGGGGAGGAACTCCTCACGTACCTGATGGAAGTCGGCCACCCGGCCCTGGAAATGGAATCGTTGTTCTAGTGGGATCGAAGCGGAGAATGGAACTGAAACAAAGGCGGAGGGTGACATGGCACTGAAAGCGCTGGACATCTTCAAACTGTTGCCCAAGACCAACTGCAAGAAGTGCGGCAACCCGACCTGTCTGGCCTTCGCGATGAAGTTGGCCGCCAAGCAGACCAGTCTCGATCAGTGTCCCGATATCTCGGACGAAGCCAAGGCGGCTCTCGAGGGCTCCTCGGCCCCGCCGATCGGCCTGGTGGCCGTGGGCGCTGGTCCGAGCAAGGTCGAGATCGGCAACGAGACGGTGATGTTCAGGCACGAGGAGACGTTCCATCATCCCCCGGGTGTGGGGGTCATCGTCCCGGACGATCTGTCCGAGGAAGACCTGGCTGCGCGGATCGAGGCCATCCGCAAGCTCGATTTCGTGCGGGTCGGAGCCCGGCTGAACACGCGGGTGGTCGCGGTCGAGAACGTCAGCGGCGATCCGGACGCGTTCGCGCGGACGGTCGTCGGGGTTTCGGGACTCAAGCTCCCTCTGGTGCTGATGGGTCCGGTCGCGGCCATCGCCAAGGCACTCGAGAGCTGCGGCGACGAACGGCCCCTCCTGCATGCCGCTTCTCCCGAAGATTGGGAGGGATTCGCGACCCTCGCCAAGGAGAAGGGCTGCCCGCTGGTGGTGAAAGCTCCCGATGTAGGCCAACTGGAAGGACTCACCGAGAAGGTCAAGGCGGCCGGGGTCGAGGACATGCTTCTCGATCTGACGGGTGAGACACTCTCGGACACCCTGCAGGCCCTCACCGCCGTGCGCCAGCTGGCGCTCAAGAAGAAGCTGAGGGGCCTCGGCTACCCAAGCCTCGTGGCTTCACGCAGCGCGGATGAGCTGGAGAACATCGCCGCCTGCTGCACGTACGTGGCGAAGTATGCCGGCATCATCCTGACTCCGTTCTACCAGCCGGAGCAGATCCTGCCCGTGCTCACCGTGAGCCAGAACCTCTACTCTGACCCACGCAAACCTATCCAGGTGGAACCGAAGCTGAACCAGGTCGGGGCGGCGACCGAGGATTCACCGGTGCTGGTGACGACCAACTTCTCCCTGACCTACTACACGGTCGAGGGGGAGGTCGAGGCGAGCCGAGTGCCGGCTCACATCGCCGTCATCGACACCGAGGGCACCTCGGTGTTGACCGCGTTCGCCTCGGACAAGCTGACGGCCGAGAAGGTGGCTGCCTTCCTCAAGAGCGACGAGGTGACGGGCAAGGTCAAGCATCGCAAGGTCATAATCCCGGGCTACGTGTCGGTGATGAGCGGCGCTCTGAAAGAAGAGTCCGGCTGGGAGGTCCTGGTGGGCCCGCGTGAAGCCAGCGGCATAGCCAAGTACCTGAAGACCGTGTGGCAGTCGGCTTGAGCATGTACTCCGTCACGTTCCTGCCCGATGGAGCGACCGTCGAGGTTGCCGAAGGAACCAGTCTGCTCGACGCCGCGGCCGCCGCCGGTGTGTCCATCGTCAACGTGTGCGGTGGCGACGGCGTGTGTGGCAAATGTCGGGTGATCGTCAAGTCCGGCAAGGTGACGGCCGAGCCGAACATGTTCCTGTCGCGGGTCGACATCCAGCAGGGGGTGGCGTTGGCCTGTACCACCTACCCTGATGGAGACGTGGTCGTGGAGGTGCCGCCTGAGTCGCGTATCGGGGGCGTACCTAGGCTGACCAGCGAAGACGCCATCCGTTACGGCCGGGTGACCGATCAGGTCGGTGGAGGGAAGCCGTTCCGATACTGCCCGCTCTCGAGGAAGCAGTTCCTCGAGCTGGGCCCGCCTTCGGCCGACGACAACACCTCCGACCAGGAGCGGGTCTTCCGAGAGCTGCGCCGGGCCGGATGCGCCGACGTCCCAATCATGCAGATGGGTCTTTCGATCCTGCGCCCGCTCCCCGCGCTCCTTCGGGAGCACGACTGGCAGGTGACCGCGTTGCTGGGTTGGCGGAACGACACCACAGAAGTGGTCGACATCGAGCCGGGCGACACCTCACGCGCCAACTACGGCGTGGCGGTGGACCTGGGCACGACCACGGTCGTCGCCCACTTGGTCGACTTCCGTACATCGGACACGCTGGCGACTGAAGCCAAGTACAACTCCCAGGCCAAGATAGGCGAGGATGTCATCGCCCGCCTCATGTACGCTTCCACGCCCGTTCGGCGCAACGAGTTGCGTGAACTGATGGTGGGCGACGTCAACGAGCTCATCTCCGGACTCATCCTCGACGCCGGGATCAAGCTGCATGATGTCACCTACGTCATGTGCGCCGGCAACACCACCATGACCCATCTTCTTCTCGGCCTCGACCCGAGCCAGATCCGACTCGACCCGTATGTGCCGGCCGCGGCGCTGCCGCCGGTGGTGAGGGCCGCGGAGGTGGGCGTGAGCATCAATCCCCGAGGTCTGCTGGCCGCCCTCCCCTCGGTATCGTCGTATGTGGGAGGCGACGTATTGGCCGACGTGCTGGTGAGCGGCATGACCCAGACCGAGGACGTGTCCCTGCTGATCGACCTGGGGACCAACGGCGAGTTGGTGCTGGGTAACTCCGACTGGCTGATGTGTGCTTCGGCCTCCGCGGGCCCGGCCTTCGAAGGCGGAGGCATCAGTTGCGGCATGCGCGCGACGACCGGGGCGCTCGAACGGATCGCCCTTGGCGAAGGCGGTCGGGTGGATGAATACGAGGTGGTCGGCGGGGTCAAACCGTTGGGCATCTGCGGCTCGGGGCTCATCGACGTGGTCGGCGAACTGCTGAGGGTGGGCTGCATCGACCGGACGGGCAACCTCATCGGCGACTGCTGTGACGGACGGGTCCGCACGAGCGAAGCGGGCGACCGCGAGATCGTCATCTTTGCCGCGGAGGAGACCGGCGCGGGACGCGACATCGTCATCAGCGAGGCCGACATCAGCAACCTGATTCACACCAAGGGCTCCATCTATATGGCGGCCGAGTGTCTCCTGGACGAGGTCGGCCTTACGTTCATCGATCTGGCCAACGTCTACGTAGCCGGAGGTTTCGGCAACTATCTCAAGATCGACCGTGCCATCGGTATCGGCCTGCTGCCCGATATCCCCCACGAGAAGTTCCGATTCATCGGCAACGGCTCGGTCCAGGGGGCGAAGATGGCCATGCTCTCCGAGCAGGCCATGACGTATGTGCGCGAGCGGATCGCCGGTGCCATGACCGCCCTCGAACTCAGCACTCATCACAAGTACATGAACGAGTACTCCTCGTGCCTGTTCTTGCCTCATACCGACATCGAGAGATTCCCATCCGTCATCGCTCGGCAGGCCGAAGGCGCGTCTGCGGGAGAGAAGAAAGGAGACGGCTCGTGGCTTTGCGAATCGCCCTAGCGGGCAAAGGCGGGTCCGGCAAGACCACGCTCAGTGCTCTCTTGTGCCGCAGCCTGATGGAGCAGGGCATCAAACCCCTGTTGGCCGTGGACGCCGATCCGAACAGTTGTCTCGGTGAGCGGCTCGGGGTGAACGTGGAGCGGACGATCGGCCAGGTGCGGGAGGATCTGCGGGCCGAACCCGACAAAGTGCCCGCCGGTATGTCAAAGAGCGAATGGATCGAACGGCTCATCACCGAGGAGATCGCCGAGTCGATCGGGTTCGACCTGATCGCCATGGGGAGGCAGGAAGGTCCCGACTGCTACTGCTACATCAACAACCTCCTCCGGTCGTGCCTAGGGAAGATGGGCGACCAGTACAAAGCGGTGGTGATCGACAACGAAGCCGGTCTGGAGCACCTGAGCCGCCGGACCGACGGCCGGGTCGAGATCATGTTGGTGATCTGCGAGCCCAACCTGCTGGGGGCGCGCACGGCCATGCGGATCACCGAGCTGATGCGCAGCCTCGAGCTCGACATCGGCCATGCTTACATCGTGCTCAACCGCTGCCGGGGCGAAGTGCCTTCCGAAGTCTCGGCCATGCTCGATCAGACCGGTCTCGAGGTACTCGCGTGCGTCCCCGACGATCCGACGGTGGCGACGATGGAACTCGAGCAGACCTCGTTACTCGATATTGCACCCGATGCTCCGGCGGCCGCGGCCGTCGATGCTTTGCTGACAAGCCTGCGTGAGAGGGGAGAGGCATGACAACGCTGTCCGATGCCAAAGAGAAGTGGAGCGGCGCCATCAACGCCCTCGCCATCGGTGCGACCGCCGACGAGGGGGGCACGCGCACGTCGATCGTCACCGTGGGCGGCGAGAACGGTCTTCCCTTCATGCACTACGAAGGCGAGACGCCCAACCGTCCGGTCGTCGCGATGGAAGTATGGGACCGGCCCCCGGATGATTGGCCGGAGCCGTTGGCGGCCGCCTTGGGCGACGTGGTCAAGTCGCCGGCCGATTGGGCGCGGGCCTGCGTCGACCAGTGGGGCGCCGACCTCATCTGTCTCAAGCTCATGGGGACGCACCCCGACTTCGGCGACCGCTCCCCAGAAGAGGCCGCCGCGGCGGTGCGCGAAGTGCTGGAGGCGGTCAGCGTGCCCCTCATCATCTGGGGGAGCGACAACGACGAGAAGGACAACGAGGTGATGCCGCGCTGCAGCCAGGCCGCCGCTGGAGAGAGGTGCCTACTGGGCTCGGCCACCGAGGACAACTACAAGACGCTGGTGGCTGCCTGTCAGGCCGACGGGCATTCGTTGGTGAGCGAGAGTCCTATCGACATCAACATAGCCAAACAGGTCAACATCCTGATCTCCGAGATGGGGTTCCCCCTGGAACGAGTGGTGATGTACCAGACCACCGGTGCGCTCGGGTACGGCATGGAATACATCTACTCCATCCAGGAACGCGGACGGCTGGCGGCACTGGGCGGGGACAAGATGATGGCGTTGCCGGTCATCTGCATGATCGGGCAGGAAGCCTGGCGGGTCAAAGAGGCTCGGGCTTCAGCTGAAGAGCAGCCCACCTGGGGCGACGAGCGGAGCCGCGGCGTGCTCTGGGAGGTGGCTACGGCGACCTCGCTGCTGCAGGCGGGGAGCGACATCCTCGTCATGCGGCACCCCGAGGCCGCGCAGGCCATGAAGCGTGTCATCGACAGCCTGGTCCCTCAGGCCTGATCCGGTAGGAGGTCTAGGATGTTCGTCATCGGAGAGCGCATCAACGGGATGTTCACGGATATCGGCGACGCGATAGTGGCCCGGGATCCCAAGCCGGTCCAGGATATGGCCCGGCGTCAGCTCGCGGCCGGAGCCTCGGCGCTCGACATCAACGTCGGTACCCGGGTGGCCGCGGCGGAGCGGTCGGACGTGATGGCGTGGTTGGTCGAGGCGGTGCGTGAAGTGAGCGACGCCCCCTTGTCGATCGACACTCCCAACCTGGAGATCATGCGCCGGGGAGTGGAAGCGGCGTCGCAGAAGGGCAAGGCCGTCATCAACTCGGCGACCGGGCAGGAAGACCGGTTGACGGCATTCATGGCGCTCGCCAAGGAGTTCTCCGCCGGCATCATCTGCCTGGCGATCGACGAGAACGGCGTGGCTTCGACGGCCGACGGCAAGGCCGAGATCGGCATGCGGGCACTGGCCGCGGCCATGGAGGCGGACGTCCCCATCGACGATGTGTACCTTGACCCCGTCCTCCTGCCCGTGAACTGCGATCAGAAGGCCCCGGAGGTCTCGCTGCAGGCCATCAGCATGTTCAAGATGCTGTCCGACCCTGCTCCCCATGTGGTGGTCGGTCTCAGCAATGTGGGCCAGGGTTCTAAGGAGCGGAGCCTGATCAACCGGACGATGCTGGCGATGGCGATGGGGTTCGGCCTCGACGCGAGCATCCACGATCCGCTCGACGAGGACCTCATGAACGTGGTCTTCACCGCCGACGTGCTCATGGACCGGTCGATCTACAGCGATTCGTACCTGACCGCGTCGCGCGCGGGAAGATAGCGGAGTAGGCGGCGCGCCCGCCGTGGCGCGCCAAGCCCGGCTCGCTTCCCACGCGGCGACCGCGGAGCCGCGCGGGTCCCGACGCGGCCGGCGGCCCCTTGAGGGCCCCGGCGGCCGGGCACGGGTGCCCTCAGCTACCAGCCGATCGAGCGGAGGAAATCCTCGAAACCCTCCGACATCGGGGCGCACCGGGAAGGAGCCTCGAGATGGAGGTCTTCTTCGTTGGTGATCCCGCAGCAGGGCGCATGATCGTGGGTGGTCCCGGGGTGCGGGGCATGGTCGTGGATGGCTCTTCGGCCCGATCCTCCGTTCGACGAGGCGGCCCCGCCGGACGTTCTACCGGGCCCGGTGCCGCCGCCGAAAGACCCGACGCGCGGAGCGGGCTCTCGCAGCTCGGGGCTCCGGGGCGACCGTTCCCTGGTGAACCGCGCCCCACCGTCTCTGTCGAACGTCGAGAGAAGGGCGGCGTGTTCCTCGTTGCCCCCGTTGTCGTTCGCGGTGCGATCGTACAGATGATCGTTCTTGAACATGATCCTTCGCAGGAGCTCGTCGAAGGTCTCCACGACTCCCGTCCCGTCGAGGGCACAGGCTTCTATCAGCGGAGACCGGGTGTGGTTGAGTAGGTCGTCGATCTGGGTGATCGAGAGAAGCCGGTTCTTGTCGCGCTTGTTCGCCTGCAGGACTATGGGGAGCTGCTCGGGGTCTTGTCCCAGGGAGCGGAGTGTCTCCCACACTCTGACGTAACTGTCGATGTTGTCGTCGAGGCAGCAGTACTGACTGTCGACCACGAACACGACTCCGTCGGCGTCCTTGAGGAGCTTCCGCAAGGAGTCGGTGCACTCTGCGTGCGCCGATACCGCGTAGAAGAGCATCCGTGTGTTTAGGCCGTTGCGCTTGCCGGCTGAGAGGCGCAGGAGATCGAGACTCTGAAGGTGCTCATCGCCGGAGACCTTCATCAATCCGCCCTCGGCGGTCGGGTCGGTCCGCTCGGATATCCGCTTCAGGTTGCTGGTCTTGCCGGACATGCTGCAGCCGGTGTAGATGACCTTGTAACTGACTTCACGCAGCGCTCGATCGTACACGGCCACCCGTGGACCTCCCCTTCCCCTGTTTCGTCTCGATGGATCGGCGCTCCCGTTCACGTCCTCCCACAGACGTTCGTCCGGGCGCCACATCTCTGCATGTATTCTCGGCACTCCGGGGAGGCAATTTGACCGACGCGGAACCATCAGATTGTTGGGTCGGGCAAACTTGGTACACTTCTCACCGTTTGTGGAGAGCCGCTTTCCTCGATCACGGGAGGTGTTATGAACACGGCCAAGAGGATCGGGGTCATCGAACAGTTTTGCGACCGCGCGTGGGAACTCGCCCGCGAGCACGGGCTGGCCGCCGACACCGTGGAGGTGATCTCGGCCCGTCCCCTGACGCCCGAAGAGGCCATAGGCAGACCGGATCGTTCCGACTTCCCCATCTTGAAGGGCAAGGAGTTCATGATGGAGGCGCGGTTCCGTGAAAGCCGGGGGCAGGCGTTCACCGCCATGCCGGGGCGCTTCGAGGGGACCATGGAGGACATCCTCTGCCGAGAGATCAAGACGGACTTCGACCGGGCGCTCATCGTGGCGACCGCCAATGCGCTGCTTTCACATCTCGACATGGTCCAGGGCACGATCCACTGCCGCGATGACGGGCCGAGACGCTGTGCCGACGGGTTGGTCGAGTACCTCACCGAGCGCCACGGATCGCCGCGAGTGGGCGTCATCGGCCTCCAGCCCGCATTGGTGGCGGCACTGAGCGGTCATCTGCCGGTGAGGGTCACCGATCTCGATCCTGACAACGTGGGTAAGCCGCATTCCGGGGTCCTGGTGGAAGGCGTGGAGAGCACGCAGGACGTCATCGAATGGGCGGATGTGGTCCTCGCGACCGGGACCGTGCTGGGCAACGACACCATCGACGGTCTGCTCTCCTCGAAGCCCACCGTGTTCTACGGGGTGACGATAGCCGGTGTCGCGGCCCTGTTGGGGCTGGAACGGTACTGCCCTCGCGCGACCTGATCCGGCTCGATCCGGCCCGGGGCGATCGCCTCTAGGGCGGACGGCCGCGGCGGGCGTCCGCGCCGCGCCGGTTCGTGCGGCTCTTGCACAATCGGGCTCCCAGCCTTTATACTCCGCGCAGTATCACGCTGTGCTGGCCTGGCTATGGAGTGAGGACCTACATGAGAAGGAAGCTGATTCTGACGGTGGCAGTGGTCCTGGCCGCGTTGTCGGTCGGCGCCGTTGCGGCGGGATGCGGGTCGGGGGCCGACGAGGCGAAGTCGCTGAAGGTCTACTGCGGCGCCGGCATGAAAGCGCCCATGGAAGAGATAGGCAAGGCCTTCCAACAGCGGTACGGGGTGACCATCGAGTACAACTACGCAGGCTCCGGGGCTCAACTCAGCCAGATGGAACTGACCCGCGCGGGCGATGCCTTCATGCCCGGCGCGGCCATGTATCTCGATACGGCGGATGATGACGGGTACGTCAGCTATCGGCAGAACGTGGCCTACCACATCCCTGTGATCACCGTGCCCAAGGGGAATCCTGGGAACGTGAACAGCCTCGAGGACCTCGCCCGCACCGGTGTCAAGCTGGTATGGGGGGATCCGGAGGTCGCCGCCATCGGCAAGACCGGCGTGGACATCCTCAAGAAGGCCGGCATCTACGAGGCCGCCTGGGCCAACGTCGCGGCCACGTTCCCGACCATGAACGAGGTCATGCTGCAGATCTCGCTGGGGCAGGCCGACGCTGCGATCAACTGGTGGGACACGGTGAAGTCCGACGAAGACATCGAGATCGTCCAGATACCGCGAGAGCAGAACGACATCAAACTGATCCCCATCGGGGCGCTTTCTTTCTCGGAGCACCCGGAGACGGCCAAGTCGTTCGTGGATTTCTGCGTCTCAGAAGAGGGCAAGGCCGTCTTCGAGAAGCATGGGTTCGTCACCTACCCGGATCCCGAGTATGGAGACTGAGATCGCTCATCCGGCTGCCGGCGCTCGGCACTCCGGCGGACGTCGACGGACCGGACGACCGGGTGACCAGGAGTCCGCGGGATGGTGAAGAGGCTCTCTCCAGGCAGACTCCTGCGCACCAGGTCTGCCGACCTTGGCTTCAGGACGATCGCGCTGGTCTTGTGCGGCCTGGTGGTGCTGCTCTTGGTGGGGGCGCTCGTCGCCCTCATCACCCGCACCACCCCGCAGGACCTCTGGGACAGCCTTCGGTCTGAGGAGATCCGTTTCGCCATCCAGCTGAGCCTTCTGACCTCCGTGGCCTCGACCGCGCTCTGCATCATCGTCACCGTGCCGGCCGCGTACGTGCTCACTCACTACCGGTTCCGGGGAAGGGGCCTCATCAACGTCATCTTGGAGTTGCCGCTGGCTCTCCCCCCCGTGGTGGCGGGGATGGCTCTCCTGATATTGTTCGGAGCCACCGGTTTTGGCAGGAGCCTGGCCGACGCGGGGATACAGTTCGTCTTCACGAAACAGGGGATCATCCTTGCCCAGTTCTTCGTGATCCTCCCCTTCATGTATCGGATCATGAAGACCACCTTCCAGGGCATCAACCCCCGCTATGAGCACGTGGCCAAGACCTTGGGGTGCACAGATCTCGAGGTTTTCCGCAGGGTCACGCTGCCGATGGCCAGGAACGGGCTCATCGCTGGGGCCATCATCGCCTGGTGTCGGGCTCTGGGGGAGTTCGGAGCCGCGCTCATGGTCGCCGGGGCGACTCGGATGCGGACGGAGACGCTGCCCACCGCGCTCTATCTCAATATGACCAGCGGCGACCTCACGCTCGCGGTATCCGCGGCCACGATCCTGATCGGGATCGCGTTCGTCGCGCTCCTGTTGTTCGAGAAGGCCGCCGGCACGGCCCGGATATTCTAGGGAGCCCGGACGTGATACGTACCGAGAAGATCTGCAAAGACCTGGGCGAGTTCCGCCTCGTGGACGTGTCTCTCGAGATCGACGACGCCGAGTACCTGGTCATCCTCGGCCCGACCGGCGCCGGCAAGACGATCTTCCTGGAGACACTGGCCGGCATCCATGTCCCGGACAGCGGCAAGGTGTTCCTCGACGGACGCGACATCACTCGACTGCCGTCGCGTCTGCGGAGCGTCGGCGTCGTCTATCAGGACTACACGCTGTTCCCACATCTGAGCGTCGAGAAGAACATCCGCTTCGGGGTACCCTACAGCCGCATCCCCGAGGACAAGTCGGAGGAGAGGATCGCCGAACTCACCGAACTACTCGGCATCGGCCACCTGATGCACCGGTACCCGGCCACCCTGAGCGGCGGCGAGAAGCAGAGAGTGGCTATCGCCCGGGCCCTCATCACCGAACCGAAGGTCCTCCTATTCGACGAGCCCTTGAGCGCTCTGGACAGCGAGACGCGGAGCAGGCTTCGGGAGGAGTTGCGCCGACTGCACAGGCACACTCAGATAACCATGATCCACGTGACCCACGATTTCGACGAAGCCTTCCTTCTGGGGAACAAGCTCGCGATCATGAACGAGGGTCGCATCGTGCAAGAAGGGGAGCCGGAGGACGTCTTCAGGCGACCGAACTCCCGGTGGGTAGCGGATTTCCTGGGAGCGAACAACATCTTCCAGGGTGTGCAGACTCCGGGCGAGGGACTCTCCAGCATGCGGATCGACGGCCTGACGATCCTGACGACGTCCCGGGTCTCGGGTAGCGTGCATGTCTGCGTACGGCCCGAAGACATCCTGGTCTCGCTGAAGCCCATCGAATCGAGCGCGCGGAACGTGTTCGAGGGCACGATCGCAGGCGTGTCCAACACGGGGACGGTGATCAACCTGGAGATCCTCGTGGGGAAGGTCCCCTTCGTCGCTTCGATCACCCGGCGATCGTTCTACGACATGGGTCTGGAGCCCGGAAAGAATGTGTTCGTGACCTTCAAGACCGTCGACGTGCACGTGTTCTAGGACCGCTTCGCACCTCGATCAACTGGGCGGCGATGCTCACCGCTATCTCCTCGGGAGTCTCTGCTCCGATGGGTAGACCGATGGGGGCGTGCACTCGAGCGAGGTCTTCGGGGGAGAAGCCCATCTCGGCGAGGGAACCGAGGGTGTCGGCCACCTTCTTCTTGCTCCCGATCATCCCGATGTAGCCGGCGTCGGTACGGAGAGCCTGCGCGAGGACGCTCCTATCGTAGAGATGCCCTCGCGTGATGATGACGATGAAGCTCTGTCTGTCGATGAGGAAGCGATCCAACGAACCCTCGAAAGAGTCGAGCACCCAGATCGAGTCGGCGTCGGGGAAGCGCTGTCGGTTCGCGAACTCGGCCCTATCGTCCACGACGACGGTCGAGAACCCGACCATGCTCAACACCGGGACGAGTCTCTCCCCACAGTGGCCGGCCCCGAACACATACACGGTGCCGCGCGCCCCGACGCGCTCGATGAAGGTCTGCGAGGAGGAGGAGCCCGCCAGCAACCGGTCGGACGTCCCCCCTCGGCGGGCCAAGTCCTGCAAAGCCTCTATCGGGCAGGCAGGGTCGCCGACCACCGTGCCGTCTGCATCGACGAGGCACGTCCGCATGGTCTCGACCTGCCGGTCTTCGCCCGGCGCGAAGGTCACGAGCCAGCCGGTGCGACCGGCGTCCAAGAGGTCGAAGAGACGTTCGTACAGTTCCCGGGTCTTCGCCTGCACCGGGTCGACGTGTTCGATGAGCAAGACGCCACTCCCACCACAGATCATGCCCAGCCCCGCCGAATCCGCGTTCGTCAGGTCGTAGTCCATCAGATGGCCGCGACGCGTTTCGAGAGTCCGCAGGCCCTGCTCGATAGCAGAAGCTTCCATGGGTCCGCCACCCACGGTGCCGATTATGGAACCGTCGAGACGTACGATCATCGAAGCCCCGGCGTGGCGTGGTGATGACCCGTGAGTGTCGGCGATCGTCACCAGGGCGAAGCGCTCTCCCGCGTCCAAGAGGGCAAGCATGTTTCTGGCTGTCTCGAGGTTCATGGGCCATCCTCGGTCGTGGGGCCACGTCGGCTTCTCAGTCCCGCAGGAGACACTCCGGATTGTACCTTCTGGACCGGGGCGCGGGTTGTGCGTGCGCGCAGGCCTGTTTCGTCCCAGGGAGCCCGAAGGAACAGGAGGGCGTGCGCCGCCCGTCATGAGCACGTGGGCATACGAACATCGTCGCGGTGTACTATGTGTCCCAGTCAGAACTTGCCTCGGGGATTCCCGCGGGGGGCGAAGGTCTTGGATGAACCACAGGCCGATCTGGGCGGCGACGATCTCGCTACCGGGCTGGACCTACCGGCGGCCCGTACCCTACTCGAGTGTTTCAGTGACATCACCGGCATGCCTGCCTCGATCACGGATCTGTCGGGCAACGTGCTCGTAGCCACCGGCTGGCAGGACGTCTGCACCCGGTTCCATCGCCTGCACCCGATAACCTCTGGATTCTGCGTCGAGAACGATGCCCGGCTGTCACGGGGTCTCGGCCGGGGTGAATTCCGCGAGCACATGTGTCCGAACGGCCTGCGAGACATGGCGGCGTCCCTCTACGTGGGTGACAGTCTCAGCGGGCGCGTCCACATCGGACAGTTCCTGTACGACGATGAGTCTCTCGATATCGAACGGTTCCACTCGCAAGCGGCGAGATACGGGTTCGATATCGAAGAGTATCTCGCGGCCGTCCGAGCCGTCCCTCGATACAGCCGGGATAGGGTGCGATCCCTCATGACTCACCTGGTCGGTCTGGCGGAACTCGTCTCGCGGCTGAGTCTGGCCAACGAGGGACTGAAGAACGCGGAGCAGCGGTATCGCGAACTGTACGAACGCTCGCCGGTCGGCTACCAGTCGCTCGATGCCCAGGGCCGTTTCCTCGATGTCAACCGTTCATGGCTCGAGATGCTCGGCTACGAGTCGGACGAGGTGATCGGGAAATGGTTCGGGGATTTCTTGGTGCCCGACATGGTGGAGGCCTTTCGCGAACGGTTCCCGCGTTTCGTGGCCGCGGGAAAGACGACCACCGAATTCGAGATGCGACGGAAGGATGGACGGACCGTCACCGTCGCGTTCGATGGGACCATCGGATATGAGGAAGACGGCACGTTCAAGCAGACCCACTGCGTCCTCACCGACATCACCGAACGGCGGAAGAACGAGGAGGAACTCAGGAAGCAGAAGGACTTCTACGAGTTGATACTCAATAGGGTCAACGATGGCATATGGGTGACCGATGGCGACGACCGGATGATCTATCTCAACCCGGGCATGGAACGGATTGCCGGGGTGGAAGCGGACGAGGTTCTCGGTCTGAGCGTGACCGAAGACTTTCCGCCGGAGACCACCAGGTACTTCATCCAGCACTACGCACGCGCGAAGAGCACGGGAACACCTCAGCCGTACGAGGCGGAGGTGGTGACTCCGGCCGGTCGTCCGACCGTGCAGAGCGGGTGGCTGCTTCCCCGGTTCAACGAAGGGCGCTTCGAGGGGATGATCTGCACCATCCAGGACGTCACCGAGCGGCGCATGGCGGAGGCGGAACTCCGCGAGCGCGACGATCAACTCCGCCAGTCTCAGAAGATGGAGGCCGTGGGTCAACTGGCGGGAGGCATCGCCCACGATTTCAACAATCTCCTCACCGCGATCATCGGTTACAGCGACCTGATCCTCTCCGGTGCAGAGAACCGCGACCCGGGGGTCCGCGGAGACGTCAAAGAGATCAAACGAGCCGCGGACAGGGCAAGCGCCCTCACCCGGCAGATCCTCGCCTTCTCTCGCCGTCAGGCGCTCGCACCGACTCCGGCCTCGTTGAACGACATCGTCCGCGGTATGCAGTCTCTGCTCCAACGCACTCTGGGCGAGGATGTCGAGGTCGTCATCATGCTCCACGCCGATCTCGGCCACGTGGAGGTCGACGTCCACCAGTTCGAACAGGTGCTGATGAACCTGGCTCTGAACGCCCGTGACGCCATGCCCGCGGGGGGCACGCTCACCCTGGAGACCGGGAACTTGGAGCTCGACGAGGAATACTGCAGGACGCATCCCGATGCGGAGCCCGGCTCGTATGTGGTGCTGTCGGTCTCAGACACCGGGGTGGGGATGGATCCGGAGGTCCAGAGCCGGGTCTTCGAGCCGTTCTTCACCACCAAGGCGCCCGGTCAGGGGACCGGTCTGGGCCTGGCGACCGTGTATGGGATCGTGAGGCAGAGCGGCGGGAGTGTCGGCATCGACAGTGAGCCCGGCCGAGGGACCACGTTCCGCGTCTTCCTGCCCCGGATCGCGAGAGCGACGGCCGTGTCTCCTCCGCCATCGTCGACGGTCTCGACCAGAGGCCACGAGACCATCCTCGTGGTGGAGGACGAAGCTTCGGTGAGGAAGCTCGTCACCCGTATCCTGGAGGGACTCGGATACCGCCTGCTCCAGGCTGCGACCGCTCCCGAGGCGTTGGACGTGATGGAGGGCGAGTCCCGGCCGATCGATCTGCTGCTGACCGACGTGGTCCTGCCTGGCGAGATGCAGGGCAACGATCTGGCGGGGCTGGTGCAGAGCGCAGAGCCGAGGCTGCCCGTGCTCTACGTCTCGGGCTATACGCGGGATGCGATCGTCCATTCCGGGAGGCTGGACGAGGGTGTCAACTACTTGGAGAAACCGTTCACGCCGGATGCCCTCGCCCTCAAAGTGAGAGAAGTGCTCGACGCTTCTCTGCGGGCCGGGTCTGACGAGAGCTAGCGAAGGGGCACGAACGAGGAGCCGTTCTTCGTCCAGCTCATCATCCCGCCCATGGCCGGGTGACCGATGAACGTCTCCTCGGCATCGCATTCTTCGTCGGTCAGGCCTGAGCGTCTGGATCGCTCTTCTTGACCCAGTGCACGCATGAGTGCGTCCACCACTTCGGGGTCGAACTGCCTGCCCCGCTCCTGGTGGATCTCGGCGATCGCGCTCTGGAGCGGCGTGGCCCCCCGATAGGGCCGCTCGTGGGTCATGGCGTCGAAGGAGTCGGCGACAGCCACGATGCGGGCGGGGAGGGGGATCTCGGCACCGGTCAACCCGGCGGGATACCCTCTGCCGTCCCAGCGCTCGTGATGAGATCCCGCGACGGCCTCGGCGGTCTTGAGTAGTTCGGAGAAACCTCGCCCGAGGATCTCGGCGCCGAAAGTGGTATGCCGACGCATGATCTCCTTCTCTGTGTCGTCGAGCCGGTTGCGCTTGAGCACGATGTAGTCGGGGATGACGACCTTCCCTATGTCGTGCACCGGAGCGGTGTGCACTATGACCCGCACCTCCTCCGGGGGCAGGTGCAGCTGCTGCGCGATGAGGCCGCTCAGCCGGCCTACCCTGACGGTGTGCTCCCCGGTCTTGTCGTCGCGCAGTTCCGCCACCTTGCAGAGCCGAGCCAGGGTGTCGAGATGGGCCTCGTCGACTTCGCGATTGCGTGATTCCATGGCCGTCATCAGCGCGGCCCATTGCCCGAGCACCCGGGAGCGTGTGCCCAGCATGCCCCGGACCCAGAGCACGATCTGCTCCGCGGGGGCGTCCGCCTCCACGCAATTGGAGGCTCCGAGTTCGATCGCGCGGTTCATGGTCGCTTCGTCCCCCGGCGCACAGAGCGCGAGAAGTGGTGTAAGGGCGTAAGGTGCGGCGGTCTGTCTGAGATCCTTGATGAATGCAAGCCCGTCCTGCCGGTTCGAAAGCAGGTCGACCATGACGAGTTCGGGGTCGTTGAGCTTGATCGCGCCCAGCGCGGCGCGGGGTTCGAGGATCTGGAACGAGGCGACGCAGCCCACACGCTTGAGGGCGTGGACTATCGCGTCGGCTCTCTTGTCGTCACCGGCAACGATCGAGAAATGGTGCCCCGAATCGCTCTCATTCATCATCGTCGAGACTCCTTGATCACTTGGAGTGTACTCGGAGTATCGGCCGAATCTCGACTATCTTTAGAATAGTCTTTCGAATCCAGCCCTTTCTCCAATCATCTCGGAGGGTGGGAGCGGCTCGGGGGAGGGCGCGCATCGTGTGAACGGTCGTCCACGAAGGCTCGCTGTACGGCGTTGCTTCGGGCCGGTCGACTCCCTGGCCGCTAAGCCGCGCATGTTCCGGAGCCGATGAGGGAAAAAGCAATGTCAAGTCCGCCGGCCTGGCGGTCCAGAAGTGGGGCAAGCGCTTGCACGGTGCTGTCAAGTCGATCCTCGTAGCCGCCCTGGTCGTGCTCGGGTGCTCTCTGGCTCCAAGTCCGGCCGCGGCCGCAGTGGGATCGCCCGTGCGAGCCGGGTCGGAGATCGACTATCCGCCGTATTGCTTCGTCGATGCGACCGGCGCTCCCACCGGGTTCTCGGTGGAACTGTTGGACGCGGCACTCACCGCCATGGACCGGGAGGTCACCTTCCGGGTGGGCCCCTGGGCCGACGTCCGAGGGTGGCTTGAGTCGGGCCAAGTGGACGCCCTCCCTCTGGTCGGGCGGACCCCAGAGCGAGAAGCTCTCTACGATTTCACCTTTCCGTATCTGTCTGTCTACGGGGCGATCGTGGTCCGGGATGGCGAGACAGGCATCACCGAGATGGAAGACCTCCGCGGCCGGCAGGTGGCGGTCATGCGTGGAGACAACGCCGAGGAGTACCTGCGCCGGGAAGACCGGGGCGTAGACATCGTCACGACCGCTACGTTCGATGAGGCTCTCAGGGGACTCTCGGAGGGAAGCTACGATGCCGTAGTGATCCAACGCTTGGTGGCTCTGCGGCTGATCCAAGAGAATGGACTGACCGGCCTGCGTGTGCTCAACAGGCCCCTGGAGGACTTCCGCCAGGACTTCTGCTTCGCGGTGAGGGATGGCGATTCGGACACGCTCGCCCTGTTGAACGAAGGACTCGCTTCCGTCATCGCCGACGGGACCTTCGACCGGTTGCAGGCCAAGTGGTTCGCCGCCTTCGAGCTGCCGTCGGAGCGGCGGATCATCGTGGGGGGTGATCACGACTATCCGCCCTATGAGTACCTTGACGAGAACGGCCGCCCCGCCGGCTACAACGTCGAACTGACCCAAGCCATCGCACGTGAGGTGGGCCTCGATGTCGAGATAAGACTCGGGTCCTGGGAAGAGATGAGGGCTGCGCTGGAGAACGGCGAGGTGGACGTCCTGCAGGGGATGTTCTACTCGGTCGAGCGCGATCTCACCTTCGATTTCAGCCAGCCTCACCTCACCACGAACGGAGTCGCCGTGGTGCGGGCGGGGGAAGGCGATGCGCCGGCAACGCTGGACGACCTGCGGGACAAGCGGATCGTGGTCCAGCGGGGCGACATCATGCAGGATTATGCTTCGAGGAACGGACTGGAGTCGAACGTCTCCGCGGTCGGATCGCCGGAGGAGGCTCTTCGGCTGCTGGCAGAGGGCGAGTACGATTGCGCCTTGATCCAGCGGGTGACCGCGCTCTACCTGATCGACGAGGAAGGGCTCACTGATCTGGTCGTGGGGAAGAGTTCGCTACTCTCCTCCGAGTACTGCTACGCGGTCGCGGGAGGCCGGACGGCGCTGCTGGCCGACTTCTCTGAAGGACTGAAGGCCCTCAAGGATAACGGCGAGTACCGGCGCATCTACGAAGAATGGATGGGTGTCTACGAGGAGGCGTCAGTCGATGTCAGGACGATTCTCCTGTATGTGGCCTTGGGGGTCGTCCCTCTTCTGGTCATTCTCGGGGCGGTGCTCCTGTGGTCCCGATCGCTCCGGAGGCAGGTGGACCGGCGGACCAGGGACCTGCGTAGCAGCGAAGAGCAGTATCGGCTGCTGGCCGACAACTCGCTTGATGCCATCTGGACCATGGGTGTCGACCTGCAGTTCACATACATCAATCCCGCGAGCATCGATATCACGGGGTTCGAGCCGGAGGAATGGATCGGGAGCAATCTTCGGGACCATTGTGATGAAGCGAACTTCGCGAAGATGGTCGAGATCATCAGCGCGGAGGTGGCCGAGGGCCCTTCCGGGCGCGGTGTGATCTTCGAAGCCGAGATGCTGCGAAAGGACGGCGAGCCCATCCCGGTGGAGATCCACGGGAAGGTGGTGTTCGGCGACGATGGGCAGCCGACGAGTATCCAAGGGGTCACCCGGGACATCGTCGAACGGAAGCGCACCGAGGAGGTGCTGCGCGAGCGTGACGAACAGCTCCTGCAATCGCAGAAGATGGAGGCCGTGGGGCAGTTGGCCGGCGGGATCGCTCACGACTTCAACAATCTCCTGACCGCGGTGATCGGCTACAGTGACCTGCTCATGGCCCGTGATGAACTGGCGCACTCCTCGGCTCTGGATGACGCGCGGGAGATACGACTGGCCGCGGAGAGGGCGAGCGCCTTGACCAAACAGATCCTGGCGTTCTCGCGCCGCCAAGCCCTTCGGCCGAGCGTGGTGTCTTTGAACGACGTCCTTGCAGGGATGGAACCTCTGCTACGGCGGACCCTCGGTGAGCGCATCGATCTCGTCAGTCTGACGTATGCGGGACTCGGCAGGGTGGAAGTGGACATGCACCAGTTCGAGCAGGTCCTGATGAACCTTGCCCTCAACGCGCGGGACGCGATGCCCGAAGGCGGCAGGCTGACCATGGAGACGGCGAACGTCGAATTGGACGACGAGTATTGCAGCACCCACCCGGGGGTACAGCCGGGTGACTACGTGATGCTGGCGGTCTCCGATGACGGCGTCGGCATGGACGAAGCCACGAGCGAACGTGCGTTCGAACCCTTCTTCACCACCAAGGCGCCCGGAGAGGGCACCGGACTCGGGCTGGCCACGGTCTACGGCATAGTCAAGCAGAGCAACGGAAACATCAGCGTCTACAGCGAGCCGGGCAGGGGGACCACCTTCAAGATCTATCTGCCCCGAGTGGTCGCGAAAGACGTGGCCACCATGTCTGCCGCTGTGGAGAACACCGGCGGGGCGGGTCACGAGGTCGTCATGGTCGTGGAGGACGAGTCGGCCCTCCGCAGCCTGATCGAACGGGTGCTGGGCGGTGCCGGCTATGACGTGGTCTCTTTCGGGTCGGCCGACGAAGCCAAGGTAGCTCTTGAGGACGATCCGAACGCGATCGATCTGCTCCTGACGGATGTCGTACTCCCGGGGACTCTCCAGGGCAAAGACTTGGTCGAGGAGGCGCTCGCACTGAGGCCCGATCTCCCCGTGCTCTACATGTCGGGCTACACCCGGAACGCCATCGTCCATGCCGGACGGCTGGACGAGGGCGTGAACTTCATCGAGAAGCCGTTCACACCCGTCATCCTGGTGAGGACGGTGCGCCAGGTGCTCGATCAGGTCTAGAGCTGGTCCCGGACATGGGTCCGTAGGTCGGATCTGCGGCGACCGCGGTGTAATATCCACTGGAATCCACTGGACTCGGCGTTGGCCGGGTCCAGAAGCTCCCACTGAAAGCACGGCCTGAGCCGTCCACGTCGTTCGATCGAAAAGGGAAACGGAGGCTCCGTTGTTCGAAGTAGACCGCAGGACCAAGGTCCTGACCTTGTTGGCCATGTGTTTCGCTCTGTTCATGGCCATGCTGGACAACACGGTGGTCAACGTGGCCCTCCCCCGTATCTCCCAAGATCTGGGATCCGGCCTGTCCGGTCTGCAGTGGATCATCGACGCGTACACTCTGGTCTTCGCCAGCCTCATGCTGACCGGCGGCACCCTCGGAGACATCGTCGGCCGCAAGAGGTTCTTCCTCATAGGTCTCCTGGTCTTCACCGCCGGATCCTTGCTCTGCGCGCTTGCTCCCTCGCTGAGTGTGCTCATCGGCGGGCGCGGCGTCCAGGGTCTGGGAGCCGCGCTCCTCATGCCGGGCACGCTGGCGATCCTCACCAACACCTTCCTCGATCCTCGGGAACGGGCGCAGGCGATCGGCATCTGGGCGGGGATCTCTGGACTGGCGCTGGCCATGGGACCGGTGGTCGGGGGTCTCCTCGTCGACAGCTTCGGCTGGCAGAGTGTCTTCTACCTCAACGTTCCCATCGGCATCGTCGCTCTGTTCGTCGCTTGGTTCGTGGTCAAAGAGTCGAAGCACTCGGAGGGTCGGCGGCTGGACATCCCCGGACAGGTCCTGGCGATCGTGGCTATGGGGACCCTCACCTATGCCCTCATCGAAGCGAACAACTACGGTTGGACGTCGCCCGTGATCCTTAGCTTGTTCGCGGTGGCCGTCGTCGGGATAGTCGCCTTCGTACTCGTCGAGCGTCACAGCAAGAGTCCGATGTTGCAGCTTTCGTTCTTCCGCAATCCCACGTTCGCGGCCGGTGCCTCTACGGCGGCGGTGGTCAGTTTCGGCATGTTCGGGACCTTCTTCTTCCTCAGCCTCTTCTTCCAGAACATCCAGGGATACACGCCCTTGGAGGCGGGCGTCCGCACCCTGCCGAATACGCTCATGATCGTCATCTTCGCTCCGTTGGCGGGGCGCGTGGTGGGCAGGATCGGCTCGAAACTGCCCATGGCGCTGGGTCTCACGGTCAACGCCATCAGCCTCTTCCTGTTCACGCGGGTGCAGGTCGACACCCCCTACGGAGATATCTGGCCCCTGCTCGCCATGTCGGGCTTCGGGATGGCCATCGTGATGACTCCCATGACGGCGGCGGTGATGAGCACGGTGCCGCCTCAGCGGGCCGGGATGGCTTCGGCCACGACGAGCGCGGCCAGAGAGATCGGCGGGGTGTTCGGCATCGCCCTCTTGGGTGCGATCGTCACGCACGTGTTCACCCGGGATCTCACCCGGGTCATCGACCAACTCGGTCTGCCTCCGGCTCTGAAAGCGACGATCCTGGAGCAGGCCGGCCGAGGCGTGGAACAGACCGGGGGCGAGATCCCTGGGGGCCAGAACTTCGAAGCCCTGTCGGCGGCGCTCAAGACGTCGTTCGTATCGGGGATGCATCTCGCTCTTGCGATCGCGGGTGCCGTCCTGCTGGTGGGGGCTGTTATCGCTCTGGTCTTCGTGCGTGGGGGCAGGCCGCAGGAACACACCGTGGTGGAGCCGGCGCCGGAGATCTGATCGTCGCGTCGCGCTTGGGTCGAGCGGGACCCAGTTCAACCGATGAACGTGTTCCGCACCCGTTTCGAGAAGAGGAAATAGGGGATCCAGATCGCGGCCAGCATGACCATCCGGACGACATTGGTGACGAGGTCCCGCGCGTACCCGGCGTCGAGAGCGACGTCGATACTCCGCAGGATCGAGACCGTCACGACGGCGTCCACGAGCACGACCACCGCCACGAAGATGTAGAAGCAGACCATCAGTCGTGGGAGTACGGCCTTCCTTCGGAAGAAGAAGATGAGTAGCACGATCGGCGCCGCCACGTGGACCATCTCAGCTACCACCTCGAACAGGAGGAGCGGGACCCACAATGGGTGATAGGCGGCCGAACCGGGTGAAGTCAGGTTCGGCCAGATATCGGGACCGAACGCGGGGAGGATGTCGCTGAAGAGTGCCACCAGCGCGTTGAGGGGCGTGAAGAAGAGCCCCAGCATGGGTAGGACGAGCCATCCGCCGATCCCCGAGGGCTGTCCCTGGGCGAACGGCGCACCCGGATAGGTCGAGAATCCTCGGTCTGTGCGCACGATGCTCCCCTGTTCGATTCGCTCGGGCCGGGGGCGAAGACGCCTGGCGGCGCTGGTCTCTCCCACCTCTCCGACCTCTCTATTCTCGGCATCGAGACCACCCCGCATGAGGACGCACCGCCGTTCCGCCGGCACCAGCCCGGCTGAGCGGCGCGGCTGCGGGCAAGACGCGGGTACCGAATCATGATTTCGGCCTGGTCACCAAGCCATACTTCAGTATCTACGACGTCGACAACCGTCCCGAACCTCCCGCACTGTGGCGTCACATCCCTCGGGCGGTCTTCGAACCCGAGCCGGCCTGGGCAGTGGGACAAGTGAAGACCCCGAACCTCCGTCGAAACCTGCTCACCCAGATGATCGGGCTGGAGTCCATGGCCTCCCAGGTAATAATGCCGTGCGACCGGCTCACGGCCGGGGCGGCGATGGAGGACGAGGCGAACGCCGAGAACATGGGCACCGCTCTCCTCATGTACTTCTCCTACTCGCAAGCGTGGCTCATACCCGTGCTGAGGGCCGTGGTCCAGTGGGTGACCGCCCGGCGCGTCCGCGGTCTGGTCTGGGAGAAGACCGTCAGGTTCTAGAGTAGCGCCTTCCTCGATAGAATGGGACCGCCGGTGGATCCGGCGATCAGCGCAGGTGGGATCGAGGAGCGCGCGATGTTACGGATCATGAGTTGAGTAGGACCCGGAGGACTTCCAGGACTCCCGGAGATCGTTCGCGCGTTCTGGCTTCGGTCGTCCTCGCGCTCGGGGTGCTCGTGGTAGCTCTCGTCGGGATCGCCGCCTCGAGGCTGGCCGCCGATGAGGGCGGAACTTCCTCACCGGCCCTCGGCGTTCGGGTCGGAGGGGCGCTCGGACTCGAGCCGGGGCCACCAGAGAGTCAGGTGCTGCCGGAGAAGCTCCCTGCGACCGCGAGCACTGTCGCCGTCCCTATCCTCATGTACCACTATGTGGACGACCAGCCTCCTCCGGCCGGTCCCTACGCGGACGGATTGACCGTGCGCACGAACGACTTCGTCGCCGAGATGGACTACTTGGTCGAGAACGGCTTCACGACCGTGAGCCTGGCCGACGTCTATCTCGCCATGGCGGGCCAGAAGGAACTTCCTGCCAGACCGGTCGCGCTCACCTTCGACGACGGCGGGCTGGACAACTACACGGTCGCCTTCCCTCTCCTCAGAGAGCGAGGGCTGACCGGGACCTTCTTCGTCATCACGTCGCGGGTCGGCAAGGAGGGGCAGATGGATTGGATGCAGCTGCGAGAGATGGCGGCGGAGGGTATGTCGGTCCAGTCCCACACCGTCTCCCACCCGGATCTGCGGGGCGTGGAGGCCGCGAGGCTGGAAGCGGAACTGGCGGACTCTCGGCTGACCATCGAGAAGATGATCGGGCAGCCGAGCTACGCCCTCTGTTACCCTGCGGGCGCGTACGACCCGACCGTCGTCGCCGCCGCGCAGGCCGCCGGCTACGTGCTGGCGGTGACCACCGAGGCCGGTCTCGGTGGAGATCCCACCGCGGTCTTCGAGATGAAGCGTCGCCGGGTCCCCGCTTTCCTACCCCTGGCGACTTTCGCGGGTCTGCTCCACTAGGCTACGGTCACCCGGCTACGAGCTCCCGGATGGCCTTGGCCACCTCGCCCGGTATGTCGTAGTGTGCGCCGTGACCGCCGGCGATGGTCAGGGCCTTGCCCCCCGTCCTCCCGGCGAGCCACTGCGCCGCCTCGCCGAAGAACGGCGGGCTGTCGGCCCCGTAGTACACCTGCACCGGCTTATCGATGGCGGCGAGAGCCTCATCGGTCGGGCGGTAGTATTCGAAGACGTCGAACTCGTACTGGATCCAGGTGTCGTCGGCTTCGAGCCGGTTCCGGTATCCCTCGGAGAAGCCGGCGTACACCTCGTCGCCGGTGAGCATCCTGAGGAAGGGCACTTTGCCATCTGCCGTGGCCTTCTTGAGGGAGGCCAGCACCTCATCGGGATCACCCATGCCGGAGAAGAGGGGAGGCTCGTGCAACATGGCCTTCACGACCTTGTCCGGGTGGCGGAGCGTCAGGGCGAGCCCGATGATCGCACCCGAACTGTTGCCCCAGACATACGCCGGTCCAGTACCAAGGCCGTCGAGCAGGGCGGCAGCGTCATCCGCCTGCTGATCAACCGTGGTACCGGGGTAGTCCTTCGCCCGGGGGCTGCGCGAGTAGCCGCGACGGTCGTAGGACACGATGGTGAACTCCTGGTCGAGAAGATCCACGACCCGTAGGTACTCTTCGGCATCACCTTCGGCTCCGGGGACGAACAGCAGAGTCGGCCCCGAGCCACGGAGCTCGAAGTACAGTGTCGTCCCGTTTGCCTCGACTGTCCCGATCTTGACCGATGCGGCCATGCCCGCTCCTTCCTCAGGTGATGTCCCCGGCCACTATATTCGGATGCAGTAGGGGAAGTCAAAGACGCAGCGCGTCCCCCATGGTTTACATTATGAAGAAAAGCGTCTAGGATTCTTCGGTACCTCACAAACCACCATTTCAAGGAGAGAAGCATGGACTACGAGGGACTCCTCGAGATATTCAAAGACCGCCGGACCATCCGCGCGGTGAAGCCCGACCCGATCCCGGAAGAATCGGTGGAGAAGATCTTGGAGGCGGCCCGCTGGGCTCCTACAGGTTTCAACATGCAGCCCCTGGAGCTCCTCGTCGTCAGTGACCTGGAGTTGCGCAAAGAAATCAAGACCCTGGTCGATGACTACAAGAACAACGACTTCTATCCGATGGAGGCGACCCGGGAGGCGTGGCAGGGGCACCCGTGGACGGCCGAGACTCACGGCACGCATGATCTGCCCCTCGGGCCGGTGTTCATCGCTTTCCTGGGTGATACGCGGAGACGGATCGGCCTTCCGATGGCCGCTCGATACTCGCAGCAGAAGGGCGATTCGATCTTCGATTCGTCCATCTGCAACGGTTTTATGTACGCGTGGCTGGCGGCCCACACGCTGGGGCTCGCGGCTTTTCCCATCTCGGCGGTGAAGTACCCGAAACTGCAGGGCCTGATCAAGGACCTGCTCAACCTCCCCGACTACATCTGGATCTACGATTTCCTGGTCGTCGGCCATAGCGCCCAGGACGGCGGCCCCGGGGGCAAGCTGGTGCGTTCACTCGAGGAGATGACCCACGCCGACCGGGCGAAGGACGATGAGTTCATGAGCGAGACCGAACTGCACAAGCAGATCAAGAAGCTCCGTGCCGGCAATGTGGCTCGGCACGGCGAGGCCGAAAGAGTCGACGGCTAGCGAGAAGAGAGGCCGACGGCTAGATAGACCGCATGCCGGGTATCAATGGTGACATGGACGATCCCGGAGAAAGCCGGCGCCGGACTCTCTCGATGACGACCGTCGCCTCCCCTGCCATCGAGGCGGGAGCGGTGACGGTCGTCCCTGTCTGTCGCACGGTGGTCCTGCGGCTTGGTCCCGCGGTCTTCTTCTGGGCTCGACCGAAGGAGATACGCGTCGTCCGGGGAGGACCGGCCGAACGCGTGCCGATCATCGATATGACCCGGTCTGTCCAGGCCGCGCTCTTCGCGATCGCCGCCGTGTGCGGTGGCTTTCTCGCGTTCCGCGCCTGGGGAAAGGAGAAGACGTCATGAGCGAGCAGGTCGACGATTTCCTGGAGAGTGTGGAGCGACAGTCAGAGGATAGGTCGCGCTCCCTGGAGCGGCTGTTCTCTGCCGCCGATGCAGAGAAAGTGTTCAGCCAGCCGTTCACCAGCGGTGAGTACACGGTGATAACGGCCGCTGAGGTCGGCGGCGGCGGGGGGTTCGGCTCCGGCATGGGGTTCGGACCGGGGCGGACAGGCCTCGACCACCCCGCCGGCGCGGAAGAGGCGGGTGCGTCCGTCGATTCGAGCCGTTTGGCCGGGGCGGGCGGCGGAGGAGGAGGCGGCGGCGGGTCGATGGGCCGGCCGGTGGCTGCCATCGTCGTCGGTCCGGATGGAGTCGAGGTCAAGCCCCTGTTCGACCTGACCAAGATCGGCTTGGCCGCGCTCACCGCATTCGGAGGATTGGCCGTCCTGGCCGTCAAGACGCTCGGCAAGCGCTGAGCTGCTGCGGGAAGGTTCGAGGAAGGACCGAGGAGGCACCGACATGAGCCGTTTGATCGATGTAGGGGCGGTCGACGATCTTGTCCCGGGGGAGATGAAGGCGGTGGTGGCCGAAGGCCGGGAGCTTCTCCTCGCTCGGGTGGGCGACGAGTTCTACGCAGCCGATGAGCGCTGCCCGCACATGGGAGGGCGGCTGTCGCGCGGCGTGCTGGAGGGGACGGTGGTCACCTGCCCTCGGCACGGCTCCCGTTTCGACCTTGTCGACGGAAGCGTGACGCGATGGACCGAATGGTCCGGGCTGACGCTGCGGATGGCGACCTTGATGAAGAGTCCGCGGTCGCTTGAGGTCTTTCCCGTGGAAGTCCAGGGAGTGCGGTTGCTCGTCGACGTCGACCCAAGTCCGCGCTAGAACTCAGCAGCCCTCGTCGAGGTGCTCGAGCAGGCGCAGTGCGAACACCACGAACGAGCCGACCATGACCGCTCCTCCGGTGAGCACGATGCCGAGACCGAACGTGTAGCTCTGCCCCATGTAACCGAGGGCGATGGGAAGAAGACCGCCGCCCAGGATGAAGGCGGTCGGAGGCGCCAGTCCGGCGGCGAGGTTGCGGAGGTTCGGCTGGACTATCCGTGACAATGCCGCGAACGCCGGCGGGAAGAAGCAGGCTGAGACTGCCGCGAGGACGAAGATGCTCGCCACGACCCACCCCCCGGATACGCTCCCCATCACGATGGTGGCCGCGCCGGTCACGAGCATGAAGATGAGGATCGAGCGCTTCTCACCGAGGCGATCCGTCAGCCAGCCGGCAAAGAAGGTGGTGAGCAGAGGGGAGATGCTGGCCAGGCCCAGGAGGGTATTGGCCGAGGCGGCGGAGAACCCTCGCTCCTGGGTGAGATACAGGGGGATCATGGTGTAGAGGCCGGCCTGAGCGCCCATGCCGAGAGAGAAGAGCAGGATCATGATCCAGAAAGACCGCTCGCGCAGGATGACGGCGACGAGCTTGCCCGCGGGCGGGGTCCCTGGGAATCCGCCGCAATCGCCCCACATCAAGAACGCCAGTCCGCAGATCGCGGCGAAGACGCCGATCACCACGAGTGCCACCTGCCAACTGAATGCGGCCAGTAGCCCGACAGCGAGGAAAGGAGCCGCGGCGTAGCTCAGGCGTGGTCCCATCTGCTGCACGGAGAGAGCCTTGCCCCAGTCCTCCCGGCTGACCATCGCCGCCACCGTGGCTACGACCGAAGGCTGGTTGAGACCGGCGCATACTCCGAGGACGATCATGGCGACACGGATGGACCAAGCGGAGCGGGCGAAATAGCAGGCCATGAGGGTGACCGCGGTGAGCAGGACGGAGAAAACGAGAGTGCCGCGGTGGTTGATGCGCGCAGAAAGGATCCCGGAAAGGAGGGCCCCGGCGAGCGCTCCTACGGATCCGAGGAAGAAGATGGTGCCGGCTTGGCCGGGGGTCAGGCCGAGGTCGGCTCTGATGCTGGGCATCAGGGGCGAGAAGATGAAACGGCTGATGAACGTGAGGAAGAAGAGCAGGGTGACGAACAGCACCTTGCCGTAGACGTCGCCGAAGCGTTTCGGTATGGGGCAGTACTTGTCCAGCCTGTCCTCCCCTCGACCCCGTGGACCGCCTCGCGGTAGGTCCACCGGTATCCAGGGTAGCATCGGAAAGAGTTTGCCGAAGCCGAAGCCCGGGTAGGCGCTCACAAGAACCAGGAGGGACCAACCGACCATGGGAAGAGACCACCCTTCGAAGGCCGACCGTGCTCCGGAGCCCGGCAGACCGGTGACCCGTTCGACCGCGGACCTCCCCTCGGCGCTCGAGGCGGTCGAGGGACTCGCGGCCAAGATGTCCGAGGTCGCCCGGACCGCCGTATTCCTGGATTACGACGGGACCCTCACGCCCATAGTCGGGAGCCCCGAGCAGGCCCGCCTGAGTGACGAGATGCGAGCGACGCTCCTGCGTCTCGTGGAGCGCTGTGACGTGGCGGTGATCAGCGGCCGGGACCTCGAAGACGTGCGGTCGCTCATCGGCGTGGATGCTCTCTACTACGCGGGAAGTCACGGCTACGAAGCAGTGGGGCCGGGGGGAGCGCACTGGCTGCTCGGCCGGGGCGAGGAGCATCTCCCCCTACTCGATCACGCGGAGACGGCGTTACATGAGCGCCTCGACGGCATCGACGGGGTCTTGATCGAACGCAAGCGCTTCTCCGTGGCCGTCCATTTCAGGCTCGCGGCGCCCGAGGCGGAAGAGACCGTGTCGGACGCCGTCGATGCCGTCGTCTCTCGCCACGGCGGACTCCGCCGGTCGGAAGGCAAGAAGGTCATCGAGGTGCAGCCGGATGTGGACTGGCACAAGGGGAAGGCTGTCGAATGGCTCGCCGGGCACATGGGCCTGGATCCGGGGGACTCACTCATCGTCTTCGTCGGGGACGATCTCACCGACGAGAATGCGTTCGAGTCGCTTCAAGGAAAGGGCGTGGGAGTGGTCGTCCGCGATCCGTCCCCGCGGGAAAGCTATGCCGATCTGGCCCTCGAGAGTCCCAGTGAGGTACGCGACTTTCTCGAGAAGCTCATCATCACCGGGTGAGATGGGATCGCCGGCCCTGTAGACTGTTGTCCATGGAACCGATCCCGTTCAGCGTGCGCCCGATCGACGGAGAAGACCGGGACTGGGTTGTGAGCCTAGTCAGGGAGTGGGGCGCCGACTTCATCGTCACCAGGGGCGAGAAGCTCTTTCCTGCCGATCTACCTGGGTTATGCGCGGTCTCGGGGGATGGGGAAAGGCTGGGACTGGTCACCTATCGGGTCGTTGGATACGAATGCCAGGTGGTCACGCTGCATGCGCGCGTCTCCCGGATCGGGATCGGGACGGGTCTCCTCGAGGCGGTGCGTGGGGCCGCGGTCGACGCCGGCTGCCGGCGCATGTGGGTCACGACCACGAACGACAACCTCGACGCCCTCCGGTTCTATCAGCGGCGTGACATGGAGCTGGTCGCCGTGCATCGGGAGCTGCGCGACGTGGCGCGTCGTCTCAAACCCTCGATCCCATTGATCGGGGAGTACGGGATCAGGATCCGAGACGAGCTCGAGCTGGAGATGCGTCTGGACTCGGTCCCCGCGCTCGGACTGGGCTCGGGCGGGACGGACCGACCTCCGCCATCGGCCGCGATCTTCGACATGGATGGAGTCCTGCTCGATTCGGACGATGCCTGGGAAAGCGTGATGGAGGGTCTCTTCGCGCAATGCGGCAGGTCCTGGAGCGGTTTCGACCAGGACGCGTTCAACGGCGGGGACAACTCACGGCAGTGGGCTTCGTACCTGCGCCGGGTGGGTGGGCTTCCCCTGAACGAGGACGAGATCGTCCACCGGGTGGTCGGCGGTCTGACGGCGCGCCTGGAGGCCGATCTGCCCCTGGTCCCCGGAGCGGTGGAGGCGGTGGCTCGGTTGGCCGCACGCTACCCCTTGGGTCTGGCGAGTTCGTCTCCGCGGGCGATCATCGAGTTCGTCCTACGCCGTTCGGGGCTCGATCGGTTCTTCCGGGTCTGGGTCTCGTCGGACGACGTCGCTTCGGGGAAGCCGGCGCCCGACGTCTATCTGGAGGCATGCCGACTTCTGGGGCTGCCGCCGGAGCGCTGCGTGGCGGTGGAAGACTCGCGCGTCGGTATCCAGGCCGCCAAGGCCGCGGGCTTGAAGGTGGTGGGCGTCCCCCATCCGTCGTCCCCTCCCGGTAGCGACGCCATGGCGCTCGCCGACAGGAGGCTGGCCTCGATCGACCTGCTCGACGCGGGGGTGCTCGAGGAGCTTTACCAGGGTCGATAGCAGCGCTAGACTGGGCAAGACCGGCGTTCCGGCCGGCCTCTCGGCAGATGACCCAATGCGCAGCGGCTCCTGACCTGGAAAGGGGGACCGTCGTGAAAGCCGGTCTACGCAATCGGAAGATCCCGATCCTTGCCCCCATCCTCTTGGCCGTCGTCGTGGTCTGTTCCTGGGCGGAGCCGGCGGGGGCGACCGATCGGGCGGAGATCGAGCGCCGTCTGGCGTTGCCGCCCTTCGCCTACGTCGCGGAGACCGACCACGACACGGCGGAGCTGCAACGGGGCGAGAACGGGTACAGCGGAGCCGCGGCATATGTGGACTCGACACGCGACGTGTTGGCGGCTCGGCCGGAGGCAGGCAGCTCGCTGCAGGGAGTGGCGGTGGCTCCGGACGGCAGCCATCTCTATGTCACCGACGCGTACGAGCCTGTGCTCCACGTCTTCGACGCGGAGACGCGGGAAGAGATGCTCCAGGTCGCGTTGCCCGGGGTCGAGGCTCGGGACCCGATGGGATGGATGAAGGAGGCGTTCCAGGAGGGCGGCTATCCGTACGCACTCATGCGTTCCTGCTCGAGCGGAGTCGCTTGTCATCCGGACGGATCGTTCGTGCTGGTGACGACGAGCGCCGGGTTGCAGGTCGTAGACACGGCGACGAACGCCGTGGTCCGCACCTTCCCCGATCTGTTGGGAGGAGCTGTGGCGATCAGCTTCGACGGGGAGCGGGCCTATGTCGCCTGTGACGACTTCGCCGAACTGCCGTCTCGCGACTTCTACGGGTGGTTCGACCTGTTCCTCGAGAGCGAGGGCTGCCGTCTGGTGTGCATCGATCTCCAGACCTGGGAGATACTGGGGGAGATCCCTACGGCACTGGTGGCCAGCATCGCCGTCAAACCTGACGATTCCCAGGTCTTCTTCAGCGAGATCTACAGGGAGCGCGTGCGCGTGGTGGATCCTCTGACGCTGGCGGATCTCTGGCGGGTGAGCACCGAGCCTTCGTATTCTGTGGGCATAGGGTTCGTCCCCGACGGGACCAAAGCCTACGTGGTGTGCAGCGCGGAGAGCGGCATCTATGAGAGCGTCGGTCAGCAGGCCGTGCCTAGTCTGCCCAAGGCCGAAGACTTCTTCTGCGCGGTCATCGACACGGCGGCCGAGGAGGTGGTCAAACGGATATCCCTCGAAGCCTACTGACCGCGCGAAATCGCCGTCCGGTCGGACGGCACGAAGGCATACCTGACCGGCGGCCCCATCCGCCACGCCGTGGTGATCGATACCATCAACGACGTGGTGATCGGCGATATCGGGGACGAGATCGTCAACACTTCGGGCGTGGCCGTTCGGCCGTTCTGGTGGTCGACCGAATGTTTGGAAGTCCTGGGTGTGGCGAGCGCCTCCGGTGATCCCGGCGAGACCGACGTCACTGACGGTGACGGCTCGGGCGCAGCAGGGGGATCCGGAGCGGACGGCGGGAGCGATACAGCTGGGGGTGAGACAGTCACCAGTGCGGGTTCCACCTCGGACGAGGGTGGCACGGAGGGACCCGGGAGCACCGGAAAAGCGGGAGGATTGGCCGGCGGCTGGATCGCGCTCGTCGTAGTGCTTGCGGTTCTCGCGGTCGGTGGTGTCGCCGGTGTGGCCTTCCTTCTCGGTCGTGGTCGCCGGACGGCTGTGACCCCAGCCGCCGAGATCGCGTCCTCCGGGACTGGCGGGGTCGCAGCGGCCGGAGGCGCGTCGACTGAAGCCGCGGAACCGCCGTCGGGGTCTTCGGCACCTCGCTTCTGCTCCGGCTGTGGAGGTCCCCTCGCTCCCGGGGTGAGGTTCTGCCCCTCATGCGGCAAGGAGTCCTAGGCTTGGCGCCTTGGTGCCCTGAAGACTCCCCGAGCGACCTCAGACGGCGATCGAGTGTTGGTATCCTAGTAGGCCTTGCCGGACACTAACTGGTGACTGGTTCGACAGAGCGGAGGCACATGGGCGCAAGGGCCATCCAGCAGTGAGCGACACGGCACCGACTCCACGGTCCGCCATCCTTATCGACGCGTTGATCGCGGCAGCGAGCGCGATGGGTGCGGCTTCTTCCCTTGGCGAGGTGTTCTCTGCAGCTTCCGTCGAACTGAGCGTCCGAGGATTCTCTTCCATCCTGCTCGTGGTCGAGGACGAGGGGGCTAGCCTGCGGCCGCGATACATGAGCCACGACGCGAAGGCGCTCACTGCGGCCGAGCGGCTGCTGGGCATGAAACACTCGCGCTTCTCTCTATCGATCGACCGCCTGCGCGGGCACGAGGTCGTCATCGGAGAGCGCCGGGCGATCTTCGTCTCGGATACCGCGGATCTGGCCAGGTCGGCCTTGGCGCCATCTGCTGACACGCTCGTCCGACGTTTGATCTCCCTGCTGGGGATGGAGATGACCATCCTGGCTCCGGTCGTGGTCGATGGGGCGGTCACCGGGGTCTTCGCTCTCCAAGCCGGGCAACTCTCCGACGAGGACGTGCCTCCGGTCATGGCCTTCGCCCACCAGCTGGCTTCCGCATGGCAAAGGACCTTGCTCGCAGGTGAGATCGGCAGGCGGCACGAGCGCTTCCAGCAGATGTTCGAGAACATGAGGAACGGGGTCGCCATCTACGAAGCGGTCGATGGCGGCTCGGACTTCGTCTTCACGGAGTTCAACGGCGCGGCCGCATGGGCCGGCAGTGTCACGCGGGATGAAGCGATCGGGCGCCGGGTCACCGAGGTCTTTCCGGGTGTGGAAAGCCTTGGGCTCCTCGAACTCCTGCGGAAGGTGTGGCGCACCGGAGAGCCTGCCCATCAGCCTCCTTCTCGGTACCGCGACGAGCGAATGACCATCTGGGTCGAGAACCACGTCTTCCGTCTCCCCTCGGGGGAAGTGGTGGCGATGTTCGAAGACGTGACGGAGAGCCAAGAAGTGCTGGCGGCCCTCCGCGAGAGCGAGGAAAGATTCCGGGCGATCGCGGAGCACATGAGCGACGTCCTGTTCGTCACCGACTCCCGCGGTCTTCTGGAATACATCTCCCCGGTCGCTCGGGAGCTCTTCGGGTATGAACCTGCCGAGATGTGCGGCAGGCATTTCGCCGAACTACTCGCGCCTTCGTCTCTGGAGACGGCTCTTGCGGCCTTCGCGGAGGCCGTCAATGCCGGGATCCCGACGCGTGACCTCGAGCTCGATATGCGCCACGCCGACGGATCCATCTTCTCGGGGGAATTGAGTGGGTCACTCTTCCAGACGCGGGAGTTCGCAGGCACGGCCGGCACGATCCGAGACATCACCGAGCGAAAACGCCTGGCTGCCGAGGCCACGCGGTTCAGCCGCATCGTCGAAGAATCGGTCAACGAGATCTACCTGTTCGAGCCGGGGAGTCTCCGGTTCGTCGACGCGAACAGGGCGGCGGAGAGCAACACGGGATACTCACTCGTGGAGCTTCGCGAGATGACGCCCCTGGACCTGAAACCTGACCTCGATGCGGTCATTTTCGGCGAGATGATCGAGCCGGTTCGCGATCGCACCGAGGAGAGGATCGTCTTCGAGACGTTCCATCGACGTAAGGATGGAAGTCGATATCCGGTGGAGGTCCACCTACAGCTGCTGTCGGTCGACGAGTCGGAGCTGTTTGCGGCGGTCATCCTTGACACGACGCAGCGGAAACGGGCCGAGATGGAGTTGCAGATAGCATCGCGCGCTATCGAGCACTCCGACCTCGGAGTCATACGACTCGATCGGGATGGTCGTATCTGCCAAGTCAACCAGTATGCGTGCGATCTTCTGGAATATGGGCAAGAGGAACTGCTTCGGATGACGGCCTTCGATGTGACGGTGGGGCTCGATCCCGAGATGTGGACCAAGAGGTGGGAAGAGTTGGTCGACGCGGGACCGGTGACGTTCGAGAAGGAGTATCGGACCAAGACCGGGAGGATCATCCCCGTCGAGATCAGTTCGAGCATCATCGAGTTCGAGGGTATCGTCTACGATCACGGCTTCGTTCGGGACATCAGCGATCGGAAGGCGGCGGAGATAGCGCTACGCGAACGGGATGAGCAGTTGCTGCAGTCGCAGAAGATGGAGTCTATCGGCAGACTTGCCGGAGGAGTCGCTCACGACTACAACAACATGCTCGGAGTCATCCTGGGGCATGCCGATCTGGCGTTGGCAGAGATGGAGCCGTCTCACCGCCTGTATGGTGATATCCAGGAGATCCGCAAGGCTGCGCAGCGTTCGGCCGATCTCACCCGGCAACTGCTGGCTTTTGCCCGCAAGCAGACGGCCCGACCCCGGGTGATCGTCTTGGACGACGAGATCTCCGACCTCATGAAGATGCTTCGCCGGCTCATCAAGGAAGACATCGAAGTCGAATGGAACCCGGGAGACGCTTCGTGGCGGGTCAGTATCGACCCGGTCCAGGTCAGCCAGATCCTTACCAACCTCTGTCTCAACGCGCAAGACGCCCTGCCGCTCGGCGGGCACATACGCATCTCGACCGAGAACATCGCTTTCGGGGAGAGTGGTGCCTTGGCTCATCCCTTGGCCGGGGCCGGCGGAGACTACGTCAGGCTTTCCGTGAGCGACGACGGTTCAGGCATGGACCCCGAGACTCTGGAACACATATTCGAGCCCTTCTTCACCACCAAGATCGGTGAGCGGGGGATCGGCTTGGGCTTGGCCACGGTCTATGGGATCGCCGGACAGAACGGCGGGTTCGTCGAAGCCCGCAGCGAGCCGGGCATGGGCGCCGTGATCGAGGTATACCTTCCCCGGTCCCAGGGAGAGGTCGAGGTGGAAGCACCTGCCGCTGTGCGCGAGGCCGCCGGCAGGGCGGAGGAGACGATATTGATCGTGGAAGACGAGCGCGCGATCCTCACGATGGCCGAACGGGCGCTTCGCCGCTTGGGCTACTCGGTGCTTGCGGCCGGAGATCCGGCCGAGGCGATCCTGCTGGAAGAGACTCATACAGGCGCGATCGATCTGCTACTCACGGACATGGTGATGCCGGGGATGAGCGGAGAAGAGCTGGCACGGAAGATCAAGGAGCTCAGACCGGGGATGGCGTGTCTCTTCATGTCCGGCTACGCGGCCGACTCGGTGGCCCGTATCGGCTCGATATGCGATGTGTCCCGCTTCATCCAGAAGCCGTTCACAGTGAGCGCGCTGGAGGCCAAAGTCCGAGAGACCCTGGATTCCAGAGGCGGAGCGAACCAGGGAGGGCGATAAATCCGGACCTCGGGGTCGATGCGCGCCCGGCGTGCAGGGCCGAGAGGGGTCAGCCGTTCTCCGCGATGCCGGAACGAAGGGCAGGGCACGACTTGATCAAGCGTCCGAGGGCCTCGAGATCCACGCCGTTCGCGGTTTCGGTCGGGCGGGGGGCGATGCTGGCCAGCAACTGGTTGAGCATCGTAGTGGACCGTCCGGCTGTCACGAACTGGCCCAACCCCATGAGATGGGAGATGTCCTCGGCCCAGTAGATGGCGTGCAGCGCCCAGGCTACCTGTTCGGAGTCGACGTCCGCGCCGATCGAACCTTGGGCCTTGCCTTCCTCCACGATCGCCGCCAATGACTGCATCACGGCGAGTTGTCGGACCCCCTGGGCTTCACGTAACCCCGACTCGCGGGGAGAGGCGAGGAACTCGACGAAAGGATAGATGAACGTCCCTCGGTCGGAGGCCACGAGACCGGAGTGTATGCGGCCGATATTGCGGAGCCGCTCGAGGACGTTGGGCTCGTCCGACGAGGCGAAGACCATCGCCTCGATCCGATCGTAGAGGGCGTCGATGGCCGCGACCAGGACTTCCGTTCGGCTCTCGAAATGGCGATAGAGAGCCGCGGCCGTGATACCCGCCGCCTCGGCGATACGGGCTGTCGTGGCTGCCTGCACGCCGTGGGCCCCCACCACCTCCAGGGCCGCCTCGGTGATCTGGCGTCTTCTGTCGGCCGAACGCATGCGTGTCATGGTGTGAGCCAGTCTACGCTGCGGGGCGAGACCTGTCCAATTCGTAGTTAAGTATATTCACAATCACATAGAGCGCGGCTCCAGATCACCCGCCCTGGTGCGGAATTGGCTCTCTTATCCCCGGAAATATGCGTAAAGCGGTCCCCCGACGTCCTTGACGCTTGTTACTGCAAAGTATATTATCCTTAACCAAGAGCGTGTCTGCGGGTGAATGCACCATGCTCTTCCCAAACGATGCCCCGACGGCTTCGCGGCGGATTCCCCCCCTTTTGGCCGCGTTGCCGCTGGCGGATAACGGAGGTGGAGGCGGACGCCTACAGGTCCCGTCTCCACCTCTTCGTTTCTCCCCGGCGCCCGCGGCTGTCGGTCGATACAATGGACTGTGAACCGAGAGCCAAGGGATCGATGCGTGTTCGCTTGGAGGTAGTGCGGAAAGTGGGGGCGATGAACGATCAAGGTGCCGTGGAAGAGTACGGGTATACGTTCTGTGACGGCTGCAATGAGGTGCCGTTCTGTGGCATCCGTTACACGCGGAAGGGCGACGTGGTCACCAAGGTCGAACCGTGGCCGGGCTTCCCTGCGGGCCCGCCTTGTTCGAAGGGTTACGCGACCTTGCAACGGCTCTACAATCCCGAGCGTCTCACGTATCCGCTGAAGAGGACGCGACCCAAGGGCGCTGAGGATCCGGGATTCTCCCGGATCAGCTGGGACGAGGCATACGAGACCATCACCGGGGAGTTGCTACGCATCAGGGACGAGCACGGCCGCGCACCTGCCTGCGTGGCCGGTTGTCCTTCCCGCGCCATGACGTTCGGCGACCTCGACGATCCTACGGACCCCGTGGCGGCCAAGACAGCGCGTTCTGAGGCCATGCACCCGGATGCCGGCTCGCGACCCAAGGTGACCTACCTGTTCCCGTCGGGACTCAGGGACTATGTGGATGCCGAGGCCAAAAAAGATCCGCACATGCGTGGTTGACGGGAGCGGCAAAGCCTAGATCTCGCGAGCGTTCGCCTTGGACGACCGATACGTGACACGCGCGTTGATCGAGAAGGCACTTCGCTTGGGGGCCTGCGCCGCCGGAGTGGCGGCGGTCGAGGACCTTCGCGCTGCCCCCTCCTTCGTGTCGGCCCCCAGGGACTTCGGCGAGGGCGAGGTCCGATGGCCTGAGGGAGCTCGCAGCGTCCTCGTGGTGGCGGTGGAGCACCCCGAAGCCAGGCCGGAACTCGACTGGTGGTTCGGCCGAGTCGATCCCCCCGGGAACCGGATCCTGGCTGGGATAGTCCGCGAGTTGTGTGGGTGGGTCACCGAGACCTTCGGGATGGCGACTTCGCACCTGCCGTATCACGTGGAGAAGGGGGGGATCTATCTCAAGGATGCCGCGGTCTTAGCCGGTCTGGGATGCATCGGTCGCAACAACCTCTTGGTGACGCCCACCTGGGGCCCGCGGGTGCGGCTTCGCGCGCTGACCATGAGCGCGGAGATCCGGTCGACCGGCCCGACCGGGTTCGATCCCTGTCTGAAGTGTGTCGCTCCCTGCCTGAGTCCGTGCCCTCGGGGAGCCTTCGTTGCAGGCGGTTTCTCGCGAGCCGCCTGTAGGGTCCAGATGGACGCGGACATAGACGCGGCGGTGGAACAGTCGATCGACGGAGTCGACGAGCCGACCAAGATCATCAAGTACTGCCGGAGGTGCGAGTCGACCTGCGTCGTGGGCCGCTGAGCGGGGTCGCGCATCCGGGCCGCGGGTGTCGAGTCGAGCCCTCACGGGTACTGGTATCGGGAACAGCATGAAGAGAACGCGACACGATACCCCAGGTGCGTCTCCCACGGTCCGGACTGTCGGTCCGGTCTGGACGGGGGTGTCAGTGGTCGTTTTGGGGGTTGCTCTCGGTCTGACGATGTCCGGCTTTCTCACCGGTTGCGAGGCGAGTCCGGTCGACGACACGGAGGTGACGGAAGTGAGTGAGAGTCCGAGCGGTCAGGGCACGGTTCCTTTGCCGGAGCTCCCCCCTGTCGATCTGCTGGCTCCGACGACGTTCGAGACCGCCTCGTTCGCGCTGGGCTGATTCTGGGGCGCCGAGGCCCAGTTCGGGTGCCTCCCGGGAGTGATCCGGACCCGCGTCGGTTATACCGGCGGGACCAAGGAAGACCCCACCTACTATTCGCTCGGCGATCATACCGAGACCGTTCAACTCGACTACGATCCCACGGTCACCAGCTACGAAGACCTGCTGGCCGTCTTCTTCGCGTCGCACGATCCCACCTACCTGCCACCGAAACGCCAATACGTCTCCGCCGTCTTCGTCCACAGCGCGGAACAAGAGCGGCTGGCTCGAGAAGCGGTCGCCCGGGAGCAGGAACGTCTCGGACGGGCCGTCGTGACAGAGGTCATGACCGCGTCGACCTTCTACCTGGCCGAGGATTACCATCAGAAGTACGGTCTTCAGGGCGACCGGGTTCTGATGGCGGATTTCAGGAGGATGTACCCCGATCTGTGGGATATCGTGGACTCAACGGCCGCTACCCGGGTCAATGCCTACACCTACGGCTGTGGTTCGCCGGAGGAGATCGAGGCTGCCGTGGACGGTTTGGGGTTGTCGCCGGAGGGGAGAACCCGGCTGTTACAGATCGCTCAGTGATCGAGGAGGGCTCATGGATACGATCGTTGTGGGCGTCGATGGATCGGAAGCTGCCGGGGTGGCGCTGGAGTTCGCGGTCGAAGAGGCTGCGTTGCGAGGCGCCTCTCTGAGGGTGGTGTCGATATGGGAGATGCCGTCGCTCGTGCAACCGGGTGTGGTCACCGCGCCGGAGATCTTCGCCGGCCTGCAGGAGCAGGCGGAGGGCTTCGTGTCCGACGCCGTGACCAGAGCCAAAGAACTGCAGCCTGCGGTGCCCTGCGAAGGAGTCGTGCTGAACGGCCGTGCGGAAGACCTGCTCGTGGAGGAGTCCCGAGGAGCGCTGCTGACCGTGGTCGGTCGGCGGGGCCAAGGGGGATTGGCGGCACTCCTGCTCGGCTCGGTCAGTCGCCACGTGGCCGATCACGCTCTCTCTCCCGTGATCGTGGTGCCTCCACTCACGTACTAGTATCGTTCTTCGGTCTATACTCGGGACCGAGGATCTGGCGAGGACAGGGAGGGGAGGTCGTCATGCTGTCACACGGGTGGGGTGCGAGGCGGCGGATTCCAAAGGGAAGACCCTTCGCGTACGCGTGTCTGTTCACCCTGGTCACAGCTGTCGCGCTCTTCCTCGGACCGGCTGCCCCCGCCTCGGCGACGGACGACGACATCCCGGGTTCTCCCATCGCCCTCGGGTCGACGACCTTGCAGACACTTTCGGCTGTAGACGTCGCCGATGTGTTCTCCGTGACGCTCACCGCGGGCGAGCAAGTCCACATCCGTTGTGATCCCGGGCTGGTGGGAGGGTCCTCGGGTACGTTCAGTCTGCTCGTGCCGGGAGCGACCTCGCTCGCGGCGGCGGACGCCTATTCCGAGTTGGTCTTCACGCTGACCTCCGGAAACCCGGAACGGCGCTGGGCCGATTTCGACTACGTCCCGGCCAAGTCAGGGACGTACTATCTGTGCGTCGAGCGAGCGACGGGGACCCTCGACTACTCCCTGGCCGTGGCCCGCACTTCTCGCTCACCGCTGCCGCTTGCCCCGGACAGCGACGACCTGCCTGGCATTCCCGCGGGTTCGGGCACTTTGACCGGAGTGGTGTCGGGGTTGACCGATCCCGACGACGTCTATGCTGTCGAGTTCACCGCCGGTGTGCCTGTGACCCTCAGACTCGCTCCGATCACGCCCTACTACAACAGCTACACGTCGATCGCGTACCTCAATCTGATCGGCCCCGGCGCCACGTCGCTCGCCGACCGGTTTGGCCACGTGCTGGCCGGCCTGGCGGCGGCCGAGAACGCCAAGGACCCGACCGCGCGGGAGACCGGTGAGATCGAGTACACGCCGACTGAGAGCGGCACGTACTACGTCTGGGTGCAGTCAGGCGGGGTGGTGTGGGGGCATGACTTCGCTTATCAGTTGAGCATCTCGGGCGGAGAGCCGCCCGAGCCGCCGGACTTCTCTGACATCTCGGGCTCCCCGTACGAGACCGCCATACGCGATCTGGCGACGCGGGGCGTGGTCTCGGGGTTCGGGGACGGGACCTTCGGACCCGGACTCGAGGTCAGCCGCCAGCAGTTCGCGAAGATGATCATCTTGACCCTCGGGATCGACCCCTTGCCGGGGGACCAATGTCCCTTCGCGGATGTCGAGTCGTTTTGGCCCTATCCGAGTGGATTCGTCGCGTCCGCCTACGCTGAGGGGATCACCACCGGCTATCTGGACGGGCGGTTCCATCCTTACGAGAGCATCAAGCGGATGCAACTCATCACCATGGTGGCGAGGGCGGCGGGGTTGCCCGATCCTCCCGCCGGATACGAACCACCGTTCGGGGTGTTCGACCCGACGCACTATCCGTTTGCCGCGCGGGCCGGCAGCGCCGGACTGCTGGAGGGTCTGGAGGGCATGGGTGCCGACTACCCGTTCTTCAGCGCAGCGACCCGGGGCGAGTGCGCGCAGCTGCTCTACAATCTGCTCTCCAGTTAGTGTGAGGGACAGCTGGGACCGGACAACGGGGTGCGGCAGACGCGCCGGGAGCATGCGGCGTACCGTTATGTACAATGGACATCTGATGATTCCTGACCCCAAGACATTCAAACCGCCCCGGCAGCGCAGAAGCCGCGAATCACTGGATCTCTATCTGGAGGCCGCTGAGTCGCTCATCCGAGAAGAAGGCTTCAACAGCGTGAGTGTCGCGGAAGTGGCCCGACGAGCGGGGTTCTCGGTGGGTGGTTTCTACTCCCGGTTCCCCAACAAGATGGCCCTGCTGGCGGCTGTGCGTGAGCGGTTCCTGGAGCGAGTCGAGGCGAGCTGGCAGGCGGAATTCGAGGAGGGCAAAGGGGCGGACGAGGCTCTCGATGCGACCGTCCGGAGGGTGGTGGCGTTGATCGCCGGGCAGTTCCTCGCGGAGCGGGCCATCTTTCGGGCCTTCATCGTGGAGAGCCCCACCAACCCCGGGTTCGAGGAGCGGGGCGTCGAGTCGCTCGCCAAGCGCAGGGAACTGGTCCGCGAGGCTTTGTTGACTCACCGGGAGGAGATCAGGCATCCCGATCCGGAGGCGGCGGTCGACTGGGTGTTCACGGTGGTCATCGCCCTCATGAGGGAACGATTGATCTACGGGGAAAGAGCGCCCATCGCCGGCGGCCATTCCGACGAGGAACTCGTCGCTCGGCTTTCGGAGATGATGGTGGTCTATCTCCTCCACTCGGACGGGGTCGCGGCGGGCGACTAAGAACGAAGGACAGGCCGACGGGAGGCGTAGGGATCCGAGGTCACCACCGGGATCCCGTAGGGCCCGTCGGCCAAGTAGGCGACGCGAGGTACTCTGCCGAAGACCCGCGTCGCCTCTACACAGGCCTGGGCGACGGTGAGGGTCGTCGCTCGGGCGATCCAAGTCCCCGGCTCGCCCGGACCCGTGCTGAGAGCGGCCGGCTCGCTCGCGGCGGGAGGCGGGGTGCAGGGCAGGATGGCGTAGTCGTTCTCCGTGGTCTGGGGTGAGAGGTAGAAGAGGTGCTCCTCGGGTACCTGATCCAAGATCCGAGCCCACATCTGTACTTCCCATTGGTCGGGTACGAACCCCCAGCCTTCAGCGAAGATCCGCCGGCGGAACTCGTCGGCCCCGATCTCCTTGTAGAGGGACAGGAGTCGCCGGTAGCTGCCGGTGCCGACCGGGTCGGGTTCGGTGGCGTCGGCGATGAGGACCATGAAGCCCCCGTTCACGGTGGCCCGGGCGGCAGCGCTGGCGGCTTTGGCCGCTTGGTAGTGGTTGACACCCACGAGTCCGGCGTGGGTGACGACCACGTCGAACCGCTCCGCGACGGGAACCAGGGCGAAGCTTTCGAGCTGCGCGAAGGCGGCGTGTAGGACGGTGTCCATCCCTCCGGCGAAGACCCCGACCGTCCGACCGTCCTGGCGGATGGTCACGTTGACGGTGAAGTCCGGGGGCACCATGAGGGCGACGTGCTCGGCGTATTCGTGGCAGGGGTTCCCCGCGAGGCTCATGTCTCGCGTCTGTGGGTGGTCGATCATGGCGGGGCCGTGGAACTCCTCGACGCTCTCCACTCCAAGGAGTCCAGGACAGATGCTCTTGCGGCCGCCGGAGACGCCCGCCATGAAGTGTGTCTCGACCAGACCGGTCAGGATGCGCAGCCCGGCGCCGACGTACTCCCGATCCACGAAGACCGGGGTGCCGCGAGGCGAAGCACCCACGTGTACCAGCGAAGAAGCATCGCGGGAGTCATGGCAGACGAGGCCCACCCCCGCCGCCAGGGCGCGCTCGTCGAGCAGGAGGCGCATCTCGAGGTCGCTCAGCTTCCGGTGGGTGCCGGTGGCCACCAGGATCCGGATCGAGGTCGGCGGATAGCCGGCGCCGAGCAACGTCTCGACGATCGGCCACAAGATGCCGTCTTCACCCTTGTACGGGACGGGGCGGGTGTTGTCCGACACGACCACGACGGCGGGCGCAGCCGGATCTCGGGTGAGCGCCTGGCGGGCCAGATCGGCCAGAGGCGGTCCATCGAGGGGAGACGCGAGGCCCGCCGCCATCAAGCCCGGGACGTCCTCGACCGCCGGCGGTTGCCGGGTGGAGAGGACCGTGGTGCCGGGCGGAAGGGCCAACGCGGCGCGGACAGTCCTCAATTGGAGGACGATCGACACCGGCGCTGTCGGTCGGTCAGTCATGAGCACATGGTAGCGCACGGGGTCGATCCACCGACGCGCGACGACGATGCGTCGGGAGCGCGCGCCGGACCAAGCGCCGAGACTGCCGGGTGCATGCCTCGTCCGTGACATACGGGTGTCGGATACGCTAGTCTCTGTGATGCTCGATGTCCTGAGCTTGGTCCACATCCGCCCGCCGAACGGAGGCGTCAATGATCTCTGAGACCGTGTTCACGATGGATTCCGCCAGCATCAAGTTCGGAGCCGGGGCCACCCGCGAGGTCGGCATCGACATGAAGGACTCGGGGGCCCGACGGGTGATGGTGGTGACCGACCCCAACCTGTCTGCGAGCGAGCCGGTGGCGGTCGCCCTGGATGCCCTGAAGAAGGAGGGTATCGACACCGCCGTCTTCGATCAGGTGCGAGTCGAGCCGAACGACGTCTCGTTCAAGGAGGCGATCGACTTCTCCCGGGCCGGTGACTTCGACGGGTATGTCGCCATCGGGGGCGGTTCCACTATTGACACAGCGAAGGTCGCCAATCTCTATACCACCCATCCCGCGGACTTCCTCGAATATGTCAACGCCCCCATCGGCAAGGGGATGCCGGTGCCCGGTCCGCTCCAGCCCCTCGTCGCCATCCCCACCACCGCCGGCACGGGCAGTGAGACGACGGGCGTCGCCATCTTCGACTACTCCGAGATGCATGCCAAGACCGGCATCGCTCACCGAGCCTTGCGGCCGCGTCTCGGCATCGTCGACCCTGACAACACCCGGACGCTGCCCCGCATGGCAGTGGCCTGTACCGGTCTCGATGTCTTCTCACACGCTCTGGAGTCTCTGACCGCGCTGCCTTTCGACCAGCGTGAAGCTCCCGCGGACCCGCGCATGCGGCCCGCGTATCAGGGCGCCAACCCCATCAGCAACATCTGGGCGGCCAGGGCCGCGCGGATCGGTTCGACCTACATGGTGCGGGCCATGGAAGACCCGTCCGACGACGAGGCCCGTACGCAGATGATCCTGGCCTCCACCATCGCCGGCATCGGTTTCGGCTCGGCCGGGGTGACGCTTCCGCACGGCATGTCATATCCGATAGCGGGGATGGTGCGCGAGTACCGGCCGGAGGGATATCCACAGGACCACGCCCTCATACCGCACGGCATGGCGGTCATCCTCGGCGCGCCTGCGGCCTTCCGCTTCATGGCCCCGGGGAACCCACACATGTTCCTGGAGGCGGCGCGCCTCATCGGGACGGACGTATCCGGCGCCGGACCGGACGATGCGGGCGAGGTGCTGGCCCAGGCCGTCATCGTGGTCATGAAGAGGGTGGGCATGCCCAACGGCCTCCAGGCGGTCGGCTACACTCCGGACGACGTGGACAAGCTGGTGGAAGGCGCGCTGCCCCAGCACCGGGTGACGAAGCTGTCACCGCGGCCGGTGACCGCCGCCGATTTCCGTCAGATGTTCCTGGACTCGATGACCATTTGGTAGAGCGCTCGCGACGCCGAGGGACCGCCCACGACGGCGTCGGACTGCGGACGACCCTGGCCGAGCCGCCCGGCCCTAGATGCCCATGCCGCCGTCGACCATGAAGACGGCGCCGGTGGAGAAACTGCTCTGGTCCGAAGCCAGGAACAGCGCGGTCTGCGCCACCTCTTCGGGGCGGCTGTGGCGGCCTAAGGGGATGGCATGGTCCAGGAACTCTGTCCCGTCCTGGCCGACGACCTCGGTGAGGCGCTCCTCGATGCGAGTCTGGAACGGGTTGGCGATCGGGCCCGGCGCAAGGACGTTCACGCGGATGGCCCGTCCCGCAGCTTCCTTGGCCACCACCCGAGCCAGGCCGACGAGCGCGTGCTTGGAGGCCGCGTAGGCGGAGACACCCGGATCGGCCGTCACCCCCATGATGCTCGAGGTGATGATGATGCTGCCCCCGTCGTTCATGGCGGGCAGGCCGTACTTGCAGGCGAGGAACGAGCCGCGGAGGTTGACCGCGACCACGGCGTCGAAGACGTCTTCAGGATAGTCGGTCACGGGACTGATGACCCCGGCGACCCCGGCGTGGCTGAAGAGCACGTCGATCGGGCCGAAGGTCTCGGTCGCCGCGCGGATGTAGCGCTGTACGTCTTCCGTCCGGGAGACATCGGCCCGGCAGGTCGTCAGACGGTCCGGCGTCGCCTCCAGGGCGGCCGCCGCCCGGTCGAGGGCCGCGACGTCGCTGTCGACCAGCATCACCCTGGCGCCTTCCTTCAGGAAGAGAGTTCCTGTCGCCGCGCCCACGCTGCCGGCTCCCCCGGTGATGACGCAGGTCTTGCCTTCAAGCGCTTTCACGAGTCGCTCCTTCCTTGATCCGTCACCTACGCGGAGCCCAGAGCACCATGCGGGGCTTGGTCATCTCCTTGGCGAGATCTTCGAGGCGTCCGTACTTCATGCAGGCGGACAGGCAGTGCTGCACGCAGGCCGGTTGCTGGCCCTTGCGGGTGCGGGCCGCGCAGAGTACGCACAGCTCGGTGGGGAACGGCAGGAAAGTCAGGTATGAGCGATCGTTCGGCAGCTGCTGGACGATCTCCTGGACCCGTATGCCGCCCATCCCGGCCGGCCAATGGTGCTCCTGTGCGCAGGCTACCTGGCACGCGTAACAGCCCGTGCAGTATTCGTAGTCGATGAGTAGGCCGTATTCGGGCTTCCGGTCGGTGTCAGGCTTGGCCATCATCGCCCCCGTTCCCGCTTGGTGTGCGGCGCCGGTCGGGACCGCCCGCCCCGTCACCGTTCACCTTGTAGACTTTGCAGAGCGTGCACTTGGTGTGACTGCCCAGGCCGTCCTTGCCCTGGTGTCCCATGGGGATCAGCTGGTTCACGCTCGATTCGAACACCCCGTACAGGGAAGGCTCGGCCGCCTCTTTCTCGGGGAACCACCACCCGTGAGCGGCAGATGCGAGCCACCGCGGCACGATGGGGGTGAGTTTGGCCTTCATGCGGCATCTGCCGAACATGTTCTCCACCCAGACCCACTCGCCGTCGCCGATGTCCGCCGAGGCGCCCGTCTCCGGATGCAGTTCAACCACCGGGTCGGGATCCGCGTCGCGGAGCCAGGGGATCATGCGGTGCTCGGCGTTGAAGTAGACCGGGGACCTCCTGCCCGTGGAGAGGATGAGCGGATATTCCTCGAGGAGGTCCGGACGGCTCACGGGGCTGAAGGGAGGCTCTTCGTGATGAGGAAGGGGCTCGAAACCCCAACGCTCGCGCAAGACCGAGTACAGTTCGACCTTGCCGGATGGAGTGGCGAATCCCGGCTGCTTGTCGGCACGGAGCAGGCCGTTCTCGTATCTTCGGTAGGGTGAGGAGGCGCTGCCCTCCGGAGGGAGCGCCCACCCCCGCTCCTGGAGTTGGGCGAAGGTCATGCCCGACGGCTCGAGGATCTCGTCGAAAAGGTCGTGATAGGTCTCCCAGCGGATGTCCGGGTTGAAGCGGCGGGCCAGCTCGAAGTTGATCTCGACATCGGACTTGCAGCCGCTGGTCTCCATCGCCTTGTTGATGCTCTGGAGGGGGACCCACCAACTGCGGATGCCGTCCTTCTCGAGGAAGGTCGAAGCCGGCAGGACCACGTCCGCAAGCTCGGTGGTCGGGTTCATGAAGAGATCGACGGCGACGACGAAGTCGAGCTTCTTGAGCGCGGCCACCCAGCGCTTCGGGTCGAGTCCGATGCCGCCGATGAGGTTGCAGGCTTGGATCCACATCCCTTTGATGGGATAGGGATCTCCGTGTTCGATCTGCTCGAGGGTCAGATCGGTCTGGGCCCGCCAGATGAATTCTCCCAGCACTCCGTAGCGACCTTTGCCGACCCGAGTCGCGTCGGCTTCCTCGGTGTCGAGCTTGATCGGGCCCTTGGCGCCGGGCAGAGCGTACGACACCGCGCCGAACGCATGACGGGCTATGACGTTGCCACCCGGGACGTCGAGGTTGCCGGTGATGCACCAGAGGTCGGCTATCGCCTGAGCCGTCGGGGTGATGGCCGGGGTCATGTCGACCGCCACCCCCCAGTGGATGGTGGCAGGTCTGCTGTTCGCGTAGAGGCGGGCCGCCTCTACGATGTCCTCCGGCTCGAGCCAGGTGACCTCGGCAACGCGCTCGACCGGGTATTCGGCCACCTCGGCACAGTAGATCGACCAGACCGGCGTGACCTCGATGTCGCAACCGTCGGTCGCGCGGACCCGGTACTCCCCTTCGAGGGCCGGGGTCACTTCCACACCAGCGGTCGGCGCGGCGGCTGGACCGTGCGGCAGTCGGTACTCCTGGGCAAGGGTGTCCCATATCGCGGGAGCGCCTCGAGAGGCGTCCCAGACGACGAAATCGTCGGCGGAGCCTTCGGCGGTCACGTCGCTGACTCGCAGGAGTCTGCCGGTGTCGCGACGGATGAGGTGAGGGGCGTTGGTCCACTTCTCGACGAACTCCCGGTCGTAGAGTTCCTCGGAGATGATCACGTTGAGGAAGCCCATGGCCAGCGCCCCATCGGTGCCCGGCCGCAACTGCAGCCACTTCTCCGCCCGCGAAGCGAAGAACGTCAGCCTGGGGTCGATCGAGATGACCTTGGTCCCCTTCTTCATCAGATCGGTGATCCAATGGCCGAAGATGTTGTCCGGGCACGAGGCCGGGATGTTGTATCCCCAGACGATGATCGTCTCCGGCACCGTGTAGCCGGGATCGTCATGCCCCTCCGGCAGCCACTGTCCCCCGTCGAAGACGCAGTAGTCGCCCAGCACCGTCTCGGAAGCGGCGATGCGCGGCGTGTAGCAGCCGATGCCGCTGAGCGCGAACATCACGTTGGGACTGCCGTAGTTGTATGCGAGAAGACAGATCCAGGGGCCGACATCGCGGCCGGTGCCCATCGAGAAGATGAAGCTCTCTGGCCCGTACTCCTCACGGATAGCGCCCATCTTCTCTTCGATCAGGTCGTAGGCCTCGTCCCAGGAGATCTCCTCCCACTTGCCTTCGCCGCGCTCCCCGACCCTTCGCAGGGGCGTACGCAAGCGGGTAGGGTGGTCGGCATACTGGGTCATAGCCAGACAGCGGGAGCACAGCCTCCCCCGGTTCATCGGGTGCTCGGGGTCGCCCTCGATCTTGACCAGCTTGCCGTCCTTGATATGCGCCAGGACGCCGCACCCGCCGTGGCAACCCGGTCCGGCCGACCAGGTGGTCGTACGCACGATCCTCGTTCCGTCAGTCATATGAGTCCCGTCGGTCATCGCTCTACTCTACAAACCGGGAAAGAATACCGGACGAACGACTCAGAACGAAGCCTCTGAACGGACCAGGTTTCTCTTTTGCGCCGGAGGTCTCTAGAATGGCCTGGGGCTGGACGGCCCTTTCATCGAGGAGGGAAGCGTTCTGACATCCCCTGTGAAACACGGCGGCGGTTCTTTGGCCGGGGCCTCGAGGGCCGCGACAGTGCTCGCCGCGCTCGGCCTCATGTTGGTCGCGTTCAACCAGCGTCCGGCGGTGGCGAGCGTTCCGCCGGTGCTGCGGGAACTGGACCTGAGCGTGGGAGGGGCTTCGCTCCTCGTGACCATCCCTGTGGTGTGTTTCGGCTTGGGGGCGTTCGCCGGGCCTCGCATACGGCGCGCTCTGGGAGAAGAATGGGCCGCGCTCATCCTCGTGGCGGTACTGGCTGCGGCCATCCTTGTCCGGGCGGTATTCCTCGGTTGGACTCTCTTCCCGGCGACGATCGTCATAGGTCTCTGCATAGCGGTGCTGAACGTGCTCATGCCCAGCTTCGTCAAGCGCCGTTTCCCCGACCGCCCCGGGCCCATGATGTCGGCGTATGTCGCCTCGGCTACTTTGGGGCCGGCTCTGGCGGCCGGACTGACCGTACCCATCTTCGAGTCCAGCGGGGGGTCGGTGCGTCTGGCCCTCGGTGTGTGGGCGGCTCTGGCGGCGGTCGCTCTCATCGCCTGGGCGCCCCAGCTCCGCTACCGGGGCGTCGGCGCCACGGTCAGTGGTGTCGCCGACGATGCCGCCGGCGCGACGTCACCCGGAGACGGTCTCGACCGTCGGCTCACACCCATATGGAAACGTGCCCTTGCCTGGCAGGTGATGGTCTACATGGGCATCGGCTCGCTGGTCTTCTACGGCCCGCTGTCCTGGCTGCCCGAGATCTACCAGTCACGGGGGTTCGATGCCGCCACGGCCGGCTACCTGCTCCTGGTGATGAACTTCGTCGGGATGATCGGCAGTGGTGTCGCCCCTCTCTTCGGGGGACGTCGGCGCGACCAGCGAAAAGTCGTGGTCGTCTGCGCCGTCGTCACGCTCATCGGGTTGGTGGGTCTACTGACAGGCATCGACAGCGTCGCCTATCTCTGGGCGGCCCTGATCGGCGTGGGGACGGGTGGGCAGTTCGGTCTCGCCCTTCTGCTGATCGTGGTCCGCTCGGCCGACGCGAACGTCGCCTCCCGATTGTCGGGCATGGCCCAGTCGGGGGGATACTTGGTCGCGGCCACCGGCCCGTTACTCATGGGCGTGTTCCACTCCGCCACCTCCACCTGGTGGGTGTCCATCACGTTCCTGGTCGTGGCCAACCTGTTCGGGCTGGCGATGGGCTACCAGGCCGCTCGGGACCGCCTCCTCCGGCCTTAGCCGCGGGTGGCCGTGCCCTATCCGGCCTTAGCCAGCGCCGGCTCCCATCTCTCCACTTCGACCAGACAGGAGTTGGCCGCGGTGGAGTGCGACCTCCTGATGATCGGCCGGCTCGGGGTGAGCAGGTTCATGCATCCGCCCAGGTCGTCCGACTCGCCCGGCTTCCCCGTGGGCTCGTAGACCGCCGACGACTCGTAGGAGTGGACGGTCCCGGGGCGCACCCGGTCGGTGACGTGTGCGGCGCAGACCACCGCGCCGCGGTCGTTGTGGATGCGCACGAGGTCGTGTTCGGCGACACCACGGGCTTCAGCGTCCGACCGGTTGAGGCGGGCGATCCAGTAGTAGCGCCCGTCGACGAGGACCCGGTGGTCGTGGATGTCGTTGGTGAAGCTGTCCTTGCCGTCGTGGTGGGTGTGGAACGAGAACCGCGAGTGCGGGGTGATGAGTTGCAGCGGATATCTGTCGACGAGCTCTGTGGTCGCCGGACCCTCCCAAGAGGACCGGTACTTCATGACCGGTGGCCGTTCGGGGTCGTCGGGGTCGAAGCGGGACAGGCTCGACGACTCGAACTCGAGCTTGCCCGTCTGCGTCTGTAGGCCGCGGCGCCACTCCTCGGTGTAGTCGCCGGGCAGGGGCGTCAGCTCCGGGGTGTCTTTCAGCCGGTCCTCGGCGAACCAACGGAACGAGACCGGGTCGCGGAGGCCTTCCGGCGGGGAGGGGACTACGTAGTAGCCCTTCTTCAAGAACTTCTTCCACGACGTGACCTTGGGCAGGTCCGTGGCCTCGAACAGACGCCGGCACCAGTCGAGCTCGCTCGAGCCTTCGGCGAAGGCATTCCCCAAACCCAGCCGCTCGGCTAGGGCCAGGAAGATCTTGAAGTCGGACTTCGACTCGCCCAGCGGCTTGATGCAGGTGTGCTGCATCACGGCGACGCGGTGGTTGCATTGGGTGAAGGCGTGCTCCACATAGCCTCCGCAGTTGGCGAACTCGCCGATGTCCCAGCGCTCGAAGTTGGTGCAGGCAGGGAGGATGACGTCGGCGAACTTGGTCTCGCCTTCCATCCAGATGGCCTGATTGACGACGAACTCCAGGTTCTCGCTCGCGTACATCTTGGCGTAGCGGTTGGTGTCGACCATCGTGCCGATGTGCGACCCCCCGTACTTGTAGTACATCTTGACGGGGGAATGCCCGGGAGCCGGGTAGTTGAACTTGAAGAACTGGCCCTCGATGGCCTTGCCGTCGTTGGAGTAGGCTTGGGTGTGCCCGTCCATGATCGCTTCGGGGATACGGAGGCGCGGTACCGCCTGCTGGACCGGGTTCATGCTGACGAGTTGGGGCATCCGTTGGTACATGTGCACAGACAGGCCGGTGCTGGCCAGGTCACCGGACATGCCGCCCTCGGCGTACCCGGGGAAGTAGAAGCGGGTGTCGACCGGGGCGCCCTGTTGGAGGCAGCCCAAGTTGACCCCAGGCTTGCCCAGACCCTGCATGGCCATGAGGTAGACCATGCCCCGCGCCCAGTCGGTGCCGGTGGCGGTACGGCAGGCTCCGCCAAAACCAACCATGCCTCCGGGGGCCAGGTAGGTCCGCTTGGTGCCCCATTCCCGGGCCAGAGCCCGGACGTCCTTGGCGGGGATGCCCGTCTCGCCCTCCTGCCATTCGGCGGTCTTGGGTATCCCGTCGTCCTCGCCGAGCACATGGGTCTTCCACTTCTCGAACCCGACCGTGCGCTCTTCCACGTACGTGGTGTCGAAGAGGCCCTCGGTTATCCAGGTGTGGGCGATCGCCAGGACCAGGGCGTTGTCGGTGCCGGGCTTGGGAGCGAGCCACTTGCCCCCCAGCCACGCGGCCGTATGGTTGTAGAAGGGGTCGATGTGGACCAGGGGGATGCCCAAGTCGCGCAGCCAGTTCCTGCGGATGCTGCCCTCTTGGGCTCCGTAGACACCGGCCGTCGCCTCCGGGTCGCTCGACCAGAAGACCACCATCTCGGCGTTCTTGAGGAGGTCTTCGACCGTACCGTAGGTCTCGGCCGCTCCCAGACGGGAACTCTGTCCCCAATGGTGCATGGCACCCCAGAACCAGCCCTCCCAGCTATCCGGATTGTGGACGATGGGAGTCCAACCGATGGAGTTGAAGAAACGGATGCGAGCGGAGAGCCAGTAACCGATGGCCCCCCAGTTGTGGTGCGATCCGCTTCCGTTCATGATGGAGCCCGGTCCGTGGTCGCGCTTGACCCGCTTGATCTCAGAGACCACGATGTCGAGAGCCTCGTCCCAGCTGATGCGCTCGTATCCGGAGATGCCCCGGTTCTGAGGGTTGCGCTCGCCGTCGGGATCGAAATCCACCCGCTTCAGGGGATAGAGGATGCGGTCGGGCGAGTAGACCAGCGACTTCCAGGCGAGGGTGTGCTGGCTGACGGTGGTCTTGCTGGGAGGAGCGAAGTCCTTGCCCCGAGCCCGGATGGTCCACGGCTTGGGATCGGACTTGTCGAAGTCGATCGGGGTGATGCGGATGATCTTGCCGTCCTTGACGTAGACGAAGACCGGGCCGCCGTTGGTGTTGTTGGTGTACCGGACCACCCCGCCCTTCATCTTCACTCCGTACTTGTTCCCCACGGAGAGCAGGATCGTGAGGGTCTTCGAAAACCAGGTGACCAGTTCGTCCCGGCCCGATACCTCGAGCTGGAAGGTCTTGGCGGCACTCAGGAACTCGAGCTGATCGCGCCTGGGCCGGAGGATACGGCGGGCGAGCGCGGGGTTCTCGAAGGCCATGGTCACATCGGGATCCGGGTGGATGCCGCGCTTGGAGCGGACCGTGCCTCCCTGGAAGAGGAAGTAGCGTCCCTGTGAGCCGTCGCGGAGCCTGACCTGGGCCACCAGTTCGTGCTCCTTGAGACGTTCGCGCATGAGTTCGGACCGGATGCGGGCAAGACGGAGGAGGATCTCCAGTCCCCAGGTGGTCACGGAGAAACGGACCCGATCGAGGGACCCGGTGATGGACCTAGCGAGCGACATCTGCCGCCTCCTTCGCGAACACGGTGGTACCCAGATTGAGGCTGCGCCCCAGGATGGCGGACTCGGTCGCCGGGTCGAAGTCGCGATATGCGATCGTCACCAGGTACTCACCACTCCCCTCCGGCAACCCGTCGAACTTGTAGTCGCCGAAAGCGTCGGCCACACAGCGGTCGAGAGCGTCGGCGGAACCGGGCCGCGACAGGGTCACGACGGCTCCGGCGGCACAGTCGACCACGCCGTCGACGGCCGTCGCCGCACTGCCGGCGATGAAGCAGGACGAGAACCGGTGCAGGTTCCTGTAGTAGACGTTGACGCCGTGGGAGAGCCCGCCGACCCGGGGTTGGAGCCCTTCGGCCTCGACCAGCTTCGCGAACTCATCGTCAGAGAGGCGGACGATGCTGAGTGCGCCCGGACCGCAGGCCTGAACGCAGCGGGGTTCTTTCCAGCCTTCGTCGAGAAGGTGGGCGCACAGAGTGCACTTCTGGGCGACGCCCGCTTCTTCGTCCCAGGAGATCATGCCGTAGGGGCAGCATTCCACCAATTCCCTGCGCCCCTTGGCCTTTTTGGGGTCGATGAGGACGATGCCGTCGGCGCGCTTTCGGATCGCGCCACCCGAGGCGGTCACGCACGGCGCGTCATCGCAGTGCATGCACATGGTCGGCCGATAGGCGAGGTCGATGAGCGGGTACTGCCCGCGCTCCATGCAGGGGACGTCGATCCAGCGTTGCCCGTGTCGCGATTGGGGTAGGGCGTACCCCGGCCAGTCGTTGTCGACGTGCTCGTCCTTGCACGACAAGAGACAGTTGTTGCAGCCCTGGCAGCGGGCCACGTCCACGATCATCCGCCACTTCTTCATGTCTTCGTCTCACACTCTCTGATGCTGCCTGATGGTCTCAATGTGTCCCGTCTAATGGAACAAGTATTCACAGAACGGAACCGTGCTCGGCAGTATACGCCTCTTGTGAAGGATTTACCATTTGGGGATCGGAAACCTCTAGATAAATCTCCGCGGCGCTCTCCCGGCCCGGTCCGATAGGTCGTAGGATAGGGATCGTGAACGACGACGCAGCCACTTCCCATCCGGTGCTCGACGCTCTGCGCGCCAGGCTGGCCTCAGGCAGCTTGGCGGGCGCGCGGACCGACGAGTGGAGGATCATCCTGTCGATCGAGGGTGGAGGTAACCGAGGGGCCATCTCGGGTGGGATGGCTCTCGAACTCCGAGAAAGAGGGTGGCTGTCCGCATTCGATGGCGTGTACGGCGCCTCGGCTGGGTCCTTGTCGGCAGCGTGGATACTGAGTTCAGAGCCGGCGCCAGGGATCGAAGCCTGGGCAGACCCGGAAGCGATCGGTCGTTACACGCACCCGGGGAACCTGCTGCGTGGCCGCCCGGTGGTCGATCTGAGGGGTTTGACCGACGAGTTCTACGAACGCACGCTCCGTCTCGACGTGGAATCGATCCTCGTCAACCCGGTCTCTCTCCACCCCTTGGCGACCGATCTGGAGACGGGCCTGTCTGTCGACCTGGCTCCTGCGATCCGCGACAGGAGATCGTTCTACGGAGCGTTGCGTGCGGGCGCCTGTCTTCCCCTTCTTGCCGGTAGACCGGTCGAGATCGACGGGCGCCGTTACGTCGACGGGGGGCTGGCGGAATCGGTACCCTCCTCCACGCCGATCGCCGCTGGGGCCACGCACATCCTGATCCTTCGATCCCGCAAGGTGGGCGAACTGCCGGTGACGGCCGGGTTCGCCCGGCGCGTAACGGCTATGTGGCTGGGTCGGCGGAGCAAGGCGGCGCGCGCCGTGTTCCTCGCGCGCGACGACAGGGTGGCCGCGCTCGATGAGGAGCTTGCCCGCCGGGAGGCGGAGCCATCGTCCCGGCCGGCGGTCCTGTCGGTGAGGCCGGCTGTTTCGACTCCTCGGGTGGGCCGGCTCGAGCGCGATCCGCTGATCACATCAGCCGGACTCGCCGCCGGCCGGGCGGCGATAGCTGCTCTGATCGAGGGCCGCTAGGAAGTCGACCGGGTGTCGGGCGACGCCGCGGGCTTGCCTCGGGCCAGGGACGCCGCGACCCCCACGATGCAGAAGGCGGTCAGGATGAAGAAGGTCGTCTTCACCGCTGTGAGCAGATTGGGGTAGTCGGCGGGAGCGAAGTCGTGCCTACCCACGACTACGGACAGCACCAAGGTGGCCACTCCGATGCTGATCGCCTGGCCGATCATGCGCATGGTACCCAGGCTTGCTCCGGCGACCCCGACGTGCCGTCGGTCGACACTTCCCATGATCGCGCTCTGGTTCGGGCTGGAGAAGAAGGCGTAACCGAGGCCCAACACACAGAGCGGGAGGATGATATGCCAGTACGAGGTGTCTTCGCCCAAGAAGCCGAACGAGAACAGGCCGATGGCGCTGAGGGCCATCCCTCCCGAGGCCACCCACCGAGGCTGGATGCGGTCGGACAGCCGACCGGCGAGCGGGGAGAAGGACGCCTGGACGGCCACCCCGGCGATGAGCACCAGACCGGCTGTCTGCGCGTTCAGCCCCTTGATGTACTGCAGGTAGAGGCTCATCAGGAAGTACAGCGCCCAGATCGCGGCGTAGCTGATGAGCGCGGCCAGGTTCGAGAAGGCGAAGACCCGGTTGTGACGGAAGAGCGAGGTCTCGATCACGGGAGTCTCGACCCGCGTCTCCCAGTACACGAAGAGGCTCAGTCCGAGGACCCCCCCGATCATGAGCGCCAGTCCCAGCACCTGCGGGAGCAACGACAACCCCAGAAGGAAGGCCGCGAGAGAGACGGCATACATGATCGAGCCCGGCCAGTCGAACCCCTCGGCCCCCTGTTCCACCCACTCCGCCCGCCGGAGCAACATGAGATCGAGCAGGAGGATGATGACCCCGTAGACCCCAGCGAACAGGAAGAGGCTGCGCCAGCCGATGTTGTAGACGATGACTCCGCCCAGGATCGGTCCCAGGGTCTGGCCCATGTACGCGGCGGCCACGTTGATCCCCATGGCCCGACCGCGCAAGTGGGGAGGATAGGCGAGGGTGACCATGGCCGTCGAACCGGCGAACATGAACGCGGCGCCCACACCCTGGCCTGTCCGTAGAGCCAACAGTGGGATGTAGTGCCCGGTGAACACCAGGCCGAGTGAGCACGCGCAGAAGACCAACAGGCCGGCCAGATACACGCGCCGCCGGCCGCGGAGGTCGGCGATCTTCCCGAACGGCACGAGGACGACCGCGGTCGCGAGTATGTATGAGAGTGACAGCCAACCGAGGGTCACGGCGCCGAGTCGCAGTTCGCTCTGGATCGAGGGCAGGGCGATGTTCATCGAGGTCGTCATGAAGGCGCACATGAACATGGCCAGGCTGTTGACGAGCAGGACGTGGGTGCGATTCACGGCGGAGTGTTGTTCCAGCCGCAGATAGTGACGAAGCCGGGGATCCATTCCCAGCACTATGCCCTGTCGCGGTCCACATGGCAAGCTGTTGGTCTTACAGAGTGACCCGCGGGGCCGGCACCGCGGGTCACCTGCAGGTCGACCACTCCTAGCGGCTCAGCCGGAAGAAGCGCCGGGTCGGGCGGACGAGGGCAAGCGCGAGGATCGCCACCCCGATGAGGCCGAAGGCTACCTGAAGGCCGACCCCCCCTCCCGGCAGATAGCCGAGGAGGGCGATCTCAGTGACGATCCAGATGATCAAGCCCGCACCCACTGCCACCGAGAGCCACCATGCCCACCGTCTCCTTGCGATGAGACCGCCGAACACCCCCAACGGGAACAAGCCAAGGACGACGAGCAGGATGAGGCCGGGATAGAGGTAATCCTCGAACGGACTTCCATCGAGCAGACTGAGAGGCATCCCGATGTTGGCGACCGGATCCTGTACCAGCCCCACGCCTCCACCGATGCCGCCCAGGGCTTGGACGAGGGTGAGCACCGTCAGCGCCCACGCCGTCCTCGGTCGCTTCTCCCTGGTCATGGAGAGATCTCTTCTCTAGAAACCCGACCGTCGAGTCGCTAGGAGAGGATGTCCTTCTTCCTGAATCTCACATACGCGAGACCGGTCATACCCACGATCCACACGGCGAAGTTGATGAGCGCCTTGATGATGGGAGCCCACTCGACCGGCGATCGGAACAGGTTGGTCCAGGCGTCGAAATGGCTGGTGAAGAGATAGGGCATGAGGAAATCGAAGACCGAGAAAGCGCCCAGTGCCTGCATGATGATCACCAGCACCAGCGCTCCCGCCACGGCGGTGAGACTCGAATTGGTGAGCGTCGAGAAGAAGGTGGCAAGAGAGACGACTGTGATCATGCCGACCATGACGAAGGCATACGAGGCAACCGTCAGCCCCAAGGCGTGTCCCACCCCGACCGTCTGGCCGGAAAACAGGGTGACCGGGTGCAGACCGAAGAAGGCGCCGCCGGCGATGAGAGCGGCCACTCCCATGAGGAGCATGCCGATGGCCACGTAGACGTTCGCCACGAACCACTTGGCCATCAAGAACGTGCCCCGCCGGATCGGCTGCATCAGCATGGTGCGCAGAGTACCGTTCTCGGCCTCCCCCGCGACCGTGTAGCTGCCCGACATGGAGGACAGCAGAGGTAGGAGGAACGTGGCGAGAGCCAGGAGCGCCGCCACCAGGACCCACATGCCGTTGGTCCGGATCTGCTCGAAGATCATCTGACCTGCGTCGGCGCCGCCGCCCGCGTCGTGGGGACCTCCGCTCGAGAAGCGGAACGCGAGGGTGATGAGGAACGGGACCAGGAACAATCCTGCCCAGCCGATGTAGGTCCGTTTCTGGAAGAGCGTCTTCACGAATTCTCGGCGGACAGCGCTCATCTCGTCACTCCTCCCATGCCCTCGGGAGGAGCCCCGGCGCCTGGTTCGTTGTTCGCTTCGGCCGTCAGTGAGAGGAACATGTCCTCCAGTCCCTGCTCGATGGCGGGTACGACGGCGAGTATGTCGACGTCACCGGCCACCAGACGGCGCACCATCTCGGGCACGAAACCGTCGCCGGACTCGACCGTGATGTAGCCTTCGTCCTCTCGGACCGATCCGGGCGCGGCCATCGCCTTGATGATCTCCCAGGCCCGGGTCTGGTCCCCGGTCAGCACTTTCACCGCGTGGCTCGCGGGGTGTAGTTCCGACACCGGACCCTGCATCACGATCCGGCCCTTGTTCATGATCACCGCGCGATTGCAGACCAACTCGACCTCGTGCAAGAGGTGCGACGAAAGGAAGACCGTCGTTCCCTGCTTGCCCAGTTCACGTACCAACTCGCGAACGTCCTTCATCCCCTGCGGGTCGAGACCGCTCGTCGGCTCATCGAGAACGATGACGTCCGGTCGATGGATCAACGCCAACGCTATACCCAGGCGCTGCCGCATGCCGTGCGAGAAGCTGCCCACCTTCGATCCGCCCCGTTCGGCCAGGCCGACTATCTCCAGCACCTCGGTGATGCGCTCCCGGCTGACCTCGCCGTTCATCTCTCCGAGGAGACTCAGGTTGCGCCGGGCGCTCATGTTGCCGTAGAACATGGGATCGTCCACGAAACCGCCCAGGTGACGGAGAGCTTCAAGACGATCACCCGGCACCTTGTGATCGAGGACCTGGACATACCCACTGGTCGGATAGGTCAGGCCGAAGATCATGCGGATGGTCGTGGTCTTGCCGCACCCGTTGGGCCCCAGGAAACCGAAGACGTCACCCCTGCACACCGAGAGATCGAGCCCGTCGACCGCTCGAAGGTTCTTGAAGTCCTTGGTCAGCCCGGAGGTGGAAAGGACGACGGGACGGTTGTCGCACCCGCGGGGAAGTAGTTCGTCCAGAGCTGGGTCGAAGCGTTCAGCGTACATCGGCGATGAACTCCATGAGGTCGGTTTGCGAGACACTGCCTGCGGCTGCGAACAGCAGACCGTTGTCGTTCCACAGAGCCGCGGAACCCAGCGACGTGTTGAACTGGTAGAGATCCTTGCCCCCCGTGGTCGTCCGACCCAGCAGCGGGAAGGCGGACAGGGTGAGATCGAGGTACGCGATGACCTCGGCGGGGGCCTTGACTTGCACGAGCATCACCGTCCCGAAGCCCTCACCGTAGCGCTGGACCACCCCGGGACCGAGTGTGATCGGGCCCGAGAAGTCGGGCCCGAGCGCGTCTGGGTCAGGAGCGTCCGCATCGGGCCCGGCGGATCCCAGCGCGCCCAAGCCGGACCGGCCCAGCAACGATCCGAGGTCCAACTCTCGAGCCGGGACCACATACGCGTCACCGAAGGCGAGCGCGGGGTCATCGGTCTGCGCGGTCAAGGGGGTGAAACCGGCCTCGACCGCGGCTTCCGCCAACGTCAACGGGGTGTGCCCCGGGGAGACCGGCATCGGCCCTTCGGCGGCGTCGGGTCCGAGGCTGGGATCGACGTCCATCCGCTCTGTGAGCGCAGCGGGGAGCGTCAGCATCTTGTGCTCGACCTTCGCCGTGGGCGGCGGCGTGAAGGCGAAGATGTCGTCCGCCGCGCGGGCGTAGGAGACGCTCGTGAAACCGGCCGTGAAGACCGGTTCCGTCACGCCTTTGGCATAGATGTCGACCTTCAGCGGCAGATAGGTGGTGCCGTCGATGGCGACCTTGACCGAGCCGAAGACGGTGTTGGTCGCCCGCGGAGTCAGAGAGAGGACGTAGCAGCTCTGCCCCGCGACAGTCACCTGCTCGCTCACGGCCAGAGCCGCGGCCGGGGCGAGCTTCTGGATGAAGTCGTCGATAGCCTGGACCGGGTCGGCGACCGCCGGCTGCGAGGCCGTGCCGCCGCCCTGCTCCGCGCGGTCCGGCTTCCGGTCGGCCGGGAGGGCGTATTCGGTGGCCGTGTTGCTTGCGGACGTGTAGACCCACATACCGGTGGGATCTCCCACGATGGTGGTGTCGCCCAAGCTGCCTTGTATCTCGAGCCGGGCTTTGCCGTCTTGCACCCAGACCCTCCCCCGGCCGCTCGAAAGCAGCGCGGTGAGGTCTCCCGGACCCCGGTTCCCGAACGAGAGCATCGAGAATCCGAGTACGTCGTTCTTCCACGTCACGCCGCCGCTGATGACGGTCGCGTCACCCGCGTGCTGGGCCATGTCGGCCAACAATCGGGCCGGAGTGGTGGCGGCCAGTCTTGGCTCACCTTGGGCCCGCGCCTCCACCAGGCCCACTGTCACTCCGGTCACCACGAGGACCACCACGACGGCGATGATGATCAATGATCGCTTGCGCACGGTGACTCCTTGGCTACGCTGACACACGTTGTCGCATTCATCGGCGACGAGAGCTTACATGAACCGGGGCCTGGCGACATCGGCCACCCGGACAGTACCGCGGACCGTCCGACAGACCAGGTGCCACGAGGGTCCCCGTTCGAGCGCCCTATCGGAAGGGGCCATGGCTTCACGTTCCCGCTCCTCGCGGAACTGCAAACCCGTGATGGCCGGCGGCCGTCCTCTAAGCGGGACCGTCGTCAACCTCGTCAGGCCGGCAGGAGGACCGAGAACGTCGACCCTTCTCCCAGCCTGCTGGTGACCTCCAGGCGACCTCCGGCCCTTTCGGTCAGGCGCTTCACGATGGCGAGACCGAGGCCGCTTCCTTCGAGTCCGCGCGTCTCCGGACGTTTCTCTCGGAAGAACTCGGTCGCCACATCGTGGAGGTGTTCCTCGGCGATGCCGATGCCGGTGTCTTCCACGTCGATCCTCACCCAGGCTCCGTCGCGGGTCGCGTGGATGGTCACGCTTCCCCTCTCCCGGTTGTACTTGACGGCGTTCCCGATGAGATTGGTGAGGATGGTGTCGAGATCGTCGGCCGGCACCAGGACCGGAGGCAGGGCGGGGTCGACCGCGACATCGGCGTTGATGCTCCGGGCGGACATGCGCTCGGCCTGTAGGTCGAGGACGTTGCGTACTTTGGGTCCCACCTCCACCAACTCGGGTTCGCCGGGAGCCCGGGCCTGCTCGCTGCGGGACAGGGTGAGGAGGTCGCCGATCAGTGTCACCAGACCGTCGATACGGTCTTCCGCCCGGCGCAGCATAGGGAGGTAGAGTTCGAGGTCCTCCCCCAGGCTCTTGTCGGTTGCGACTTCGACCAGGCTGCGTACGGCTCCCAACGGCGACTTCAGTTCGTGGACCATCGTGCGGATGAACCGCTCCTTCTCCATGGCAAGGCGCCGGACCTCCGAGATGTCGGAGAGGGTGAGGATGCGTCCGAGAGCCGGGCCGTCATCGCCGCGGAAGGTGACGATGCTGGTCATGTAGGTGCTGTCGCCGAGGGACAGTTGCCCGACCGTCCGATCCTTGAGAGGGGCTGCGAGCGGTTCGCGCAGACCGGCGAGCGGCCCCTCCGCGAGAAGTCTTGCGACCGGACGCCGAAGGACCTGCTCCTCGGTGGTCTCGAGGAGGGCGGTCATCGCCTGATTGGCGAGGACCACGTCTCCATCGCGGTTGACGACGAGGACCGCGTCGCGAAGCGACGAGACGAGGGAATGTGTCTGGGTCCTCTCTTCCGCGAGAGCCAAGAGGCCGGCTTCATGCTCGCGCCGCAGCCGTTCGGCCTCGGTGCGGGCCGATTTGTGGCGGAGAAGGGTCTCGACGACGCCCAGCAGGTCGTCGGGCAGGAACGGCTTGGGCAGGAAGAAGTCGACTCCCTGGCGGGTGGCCGCGATGGCGGTGTCGATGTTGGCGTAGGCCGTGATCATGCAGGTCATCGGCTCCAGGCCGCGCTCCTTCATGGTCTGCAGGATCGTGAGTCCGTCGATATCCGGCAGCCGATAGTCGAGGAGGGCGACATCGAACTCGTGCGTCTCGAGGAGGGCGAGGGCCTCGTGTCCCGTCTCCGCGTCTTGCACCTCGTAGCCTTCCATCTCGAGGATCTGGCGGATGCCGGAACGCACCCCGTACTCGTCGTCTACCACGAGGATGCGGGCGGTGGTCATCAGGCCTCCAGGAGCTCGGCCGCCAAGCCCAGGAGTCGCCTGCCGGTGACCGGTTTGTCGAGGAAGCGATCGAGCTTGGTCCAGCTCTGAAGGCCTCCCGATTCATGGTCGAACCGCTCGCCGGTCGCCGCCGCCACCCCGCTCAACATCACCATGGGCGTGTCGGCGAGATGCTCGTGCTTGCGGATGGCGTAGGCCAGCCTGAAGCCGCTGTCGTAGCGCTCCATCATCAAGTCGAGGAAGATGATGTCGGGCGTGTTGTCGGCCAGGAACCCCAGGGCTTCCTCCGTGGTCTCCGCGGTGTGCACGTCGTGACCGCGGCTGCCGAAATAGGCGGCTTGAGCGGTCAGGAAGTCCCGGTCGTCGTCGACGAAGAGGATGCTCCATGGCGCGGTCATCGCGCGCTCCTTTCCCCGCCGGTACGGGTCATGGGGATCTCAACGTGAAAAGTGGTCCCACCTTCCGGCTCTGAGTCGAACCAGATATTGCCGTTGTGCATCTTGATGATGCCGTACGAGATGGGGAGGCCGAGGCCGGTGCCCTTGCCGATACTCTTGGTGGTGAAGAACGGCTGGAAGATCTTGTCCTTGGCGCCCGCGGGGATGCCCCCGCCTTGGTCGGTCACGGCGAAGTGGACTCGGTGGGTATCGGGGATCTCGTATGCGACGACCTGCACCTTCCCGGTCTGGCCCTCCATGGCCTCCACTCCGTTCTTGATGAGGTTGACCAGCACCTGGGTCATCTGGTCGCGGTCGAGATCGGCCGTCAGTCCGGGCGTGACCCGGAGCGTGATCTCCACGCCGCCGTCCGGTCCGGGGCCCAGGTTGCAGGCGGCGGCGTCGGCGGCCGACGCGACCAACTCCTCCACCGGCACCGGCTCGATCCGCACCCGGCTCTGCCGGGCGAAGTCGAGCAGACTCCCGATGATCTTCTTGCACCGGTTCGATTCCTCCGCCATCAGCTTGAGATCGTGATCGAGATCGTCCCGGTCTTGGAGCTTGCGCTGCAGGATGTGTGAATAGAGGAGGATCGTACTCAGAGGGTTGTTCAGTTCGTGGGCCACTCCGGCGGCCATCTGGCCCATCGAGGCCAACTTCTCGCTGTTGATGAGGTGGCGGTGTACGTCGCGCAGGTTGTTCCAGGGCACGTGCAGCTCGTGGCAGACCCGCTCGGCTTGGTCGATGATGAACGGCAGGCACATGGCCTCCTCGGCCATCCCGCTGTACACGGCGATGGCTTTGTCCCGGCACGTGGGGTACCCGCACGCCCCGCAGTCGAGTTCGTCTTCGGGAAAGAACTTGTTCGTGCGTCCCAAGATCTCGCGTATCTCTTCTTCAGTCGGCTCCGGACAACGCTGGTCGCTTGGCGTGAACCTTCGAGCCAGATCGATGGTCTCGTCGCTCTCGACGAAGGCCGGGAGGCTTCCGGCGTCTTGGCGGCGAAGACTGCTCGCCGCGAACTCCGCCACCCGGCGCCGGCGCAGCATGCCGGGCTCGTCACTGTCGATGCCGGGCCCCGCGTAGCAGCCCTTGCACATGAGCGCCTCCACCAGCAGGGTGCTTTCGCCGTCGCCGGGCTCGTGGTCGGCCTGACGCGGCAGTCCGAGCAGGGCTTCGATCGTCTCGTCATGGCCGCTGGTCACGATGAGGCGAGGATCGAGGATACCGCCGCCTATGCCCGCGCTTTCGAGAAGCCCTCCGGGGATGGGGTAGATCCTGGCCGTGCCTGCGTAGGGAGGGTCGAAGTCGGATCCCGGGGCGGTCTGAGGATCGATCCCGCGGGAGGTCAGGAGTCTTTCGAGCTCGCTCAGCGTGAGCACCTCCTCGACCGTACCGGCCACCTCGGGGTCGAGGATCTCCGACTTCTTGGCCACACAGGGGCCCACGAAGACGCAGCTCACGCCGGCGCCGTAACGCTCCTTGACGGCCAGCGCGGTCGCCACCATGGGGGAGACGATGGGCATTATCCGATCGGTCAACTCCGGCCGATACTTGCGGACGTACTCGACCACCGCCGGGCAGGCGCTGGCGATATGGATCCCTTCCGGATGCTCCTGCAGGAACCGGTGGCAAGCCTGGTTGACCAGGTCGGCTCCGTACGCCACTTCGACCACGTGATCGAACCCGAGAACACGCAGGGCGCCTATCAGCCGGTCCGGCGGCGTGGAGGAACCGGCCGGGAACGATGGGGCCAACAGAGCCGCCGTCGGGCCGCTCCGCTGCAGCAAAGCCGTCGCGCCTTCGATACCGCTGGCGTATGCCTTCGCGTTCTGGGAGCAGACCATGGTGCAATTGCCACATGAGATACACCGTTCGGCCACGACGGAGGCCTGCCCCTCTTCGATACGGATGGCCTTCGCCGGGCAGTCGCGCACACACGTGTAGCACCGGCGGCAGTTCTGTTTGATGGTGGTGATGATGCCTTTCATGACCCTCCGGACCCAAGACCGGCACTCCGGTCAGTGTACTCGCGGTGGAGCAGGCGGTGCGAGACTTCGCTGAGCGGCCTGCCGAGGGATTCCTGGTAGAGGTCGGCGAGCTCGGCATTCTCGTGCGAGGCGTGGGCCTCCGCCAGGGCATCCGCCTCGTACACACGGTCCGTGCGCTTGCGTAGGTCCTTGGTCTCAGTGTCGTAGGGTTGGCCTCCGCCGCCCACGCACCCACCGGGGCATGACATCACCTCGATGAAGTGCATCCCGGATATCCCTTCCTCCAGGACGGACCGCACGCGCCCGAGCCCGTTGATGACGCCGAGTTCGAGGGTGGCGGGGCCCAGGTCGACCGTGAAGCGTTTGAAACCCTCGAGCCCGCGGGCTTCGGTGAGGGGCCCCGCTGGGGCTGCGGCGCCCACCAGGGTGGCGGCCGTACGCACCGCGGCCTCCATCACCCCGCCGGTGCCGGCGAATATGCGCCCGGCTCCAGTGGCCACGGAGAACGGCGGGTCGAGCGGCGACCTGTCTTCGAACGTGTCGAAAGAGATGCCGAAGCGGTTCCAGAGATCGTCCAACTCGCGGGTGGTGAGCACGTGGTCCACGTCGCCGAGGTCGTCGGCTTCGAACTTCTTGGCCGTGCAGGGCATGAGAGAGACGACGACCAGACGTTTCCCATCCAGTCCGGCGAATCTGGGGTAGATCTCCTTGATGAGGGCAGCCGCCATCTGCTGGGGAGACTTGCAGGTGCTGAGGTGGGGGATGAGCTCCGGCTCGTGGGTCTCCACGTATTGGACCCAAGCTGGGGAGCAACTGGTGAACATGGGGAGCGGTCCACCCGCCTGCAGCCGCCCGACGAGTTCGGTCGCTTCTTCCATCACCGTGAGGTCGGCCGCGAACGCGGTGTCGAAGACGGCTGCGAAGCCCACTCGCTTCAGGGCGGCCGACAGCCTCTCCAAGACCACTGGGACACTGTGCTGCCTCCCCCTACCCCTGCTGAGGGTGGCCGGGATCGCGGGCGCGACCTGCGCGACCACGACGGTTTCCGAGTCGCCGAGCGCGGCCACGACCGCGTCGACGTGGCTCCGTTCCATCAGGGCCCCAGTGGGGCAGACGCGCACGCACTGGCCGCAGAGGACGCAGCCCGACACGTTCAGACCTTGATAGAACGCGGGTCGCACCTGCGTCCGGAAACCCCGGCCTGTGAAGTCGATGGCGCCGACGCCCTGGATATGGTGGCACATGGTCACACAGCGCCCGCAGAGTACGCACTTGTTGGGATCGCGCCAGATCGCGGGAGACGAGATGTCGAGGGGCTGGTCCTTCTTGATGCCTGTGTATCGCCTGGGTCTAACCCCGAGTTCCCGGGCCAGGTCGGCCAACTCACAGTCCCCCGAGCGCTCGCAGGCGAGACAGTCCTGAGGGTGGTTGGCGACGAGGAGCTCCACGATGGCTCGCCGGGCCTTGAGCAATCGCGGAGTGTGAGTGCGGACCTTCAGGCCATCGGCGGCCGGAAGAGTACAGCTGGTCAGAAGCTTCGGCGAACCCTCCACCTCCACCACGCAGAGCCGGCACGAGGCCGAGGGAGACGGAGCCCAATCGAGCGAGCACAGGTGGGGGATCCGGATACCTGCTCGGCGCGCCACCTGGAGAACGGTCTCGCCCGGGGTGAACTCGAGTTCGTGGTCGTTGATGAACAAGCCCATGGTGACCTCTCAGGTGACGGTGGTGACGGCGTTCTTCGGACAGGAGTCGACGCAGGCGCCGCACCCGACACAACGGTCCACGATGATGTAGTGGAGTTTCCTTCGCTTCCCCACGATCGCCATGCTCGGGCAGGCTTCGAGGCAGAAGCCGCAGCCGATGCACAGGGCGGGGTCGATGCTGTACTCGCGGAGGCCCTGGCAGACTCCCGCCGGACAGGTGTCGGTCATGATGTGAGCTTCGTATTCGGACCGGAAGAACCTCAGGGTGCTGAGCACCGGGTTGGCAGCCGACTGGCCCAGTCCACAGAGCGATGTGTCCTTGATCGTCTCGGCCAACTCCTCGAGGTGGAGCAGTCCGCGGAACCGCTGCAGGCGAAGCGATTCGTCACCGACGGGCCGTTCGGTCAGAGCCACCAGTATCTCGTGCATGCGGGTGGTGCCCTCCCTGCAAGGCGTGCACTTGCCGCAGGATTCGTTGCGGATGAACTCCATGAAGTACTTGGCCACGTCGACCATGCAACTCCGCTCGTCCATGACCACCAAGCCGCCCGACCCCATCATGGCTCCCAGCTCTTGGAGGGTGCCGTAGTCGGTGGGCACATCGAGGTACTCGTCGGGGATGCAGCCGCCACTGGGACCGCCGATCTGCACGGCTTTGATCTCGTGCCCCTCGGGCGCTCCGCCGCCGATGCCGTAGACCACCTCGCGGAGGGCGATCCCCACCGGCACTTCGACCAGTCCGGTGTTCTTGACCTGGCCGCTCAAGGCGAAGACCTTGGTCCCGGCTGCGCCGCCCATGCCCAGACCGCGGAACCAGTCGGGTCCGTTGCGGACGATCCCGGGGACGTTGGCCAGGGTCTCGACGTTGTTGAGCACAGTGGGCATGCCGTGCAGACCGGAGACCGCGGGATACGGGGGACGCGCGCGAGGCGTTCCCCGCCCCCCCTCCACGCTGGCCAGGATCGCGGTCTCCTCGCCACAGACGAACGCCCCGGCGCCTTGCTTGATGGTGATGTCGAAGTCGACCAGGCTGCCCAGGATGTTCGTGCCCAAGAGACCGGCCTGGCGGCATTGGGCGAGGGCGCCCCGAAGGCGCTCGATGGCCAGGGGGTATTCGGCCCTGCAGTAGACATAGCCCCTGCTTGCCCCGATGGCGTGCGCCGCGATGAGCATCCCTTCGATGACTCGGAAGGGGTCGCCTTCGAGGACGGCTCGGTCCATGAACGCGCCGGGGTCGCCCTCATCGGCGTTGCAGATCAGGTACTTCTGCATGGCCGGGGTGTCGAGCGCGACCCTCCACTTCTGACCGGTGGGGAAGCCCGCCCCCCCTCGTCCGCGGAGACCGGCTTCGAGGACGAGGTCGCACACCTCCTCGCGGGTCATGGTGGTGAGGGCCCGGGCCGCGGCGGCGAAGCCGCCGGCGGCCAGGGCGGAATCCAGGGAAGCCGGATCGATGAGGCCGCAGTTCTCCAGCACTTCTCGGGTCTGTGGGCTGAAGAAGGGGGTGTCGTCGACCCGGGGCACGTCCGCGAATGCGGGGGCGTCACCGTAGCGTCCGTACAGGAATCGATTGCGGAGATCGCCTCGGGCGAAGACCGCGTCGAGGAACTCCGTCACGTTGTCGGGGTCGAGGTCACAATAGGAGAGGCGGACGCCCTCCGGTGTCTGGAGGTCCACGAAGACCTCGCGCTGGCAGAAGCCGACGCATCCGACCTCGACCACCGTGACCGCCAGGTCGTGGTCGGCCAGGTAGGTACGGACCTTCTCGACGAGCCGGAGGGCGCCGTTCGCGCGTCCGCAGGTCCCGGCTCCCACGAAGAGCACCAGTCCGTGCCCTCCGCGCCGGGCGAGGTCGAGACGCTCGCGGCGCGACTCCCGGCAGGAGGCGTCGTCGTGGCAGAGGGGTCCCGCGGTGAGGCAGGTCACGAGGTCCCTGCAGGGGTGTCCGGGGGAGTGGGTGCAGCGGACACAACACGGGGCGACCAGCGCGCTACCCGCCATCATTCCCCCTCTCGCCCGGGTCGAGTCCGTCCAACAGGGCGTCGAGCTTCTCGATGGTCAGCTGACCGTAGAACTCTCCGTCGAGCTTGATCACCGGGGCCAGCGAGCAGGCGCCGAGGCAGGCTACGCTGAGGACCGTGAATCGCCCGTCCGCGGAGTTGCCGTCGGGGCGGAGCTTCAGCCGGCGCTGCAGATGCTGGGAGACGAGGAGGCTCTGCTTGACGTGGCAGGCCGTCCCCCGGCAGATCTCGATGACGTGTTCGCCCAGGGGGGTGAACCGGAATTGGTTGTAGAACGTCGCGACTCCGTAGACCCGGCTCGCCGGCGTGTCGAGGACCTCGGCGAGTTCGGTCATCGCCGACTGGGAGACGAATCCTTCTCGGGCTTGGATCTCTTGGAGGAGAGGGATCAACTGCTCCTTCGACAGTTCCCTCCATCGGGAGACGATCTCGTGGACACAACTCACGGACGGGTCTCCTTGGCCGCATCGGAAGATGCCGGTCCGTCCTCGGCGAGGAGGGCGTCCACGCGTTCGGCCAGATCCGCCAGGCGCACCGGCTTCTGCATGAACGTGTCGGCCGGCCAATCCTGCCCCATGAGAGAAGCGATCACCTTCTCCCTGACGTCTTCTTGGACGTTGAAACCGGAAAGCATGATGATCGGGATGTCCCGGGTCGGCCCGTCGGTCTTGAGGGCGCCGGCAAAGACCATACCCTCCTCGTCGTAGTCCATCATCACGTCGAGGATGATCAGGTCCGGCCTGTCCGCGACGATCCTCGCGTAGGCTTCCTTGCCGTTCCCGGCGGTGGACACCGCGAAGCCTCTGGCGGAGAGGAACGCCTCCACCGACATCACCAGGTCTCGATCGTCGTCGACGACCAGTATCTTCTTGGCCCCCATGTCTTCCTCCCTTGCACCTTTCATCCTGTTCACCCACCGATCAGTCGTTCGTCTCCAGGTCCCATAGTGAATCCGTTCACAAGCTTGATCAAAAAAAGAAGCCGTCGGTCAGAGAGGCAGTCTTCCCTCGAGCGCCCCACTCAAGAACGAGAGCTTCTCGAGCTTGGCGGAGATATCGATGTGCTCCACGAAACAGCCCTCTGGGGCCACGACCCGCTTGGGCACGAAGTTCAGGAAGGACCGCACACCCACCACCGCCGCCCTGTCCACCACTGTTTGGAGCCCTTCGGGCCGTGACGTCAGGACGGCGATCTTCACGTCGAAGTCGGGCAGGACGGTCTCGAGCTCTGCGAGTCCGTAGCAGCGCCGTCCCGCGAACACTCTGTCCACCTTCTCGTCATCGACATCGAACGCCATGGCGATGTGAAAGCCGCGTTCCTCGAAACCCCGATAGGAGAGCAGGGCTCGGCCCAGATCGCCGAGGCCGATCAACGCGACCGTCTGCTGAGTATCGGTGCCGATGATGCGGCTGACGGTGCGCGCCATCTGGCGGACGTCATAGCCGCGGGCGATGTTGCCGAAACTGCCGAAGCTGGCCAGGTCTCGGCGGAGCTGCGCGGGGGTGACCCCGACCAAGGCTGCCAGTCGCTGCGAGTGGATGTACTCGACCCCGTCTCGGGCCAGTTCTTCCAACATGCGCCGGTAGACACTGAGTCGCTCGACCGTGTGCAGGGAGACCTTCTTCGAAGTCGCTTGCTTCGTCTTCGGACTCCCTGACTTCTTGCTCGTTGCGGACATGGTCCCCGTCTTCTCCCGGGTGGCTCCAGTGCTTATGTCGTGAATATAATCACAGCACAGATAAGCACGTCAAGCATAGTGTGACCATGGGCACAGAAGAGGGTCGACAATGGCGTACGGGGCGCCGTCGGTCCCCGTGTCCTGTGGTTCCGGCGGCGCCCCGTATCGCGGTGCCTCTCGTGTCGGACGGTGGCCTTCTAGAAGTACTTCTCCAGATCGACGTCCATGAACTGTGACCGTTCGAAACGTTCCTTCATGTCGAACGGCACAGTGCAGTCGAAGATGGTCTTGCAGCAGGTGCCGAAGGTGCGGAGCATCGGGTTGAACTCGGGGGTAGCCGAGGGGTCGAGTGGGTGGCAGCGCACTCCGGGGACGAAGATCGTGCTGACGTCGCCCTGATAGCGTGTGGTCATGGCCCACATCACGTCGTTCATGTCGTACAGGTCGACGTCGTCGTCGACCAGGATCACGTGCTTGAGTTCCGAGAAGGCCGCGAACGCCGTGAGGGCCGCCTGACGCTGGCGACCTTCCTCGGTCGACTTGGTCTTTCTCACCTGGAGGATGGCCAGATACTTGCCCCCGCCCGCGGGGTGACAGTAGACGTTCCTGAGGAAGCCGGGCATCGCGTCTTCGACGAGCCGGAAGATGCTGGCCTCGGTCGGCAGCCCGGCGAGGGTCACGTGTTCCTCGCCCGGGCCCACGAGGACCTGCAGGATCGGGTCGATCCTGTGCGTGATCGCCGTGACGGTGAGGACCGGCAATTGCGGTTGCGACTTGCCCACGTAACCGGGGAACTCGGGCATCGCCCAACCTGCTCCGGTCAGCGCGTCCTCGTCCATGTAGTCACCGGGACGGAACTCGCCTTCGAGGACGATCTCGGCCCGGGCGACAGCCTTGGCGTTCTGCGTGATGCAGTCGACCAACTCGACCGGCCGCTGACGGAGCCCGCCGGCGATCGTCAGTTCGTCGAACCCCAGAGGAGTGGTGGGCGCCTCGAACGACGTGGCGACGTAGATCGCCGGGTCGAAACCGATACTCACGGAGACCGGCAGCGGCTTGCCGGCTTCCTCGGCCTTCACGCGGAAAGCGTCGATATGGCGCCCGGGGGTGAAGCTGACCGTCATCCTCCGGTCGTCGTGGACGCACATGCGGTGGATGGTGACGTCGGAGATCCCGGTCTCCGGATCCTCGGCGCGGAGCAGGGCCAGATTGAAGAACGCCCCGGCGTCGCGCTTGGTGCTCACGATCATGGGGATGACTTCGCGCAGGCCGAAGTCCTTGTCGAGCACCACCTCCTGGCAGGGAGCGTCCTTCCTCGGGACGACGACGGGGGCGATCGGCTTCTCGAGGGCGTCGAGGAGGTCGAAAGCAAGCTTCTCCCGCGAACTCCCAAGAAGCAACGCGGTGCGGTCGCGACTGGCGAGGATGCCCGACACCACCGTCATGGCGCTGCCTTTGACGTTCTCGAAGACCATCGCGGGGCCGATCTGGGTGGGGGGGGCGGTCGGTGTACCCGAGCCCACCCGGCGGTAGACACCGGCCAGTTCGAGGTACGGATCGACCTCCACCTTCGTCGACACCAACTGTCCCGGATGCTGGGACAAGAAATCCAGCGCCGTTCGCAGGTCGTCGATGTCGGAAGGCTTCATGGGATTCTCGGTGATAGCGCTGTTGTCCATGGGATCGTCCTCAGGATCGTTTTCGTCCCGACAAAGATAACAGAATAGTCATTTTGTTTGTTTGAAGGCTTCGATGAGGTCGTCGGTCTTGGTCACCCACCCGAAGAGGTTCTCCACGTTCCACACGGTGGCCTCCACCGTCACCGGGGGGCATTGGGTGAACACGGCGTCTTCGACCAGGATGGGCCAGTAGTCGTGGGAGTAGGAGTCCATCAGCGTCGTGCCGACGCATACGTTCGTCGCCCCGCCGATGAACACGCAGTAGCGGGTGCCGAAGGTCTTCAGGATCAGGTCGAGATCGGTGCCCACGAACCCGCTGTAGCGCTGTTTCCGGACCACGGGTTCCTCGGGGAGCGGCGCGAGCTCGTCGACGATCGCTTCGCCCCAGGTGCCATGCACGATGGCCTTGTCCATGATATCGGGCCGCTCCCGCATGAGTACCATCCCGATCTCCTTGTGATAGCTGGGAGAATCGGGTCCGCCGGCGTTGGTCAGACCGGGGTTGAGGCTCATCGTCACGTAGATCACCTTGGCGCCGGCGGCGCGGGCAGCCTCGATGATCCGGCGATCCGGCTCGATGGTGGCTCGAGCGCCCTCCGTCGGCCAACCCGCCAGATCGAAGAGTCCGCCCTTGTGGACGAACGCGTTCTGCATGTCTATGCAGATCACGGCGGTCTTGGCGACGTCTATCTCGAGCGGGTTGGGCCTACATCTCAGAGTGACCGGTCTGGCGGTCTCCATATGGCATCCCCTCCAGTCCCTCCCGCGGGTGATCCGGGTCGGGTCTGTGTCTCCTATGTCCCACGACGCCGACCATACCAGCGCGGGTCTTGCGAGGCCAGGCCCGCGAGCTAGAATAGGGCGCGTCGGTATGGCCGGATGGCGGTGCCAGGCGGGGCAGGCTTCATCCCAAGCGATCGGAGGCCGGATTGGCCGGGTCGGACTCATCCGGGAGTAAGATATCCACCTATCTCCCGGCGGGCATCCTGGCGCTTCTGGCCCTCATCTGGGGGTACACATGGGTGCCTCAGAAGATCGGTATCCCCTACGCGGGGACGTTCAGTTTCGCCGCACTTCGCGCGTTGCTGGGGGCTATCGTGCTTCTGGCGGTACTGGCGGTCCTCCGTAGACCGCTCCGGCCCAAAGCACTCGGTCTCACGCTCGCTCTGGGCGTGCTCCAGACCACGGGGTTCGTGGGTCTCACCATGTGGGCGCTGGAGGCCGGGGGGGCGGGGAGGACGGCCGTCCTCGCCAACACGATGCCGTTCTGGCTGCTCATCATGGCTTGGCCTTTGCTCGGAGAGCGGCTTCACGGTCTACAGTGGGCGTCGGTGCCGTTGGGATTGGCAGGCCTGGTGCTCATCATCGGCCCCTGGAACCTGCACGGGGTGGCGAGCAGCCTTCTTGCCGTGGGAGGAGCGATCTCCTGGGCCGCCGGGGCGATCGTCGCGAAGGTGCTGCGCCGGAGACACCGCGTCGACCTGCTTTCGCTGACCGCCTGGCAGATGCTCCTTGGCTCGATACCTCTCATCGTGGTGGCGGTGTCCACCGCCGACAGAGCCCCCGTGTGGTCGGCTACCCTGGTGTGGACGTTGGCATACGCGGCTCTTCTGGCGACCGCGTTGGGGTGGTTCCTGTGGCTGTTCGTACTCGACCGCCTGCCCGCCGGCGTGGCGGGACTGGGGAATCTCGGTACGCCGGTGGTGGGGGTCGTGGCCCCCTGGATCCAGCTCGGTGAACGGCCGAGCGTGGCCGAGACCGCGGGGATAGTCTTGGTACTGGCCGCTCTGGGGGTGTTGGTGCTGAGAGGAGCGTTGCGGGCCCAGAGGTGGCCGCGCTCCGATAGACGTGTGACGATCCGTCGAGAGGAAGGGTCAGGGTGATAGACATGGGCGGCCAAGAAGAACGGGTGATGCGGTCCGTCGCCGTCGTGGGAGCCGGGAACACCGGAGCGAGCTGGGCCGGTCTCTTCGCAGCGCATGGGTATCAGGTCCGGCTTCATGACGTGAAGGCGGGGGTCGCCGCCGCGGCGCTCGCGCGCGCCGCGGCGGCCGCTCGGTTCCTTGCCGAGAAGGGACTTGCCGACGCGGCGCTCTGCGACCGCGGCGTCGGCGGGCTGGTCGTGGCCGAGACCCTGGAGGAGGCGACGGCCGGCGTCATCCTGGTCCAGGAATGCGCCCCCGATGACGAGGCGCTCAAGCGGAAGGTCTTCGCGGCCATAGGCGAGGTCGCTCCCGACGACACGCTCATCGCGACCAGTTCTTCCGGGCTGTCCATCACCGCCATCCAACAAGACACGCGGCTGCCCGGTCGCACCCTGGCCGCCCATCCTTACAACCCTCCGCACCTGGTCCCTCTGGTGGAGTTGGCCCCCGGCGATCTGACCGATCCTCATGCCCTGGAGAGGGCACGGGACTTCTATCTGTCGGTCGGTAAGGAGCCGGTGCTGGTCGGACGCGACGTCCCCGGGTACATAGCGAACCGGTTGTCGGCGGCCCTGTGGCGCGAGGCCATCGAGTTGGTGCGCTCCGGCGTGGCCACGGTCGAAGAGGTCGACAAGGCGGTCTGCTACGGGCCGGGTTTGCGCTGGGCGGTCATGGGTCCTCACCTCATCTATCACCTGGGTGGAGGTCCCGCCGGCATCCACGGTCACGTGTCCCATCTCACCGCAACCAAGGAAGGCATGCTCCGCGACCTGGCTACGTGGACCACCTTCCCGCCGGAGACCGGGGAGCTGCTCGAATCCGGGCTGCTCGCCGAGACGGGAGGAAGGCCGCTGGCGGATCTCGAGGCCGAGCGGGACGAGGCCTTGGCCGACATCCTCCTGGCTCTGAAACGGGCGAGGATCCCTGAGGATGCGGGATGAACGAGGCCTCCGAGTCCGCGCCGGTCACGCCCGCACTCGCCGAACCACGGGTCGACGGCATCGTGGCGGTGGTCCCGGCCCATGACGAGGCCTCACGGGTGGGCGCGGTGGTGAGGGGGTTGAGGGAGATGGGGATCCCCGTGCTCGTGGTCGACGATGGATCGACAGACGGAACCGGCGAAGCGGCGCGGACCGCGGGCGCGTCGGTGCTGCGTCTTGAGCCGAACCAGGGGAAGGGCGCGGCGCTCAAGGCGGGATTCCGCGCGGCACTCGACCGCGACGGGGATGCTCTGGGGTCCCCGGAATGCCGGGCGATCCTCAGCCTCGACGGCGACGGCCAGCACGATCCGGCGGAGGTGCCGGCGTTCATCGAAGCGTGGCGGGCGACCGGTGTCGACCTGGTGGTCGGGGCCCGGGATTATCGGCACATGCCTCCGGTCCGCTGGTTCACGAACACGGTGAGCCGGGGGCTCTTCTCCTGGGCGGTGGGCGAGCGGGTGGCCGACAACCAGTCCGGCTATCGCCTGCGCAGCCGGCGCCTGGCGGAGGCGGTCCTGTCGAGCCCCGAGGAGGGTTTCGCGTTCGAAGTGGAGGAGATCGCGCTCTGCATCGGGCGGGGCTACGGATTGGCCTGGGTGCCCGTGGAGACGATCTACGGCGACGAGAAGAGCGACATCAAGCCCTGGACCCACTTCGCGAGCTTCATCCGCGTGACCCGCCGCGCACGCTCCCGCGTCCGACGCGAGCGACGCCGAGTTCGCACCGGCTGAGACCGGCTCGGCTGACCGCACATCTGCCGAGCCCTGCTGGTCGGGCCGACTTCGGTTGAGCCTGCCCTACTCGATCTGGCCGCGGATCGCGTCCTCCGGATGGGATGTGTTGCCGACACTCACATACGCGTCTCCGGCGGCCATCATGGCCACGAGGTCGCCGACGGTCATCCCGATCAGGCTGCCGGTGAGGCCGGTCTCATCGACGATGCCGTCCGAGATGACACCGGAGTAGAGGCCTTCCACGGTCGGACCGGCGAAGAGCGTATACACGGGGATGCCCGTGGTGCCGGGAGTCCCTTCGTATATCTTCGCGACCGATGGGTTGGTCAGTCCAAACAGCTCCAGCGAGAACGAGAGAACCGACGTCTCGGGATCGAAGGTGGCCTCGAAGTTCGCTTTGGCGTTCGTCGTGACAGAGGGTACCGACTGGTCTCCGGTGAGTTGCGCGCTGAAGCTGGCGGCCGTCAGACTGGTCGAGGTGGTCTCGGACGGCGGCACTGTCGAGGTCGCCCCGCTTCCGGTCCCTGAATCCCCAGACAGGACGACGATCAAGATGACGATGAGTAGGATGAGCGCGAGAACAAACACCCCCAGGACCAAGCGCCGCCTCTGTATTTGCTGCTGCCGGCGTTGCCGCGCTCGGTTGCGCTCCAGAGGGTCTCGTCCCGTTCCAGTGTCCATGAGGCGTCTCCGGTTTTCGAAGAGGGTGGCGTTCGACTGGCTGTACTCTACCCGTTCGTCATCGGTATCATTCTCCCTGCCCTGGCCATCGAAGCGTGCGCTTTCGCAGAGCGGTGGGAGACCGACGTGAACATCCTCGTTCCCAACTTGGGCTCGACCTCACTGAAGTACCAGATCCTCGAGATGCCTTCCGAACGCGTACTCTCTCGCGGCCGCTTGGAGCGGGTCAGCGACTATGGCCAGGCGCTCGAGGAGATCGGGCTCGGAGGGGTGGACGTTGACGCGGTCGCCTTCAAGGCGGTGCACGGGGGTCCGCGATACCGGGGCACATTCCTGATCGACGATGGTGTCCTCGAGGCGCTCGAGGAGTACCTGCCGGCTGCGCCGGCCCACAACGCCATCTACCTCAAGGCGATCCGCGCGTTCCGCGATGCGCTGCCGGGGATCCCACTCGTGGCGGCATTCGAGACCGAGTTCCATGCCACCATGCCGGATCACGCCTACCGCTACGGCGTCCCCACCGAATGGCACGACCGGTACGGCGTCCGGCGCTACGGCTTCCATGGCGCGTCGCACCGGTATGTGACCGAGCGGGTGGCGGATTTCCTGGGCAGACCGGGAGATGCTCTGAAGTTGGTCAGCTGCCACCTCGGAGGCAGCTCCTCCCTCTGCGCGATCGACGGGGGTCGCAGCGTCGATACCACCATGGGGTTCTCGCTCCAGTCGGGACTCGAGAACGCCGCGCGCGCCGGAGACGTCGACGCGTTTGCCGTGATCTACATGATGGAGAGGCGGGGATGGTCGCCGAGTGAGGTGGCCGACCAGTTGACGAAGAGCGCTGGATTGGCCGGCCTGTCCGGAGTGCCGGGCGGCGATGTGCGAGATCTGGAAGAAGCCGCTGCCGGTGGCAGCGCCGAGGCGGCGCTGGCGTTGCGCGTGTTCGCGTACGAGGTCCGGAAGACGATCGGTGCCTACGCCGCCGCCCTGGGTGGCCTGGACGTGTTGGCCTTCACTGGGGGGATAGGAGAGAACTCTCCCTCCATCCGCGCGTCCTGCTGCGAAGGTCTGGGTTTCCTGGGGATCTCGCTCGACGGCGCTCGCAACGAACGAGAATCCGGGGACAGGGTGCTGTCCACCGACGGGACTCCGGTCATGGTCCTCGCTCTGGCCACCGATGAAGAGATCATCGTCGCTCGGCGGGCTCACAAGGTGCTGACTGCCTGACACCCGGGACGACCCCGAGGGGGGGGTGGACGAACCCGACTGTCGGTCAGACCCGACCGACTGCCGGTCACACCCGACTGCCGGTCAGACCCGACCGTCTGTCAAACCGGTCCCATCCCGAGGCCCGCCGCCGTGACGTGGTTCATCTCGGCCCTCTCTTGTACGGAGAGAGGCTGCGCGTCCAGGAAGTCGGTGCATTCCTTCATGTCCTCGAACGGATAGTCCGTGCCCACCACCATCCGCTCGGTGCCGAGGGCGTTCCTGGTGCACAAGAACGCGTCGGGAGAGTAGTTGCCGCTGGTCGACACGATCATGTTGCTCTTCAGATAGTGACTGGGAAGGTTCTTCAACTGGGGGGCCACGGCGGGGTCGGGTCTTACGTGGCCCTGCAGGAACGGTCGGTCGACTCGGTTGACCATGAACGGGAATCCTTCGCCATAGTGGCCGAGGATGATCTGCAGCTTGGGGAAGGTGTCGAACACACCGCTCAGTATGAGTCTCATCATCACGAGCGCGGTCTCGGCTCCGAAGCCGAACGCCGCCCCGGCCAGACCCCAGCCGTACGTGAGTAACTGTGGGATGGTGGGGATGGTTGGGTGGATGTAGATGGGGACGCCCAGTTCCTCGGCTTTGGCCATGATCGGCCAATACTGTTTCTCATCCAAGAAGTGGTCCCCGAAGTTCGAGAGGGTGTGCCAGCCCTTCAGACCGAGTTCGAGCACCGCCCGTTCGAGTTCCTTCACCGCACCCTGTACGTCGTTGGGGGCGACCGCCGCGAATCCTTGAAATCGATCCGGGTGTCGGGAGACAGCGGCCGCCAAGGCGTCGTTCGTCTCCCGGGCCAACAGGCTTCCGACCGCGGGGTCGAGTGATTCCACCCCGGGGGTGGCCTGCGAAAGGACGGCCATATCGATGCCCACCGCGTCGAGCGCGGCGATGCGTCCCGCGTCGAGATCGAGAAGCTTCCCGATGAGCCCGAGCGGCATCGAGGTGTTGGGATTGTAGTGAAGGAAGAGCATCCCGGTGCCCGTATCACGTTCCAGGCGAGGATAGCCTTTGTTGCTTTCGAGCGCGGAGATCCACGCCTCTGTGACGAAGTGGTTCTCGAGATCGACGATCATCGGTCTCCCCCTTGGTGCAGTGTGATCATTGCCCCGGACATCGGGGTGTTTGACAACGTATTGTCCCTACTCTACGGTATTGAGCAACGGGACACACACCATCGTATCCTATTGCGCGTCCGCCCGCGTCCCTCTGGTCTGCGTGTGTGTGATCACAGGATGTGACGGCGGTCGCCGAGGTGCCTTGTAGACCGGGTCCCCCGTAGCGAACGGAAAGGAAACTGTCGATGCCAGATCTCGAAGACCAGATCCGCACCACCCTCTACTCAGCCGTCTCTTCCGCCATGGACACCCCGGCGAAAGACCTCACCGACCAGACCGAGCTCATCCGCGATCTGGGCGCCAAGTCGGCCAACCTGGTGCGCAT
>Ga0209269_1000075_pt1:0-20000 | contig 178383 bp, 167 predicted proteins | sample MTBAKMMethaMetaG_FD_187455 | JGI IMG/M metagenome (GOLD analysis project Ga0209269, IMG submission 187455) | Enrichment culture microbial communities from Arthur Kill intertidal strait, New Jersey, USA, that are MTBE-degrading - MTBE-AKM (Arthur... | ecosystem: Environmental > Aquatic...
GCGAAGCCTGCTGGCGGAGCCTGCCCCGAGCTGAGAAAACGGGGGCCAGAGCCGCTTCGCGGGGCCGCCCACCGACCTCTGCAGAGGCGCCACCGACCACGATCGCTCCTTCTCCCGGCTCAACGCCCATTGATCCTCTCGACTCCTCCGCTCAGGCGGGCTTGTTCAGCAGCCTGCTAGAGCTCCCAGTACGCCGACTGCACCTCGCGCGCCTGCTGGATCGCCGCGGCCGCCTTCTCGGTGCCGGCGGCCTCCCCGTTCGGGTTATCCGGCGCGCTCTCGTCGGCGACGGCGCGCAGCACCGCCTCCACAGACCTCGCCGTGGCCGTACGCTGGTACCCTCCCTCGAGCACGAACGCCAGACGGCCCTCGCACATCTCCCGCGCCAGACGCAGGCAGCGAAGCGCCATCTGCGCGAACCCCGCCTCGCTCACTCGCATGTCGCCCAGCGGGTCGTCGCGGTGGATGTCCTGACCTGCGGACACGAGCAGCGCCTGAGGCCGGTACTGGCGCACGATCGGTTCGAAGAGGAGGTCGAAGACCGCCGCATAGTCGCCGTCGACGGCCCCGGCGGAGAGCGGCACGTTGACGGTGCGGCCCTCCCCCTCCCCCTCGCCGCACTCGGTGAAGAAGCCGCTGCCGGGGTAGTGAGGCCACTCGTGCGCCGAGGCGAAGAGCACGCGGGGCTCGGCGTAGAAGGCCGCCTGCGTGCCGTTGCCGTGGTGCACGTCCCAGTCGAGGATGGCGATGCGCTCGTACCCCTGCCGGAGCAGCCGCGCCGCGGCGATGGCGATGTTGTTGAAGAGACAGAACCCCATCGCCCTGTCCGGCGTGGCGTGGTGCCCGGGCGGGCGGATGAGCGCGAACGACACGAGCCCATCCTCCCAGAGGTCCGTCGCCAGCAGGGCGCCGCCGGCGGAGAGGAGCGCGACCTCGTAGCTGCGCGCCGAGACGTGCGTGTCGGGGTCGAGCCATGCCCCGCGGCCTTGCGCCGCCTGCCTGATCGTACTGAGGTGCGCCGGGGTGTGTACCAGCAGGATCTCGTCCTCGGTGGCGGGTCGCGGCTCGTCGAAGACGGTCAGCCGCGGCCAGAGATCCGTGCGCTCCAGGTGCTCAACCATCGTGACGACGCGGTCCGCGCCCTCCGGATGCTCACCCGTGTCGTGATCGGCGTAGGCCTCGTGCCAGATGACGGCGGCGTCCATGCCGCTAGGATACCCGACCCGGCGGCACGGCGAGGAACGGCTGCGCGAGCCGCTCCCAGAGCTCCGTGGCGGCGCGCACGTCCGCCCCGTCCGGGTCCAGCCCGTGCTGTATGGCCAAGCCGTCGACGATGGCGATCATGAGCATCGCGAAGGGGCGCATCTCGGGAGGGGCGTCCGGGCCGGCGGCGTCGAGGCAGCGCAGCACGGTCTCACGGTAGCCGTCGTAGAGCGCCGCGACCCGCTCCCGCAGGTCGGGGTCGCGGAGTGCGTGCGGCAGCACGTCAAAGAACGACTGGAAGCTCTCGGCGTCGGCGGCGATGCGCGTCTCGCCGTCGATGAGCGCGTGCACGCGCGCCTCGCCGGCGGGCATGGCCGCCGTCTCCTCGATGAGCCCACGGTTGGAGTCGTGCGCGAGCGAGTCGGCCAGCGCCGTGACGAGGCCGGCCTTGTTGCCGAAATGATAGCCGATGCTCGCTTTGGACTCGCCGGCCTCGCGCGCGATTGCCGAGAGCCTGAGCGCCTCGAAGCCGCCCTCAGCCAGCAGCCGCTGCGCTGCCGCAAGGATCCGCTGCGCGGTAGGCGGCAGCGCCTCCATTGGGTCCTCGAGCAGGAGCGGCTGTGGCAGCCCCTCCCCGCGGGCAAGGCTCTTCCTTCTCTCGTCGATCGGGGCCATCCGTCCCTCACCAGCTCGTCATCGCGGCGGAACTCGCGCTTGCCAGGGTGCGAATCACAGTGTAGCGTATATTTGTCCGTCCGGACAAACAATCCTTCGGCGCTCGCGTCGTCGTACTCGTCCAAGACAGAGGAGGAACCGAGTTGGACACCACGCTCCCCGCCCTCAAGAAGCTCCGCGGCCGGCACTTCCTGACCGACCTCGACTACACGCGCGAGGAGCTCGAGGATCTGCTCAAGCTCGCCGTGAACCTCAAGGAGCTCTGGAGGGAGCGTCCGCTCACCCCGTTCCTCCCCGGCAAGCACCTCGCGATGATCTTCGAGGCCGCCTCAACGCGCACGCGTGTGAGCTTCGAGAACGGCTTCGCCGAGCTCGGCGGCAACGCGCTCTACCTGCGCCCCGGCGAGATCCATCTGCCCGGCCGCGAGAGCATCGCCGACACGGCGCGCACGCTCGCCCAGTACAACTCTGCCATCGAGATCCGCAGCAAGAAGAACGAGACCGTCAACGAGCTCGCCGCCTGGTCGCCGGTGCCGGTCATCAACGGCATGGACCACGACCGGCACCCCTGTCAGAGCATGAGCGACGCGCTCACGATCCTGGAGAGCGCGGGGAAGCTGGCGGGCGTCACGTTCGCCTACGTCGGTGACGCCGCCCACCCCTGCAACTCCCTCTCCACCACGCTCACCAAGCTCGGGCTCAACATCCGCGTCGGCAACGCCGCCGGCTACGAGATGGCGCCCGAGCTCCAGGATCTCGCGACGGAGTTCGCCGCCCAGAGCGGCGGGTCGTTCCTGCTCACGAACGACCCGCTCGAGGCCATCGCCGACGCCGACTTCATCTACACCGACTGCTGGTGGTGGACCGGCCAGGAGGACGAGTACAAGGACCGCATCGCAGCCTTCAAGGCCTTCCAGGTCAACCCGGACCTCTGGAGCCACGCCAAGCCGGGGGCGAAGTTCATGCACTGCCTGCCGGCCATGCGCGGCGAAGAAGTCGTCGACGAGATCGCCGACGGCCCCATGAGTCTCATCTTCCCGCAAGCCCAGAACCGGATGCACTTCCAGAAGGCGCTCATGCTCGCTCTGATCGGCATCGACGAGCTGCCCGCCGACCCGGACCTGCAGCCTATTGGCAAGGCCCTGCTCAGCTAGCCGACAAGCGTCTGTAGCACCGTGACATCGAAGGGAACCACCATGGCAACCGACCTGCAACCAGGAGTGCCAGGGGGTGTCTCGAAGGCCACGTTCTGGACCATCACCGCTGGTGGCGCGGTGGCCAGAGCAGCCTCTGGCGACGCGTAAGGACCAAGGACAGCGATGGCAGCAACACGAAAGAGAAGTGGCAAGACGGTCGTCGTCGCCCTCGGCGGCAACGCCATCCTCCAGCCCGGCCAGGTCGGCACCTTCGAGGAGCAGCTGTTCAACATCGACGGCGCGATGCGCCGCATCGCCCAGCTGGTCGAGGACGGCTGGCGCGTCGTGCTCACGCACGGCAACGGGCCGCAGGTCGGCAACCTTCTGATCCAGAACGCGCTCGCGGCCAGGACGGTGGCGCCGATGCCGATGGACGTCTGCGGCGCCATGAGTCAGGGCCAGATCGGCTACATGGCCGCGCAGACGCTGGCCAACCACCTGCGCAAGCGCAGCCTGGAGGCGCCGGTGGTCACGATCGTCACCCAGGTGGCCGTGGATGCGAAGGACAGGGCCTTCGCCAGCCCCTCCAAGCCCGTGGGCCCCTTCTACTCGGAGGCCGAAGCGAAAAAGATGATGCTCGAGGACGGCCTCGCCATGCGTGAGGACGCAGGGCGCGGCTGGCGCCGCGTGGTGCCCAGCCCCGAGCCGATCGAGATCGTCGAGCTCGAGGCGGTGCGCGGCCTCCTCGCGGGCGGCTGCCTCGTCGTCTGCTCGGGCGGCGGCGGCGTGCCCGTGACCCGCAGCCGCGGCGCCCTCTCCGGCATCGACGCCGTGATCGACAAGGACCTCGCCGCCGCGCTCCTGGCGAGAGAGCTCGGCGCCGACGCCCTCCTCATCCTCACCGACGTGCCCAGAGCCTACGTCAACTACGGCACGCCGGAGCAGACCGCCCTGGGTCGCGTCACCGCCAGCGAGATGCGCGCCTACGCCGCCGCGGGCCACTTCAAGGCCGGCTCCATGGGCCCCAAGGTCGAGGCGTGCCTGCGCTTCGCAGACGCCGGCGGCGAGAGCGTGATCGCCAGCCTCACCGAGGTGGGGCCGGCGCTCGCCGGCACGGCGGGGACGCACATCGTGCCGGACGCCCCGGCCGCGGGCGCCGCGGGGCGGACCGCCGGCGCCGCGGCGATCAACAAGGCGCCCGCGAGGGCCGCGCGCACGAAGAAGCCCGCGCCCCGCGAAGAGCCCGGCGGGCGGACTCGCCGCGAGTCCGGCACGACCGGCGGCGCGGACGTCGTCGACATCACCAGCGCCCGGCGGCAGCCCGCCGCCGAGTGACGGCCACACGGCCGCCAGGAGGCCACATATGAGCAAGCTCATCGACAGCACCCCGCGCGCGCACGGGTTCCGCATGCCCGGGGAGTTCGAGCCGCAGGCGCAGATCTGGATGCTCTGGCCACAGCGGCCGGACAACTGGCGCCTCGGCGCCAAGCCCGCCCAGCGCTCCTGGGTCGAGGTCGCCACGGCCATCTCCCGCTTCGAGCCGGTCACCGTCGGCGTCAATCACGACCAGTACGAGAACGCCGTCAACGTGCTCCCCGACACAGTGCGCGTCGTCGAGCTCTCGAGCAACGACGCCTGGATGCGCGACTGCGGTCCCACCTTCGTCGTCAATGACAAGGGTGGCGTCCGCCTCGTCGACTGGGACTTCAACGCGTGGGGCGGCCTCTACGACGGCCTGTACTTCCCGTGGGAGAAGGACGATCTGATCCCGCAGAAGGTCGCACAGCTCGAGGGCGTGGACCGCTACAAGGCCCGTATCGTCATGGAAGGCGGCTCGTTCCACGTGGACGGCGAGGGCACGGTGATCACCACCGAAGAGTGTCTGCTGAGCCCCGGCCGCAACCCCCACATGACGCGCGAGATCATCGAGCAGCACCTGCACGACTTCCTCAACGTGGAGAAGGTCATCTGGCTCGCCAAGGGTATCGACCCCGACGAGACCAACGGGCACGTGGACGACGTAGCCTGTTTCGCGCGGCCCGGCGTGGTGCTGGCCGCCGTCGCCGAGGACGAGGACGACTGGCGCTACGAACTCCTGCAGGACAACCTGCGCGTGCTGCGCGAGGCCACCGACGCCAAGGGCCGCAGGCTCGAGGTGATCACCGTACCCATGCCGGCCATCATGGAGATCACCGAGGACGAGGCGTGGGGCGTCGACAGCGTCGAGGGCTCCACTCCGCGACGCCCCGGCGACAAGACGGCCGCCTCGTACCTCAACTTCCTCATCGTCAACGGCGGCATCGTTCTGCCGACGTTCGACGACCCCAACGACGGCGTGGCCGGCGAGATCATCGCGGGCGCGTTCCCCGACCGCGAGATCGTCACAGTGCCCGGCAGGGAGATCGTGCTCGGCGGCGGCAACGTGCACTGCATCACGCAGCAGCAGCCGCGCGGCTGAGGCGAGACGCCGGCGCCTCCCGCACGGGGAGGCGCCGGCTCATCACCTGCAGGGAGGCGCGCCTCCGGCCACCAGTTCCTTGCCCCACGGCTCGCAATCGGTCTCTCGCAGGTACCCCCGGTGGGCGAAGAACGCCCTGGAGGTCTCGTTCTCCACGAGGATCTGCAGCTTGGCCTTGAGCGCGCCGAGAGAGCGGAAGCGCGCCTCGAGCTCGTCCATGAGCGCGTCGGCGATGCCCTGGCGATGGTGCTCGGGGGCCACCGCGAGGTGATAGACGTAGGCGCGGCGGCCGTCCCAGCCGCCCATCACGGTCCCGACGACGCGCTGGTCCTGCGAGCGCGCGACCAGGAAGAGACCGGGGTCGCGCGAGAGCTTCAGTCGCGTCGCCTCAGGGCCGTCCGACGGCCGCATCCAGAGGTCACCGCGCTGCCACAACACATGGACGACGGCGTAGTCGTCCATGCCGAACTCCTCGACGGTGACGCTGGGCGGCGATGCGGGGGTGGCGGGCTCGGACATGGGCTCTCCGGCGGCTCGGGGCCTCCGGAGCGCGATTGTACCGCGCGAAGCCGGCGCCGGCAGCCGCGGTTGGCCGCGGGGCCGCGGACCCGCCGGGACGCTTGTCGGCGGACGGGTCGAGCGTGAGCGCGCTCGCCACGCGGGTACAATCGCCTCAGCCGGAGCCGGAGCTCCGGCCGGACCCGGTGGCGTCGCCTCTCGGGTCCCCGGAGGAAGTGGAGGCCGCCGGTGGTCGTCGTCACCACCGAAGACCGCGTCCAGAACACCGCCCGGGCCCTGCTCAAGGCGATCGCCGGGGAGAGATCCGGCAGGCTCAGCCGGGAGCGACTGCAGGGCGAGGTGATGGAGTGGGCCATGGCGGACGAGCGTCTCAAGGTCGAACTGCTGCGCTTCGTCGACGTCTTCCCCACGCTGCGCAGCCGCCCAGAGATCGCCCGACACCTGCGCGAATACTTCGCGCGCGAGGGCGTCACTGCGCCGCCCCCCCTCCGCTGGGGCATCGGCCTCATGGGACAGCGCTCGCCCATGGCTCCGCTGGCGAGCGCCGTCATCCGCCGGCAGATGAAGGGGTTCGCGCAGCGGTTCATCGTGGGCCGGGATGCGCGCAGCGCCGTCCCGGCGCTCCGAGCGCTGCGCCGTGACGGCGTCGGGTTCACGTTGGACGTACTTGGCGAGGCCACCGTCAGCGAAGCTGAGGGCCTCGCCTACCAGCGCACGTACCTCGACCTGCTGGACGGTCTGGCCGCCGAGGCAGCGTCGTGGCCGGCGGTCCCTGTCATCGACCAGGCGACCTGGGGACCGCTGCCGCGCGTCAACCTCAGCCTCAAGATCACCTCGCTGTACTCGCAGATCGACCCCGCCGACTTCGAGGGCGGGGTCGTCGCGATCAAGGACCTGCTCCGGCCGGTCTTCCGCAAGGGCATCCAGACCGGCGCAGCGCTCACGCTCGACCTCGAGCAGTCCCGCTTCCGCGATCTGACGCTCGGAGTCTTCACATCGCTCCTCGACGAGGAGGAGTTCCGGGACTACCGCGATGCCGGCGTCGTCCTGCAGGCGTACCTTCGCGACGCCGGCCAGGACCTCACACGCCTCGTTGCCTGGGCGCGCGACCGCGGGAGGCCATTCCACCTGCGCCTCGTCAAGGGCGCCTACTGGGACTACGAGACGGTCATCGCCGCCCAGGAGGGCTGGCCGGTGCCGGTCTTCACGTACAAGCCCGACACCGACGCCATGTACGAAAGCCTGACGCGCGCGACGCTCGAGGCCGCCGACGTGGTGCGACCCGCGTTCGCCAGTCACAACGTGCGTTCACTGGCGGTCGCCATCGAGACCGCGCGGGATCTCGGGCTGGCGAAGGACGCGTTCGAGATCCAGATGCTCCACGGCATGGGCGACCCCATCAAGGCCGCCGTTGGCAGGCTCGGCCTGCGCGTGCGCGAGTACGCGCCGGTGGGTGAGCTCATCCCCGGCATGGCGTACCTCGTCCGCAGGCTGCTCGAGAACACCGCCAACGATTCATTCCTGCGCAAGACCTTCGCGGAGGGGGCGGCCGTCGACGAGCTGATCCGCCCACCCGAGACCTCGCCCGACTTCGGGGCACCGGCGCGGCGGCGGCCCTCGGTCGAGCCGACCGACGTGGCCGCCCCCGGTCGCTTCCGCAACCAGCCGCACGCCGACTTCTCCCGGCAGGAGAACCGCGAGGCCTTCGGGAGCGCGCTCGCGGCGGAGCGACGGGGCTTTGGCACCCACTACCCGCTGCGGATCGGCGGGCGCGACATCGAGACCACCCGAACCCTCGACTCGGTGAACCCGGCGGCGCCGGACGAGGTGGTCGGCACGGTCGCCTACGGCGGGCGTGCCGAGGCCGAAGCCGCTGTCGCCGCCGCGCGCGCGGCGCTGCCGGCGTGGCGAGACGCCGCGCCGGCCGAGCGCGCGTCCGTCCTGTTCCGCGCCGCCGAGCTCATGCGCGCCGAGGCCGTGGAGCTGGCGGCGCTCATGACCTTCGAGGCCGGCAAGCCCTGGCGCGAGGCCGGGGGCGACGTGGACGAGGCCGTCGACTTCCTCGAGTACTACGGGCGCGAGATGCTGCGCCTCGGCACGCCGCGGCGCATGGGTGACGCGCCCGGCGAGCACAACCTCTACTTCTACCAGCCGCGCGGTGTCGCCCTCGTCATCGCGCCGTGGAACTTCCCGCTCGCCATCCTCACCGGCATGACGAGCGCAGCGCTCGTCGCGGGCAACCCCGTCATCGTCAAGCCTGCCGGCCCGACGCCCATCATCGCGGCGCGGATGGTCCACATCCTCGAGGCGGCCGGAGCGCCGCCCGGAACCGTGAACTACCTGCCCAGCCCAGGCGCCGAGGTGGGCGACTTCCTGGTGCGCCACCCTGGCGTGGACCTCATCGCCTTCACAGGGTCCATGGACGTGGGCCTGCGCATCGTCAGCCAGGCGGCGCAGCACCCGGCGGACGACGGCGTCAAGAAGGTGATTGCCGAGATGGGCGGCAAGAACGCGATCATCGTCGACACTGACGCCGACCTCGACGTGGCCGTGACCGAGGTCGTCGTCTCCGCCTTCCACTATGCCGGCCAGAAGTGCTCGGCCGCCTCGCGGGTCATCGTGCTCGAGGCTGCCCACGACGAGTTCGTCCGCCGCCTCGTGGAGGCCACCCGTAGCCTCCGGGTCGGCCCGGCCGAGGACCCTGCCACGCGCGTTCCGCCTGTGATCACCGCCGCCGCGCGCGAACGCATCCAGGAGTACATCGCGCGCGGCAAGGAGGAGGCGAGCCTTGCCGCCGCCGCGGAGCCGCCTGGAGACGATCGGTTCGGCGGCGGCTTCTTCGTCGCGCCGCACGTCTTCACCGGCGTGCGCCCCGACGCTGTGATCGCCCAGGAGGAGATCTTCGGCCCCGTCGTCGCCGTCATGAAGGCAGCGGACCTCGACGAGGCGCTCACCATCGCCAACGGCGTGAGGTACGCCCTCACCGGCGGGCTCATCAGCCGCAGCCCGGCGGTGATCGACCGCGTGCGCCGGGAGTTCCGCGTCGGCAACCTCTACATCAACCGCGGAATCACCGGCGCGCTCGTCGGGCGGCAGGCGTTCGGCGGCTTCAGGATGAGCGGCGTCGGCTCCAAGGCCGGCGGTCCTGACTACCTGCTCCAGTTCCTCGAGCCCAGGGTGATCACCGAGAACACCCTGCGGCGCGGCTTCGCCCCGTCGGACCAGGTGCTCGACCAGGGCATCTGAGCCGCAGCCGCTCAGATCTGAACCTCGCGGCCCTCCCCGGCGTCTCACCGCGCAGAACGGCCCATCCGGCCGCGGGGGCGCGGCCAAGGAGGAGGAAGTCATGACTCGCAGGAACAGGATCGTGATCGCGGTACCGCTGGCGCTTGTCGCCGTACTCGCGCTGTTCGCGGCCGTGGGGCTCGTCGCGGGCTGTGGGGGCAGCGACTCCGGCGGCGCCACATCCACCGAGCTGCGGGCGACGGACGAGGCGGCCGGCCAGAGCGCGGCGGAGCCGGTGATGGGATCGGACGCCGGCGCAACCTCCAAGGACTCGGCCGCCGGCATGGCGACGGGCGGTGGCGACTACGCGGCTGCGCTCCCGCCGGCCTCGGCGCCGTCGGCGCATTACCTGCTGCGCACCGGCGACCTCTCGCTGCTGGTCAGGCGCGGCACGCTGCTCTCGACCGTCGACCGCATCAAGAGCACGACGACGGCCCTGGGCGGCTACGTCATGTCCAGCAACGTCGGCAGCCAGAGCGGCGGCCCGATCGAGCCGATGCCGCTCGACATGAACGTTTCTTCGCCCGAGGAAGAAGATCTGCGCTCGGAGTCCATCGCCCTCTCCGACCCCTACGCGACCCTGGTCGTGCGCGTCCCGGAGCAGGAGTTCGAGACCGCCATCAAGCGCTTCTCCAGGCTGGGCGACGTGCAGAGCATCTCCACCTCCAGCGAGGACGTCACCTCCCAGTACGTGGACCTTCAGGCCCGGCTCCGCCACTTCCGCGCTGTCGAGCGCCGTCTCGTGGGCTTCTTGCAGGAGACCACCACCATCAACCAGATGCTGGCGGTGCAGGACCGCATCGACGAGGTTCAACTCACCATCGAGGAGCTCACGGCCCAGCTCAAGTCGATGCGCGAGCAGACCACCTTCGGCACGCTGTCGGTGTATGTGTCCGAGAAGGACACCTCGGCGGCCGTGTACCCCGGCAACACGTTCGGCGGTACCTTCTGGAACTCCATCGAACTGCTCCGCGAGGGCGCCCGGGTCACGGCGCTCGTGGTGACCGCGCTGCTTCCGTTCATCGTGGTCTTCGGCGCGATAGCGGTGGTCGTCTGGTACGTCGTGCGCCGGGTGCGGCGGAGCCGGCGGCAGGCGGCGCAGCCGTCCCTGCCGGCCTGATCACCGCAGCCGGCGCGCCTGCGGTGCGCCGGCCTCCCGGACCCTCGCGGCCGGGGCTCACCGCATCGCAGTGAGCCCCGGCCGCGCCACGGGTATGGTCCCATCAGATTCGAACGATCCCCCTGACTGAGGAGGCAGCGGTGAAGGCTGTACGCATCCACGAGTACGGCGGCCCAGAGGTCCTCGTGTACGAGGAGGTGCCGACGCCGGAGCCCGGACCCGCCCAGATCCTGGTCAAGGTCGCGGCCGCCACGGTGAACCCGGTGGACGTCTCGGTGCGGGAGAACCGCTTCCCGACCCCGAAACGGCCGCCCAAGATCCTCGGGTCGGACGGCGCCGGCGTCGTCGAGCGGGCCGGCGCCGACGTCACGGCAGTCAAGCCCGGCGACCGCGTCGCCTTCAGCGGGCTCGGCATCGGCAGCGAGGGCAGCTACGCTGAGTACGCGCTCATCGCCGAGACGCAGGTCGTGCGCATGCCCGACGGGCTCTCATTCACCGACGCGGCGGCGATCGGCATGGCCTTCCCCGCCGCGTACTACGCCCTTGTGACGCGGGGCGCGCTCCGCGAGGGCGAGACCGTCCTCGTCCAGGGTGCCTCGGGCGGCGTCGGCTCGGCTTCGGTGCAGCTGGCCAGGGCCCTGGGCGCCCGCGTGCTCGCCACGGCGAGCGGCCCCGGTGCCGCCGACCTCGTGCTCGGCCTCGGCGCCGACGCCGTCGTCGACTTCCGCAGCGAGGACGTGACGACGCGCGTGCTCGAGTTGACCGACGGCAAGGGCGCGGACCTCATCCACGAGCTGGTGATCAGTGAGAATCTGCCGGCCGACGTGAAGATGGTGGCCAAGGGCGGCCGTATCGTCGGCACCGGCCAGGGGCCGGGCCCGGACGCGACCGCCCCCATCGGCGAGGCCCTCTCGAAGGACGTCTCGGTCCTCTTCATGAACCTGAACAACGCCGGTCGCGCCGGCGTGGCCGCCATCGCCGCCGAGATCGCCGCCATGGCGGCCGCCGGCAAAGTCAAGCCGGTGATCGGCGCCGAGCTGCCCCTGGCGGAGGCGCGCCGCGCCCATGAACTGCTCGCTGGGGACCACCTCGGCAAGATCGTGCTGCTGCCCTGACGCACGCGGGCCAGATACCGCGGCGCCCCGCGGTCGCCGCCGCGGCGCGGCCTCAGTACCCCTTGCCGTTGCCGCGGATGGCCTCTTGGCGCTCCTTGCGCAGCTCGAGCCGCGGCAGCAACGAGGTCATCACCGTGAGGAGCGTCTCGAGCCGCTGCTCCTCGCTGAGCGACTCGAGGAGCTCCTGCTTGAGCGGCGCGCCGAAGTCCACGGCGGCCGCGACACGAAAGGAGAGCGGCCCTTCTCCGACCGGCTCTTGTGGGCCCTCCACTTCCATGAGCGCGAGCACCTTGCCGAACACCTCGAGCACGGCGTCGCGCAGCGCCGGGGCGGCCTCGGGCTCGGCGTCGCGGTAGAACTCCACCTCGGCCCGCAGATAGTCCCTCTCAGGGTCGTCCGGCTCACGGATCTCGACGATCCGGAACCGCCGCTCGCCCTGCACGAGCACGTTCATCCTCCCGTCGTCAAGCTCCTCGATGAGCTGGGCCACGCGCGCCGACGTGCCGCACTCCCGCACGGAATCCTCGCCGGCCAGCACGATGCCGAACGCGCCCCCCTCCAGGCGCTCGCCGATCAGCGTCTTGTACCGCTCCTCGAAGATGTGCAGCGGGACGACCTCGCCCGGCAGCAGCACGATTCCGAGCGGGAACAGCCCCAGCAGCAGGTCGTCGGCATCGCTCACGTCATCGCCTCCCGGATCGCCGCGCCGCCTCCCCTCCGGGCGGCCCGTCCAGTGTACCCCGGCCGGGATTCAGGCGCCGTCCACCCGGTGGGCGACGTACATGGTGTAGGAGAACGGCCGGCCGTCGATCACGTCGACGGCCGGCTCGACGCGCACCTCGTCGAACACATCCCGGAGGTCGCCCTCGAAGCTCGGACAACCCCCCGGCGACCAGAACACGGCGCAACCGCCCGGGCGCAGCGCGGCGCGCACCGCGCACAGGCCGGTGAGCGCGTACAACCGCGCGTTTTCGCCACGCACCAGCCACTCCGGGCCGTTGTCGGTATCCAGACCGATGACGTCCCAGACGTCGCGGGCGCCCTCCAGGAGCTCGGCGACGTCGGCGACCACCAAGCGTGCGCGGCCGGAGCGCTCCGCGTCCGCCGCGCGCCGCGCAGGGTCGCCGCCGTGCTCCCTGAACCAGCGCACCACGGCGGGCTCGAGTTCGGCGACGGTGACGGATGCGACGCGCTCGCAGGCGAGGGCCTCGTCCAGCGCGTCACCGATGCCGAGGCCGCCGATGAGGACGTGGAGGCCGTCTCCGGCCACACACGGCCACGCGGCCGAGACGAGCGCCCGGCTGCTCGCTGCGTTTGCAGCGGACACGAGAAAGACGCCGTTGGCGATGATCTCCAGGCCGGCAGGCCCACGGCGCAGCACGAGCTCGCCGCTCACTCCGGGGACGCGCTCGATCTCCTCGCCGAAGGCCATGCGCCGAATCCTAGGCGAGCCGCCACGGTGGCGCGACCGGCGCCGGACAGAGGCGGGCCGGCCCCCGCGGCCCCGCCCCGCTTCTCGCCCGGCTGTGTCTGCCGTCACCCGGCGACGCCTCGCAGATACGCGTCGATGACCTCACGGACGTGCCGCCGGATGTCGTCCGGCAGCGGCGGCACATCGCTCTCCGCGATGAGCTTCTGGGCTCTGTCCCAGGCATCCTCGACGAGAGACGTGCCGACGTGCTGGTCGAACGTCCCGCGGCGCCACAGGGTCGGCTGCCACAGTTCGCCCCCGCGGTAGCGCCGCCGCGTGCTCTTGCGCGCCAGGAAGTGCCCGCCGATGCCGACCTCCACGAGGTCGTCGACGAGCGCCGTCGCCGTGTCGGCGGAGTCTTCGCGCATGAACCGCTCGATCGCCTTCACGGTGTCGGCGTCGAGCACCGTCTTGGCCAGGCTGGCCGTCTGGGCGCTGTCCATGAGCCCGAAGGCGAGCATGATGTCGGCCCCGGCGAGAGCGCTCGCCAGGCCGGTGAGCATGCCCTCAGCGCCGGCCTGCAGGTCGCAGGCCTTGGCGTCGCAGCTCACGGCGCTGCCCTGCGTACGCAGGTCGTAGAAGCGGCTCATCTCGATGCAGACCGCGTTGATGAGCCCGTCCTCGGGCGCGCCGGAGAGGTACAGACCGCTGCGCATCTCGGCGACGGCGGAGCCGACCGCCGAGACCATCGGGCAGCCCGGCACGGCAAGTTGGAACAGCACTACCGCACTGAGCAGCTCGGCCATGTTGAGGATCGCCGTCCCGAGCACGCTCATCGGCCCCGTGGTGCCCATCTGCGGCATCGGTAGCACGAAGATGGGGCACCCGGCCCTGGCCATGAGGATGTGCGCCTCGGTCATCTCCCCGTCGTGCTGCAGCGGCGCGATCGTGCAGTTGGTCGCCGACCAGATCGGTCGCTCGCTGAGTGGAGCGCCGGAGATCGTCTCCAGGAGCTCGATCATCACCGGCGCCTGGTCCGGCGTGCGCACCTCGTCCTGCAGGTGCTTGCGGGAGTGCTCGAAGGTGATGCGCGCCATCTCGAGGTTGCCCGCGCGGGAGTCGACGTCGCCCGGCGTGATCGTCGCCCAGGTGAAGTCGATCTCCGGCACGGCGTCGTACAGGGTCATCATCGCGGCGAGGTCGGCCTCTGTGCCCTCGTGGCGCTCGCCGGTGAGGTCGTCGAGCATGTACGTCGCCGCGCCGTCGCTCGTGTACAGCATGCGGCCGCCGCCCACCGTGCAGTCGCAGGCGGGGTCGCGGCCGGCCAGCAGAATCTCCCGCGGCACCTGTCGCAGGCACCGCTCGACGAGCTCCCACGGCAGCTTGGCCTGCAACCGGGCCTCGTCGACCGAGGCGCCGGCGTCCTTCAGGAGATCCGTCAGCGTCGGCGTGTTGTAGGCGACCCCCACCTCTTCCAGCAGGCGGACGGTCTGGTCGTGGACGAACTGCTTCTCGGTCTCGCTCAGGTACTCGAACTTGGGTCGCACGTGGTCTCCTCCACGGTCACGGGCCGCTCGGGCCGGTCCTCTCGAGTGGTTTGGTCAGCGCCTGGGGAGCACACCCGCGTCCGTACTGGTCGCAGTCGAGGCAGCCACCGAGCAAAGTCGCGCGCTCGGGACCCGGAGGGAGCGGCTTGAAGCCCTCCGCGAGCCAGAAGGCGGACGCACGGGCCGTCACTGACAGCCGACGGATGCCGCGCGCCCAGGCTTCGCCCTCGAGTACGTCGTAGAGCGCCGCGGCGATGCCTCGCCGCCGGTGGTCGTCCCGCACGGCCAGCCAGTTGGCGGTGTCCATGCCGGCGAAGCGCTCGAGCGCGACGGCGCCCACGAGCTCATCGCCGTCGAACGCTCCCCAGGCTGCGAGGATGCCTCCGTCATCGCGGCCCGCGTCCTCGAGCCCGCAGGCCACACCGAGCCTGCGCATGGCGGCGAGGTCGTCGAGCGGGCCGATGACGACGCTCATGCGTCGCCGCCCCGCCAGCTCACGCGCGCGCCGGGCGCCCCCGCGCTGCGCGCGAAGCGCTCGATGACATCGTCGACCTCGGCGGCGACGTCCTCCGGCAGCGGGTCTACCCGATGCGTCCGCAAGAGCTCGTCCGCGCGGGCGGCGGCCTCCGCCACAAGCGGCCGCCCCTCGTACGACTCGAACGGCCCGCGCTGCCACAGCGCCGGCTGCCATACTTCGCCGGCACGGTGGAACTGCCGCGTGCTCCGGCGGCCGAGGTAGTGCCCCCCGGGCCCCACGGCCGCGATGTCGTCGACCAGCGCCCGCGTCGCGTCGATCGGGTCCGCACGCACCAGGCGGCGTAGCGCGCCCACCGAGTCGCAGTCGAGCAGGACTTTGGCGAAGCTCAGGGACTGGGCGCCGTCCGAACAGCCGAAGGCGAGGATCGTGTCGGCGCCGGCCAAGGCGCACGCGGCGCCGGTGAGCATGCCCTCGGCGCCGGCCTGCATGTTGGCGGCCTTGGCGTCGCAGGTGATCGCGCTGCCGGTACACGGCAGTCCATAGAAACGGCTCATCTCGACACCGATCACGTTCATGAGCGCGCACTCCGGCGCGCCGCAGAGATAGAGGCCGCTGCGCATGTCGGCGACGCCCGCGCCAATCCCGGAGATGATGCCGCAGCCGGGCCGGGCGAGCTGGAACAGCACGACCGCGCTGAGCAACTCCGCGACGTTGACGATCATCGTGCCGAGCACCGTCATCGGCGCGGTGGTGCCGCTCAGCGGCATCGGCAGCACCAGCACCGGCACGCCGGCGCGGACCATCGCCACCGTCGCCTCGGTCATCTCGCGCTCGTGCTGGAGCGGCGCCACCGTGCAGTCGATGGTCGAGAAGACGGGCCGGTCCCAGAGCGACCCGCCGGCCACCGCCTCGAAGATCTCGATGAGCGGCGGCGCGTGCGCCGGGTCGCGCACCTCGTCCTGCACGTGTTTGGTGAGGTTCGCAAGCGAGATGGCCTCGATCTCGAGGCCCGCGGTGAGAGGGTCCAGATCGCGGGCCGAGATGGTCGGCCACGCGTAGTCCACCTCGGGCAGCGCGTCGTAGAGCCGCATGGTGCGGCGCAGCCACGCCGCCGAACCCTCCTCCCGGCGTCCGGTGAGATCGTCGAGCACGTAGGTCGCCGTGCCGTCGGCGCAGAACGTAAGCGACCCGTCGCCCACGACCACGTCGTGCCGCGGGTCGCGCCCAGCGAGCCGCACCTCCGAGGGACAGGTGGCGAGGCATCGCTCCACGAGCTCCCACGGGACCTTCGCGGTCAGCGCCGTCCGGTCGACCCGCGCCCCCGCCTCGGCCAGCAACTCGATAGCTTCCGGCGTGTTGTAGCCGATGCCGACCTCTTCGAGCACGCGCACGACCTGCTCGTGGACGAAGTCGCGGTCTTCGGCCGAGAGATAGGTCAGCCGCGCGCGAGCCAAGACCGGCCCTCCTGAGAACGTCTCATCGACCCCGTGCGCAGGCTCATCATCGCTCAGGCCGTACGCGCGGCCCAGCCGCTGACGACGCCGTCGATGTGCCGCTCCGCGTCTTCGGGCAGCGGCGGCACCTCGTGCTCCGCGAGGATGTCTCGCGCGCGGGCGGCGGCCTCTTGCACGAGCGGCCGCCCGATGAACTCCTCGAATGTCCCACGCTGGAACACCTGCGGGCGCCACACCTCACTGCGGGAGAACCGCCTCGTGCTCCGGCGGCCCAGGAAGTGGCCGCCGATGCCGACCTCGAGGATGTCGTCCATGAGCGCGGTCGTCTCGTTGATGGGATCCTCGCGCAGGTACCGGCGCAGCGCGCCGATCTGGTCGTTGTCCAGCACGTACTTGGCCAGACTCGAGATCTGCACCCCGTCCAACCCACCGGTGGAGATGAGGGAGTCTGCGCCGCCGAGCGCGGCGACGAGCGCGGTCATGCCGCCCTCGGAGCCGGCCTGGAAGTTGGCGGCTTTGGCGTCGGCCGACATGCCGGTGGCCTGTGTGGGCAGCCCGTAGAAGCGGCTCATCTCCAGACAGATCAAGTTGATGAGCCCGATCTCCGGGCTGGACGCGATGTAGCCCCCGGTGCGCATGTCGGCCACTGCGGACCCCACCCCGGAGATGAGCGCGCAGCCGGGGTGGGCGAGCTGGTAGAGCACCGTACCCGAGAGCAGCTCGGCCATGTTCAGGATGCAGGTGCCGAGCAGGGTCATCGGGCCCGTCGTCCCCGACTGCGGCATGGGCAGCACGAAGACAGGCACGCCGCGGTCCACGAGCTTAAGTCCGGCCTCCGTCATGTCCCTATCGTGCTGCAGCGGGGCGATGGTGCAGTTGGTGACCGAGAAGCACGGCCGGTCGGTCAGCGAGGCGCCACAGGCCGCCTCGTAGATCTCCAGAATCGGCTCCACCATCTGCGGTGTACGCACCTCGTCCTGGATGTGTTTGCTGGAATTCCGCACCATGGTCGCCTGCGTGACCAGCGGCAGCACGTCCGCCGGAGAGTCGCCGGGGTTGGGCGACGGCCAGAGCGTGTCGATCTCGCTCAGCGCGTCGCAGAGCCTGGTGACGTCGGCAAGGTCCGACGTGGTGCCGTCCCGCCGCTCGCCGGTCACGTCGTCGAGCATGTAGGTGGTCATGCCGTCGCTCGTCGTGACAAGGCGGTCGTCGCCGAGGACGCAGTCGTGTGAGGAATCGCGACCGGCAAGCAGGACGGTCCGCGGGACCGTCTTCAGCGCCGGCTCGATGACGTCCCAGGTGAGGCGCGCGGTGAGCGCTTCGCGGTCCACGCGCGCCCCGGCGCCTCCGAGCAGATCGATCGCCTTCGGCGTGTTGTACGCCACGCCGACCTTCCCCAGTACCTCGCGGGTCTTCTGGTGGACGAACTCCTTCTCCGCCTCGGAGAGGTAAGTGATACGGGCCCTGGCCACGGCGCGTCCTCCTTGGGATCCCGAACAGGCTACCACAGCCTCATCGAAACGCTGGGGAAATCGCAAGGGCGGCGCGAGGTTTGCCACAGAATCCGTGTCAAGAAGAGCGCGGATTGCGAACTCCGCAGCAGGAAGACACCGGCCTGCGCTGCGACGTGGCCGCGCCGCACAGGGCACCTTGCGTCCCGCAGCCCCCTTAAACGCCAAGAGGCTCGATGAACCCTTCGGTTCACCGAGCCTCTCAAGGCGGGATCAATAAATCCGGCGGCGTCCTACTCTCCCGCAGGGTTGCCCCTGAAGTACCATCGGCGCTGGAGGGCTTAACTTCTCTGTTCGGAATGGGAAGAGGTGTGACCCCTCCGCTATGGCCGCCGAAAACCTGGCGCCGTCACACGGGCGCACAAACTGGCGTGCCGGCACGCGGACACGGACCTGAAAACTGCAGAGCGGCAATTGAATTCAAAGTCAAGCCCTCGGGCAATTAGTACTGGTCTGCTGAACACATTGCTGTGCTTACACATCCAGCCTATCAACCAGGTGGTCTACCTGGGCCCTTACCCATTCTAGATGGTGGGAGATCTCATCTCGAGGCGGGCTTCCCGCTTAGATGCTTTCAGCGGTTATCCCTTCCAGACGTAGCTAGTCAGCAGTGCCGTTGGCACGACAACTGATACACCAGAGGTCTGTTCACCCCGGTCCTCTCGTACTAGGGGCAACCCCTCTCAAATCTCCAACGCCCACAGAAGATAGGGACCGAACTGTCTCACGACGTTCTGAACCCAGCTCACGTACCGCTTTAATGGGCGAACAGCCCAACCCTTGGGACCTACTTCAGCCCCAGGATGCGATGAGCCGACATCGAGGTGCCAAACCCTCCCGTCGATGTGGACTCTTGGGGAGGATAAGCCTGTTATCCCCGGAGTACCTTTTATCCGTTGAGCGACCGCGATTCCACTCTCCACGGCCGGATCACTAAGCCCGACTTTCGTCCCTGCTCGACTTGTCAGTCTCGCAGTCAAGCTCCCTTGTGCCTTTACACTCTGCGTACGGTTTCCAATCGTACTGAGGGAACCTTTGGGCGCCTCCGTTACATTTTAGGAGGCGACCGCCCCAGTCAAACTGCCCACCTGACACTGTCTGCGTGCCGGATCACGGCCACGCGTTAGAAGCCCAGAACACGAAGGGTGGTATCCCAAAGGTGGCTCCACCGAGACTGGCGTCCCGGCTTCACAGCCTCCCACCTATTCTGGACGACGTGCACCAGACTCCAATATCAAGCTGCAGTAAAGGTTCACGGGGTCTTTCCGTCTTTCTGCGGGTAATCGGCATCTTCACCGATACTACAATTTCACCGAGTCCCTCGTTGAGACAGCGCCCAAGTCGTTACGCCATTCGTGCAGGTCGGAACTTACCCGACAAGGAATTTCGCTACCTTAGGACCGTTATAGTTACGGCCGCCGTTTACCGGGGCTTCAATTCAATGCCTCGCCTCTCTTGCGATCAGCTAACATCTCCTCTTAACCTTCCGGCACCGGGCAGGCGTCAGCCCCTATACATCGTCTTTCGACTTAGCAGAGACCTGTGTTTTTGGTAAACAGTCGCTTGGGCCAATTCTCTGCGGCCTCGCCGCGCTTTGGTTGGCATGCAACCTAACCTGGCAAGGCGCCCCTTCTCCCGAAGTTACGGGGCCATTTTGCCGAGTTCCTTAACGAGGGTTCTCTCGATCGCCTTAGTATTCTCTACTTGCCCACCTGTGGCGGTTTTGGTACGGGCACCACACGCACTCCCTAGAGGCTTTTCTAGGCGGCAAGGAACCAGCGGCTCGCCGGCTTACGCCAGCTGACATCACGTCTCAGACTTAGTGGAGTGCGGATTTTCCTACACTCCGTCCTACGCGCTTGTCCATGGTCAACCAACGCCATGGTCCGCTTTACCTACCGCGTCCCCCCATCGGTGATAACGCACGTGGGTGGTACGGGAATATCAACCCGTTGTCCATCGCCTACGCCTGTCGGCCTCGGCTTAGGTCCCGACTAACCCTGGGAAGATTAGCTTTACCCAGGAACCCTTGGGCATTCGGCGGTGACGTTTCTCGCGTCACTTTCGTTACTCATACCGGCATTCTCT
>Ga0209269_1000075_pt1:25000-178383 | contig 178383 bp, 167 predicted proteins | sample MTBAKMMethaMetaG_FD_187455 | JGI IMG/M metagenome (GOLD analysis project Ga0209269, IMG submission 187455) | Enrichment culture microbial communities from Arthur Kill intertidal strait, New Jersey, USA, that are MTBE-degrading - MTBE-AKM (Arthur... | ecosystem: Environmental >...
GGCAGGTGAGCGGCCCAGCGCCTGGCGAAGTCGTCACGCTCGAGGATGCGTGCCACGGTGGTCGTCGCGGTGATCTCGAAGAGCTGCTCCATGGTGAGCGGAGCGAGCCACTCGCCGTTGTAACGGATCTCCAGCCTGGCCGGGTCGTCGTCAAGGACGCGGAACGCCTGCTCCTTGTAGGTTTCGGCATTGGCGTCGATGACGGCGCCGTCCAGCCGGGGGCGCGTCTTGCTGCGCCCCGAAGGGTCGCCGATGCGCGCCGTGTAGTCGCCGATGATGAGCACCGCCACGTGCCCGGCGTCCTGAAACTGGCGCAGCTTGTTCAGGACGACGGTGTGGCCGAGGTGGATATCCGGCGCCGTGGGATCGACCCCCAGCTTGACGCGGAGGGGCCGGGCCTCGCGCTCGGCCATGTCGAGTTTGGCCTCGAGCGCCCCCTCGGGGAGCACGTCGACGGCGCCGATCAGGAGGTCGTCCAGGAGACGGCGGTCGGCCACGGCTCGGTCCTTTCGCACGGGTACGGTGAACTCCGGGCCGGCCGGTGGGCGCCGGGCGTGAGCCCGCGCTGGAGCCCGCGCCGGGCGGCGCGGCCGCCGTGGATGATAGCACAGGAGGTGACCCGGCGAGCCGTGGGCGGCCGGTCGCGCGGCCGGTCAAGCTCGCCGCAGGGGACCGCCGGTCAGACCTGCGGTCAGCCGACCCCGCGGAAGAGATGGCCGGTGGTGGAGCGCTCGCGCGACGCCAGCGGCGCGAGCGCCTCGAGACCGCCCGCCGCGAAGGCGGCGCGCTCGGACTCGTCCATCGCCGCCTGCTCGACGACGAACGTGCGCACGCCGGCCTCGCGCAGCTCGCCGACATTGGGCGCGACGTTGGTCACGCGGGCGTTGAAGATCCTGGTGCCGCTCGCGTCCGCCTCAGCCGGGAACTCGTAGCCTTTGGCGTCCTCCAGCAGGAGCGACACGTGCTCTGCCGGTCCGGGCGCCTCGTAGAGCCCTTCCGCCCGGCCCAGCAGGTCGCGCGTGTGCAACACCTGCTGGCGGCCGAACGCGAGCACCTCGAGCGCCGGCGGCTCGCCGGCGAAGGACGCGTCCATGGCGTGGGCGAGCGCCGGGATCTCCTCGAGCGACGCCTCCGGCGAAAGCGTGACCGCCGCGGGCGTCCGTCCGGCCAGGCCGGCCATCACCCCAGCGACGAGCCCGTTCAGGCCTTGCAGCGGAGACTCGAGGACGAATGGTCCCGTGAGCCGTTCCGCGAGGCCGGGGTTGCGCGCGACCACACTGTCCCAAGGAAGCGAGAGGAGCGCAGCGAGCCAGGGCCCCTGCGTGTCGAAGAGCACCTCCGGCAGGCGGAGGCGGACGGAGACGCCGGGCGCCCGCAACGACTGCAGGGCCCGGGCGACCACGTCGGGGTCGTCGCCCGAGAGCACGTCCAGGCACCAGGCGCCGCCGCGGGGGAGCGAGAGCGGCGCCTCACCGGGGCGCAGACGCACCACGACTGGCGGCGCGGCGGAGGACCCGCGGGGCGGTCCGGCGGAGAAGGGTGAGACGGACGGCGGTGCCCGCCTGCCCTGCCGCCGGCGGGCGGCCGAGAGGCGGCGCTCGCCGAGCGTCGCCACCGCCCGCCGCCGCAGCTCCTTGAGCTCGCCGACGGCGAAGAAGACCCCGCCGGCGACCGCGAACTCAAGCCCGGTGAGCTCGTAGGGCGTGCCGCCGAGCGCCCCCAGTGCGTCACGCGCGCGGGCCTCCGTGAGCTCGGCTGTCCGCGCTGCGGCGAGCGGCTCCGCGGTCCGAATCGTGACAGATTCACCGGAGAGCGCCTCCGTGACGGTGAGCACGGCCGGCGACCCCTCCTCCCCACTCAGGCGCATCACCAGGCCACGTGGCCGCATCGCGACCCGCCCGGAGGTGAGGTCGCGGCCGAGCTCGCCGACGTCGGCGGCCGAGAGCCGGAACAGGCGGTCCTTGACGGCGACGCGCTCGCGCACGCGCAGCTTGAGGCTCGCGTCGCCGCCCGCCTCCAGCCGCAGGGGCTCGGTCTGGCCCCAGGGCGTGTAGAGGTACACCACGTCTCCCTCCGTGACGGGCTTGCTCAGCTTGATGTCTGCGAACCCCGTCGCCTCGTCCACCCTGCTCACGCGGCCGACCAGCACGCCGCGGTGTCCGCCGCGGCCGCCGCTGCGCACCGCGTCGTGGCGTCCTTCGAGGTGGGCGGCGGTGAAGGAGCGCGAGAAGCTCTGCTCGAGCCGCGCGCTCCACTCCGGGCGCACCGAGAACCCCTCCGGGTCACTGGCGGCCGCATCCAGCGCCTCGCGGTACACGGCGGTCGTGACACCGACGTAGGCCGCGTCCTTCATGCGGCCCTCGATCTTGAACGAGAGGACGCCGGCGGCGAGCAGCTCCGGCAGCACGCCGATGGCCGAGAGGTCGCTGGTGGACATGATCCGCGAAGGCTCGAGCGGAGCGGAACCCCGGCGGCGCAACGCGTAGCGCAGCCGGCAGGACTGGCTGCACCGGCCGCGATTGCCGCTGCGCCCGCCGACCATGCTGCTGAGCAGGCAGTCGCCCGAGTAGCCGTAGCACAGGGCGCCGTGGACGAACGCCTCCAGCTCCAGACCCCGCGTGTCGAGCGCGGCGATCTCGGCGAGGCTGAGCTCGCGCGCCAGGATGGCGCGCGAGAAGCCGAGCCGTCTCAGCGCCGTCAGCTGTGCGGAGCCGTGCGTGTTGAGCTGCGTGCTGGCGTGGAGCGGCAAGCCCGGGTACTCCTCGCGGACGCGCGCGGCGAAGCCCAGATCCGCGACGATCAGCGCGTCGAGGCCGGCGCGGTACGGCGCCTCCAGCGCCGCGAGCGCGGGCTCCACCTCGTCGTCCTTGAGCAGCGTGTTGAGCGCCAGATACGCGCGTGCGTCATACAAATGCGCCGCATCGACCGCCTCGGGGACCGCCTCGCTGCCGAAGTTGCCGGCGAATGCGCGCGCGCTCCAACGCTCGAGGCCGAAGTAGACGGCATCGGCGCCGGCGGAGAGGGCCGCGCGCAGAGCGCGCGGCTCCCCCGCCGGCGCAAGAAGCTCCGGATGGCTCATGCGTGGGCCTGTTGGCACTGGCTCGTCATCGGCTGGCGGTCCTCCCGGCGCTGGCGCGGGGCCCGGCGCTAGCGCAGCGGCAGCGCGCCGGGCTCCTCGCCCGTGACCTTGCCGCGCTTGTCACGGTGCACGCGGATGAGACCGCTCGTGGCGATGGTCTTGACCCCGCCCCGCTCGAGCTCGTCGAGGAACAGGTTGATGCCGAGCGAGTCACTGCTCATGTGGCCGGCTATGATGACGTGGATGCTGTGCTTGTCCGCCTCGTCGCGCAGCTCCTGGCCCATGTGCATGCCGACGATCGTGCCGACGCCGGCGTCCGCCAGCTTCTCCACGACAGTCTTGGGACCCTCGGTCCCGCCCGTCATGTCGACCCAGATCCTGCCCGCGCGCGCCGTGCCGCCGCTCTTGCCCGTGTACGGCCCGGCGCCCTTCTGCGCCGCGATGCGGTACTCGGGGATCTCGAGCAGCGCCTTCTGCACGTCCTCGATGGTGCTGGGCTTCTTCTTGGCGAACCACTTGTTGAGGAAGTCGACCACGAGGTTGTCGGTGGGCGTGTGGGCCGACAGGAACGGCATGCCGAGCAGGCGGGCGGCGTCGATGGCCTGGTCGTAGTTGACTGGCATGAGGCGGCGCCGGACCTCGTCCATGCGCTCGAAGATGAGCTTCTCGCCGGCCTGGATGGGCACGCCGAGCGTCGCCCAGATGTCGGCCTGGACCTCCATCACGCTGTCGAGCCTGGTGAGGCCCCATGCCTCGGGGTGATGCGTGTAGATGGCGTCGATTGCCACGCCCTTCTCGCGCAGACGGTCGGCGAGCAGCACCTCCCCGGTGTTCATGTCGATGCCGCCGAGCAGCGTCTTGATCTCCGTGTTGGGGTCGCCGACGTAGATGCGTGTGTCGGCGAAGGGGTTCGTGAGCTCTTCCGAGTCGGCGAGCTCCTTCAGGTGGTCCGGCTGGGCGTCGTGGCGCTTCTTCTGACGCGCCAGGAACTCATCGACGCCGTCCTTACCGCGCGGGTCGGCCTCGATGCCCATGCGCACGGCGGTCTCGTAGATCTCGCGGAGCTTCACGGTGGTCCCTTTCTGATCAGGGCGCGCGCCGGCCGCAGGAGGCTGAAGCAGGCGCGGCGCTGCGTGATGGCAGTCGAATCGCTCCTATCTTACCCAGAGGGCAGGATGGGAGTCCGCGAGAGAGGTCGCGAGAGGTGACGGCTGCCGGCGTCGACGAAGCGCCACGCCTTCTGGTCGCTGCCGCGGACGCCGATGCGCGCCGTGGTGACGACCTCCGGGTCCGGCGCGCCGGCCGGCCGCGCCAGGATCGCGAGCGGTGGCTCCCAGACAGGGAGCCCGTTCTGGGCGCGGCCGATGCCGAGCGCCTGGGCGAGCCGCGCCGGGCCGGAGGCAAGGAGGCGCGGCTCGAGCACGCCCCGGCGGGCGACCATGCCCTCGACGTCGTGCTGCGGCTCGAGGGCACGGAGCAGCACGCCGGCGGCCACACCCTCCTCCTCGGACGCAACGTTGGCGCAGAAATGCATGCCGTACGTGAAGTAGACGTAGAGGTGACCGGGCGGCCCGAAGAGGACGGCGTTGCGCTCGGTCTTGCCGCTGTAGCCGTGGCAGCAGGGGTCGTCCTGCCGGTAGGCCTCGGTCTCGACGATGCGCCCTCCGGCCCCGCCGAAGAGGAAGGTGCAGCCGATCAGGTCGCGCGCGACCTCCAAGGCCGATCGGGCGAAGAACGATTGCGGGAGCGGCGCGGTCATCGGGCCGAGTGTACCCAAACGGTCAAGGCCGGCGCGCCGTGAGCGGACGGGGGCTACGGAGGGGGCGATGGAATGGGCGCCGGGGGCGACGGGATGGACGTGGGTGGGCAGCGGGATGGACCCGAAGGCGATGAGACGCCCCCGGAGGGATGACCCCGGGCGGGCAAGGTGCTGTGGTTCGGGGTGTGTACGAGATCACGTACGTGATTCCTAGAAAAGCGTACGTGATCTTGTGCGCAGTGGCGACGGACTATGGCCGCCCGGACAGAGGCCGCCGGCGTCAGGCGTGGCGAAGGCGGGCGTCAGGCGTGGCGAAGGCGGGGGTCAGGCGTGGCGAGGCCGGAGTCGCGGCGGGGTCGCGGCGGCGGCCGGCAACGGGCGCGGCGGGCGTCAGCAGCAGGGGCGCGCGGCGAGCGCCGCGTGAGCGCGCTCGAGCTGCTCGCGCACGCGCACCGGAGCGGACCCGCCGCGGGAGCGCTTGCGCGCCAGCTGCACGGCGGGCTCGTGCAGCGCGAAGTAGCCCTCGTCGAAGACGGGTGAGAGAGAGCGCAGCTCCTCGAGTGAGACCTGGTCCAGGCCCTCCCCGCGCTCGAGACAGCGTCTCACCAGGCCGCCGGTGAGGTGGTGCGCCTCTCGGAAGGGCACTCCCTTCTCGACAAGGTAGTCGGCCACGTCGGTGGCGGCCAGGAAGGGATCGCAGGCCGCCGCCATGCGTGCCTCGTCGAACGTGACCTCCTCGAGGAGCCCATGCACGACGGGCAGCAGCTGGTCGAGACAGTCGACCGCGTCGAAGAGATAGCGCTTGTCCTCCCGCAGGTCGGTGTTGTAGGCGAGCGGCAGGCCGTGCAGCACGCCGAGGAGACCGCCGAGATCGGCGGTCAGCCGCGGAGCGGCGGCCCGCATCAGCTCGGCGGCGTCCGGGTTCTTCTTCTGCGGCATGATGCTCGATCCGCCGGCGTACGCGTCGGGCAGGCGCAGGAAGCCGAACTCACTGCTCGCCCAGAGTACGAGCTCGGCGCCGAGCCGCGAGATGTGGGCGCCGAGCTGGGCCGCCGCCGAGAGGTAGTCCACGACGAAGTCGCGATTGGCGACGGCGTCGAGGGAGTTCTCGGCCAGGCGCTCGAAGCCGAGGTCGGCCGCCACTGCCTCCCGGTCGAGCTCGAAGTCGAGCCCCACGGCGGCACCGGCTCCCAGCGGAAGCTCGAGGCAGGCCTGCCGGGCGGCCTCGAGCCGTGTGCGGTCGCGCTCGAGCATCCAGAAGTACGCGAGCAGGTGCTGCGCCAGCGACGTGACCTGCGCGCGCTGCAGGTGCGTGTACGCGGGCAGAACGGTCTCCACGTGGCCGGCCGCCCGGGCGACCAGCAGTTCCTGCAGAGAGGCAAGCGCCGCGTCCTGGCGTTCGGCCGCGCGACGCAGGTGCAGCCGCACGTCCGTGACGACCTGGTCGTTGCGGCTGCGGCCGGTGTGCAGGCGAGCGCCGGCGTCGCCAATGAGCTCCGTGAGCCGGCGCTCGACGGCCATGTGTACGTCCTCGTCGGAGTCGGTGGGGACGAAGGCACCGGACTCTATCTCTCGGCCGACGGCGGCCATGCCGTTCTGGATGGCCTCGAGCTCGGCCGCGCTCAGGATGCCGGCCCTCTGGAGCGCCCAGGCGTGCGCGACGGAGCCCTCGAGGTCCTCGCGCCACATGCGCCAGTCGAGCGACAGCGAGCTGTTCAGCGCCACGAACGCGGGAGCGCGCTCTCCGGCGAAGCGGCCCGAGCGGGCGACGGTCATCTTGGATCCTCCGGGCTGGTCGTGAGCATGGTCATAGCCGCGCGAGCGTGGTCATGGGCGGCATCATACGTGAAGGGAACGGCGATGCGGGCGCCGGTCGCGGCAGGCCTCGATGGCTGGGCGGACAGTCGCATGTGACCGGACTCGCTCTGCGGGAAAGGAGCGGGCGGCCGCTGCGGCGACCTCTCCCGGCGGGCGGCGTGCCGCGAGCGCCGGCGAGCGGTGGCCCTGCGGCGGCCGCCCGCTCCTCCCCTTGGCGCGACCGTCAGACAGCCGCGGCCTCGTCCTCCGTCTCGAGCTCCTTCATCATGTGGTGCGCCTTGCCAACCTTGGCCCACACCTCGATCGGCAGGCCCCACAGTTCGATGAAGCCCTCGGCGGCCGTGTGCGAGAACTCGTCCTCATCTGTGTACGTGGCCAGCTTGTAGCTGTACAGGGAGAGGTCGCTCTTGCGCCCCTCCACCACGCAGCTGCCCTTGTGGAACTTGAGCCGCACGTCGCCGGTGACCCGCTCCTGGCTCTGCATGAGGAACGCCTTGCAGGCGTCGGTGAGCGGGTCGAACCACTGACCCTCGTAGATCATGTCGGCCAGCTTGCTCTCGATGGTCTTCTTGAAGTGCAGCAGGTCGCGCGTCAGCACCAAGTCCTCGATCGCCTGGTGCGCCTTGATGAGCGCCAGCGAGCCAGCGACCTCGTAGACCTCGCGGCTCTTGATGCCCACGAGCCGGTTCTCGATCATGTCGACCCGGCCGAACCCGTGCGTGTTGCCGATGGCGTCGATCTTGTCGATGAGCTCGACCATGCTCATGGGCACGCCGTCGAGCGCCACCGGCTTGCCCTGCTCGAAGCTCACGACGACCGTCTGCGGCTCGTCGGGCGCGTCGTCCACCGACTTCACGAACTGGAAGGCATCCTCCGGCGGCGCGACCCAAGGGTCCTCGAGCACGCCACACTCGTTGCTGCGGCCCCACATGTTCTCGTCGATGGAGTACGGGCTCTTCTTGGTGAGGTTGACCGGGATGTCGTGCTCGGCCACGTAGTCGAGGAGCACCTCGCGGCTGGGCCAGTCGGCCTCACGCGCCGGAGCGATGATCTTGAGGCTCGGGTCGAGCGCCCGCACGCCGATGTCGATGCGCACCTGGTCGTTGCCCTTGCCGGTGCACCCGTGGGCAACGGCGGTGGCGCCGTACTTGTGCGCCGTCTCGACGAGCTTCTTGGCGATGAGCGGCCGGCCGATCGCCGTGGAGAGCGGGTACTTGTCCTCGTAGAGGGCGTTCGCCATCAGCGCCGGCAGGCAGTGGTGCTCGGCGAACTCCTCCTTGGCGTCGACCGCCTCGGCGGCGATGGCGCCGGCCGCCTCCGCCCGCGCCATGATGCCGGGCACGTCCTTGACGCGGCCGATGTCGACCAGGCAGCAGACGACGTCGTAGCCGTACTTCTCCTTGAGCCACGGCACGAGAGCCGAAGTGTCGAGCCCGCCCGAGTAGGCGAGAACGACCGTGCCGTTGGGGGCGGTTGTGCTGGGAGTGGTCACTGCGATGCTCCTTGGGGGGTGAGGTGGGCCGGGGCCGGCGCAGTCGCTTGCCGGCGCTCCGAGGACGGAGACGGGGCGCGCGCCGGATGGTGCCTGCGCGCTAGGCCTGTCGGAGACGATCGACGTAGCGCTGCATCTCGTGCGCCTTGTCGGTCGTGTCCAGGATGATGACGAACGTGTCGTCGCCGGCGAGGGTGCCGACGATGTCCGTATGGTTGAGGTTGTCGATCTGGCGCGCGACCGTGGACGCGGTGCCGATCTCGCAGCGCACCACGAGCAACTGGGCGGACACGGCCGTCGACCGCGCGAAGTCGCGCAGCACGTGCCGCGCCGCCTGCTCCGGGTCCTTGGGCCGTTCGCGCGAGCTCAGGACGTACTTGGCCCTGCCGAGGTGCGTGCGCACCTTCTGCAGGTCGAGCTCCCGGATGTCGCGCGAGACCGTGGCCTGCGTGACCTCGCAGCCGAGGACGCTCAGTGCGCTCACCAGTTCGCGCTGCGTGGCGATCTCCCGCTGCTGCACCACCGTCTGGATGAGGCGCTGGCGTTCGGTCTTGCTCATCGGCGGGCGCTGGTTCATGCGCTGGTGATCTCCTCCGGCCAGGGCCACCGGCCGCGATGCGACGGGTGCACCCACTCCTCCACTCGGCTCCTGCATAGAATACACCGCATCCTCCGGGAATATTCAAGCCGCCTGCCCGGCGGCGCCGGCCGGCGAGCTCATGCGACCACCTTGGTGCCACAACCGGCGTCGGTCATGATCTCGAGCAGGACGGCGTGCTCCACGCGGCCGTCGATGATGTGGGCGCTCCCCACCCCGGCCTCGAGCGCCTTGCGTACGGCAGCCACCTTGGGCACCATGCCTCCGCCGATGCGGCCGGCGGCCTGGAGCGCGCCGAGGTAGGCCAGATCGCACTCGGACACCGGCGTGAGGTCGGCGCCCTGGTCTTCGTAGATGCCGTCCACGTCGGTGAGGAAGATGATCTTCTCGGCGTGCAGCGCCGCGGCGATCTCGCCGGCGACGGTGTCGGCGTTGACGTTGTACGCCTCGCCGACGGCGTCGGAGCCGACCGTCGCGACCACCGGGATGTTGGCCTTGGAGAGCAGGTCGAGGACCTCGGTGTTGACCTCGTCGACCTCGCCGACGAAGCCCAGGTCCACATCGTTGCCGGCGGAATCCGTGTGTTTCTTGGGCGTGACCCTGAGCAGGCGGCCGTCCTCGCCGGAGATGCCGACGGCCGAACCGCCGTGGCGGTTGATGAGACCGACGATCTCCTTGTTGACCTTGCCGACGAGCACCATCTTGGCAACCTCCATGGTCGCCTCGTCGGTCACCCGGTGCCCGTCGACGAACTCAGGCTGCATGCCGAGCCGCTTCATGTGGCTGCTGATCGCAGGCCCACCGCCGTGCACGACGATAGGCTTCATGCCGACGAGGCGCAGCAGCACGACGTCCTCGGCGAACTGCTCCTGCAGTCGCGGCGAGGTCATGGCCGCGCCACCGTACTTGAGGACGACTGTCACGCCCCAGAAGCGGCGGATGTACGGCATCGCCTCCAGGAGGGTCTTGACTGTCTTCTGGTGCCGTACGGTCATGTCGAGTACTCCGCATTCAGAGTGACGTAGTCGTGCGTGAGGTCGCTGAAGTAGATGGTGGCCTCGGCGCCCGGACCGTTCAGCGCCACCGTCAGGTCGATCTCGGGCTGGTGCATGACCTCGATGAGCCGGTCCCGCTGGGTCTTGTCCAGCGCCGCCGGCTGCCCCTTCTCGACGATCACGACGTCCTCGTAGGCGATGCGGGCCGGCAGGTGCTCGTGGCCGTCGCGCCCGAGCGCCTGGCCGATGGCCTGCATGATGCGGCCCCAGTTGGGGTCACGGCCGTAGAACGCCGTCTTGACCAGAGGCGAGTTGGCGACGGCGCGGGCGACGGCCTCGGCCCGTCGCTGGTCCTTGGCCCCGGTCACCGTGAGCTTCATCGTGCGCGTGGAGCCCTCGCCGTCGGCGACGATCGAGATGGCGAGGGCCAGCAGCGCAGCGTCGAGCGCCTGGCCGAGCCGCCCCAGACCCTCCTCCCCGGGCTCCACACCCGAGGCGCCGTTGCAGAAGCCGAGCACCGTGTCGTTGGTCGACTCCTGTCCGTCCACTGTGATCCGGTTGAAGGACCGGTCGACGGCGCCGTGCATGAGCCGCGTCCAGTCGTCACCGCTCATCACGGCGTCGCAGGTGATGAAGCAGAGCATGGTCGCCATGTTGGGGCTGATCATGCCGCACCCCTTGGCGGCGAAGCCGAGCTTGACCTCCCCCTCCGGCAGGGTCACCTCGACCGCGCCGGTCTTGGCGTGCCTGTCGGTGGTGCGGATAGCCGCCGCGAAGTGCTCCGCCGCCTTGGCGTCGCCGCCGGCCGGCAGCGCGGCCGCGGCGGCGACGATGCCCGGCTCGATCTTGTCCATCGGCAGGTGGACGCCGATGAGGCCGGTCGAGCACACGGCCACCTGCTCGACCGGCAGGCGCAGATGGTTGGCCGTGAGCAGCCGCATGCGGGCAGCGTCCGCGAGCCCTTGCTTGCCGGTCACCGCGTTGGCGTTCCCGGCATTGACTACCACGGCCCGCAGGTGCCCGCAGTCGCCGGTCTCGCGTGTGAGGCGGACCGGCGCGGCTGCCGCGGCGTTGCTCGTGAACGTGGCCGCCGACACGGCCGACTGCTCACTGAGGAGCACGGCCAGGTCGAGCTTGCCCCTTCTCTTGACGCCGCTGGCCACGCCGGAGGCCCTGAAGCCCTTGGGCGCGGTGAGGCCGCCGCCGACAGACCTGGCGGACGGAGGCAGCGGGGCGAAGCGGCTCTTGGGCAGCATGTCAGACCAGCCCTTCGTGCTCGGGGAGCCCGAGCATGACGTTCATGTTCTGCACGGCCTGGCCGGACGCGCCCTTCATGAGGTTGTCGATGACGCTGATGACGACGACCCGCCCGGCCCGCGCGTCCACGTGCGGGAAGATGCGGCAGTAGTTGGTGCCGGCCACGTCCTTGAGCTGCGGCGGCGCGTCCGCGACCTCGACGAAGGTCTCGCCGGCGTAGAAGTCCTCGTAGAGAGCCTTGAGCTCGCCCGCGCTCGGCAGCGGCCACGTGGCCGGCTTGACGTAGATCGTCTCGCTGATACCCCGTTGCAGAGGCACAAGATGCGGTACGAAGGTGAGCGACGGCGCCCCGCCTGCCGCGGGCGCTGCGCCCGGCCCGCTGGGCGCCGAGCCGTAGCCGGCCTTGGCCGTCACCTCGGCCAGGCCGGCGGCGATCTCGGGATAGTGCCGGTGCGACTGCACGCCGTAGGCGACGAGGTCCGAGTCGACGCTGCAGAAATGGGTCGTGGCCTTTGGCGTCTTGCCGGCGCCGCTGACGCCGCTCTTGGCGTCGATGATCACGTCGGCGAGGCCGAGCTGCCCCAGGGGCGCCAGAGCCAGCAGCGCCGCCGTAGGGTAACAGCCGGGGTTGGCCACGAGGTCGGCCCCTGCGACCTCCTGCCGGTGCAGCTCCGTGAGCCCGTAGACGCCGGGCAGCAACTCCGGGTGCGGGTGCTCTCCGTACCACTCAGCGTAGGTCGCCGCGTCCAGCCGGAAGTCGGCGGAGAGGTCGACGACCTTGACGCCGTCGTCGAGCAGCTTCCTGGCGATCGGCGCGGTGTCGCCGTGTGGCGTGCACAGGAAGGCGACGTCCACGCCGGCAAGATCGGCCAGGCTACAGAAGACGAGGCCCGAGCGCAGCCGCGGCAGGTGCTGCCGCACGGGCTCACCGGCCAGCGTCTCGGAGCTGATCGCCGCGAGCTTGACCGAGGGGTGACCCAGCAGCAGCTCGGCCAGCAACGCGCCGGTGTAGCCGCTGCCGCCGACGATCCCGGCGCTGGCGACACAGGGGTCGGCAGCGCCGGCCGGCTGCGCGGCGGTCTCGGTCGTCGTGGTGGGCACTTGCATGCAGGTCGCAGATGTCATCAGGCACTCCGGGTGCACGTCGGATGGACGCGGGCAGGTCGGTGGTCGCCGGCGGAGGGCGTGAGGCTGTCTGCGGTGCGCCAGCTGAGAGAGCTAGAGCAGACGGAGACGCCCACCGGCCGGCGTGCGTCGTGCACGTCGGGCCCGGAGGGCTGCGCAGCGCGTGAGACCCGCGGTACGGGCCTGAGAGACGTACGTGCTTGTACTCGCGCTGCTCATTGGCCAAGAACTCTACAGGACCCCTGCAGAAGATGCAAGCGGCGGATTCAGGTGATGAGGATTATGCAGGCGACGCGCAGCCGCGGCGGCCGCCGCCCCAGGCCCATCATCAGAGCAGTGACACGTAGCCGACGTCCACGGAGCTGCTGCCGCCGTCGGCGACGAGGCAGGCGCCAGTGACGAACGACGCGTCATCTGACGCGAGGAAGCGGGCGCACCTCGCGATCTCGACCGGCTCGGCCATGCGCCCGAGCGGCAGGTAGCGCGTGGCGTGGGCGACAGCCTCCTCCCGGGTGATGCGCTTCGCCTCCGCATACCTACTCATCTCGTCCTGACTCATAGGCGTCCACACCCACCCGGGGCACAGGGTGTTGACGCGCACGCCCTGAGGGCCGTAGTCGACCGCCATGGACCGGGTGAGTCCGAGGATGGCGGTCTTGCTGGTGACGTAGGCGGCCATGTCACCGGGAGCGACCAGGCCGGCGAGTGAGCTCACGTTGACGACGCTGCCGCCCCCGCCCTCGAGCATGGCCGGGACAGCCGCGCGCGCGATCTGCATCATCGCCTCGAGGTTCGCGTCCATCACCCGCCGCCAGGTGTGCTGCGTCACGACGGTCACGCTGCCCTCGCCCTCCACGCCGGCGCAGGAGATGAGGATGTCGAGGCGGCCGAAGGCCTCGGTGGTGGCGACGACGACACGGGCGCAGTCCTCCGCCCTGGAGGCGTCGCCGGGCGTGGCGAGGCCGCCGAGGTCCGCCGCGACCCGCCCCAGCGGCTCCGGACGGCGACCCATCACCGCGACCCTCGCGCCGTCCTGGGCGAACAGCCGCGCGCACGCCTCGCCGATGCCGGTGCCGCCGCCGGTGATGAGCGCGACCTTGCCCTCGAGTGCTCGGGTCATTCGAGACTCCTCCCTCATTTCCGGGCGGGTGAGAAGGAGGCCGGGCGGACACTTCAGGTACCCGCCCGGCAGCCCCGTCTGCCCGCACCCTACCGAAGCGTCGCCTGGAACTCCCGCTCGAGCGCCTTGAGGATCTTGGCGCGCACCCCGGCGATGTCCTTCTCGTTCAGCGTGCGCTCAGGCGAACGCATGACGACGCGCAGCGCCAGCGACCGCTGGTCCTCGGGCACCTGGTCGCCCTCGTACACGTCGAAGACGCGGACGCTGCGGACGAGCTTGCCGCCGGCGCGGCGGGCCTGCTCGACCACGGCCGCCGCCGGGACGTCGCTGCTCACCACCACAGCGAGATCCTGCGACGCCGGTGGGTAGGCGCCGAGATCCTCGAACGCCGGCGTCGCCAGCGCCGCCGGCGCGATCCGGTCCAGGCTCAGCGAGGCGGCATACACCTCGAGGTCGTCGATGCCGCAGGCGGCGGCCACATCCGGCCGCAGCTGACCCAACGCCCCCAGCCCACCGGCGCCCCTGACGCTCACCATCGCGGATTTGCCAGGATGGAGATACGCGAAGCGCGCTGCCTCGTCGCCCAATGGGGCGTAGTCGCCGATCAGACCGACCGACCGCAGGAGGGCGTCCACGCAGCCCTTGAGCGTGTAGAAGTCCGTCGGACGCCCCGCGCCGGTCCAGTTCTCGGCCTCCAGCGGGCCGGAGAGGACGATGCCGATGGCCTCCGGCTCGTTGGGCAGCACTGCGCCGGGCTCGGCGGCGTGCTCCGGCGCCGGCACCGGCTCGTCCCACAGGTAGACCTTGCCGATCTCGAACAGGTTCGGCGGAGCGTTGAGCCGGTCGACGTTGTCACCGACCGTCTTGAGCAGACCCGGCAGCAGCATGGTGCGCATGACCGACTGGTCCACGCTCATGGGGTTGGAGAGCCTGGCCGGCTCGAGTCGGGCGTCGCCCTTCGGCAGGCCGAAGGCCGCAAGCGCGTCCGGGGCGATGAAGCTGTAGGTGAGGACCTCGTCGAGGCCGCAGCCGGCCAGGGCGCGCCGCACGGCGCGCCGCACCTGCTGCGGCCCGGTCAGCCCGCCGGCGGTCGTGTGCCGCGGCAGTGTCTCGGGCGCGACACCGTACCCCGCGATGCGCCCGACCTCCTCGATGAGGTCGACCTCGCGGACGAGGTCGGGCCGGAACGTCGGCGGCGTGACGGCCCACTCGTCGGCGGCGCCGGCGTCGCGGGCCGCGAGGGGCGCGCCGGCCTCGTCCACCTGGCATTCGAGCCGCCGCAGGATGCCGGCCTGCTCGGCCGCCGGGACCTCGTAGCCGAGCAGCCCGTTCGCCCTGCCGGGTCGGAAGCGCAGCGCCGAGGGCGCCGGCGGCACGCCGCCAGCGTCGACCATACCGGGCGCCACGTCGCCATCACAGAGGTCGGCGAACAGCCGGTCGGCGAAGTCGAGTGCGCCCGGCACCAGGTTGGGGTCGATGCCCTTCTCGAACCGGTTGCTGGCCTCGCTGCGGATGCCGGTGTGCAGCTCGGTGCGCAGGATGCTCGGGCCGGCGAAGTTGGCCGCCTCGAGCACGAGGTCGGTGGTGCGTTCGTCGATCTCGGCGTCCTGGCTGCCGAACACGCCGGCGATGACCAGCGGGCGCTCGACGTCGGCGATCACCAGCATCTGGTCGTCCAGCGTGCGCTGCACGCCGTCGAGGGTGACGATCTGCTCGCCGGCAGCGGCGCGGCGGGCGATGAGCTTGCCGCCGCGGATCTTGCCGGCGTCGAAGGCATGCAGTGGCTGCCCGTAGGCGAGCATCACATAGTTGGTCACGTCCACCACGTTGTTGATGGGGCGCATGCCGGCGTGCGTGAGGCGCGCCTTGAGCCACGCCGGGGAGCCGGTGATGGTGACGCCGCGGATGACGGTGGCGCCGTACCGCAGGCAGAGGTCAGGGTCGACGATCTCGACCTGGATGACTTCGGACGCAGGAGCGCCGCCGAACGCCGCCGGGGCGGCTGTGGGCGGCGGCGCCAGCTCGCGCCGCGCCGCCGCCGCCACCTCACGGGCGATGCCGTAGATGCTGAAGCAGTCGGGCCGGTTGGACGTCAGCTCCAGCTCGAGCACGGCCTCGCTCACCGGCAGGTAGTCCTGCAGCGGCGCGCCGGCGATCCACTCATCCGGCAGCACGGCGATGCCGGGGCTCTTCTCCTCGTAGCCCAGCTCCTGCTCGCTCATGATCATGCCGTCGCTCTCGACGCCGCGCAGGTTGGCCTTCTTGAGCTTGAGGCCGTTCTCGAGCACGGCGCCGCTGAGCGACACCGGGACGGTGTCGCCGGCCTCGAAGTTGTGCGCGCCGCAGACGATCTGGCGTACGCCACCGTTGCTCTCCCCCACCTCGACGGTGCAGACGCTGAGCTTGTCGGCGTTGGGGTGCTTCTCCTTCGTGAGGACCTTGCCGACCACGAACCGGCTGAGGTTCTCCGGGCCCGCAGGGGCGCCGACCCAGTCGATGCCCTCCACCTCGGTGCCGCTCATGGTGAGGACCTCGGCCATCTCTGAGGCCGTGCCCTCCCAGGCGACGTACTCCTTGATCCAGCTGAACGGGACTCTCATCGTGATCCGCCTCCTTCAGAATTGCCGCAGGAAGCGGACGTCGTTGTCGTAGAACAGACGCAGGTCGGGGATGCCGTGCTTGAGCATGGCCATGCGCTCCACACCCATGCCGAAGGCGAAGCCGCTCACCTGCTCCGGGTCGTAGCCGACGAAGTCGTAGAGCGCCGGGTCGACCATGCCGGCGCCCATGATCTCCAGCCAGCCGGAGTACTTGCAGGAGCGGCAGCCCTTGCCGCCGCACAGCTCGCAGCTCACGTCGACTTCGATGCTCGGCTCCGTGAACGGAAAGAAGTGCGGCCGCACGCGGATGTCGCGGTCGCCACCGAAGAACGCCCGCGTGAAGTGGGCGACGGTGCCTTTGAGGTCGGTGAGCGTGATGCCCTCGTCCACGACGAGGCCCTCGATCTGGTGGAACATCGGCGTATGCGTGGCGTCTGAGTCGCGCCGGTACACCTTGCCGGGGCACAGCACGTACACGGGCGGGCGCTGCTGCTCCATGACCCGCACCTGGACGGGAGAGGTGTGGGTGCGCAGCAGCACGCCGCGGTCGGCGTCCACGACAGCCTCGGGCATCGTCTCGCGCTGCTCGACCACCCAGAACGTGTCGTGGGCGGAGCGCGCGGGGTGGCTCGGCGGCGTGTTGAGCGCCGTGAAGTTGTAGTAGTCCAGCTCCACCTCGGGGCCCTCGGCGATGCTGTAGCCGAGACCGATGAAGATGTCCTCGACCTCGCGCATGGTCCTGGTGATGAGGTGTTCGTGGCCGGCCGGGAAGGGCTGGCCGGGAAGGGTGACGTCGATGCGCTCGTGGGCCAGCGAGGCGGAGAGCGCTTCGCGCCTCAGCTCCGCCTCGCGCTCCTCCACGAGCGACTCGAGCTCCTTGCGGATGAGGTTGCCGCCCTTACCCACGAGCGGGCGCTCCTCAACCGGCAGGCCCGGAATGGCGCGCAGGAACTCCGTGAGCGCGCTCTTGCGCCCTAGCACCTGGACGCGCGCCTGCTCCAGCGCGGCGAGGTCGTGAGCGTGCAGGACGGTGTCCCGGCCGGTGTGGTAGATGGCCGCGAGGCCGGGCGCTCGCTGGCGCAGCTCCTGCAGGTGTGCGTCGTCCATTGTCATCCTTCCTGAGCCGCCGGGGGGCGGCTTGATGGGTCTTCGGCAGCGCCGGCGGGGCGGCATGAGAACTCGTAGAGGGCGACGGCGCCGGCGACCCCGGCGTTGAGGCTCTCGACCGCGCCGGGGGCTCCCGGCACGAGCGGGATCGTCACCAGGCGGTCGACGCGGGCGGAGGCGGCCGGTGAGAGGCCAGCGCGCTCGGCGCCGACGACGAGCACCGCCGGGCGGCGCAGCTCGGCGTCGGGCAGCGGCACGCCGCCGTGGGCGGCGAGGCCGTACACGGTCACGTCGGGCACCTGGCCGGCGACGTCCGCGAGCTCCAGCTCCGTGAGCACAGGCAGCGCGAAGAGCGCGCCCATGCTGGCGCGGACGGTCTTGGGCCCGTAGAGGTCGGCCGCGCCGGGCGACGTGACGAGGGCGGAGGCGCCGAGGGCGGCCGCCGCCCGAACGAGCGTCCCGACGTTGCCGGGATCCTGGACGCCGTCCACGTACACGACGAGTGCGGCGCCGCCAGGGCCGAGCAGCGACGAGAGCGGCCGGCGCTCCGGCAACGGCAGGACGGCCACGGCGTCGGTCGGCGTCTCCAGCGTGGAGATGCGCGCCGCGACGCGGTCGCTCACGACGAATACGCCGGGCGGCGGGCCGGGCGGCGGGCCGCCGGCCGCCCCGGCGTCCGGCGCGAGGCCGAGGCGCTCGCCCAGCTCGTCCGCTACCTGCTCCCGCAGGAAGACGGCCTGGGGGCGACGGCCGGCCTCAAGCGCAGCCGCGACCACGTCGGCGCCTTCCGCCAGGAAGGCGCCTTCGCGATCGCGGAACTTGCGCTGGCGCAGCGACGCCGCTCGTTTGACGAGGGCGTTCTGCGGGCTGGTCAGCGTTGGGCCGAAAACCCCAAGCGACTCGTCTCCCCCACCCAGGCCGTCAGGCCGCGTCGAGGGCCGTGCGGGCCTGGTCGACGAGAGAGGCGAAGTACTTCGGATCGCTCACGGCGAGCTCGGCAAGGATCTTACGGTCGAGCTCGATCTGCGCGAGCTGCAGGCCGTGCATGAACTGGTTGTAGGACATGCCGTTCTCGCGCGCACCGGCGTTGATGCGCACGATCCACAGCTTGCGGAACTCGCGCTTACGCACGCGGCGGTCGCGGTACGCGTACTGACCGCTGCGTTGGACCTGCTCCTTCGCCCTCTTGTAGGACGAATTCTTGGTCGCGCGATAGCCCTTGGCCTGCTCGAGTACCTTGCGGCGCTTCTTGCGCGCACTGACGCTTCGTTTGACACGAGACATTGTCGTACTCCTTGGAACTGCACCGGTTCGCGCCCATCAAGCGGCCGCGCCGGCTCGTGATCTTAGGTCGGCAGGCTCAGCGGAGCCCGAGCAGCCGCTTGATCCCCTTGGAATCAGCCGGGCTGACGTCGTACAGCTTGCGGAAGCCCCGCTTACGTTTCGAGCTCTTGTGCTCCAGGAGGTGGCTCTTCATCCCGTGGCGACGGACGACCTTGCCCGTGCCGGTGAGGCGAAAGCGCTTCTTGGACGCGCTGTGAGTCTTGGTCTTCGGCATGTGTACCTCCCTCCAGCTACTTCACCGGCGCGAGCATCATGACCATGTTGCGCCCGTCCTGCAGGGGCTTGGACTCGATGACGCCGTATTCCTTCACATCTTCCGCGAGGCGCAGAAGCAGCGCCTCGCCGCGCTCCGGATGGACCATCTCGCGGCCCCGGAACATGATCGTGACCTTGACTTTGTCCTTGTGCTCCAGGAAGCGGAGCACGTGACCCTTCTTGGTCTCGTAGTCGTGCACGCCGACCTTGGGCCGGAACTTGATCTCTTTGATCACGATCTGGCTCTGGTGCTTGCGCGCCTGCTTGGCCTTGAGCTCCAGCTCATACTTGTACTTGCTGTAGTTCATGACGCGGCACACAGGCGGATCGGCGTTCGGAGCTACCTCGACGAGGTCAAGGTTCTTGTCGGCTGCGTAGTCCTGGGCGAAGCGGATGGGCTTGACGCCCAGCTGTTCGCCTTCCTCATCGATGAGGCGCACCTGCGGCACCGTGATGCCGTCATTGATGCGGATACGGGGCTCGTTGGCCCGGTCCCTCATGAATCTGTCTCTCGGAGAAAATGGTCTGCCCATAGACGGAAAAAGGCTCGCCGGCGGCGAGCCCTCACGATCTCCTTTCTCGTGATGGACCCTGTCGACCTACCACTGGGCGCAGGGTGGGGTGCTCGCAAGCTCCCTCTTGTGGCGCAGGGCAGTATACACGAAACGCGCCGCACGCGTCGAACAGCTGGAAGTGGCGGCGGACACGGCGTCTGCCGCCGGCCCGATTCCTCAGCGCACCCTCAAGCGCACCCTGGCCGACGCGGCGAGCAGTTCCGCCGTGGCGGCGGCCGAGACGGTCACTCGGTAAGCACCGGCCTTCCTCGGCCGCCAGGCCCAGGAGTAGCCACCGTCGGCCTTCAGTGTGAGCTTTGCAGAGGCGACCTGGACCCAGCGGCCGCCGTTCTTGCGCTTGACGCGCAGGCTGACGGCTGGGCGGGAGGCGCCGAGCCGCTTCGGCGCCGGCGCCACCCTGCCTGCAAGACGGACGCGGGCGCCTCTCCGCAGGGTCGTGGGACGCGCGGTGAGCCGCACGCGCTGCCTCATCGTGGTCTTCACCTCAGCGATCGCCGGCCCCTGCACGGCCACACCCGTCGCCGAAGACGCACCCCGGAACACTGCCCGGTACACCGTGCCGGCGACCGGCTGCACCGCTCGCGAGAACGTCCCGTCCACGCCGGTGGTGAGGGTCGCAAGATCGGTGAACGCATCGCGCGAGAGCCGGCGCTCCTGCAGCAGCACCTGGGCGCCGGCCTCAGCCGCGCCGCCGGCATCCGCCAGCGACCCGCGCAGGACGGTGGAGTCGCCCGGTCCCAGACGCGCAGGCTTCGCCCCCAGCGTGAGCACACTGCCGGCGACGGCCGTCACCCCATGATGGACCTCGGGTGGACGCGCGTGGCACATTGAGCAGTCGCCGAGGTCGACGCGGTGCGCAGAGTGGCACGTGGTGCACGTGAGACCCGCGCCTGGCGCGCCGGAGTGCACCTGCTCAAACCCGGTGAGGCCGGAGGCGCCGTGGCAGCCGGTGCACACGCCCGTGCCGAACCGCGTGACGAAGTGACACTGAGAGCACACGGCGGGCACGCCCGGCTCGCTCATGCCGATGTGACAGAACGCGCACTTCAGGGTGCTGTGGGACGCCCTCGCCGGGGCGATACCGCCGTCGTGGCAGCCGGCGCAGTCGGCGAGCGGCCGGGCGACCGTCGTGCCGTGGTGGAAGGCCTCCGGCGCGGGGTGGCAGACCTCGCAGGCGGCCAGCTCGGCGTAGTGCCCCGTGTGGCAGGTGGTGCAGGGCAGCTCACCGACCGGCGTGGCCGCGTGCACCTCGACCAGGCCGTGGCAGCCGGCGTCGGCACAGGCCAGCTCGTTGGTGTAGTCGATCTGCGGGACGTCGGTGCCGGTGGCGCCGACGTGACAGGCTGCGCAGTCGCCGCTCGGGCGGTCCATACCGGTGTGGCAGGCGGTGCACACGTCGCCGAAGGAGTCGTGGCCCGAGGGGGCGGAGGCGATACCGCCGTCGTGGCAGCCGGCGCATGAAGGCGCCGAGTTCTCGACCGCATCGTGATGTGGGCTTGTCCCCGGCCTTGTCGCCTCGAGACTCACGCCGTGGCAGTCGACGCAGGTCTCGCCGAAGCCGGCCGCACCGAGGTGCACGCTCTCGCTGTGGGCGTAGGGCGTCAGGTAGCTCGGCGACTCGCTCGATCCCGTCCAGAGGTGGCAGCCTGACGTACACCCTTCGGCGGACTGCCAGTCCGAGGTACGCTGGCCCGGTTCATGGCAGGTCCAGCACCACTGCCCTCCGGAGACAGCGAACCCGGTGTGGCAGCCGGTGCACGAGGCGTTGGTCGGCGGACGCTGGAAATGGCAGCCCGCGTTACACGAGCTCCTGCCGACGGCCGTGGCGTGCTGCCATCCCCGATACGCATCCGCGGCCGGAGCCGCGGCCAGCCACACCGTGAAGACAAGCAATCCCTGCAGCAGGAACACCGACACCGCTCGACACACCCGTTCGCTCCCCATGCCGCCCCCCTTGCAAGCACCGAGTCGGTACTTATTCTATAACGTGCGCCGAGGGAAGAACTTAGCGTTGCCGGCGATGAACCCCCGGTTCGCGGCGCGGACCTAGGAACCGCCGTCCGCGCCGCGAATGCTGGTACGACCGGCGGCGCGCCCAGCGCCGCGCCATCGGACCCGAGCGGAGCCGCAGATGCCGGCCGGAGCACCCGAGTCGTCATCCTTCATGGTCGACGCCCACGGCGTCCATGACCGCGTGGGTCACGAACTGCTCACGGAACGCCTCGCGGCCGGCGAGTTCTTCTGGCTGGACTTCCACCAGCCGTCAGACGAGGACCTGGCCCTGCTGACCGACATCTTCGGCTTTCACCCGCTGGCGATCGAGGACGTCGCCCACTTCGGCCAGCGCCCCAAGGTCGACCAGTTCGACGACTTCGCGCTGATCGTCGCCTACGGCTCCAACGAGGATCAGGACGGACTGGTCGAGGTCCACTGCTTCTTCAGCGAGCGCTTTCTCGTCACGGTGCATCGCGACTCCTGTCCGCCGTTCGACGACCTGCGGCGGCGGACGGTCAGGGAGTTCGCGCCGCCGGCGCACGGCGCCAAACTCCTGTACCTCATCCTCGACGCGCTCACCGACAGTTTCTTCCCCGGCCTGAGCCGCCTGGACGACAGCATCGACGAGCTGGAGGACGCAGTGCTGGCCAAGCCGGACGATGCCCAGCTGCAGCGGCTGTTCAGGCTCAAACGGCGGCTGGTGGACTGGCGCAAGGTCATCACCCCCCAGCGCGACATGCTCGCGCGCCTCGCGACAGGGGTCGTCGAGCTCCCGGGGATGACCGACGACATGGAGCGCTACTACCGCGACGTGTACGACCACCTCATCCGCATCAGCGATCTCGTGGACAGCTACCGCGACCTGCTGACGGGCGCCATGGACGTCTACCTCTCGACTGTGTCCAACAGGCTCAACGAGGTGATGAAGCGGCTCACGATCGTCGCGACGGTGTTCATGCCGCTCACGTGGATCGTCGGGTTCTTCGGCATGAACTTCGCCTGGATGGTGCGCGCCGTGGACGGCTGGGTGCCCTTCGTGCTCCTCGGCGCGCTGACCCAGGTGGTCGCGCTGGGCGTCATGATTCTCGTGTTCCGCCGGAGGACGTGGATCTGAGGCGCGGCGGCCGCGAGAGCGACCGCGCTCGACGAGATCACGCCGCCGGCCGGAGCACCCACCTGCTCGCGCGGTCCACGACGACGAAGCCGAGACCGGCGTAGAACGGCTCAGCCTCCGGAGACGAGAAGAGAGCGAACCAGCGCGCGCCGGCGCCCAGATGGTGGTCGATCGCAGCGGACACGGCCGCCGCCCCGGCTCCGCGGCGCCGGTGCGAGTGCCGGGTACCGGCCGCATAGATGCCGGCGATGTCGCCGATCTGGGCGCTCCCCGCGACGGCCACGGGCCGGCCGTCGTGAAGCGCCAGGAAGACGGCGGCGTCCTTGCGGCCGGCGAAGCCGACACCGAGCAGGCGCTGGCACCAGTCGACCGGCAGGCTGAAGGCGTCGGCGAGGATATCGCCGGCGGCGAGCACACCTTCCACGCCGGCGATCCGGACGGTGGCGTGCCCGCCCTCAGGACGCACGACGTCGCCGGCGTGGGCGCACAAGAGCGGCAGACGGCCGGCGGCGGCGAAGCCAAGGGCGGCGGCGGCCTCTGCCGCTTCCACCGCGACCGGCGAGGCAGCGTAGACACCGCCCGGGAGGCCGCGGCGGCGGAGCACGGCCGCCGCGCCCGCGATTCCGTCCCCCACGCCCTCCGGCCCGTAGGCGACGACCAGATTGAGCTCGTGGGAGGCCTCGCCGCCGATGCCGACGCTCACGCCGGGGGCGGACCATGACTCGCCGTGTTCAGCGCTGCCGATGAACGCGCGCCACCCTTCGCCCTGCGCGCGCACCAACTCCACCAGCGACGGCACTTTGTTCCCCACGTGAGACCTCTCGCGTCCAACCGGGTAGGGTAGCTGCCGATACTGTTCCCGAGGAGCCCTATCGGCTCCCAGGATCACGCCGTTCCCTGTTCCGCGCGCCGGCGACGTCACCTGCGAGGGTCGAGAGGAGGACTGGTGCTGCACATCGCCGCCGAAGCCGTTGGGTCGTTCTGGCTGGACGGCACGCGCAGCGCCATGGCCGGGTTCCTCGTCGGCCTGCTCGCCACCTTCCTGTTCGTGCGTATCAACACGCGCCTCATCCGCGCCCACGTGAGTTGGTGGTTCCACGACATCGAGAGCGATGGCGGCACCCACGTCCACCACATGGTGATCGGCGTGGTGCTGATGGTGGTGAGCGGCATCCTGCTCATCGCCGTGGCGCCGGAGGGTCTCGGGGCGCAGATCGTCGCGCTGGTCTTCGGCGCCGGCGTGGCCCTCACGCTGGACGAGTTCGCCCTCATCCTGAACCTTCAGGACGTGTACTGGCGCAAAGAGGGCAGGCTCTCGGTGGATGCGGTGATCATCGTCGTCACCGCGGCGTCGCTGTTCGTGCTGGGCGTGAACCCCTTCGCGGACCTCGAGCAGCCCGGCATGAGCGGCGACCTGTTCCGCGTCGTCCTGGCCTGGTACGCAGCCGCGGTCATCGTCCCGGTGCTGGTCTGCCTGCTCAAGGGCAAGATCTGGACCGGCGTCATCGGCCTGTTCGTACCGCTGGTCGCGATCGTGGGGGCGGTCCGGCTGGCGCGGCTGAACTCGCCGTGGGCGCGCCGCCGCTACCGGAAGAACCCGAGGAAGCTCGCCCGGGCGGAGCGGCGCGAGGCGCGCCTCGACGCGCGCTGGCTCGCTTGGCGCGACGCGTTCTTCGACCTCATCGCCGGCAAGCCGCACCTGCCGTCGCTGCCGCCGGTGGGCGCGCAGGAGCAGGGCACGGACGCGTCAGAGGCGAACGCGGCGGCGGAACCGGGTGCTGCGACGGATCAGGCCGCTGCAACCGATACCCCGTCCGCCCCGAGACACGGCCGGGGGTAGCCCGGGCGTTAGGCGCCGGCGGACGCGACGACCGCGAGGTCGTCGAGGAACCGGCGCTGCACGGGCACGATGGCCTCCCGCGCCGCCTCGAGCGTGAACCAGGCGGCGCGGTCCACCTCCGGAAACTCCGCCTTGCTGCCCGACTTGGGCGGCCACTCCAGCGCGAAGGTGTTGCTCACGATCGCGGAGGCGTCGCAATCGTGCTCCACGGCCCACACGAAGATCAGCTTGTGGCGGTGGGCCTTGACGCCGCCCAGGGGCCGGAAGGGTCCCTCGGGCTCCAGCCCCGTCTCCTCGCGCACCTCACGCCGGGCGACGGCCAGGAGGTCGGCGCCGGCGGCGCGATTGCGCGCCTTGGCGGCGGTCACCGTGGCCGGCTCCGGCCCGAGCTCGTCCGGCTCGGCCATGCCCTTGGGGATGCTCCAGGCGCCGGCGTCCTTCCGGGCCCAGTACGGCCCGCCGGGGTGCACCAGCAGCACCTCGATCCGGTGGTCGACGGATCCCGGATCCGCGACGCGACGGTAGAGCAGCAGTCCTGCGCTGACGGCGGGCATGGCGGCAGGATACACCGCGGGACCGGGATGCTCAGCTCGCCAGCACGGCGGAGAACACCCACCACGCGAGCAGCGACTTCGCCGTGAGGCTCAGGACGATGTAGGTCTTCTCGCCGAACAGGTAGTCCTTCCACTTCCAGACCTTGTGGTACTGCAGCCACATGTTGAGGGCGAACACGTTGAAGAAGAGGAACAGGCTGATGACGATGCCGTACACGAAGCCGGGCGGCGTCGGACCGTCCACTCCCGGAGTGAGGACGTAGAGTGCCACGACGATCCACGGGATGATGCCGGCGAACGAGCCGAACCAGAACGACAGCCAGCTCGGCTTGCCCGGCGTCTCGTACTTCTCCATGAGCAGCCCGAACAGGATCATGCTCGCGTTGACGCCGAAGATCGCGAGCAGCGCACCGACGTCGCTGACGCCGGTGATCATGCTGATGAGCACGATCATGAGGCTGGAGCTGAAGAAGTACTCCATCCAGCGTCCGTAGTTGCGGTCCTGCAGCAAGTTGGCCTTGTACCAGCCGAACACGCGCGGTGAGGCGATGATGAAGAGCGCGGCGGCGGAGATGGCAACGAACGCGAAGACACCCCAGCCGAGCGGCACGTCGAAGAGCTTGGTCAGCTCCGCCGACGTCCCAGGCGGTCCGCTCATGTAGGTCGCCGTCACCGGGAGAGTGAAGCCGTTGGTGAGAAGAGCGATGGCGACGGCCTCGAGTGCGAGGACGACGCCGACCCCGATGTTCCAGAGGCGCAGCCGGCTGAGACGGCGATCGAGGACCGGGTTCGTCTCGCGGACGCGGGGCGCAGGGACGCGAGCGGCAGCGGGAGTAGAACTCATGGTGTGCTCCTTTCGGGTGAGCGGGCGGCGACGGTCATGCGGCACAGGCCTCCGCCGTCGCCTCAGTGATCCGCTCCACCGTCCAGGTCTCGTTCATCAGGTGTCTCTTCCGTCGATTAGTATCTCGATGGAGAAGATACCCAATGGAGAAGAATTTCTATCCGGTGTCCACGCGGGCCCATTCGGGTAGTGCCCGACGCGTCAGGCCTCCTCGTACTCTACGGCCTCGTAGTCGTCCACCGGGAAGATCCAGACGATACGGCAGATCGACGCGCCGCGGTTGCGCGCGCCGTGGACGGCGCCGCCGGGGAAGTAGGCGACGTCGCCGGTACGAACGGGCCGCCAGGCTCCGTCGAGGAACACCTCGGCGTCGCCGGCGACGACGTAGTAGACCTCCTGCGGGGCGTGGTGGTGCGGGGCGAGCTGCGCGCCCGGCGGGACCTCGAACACGCCCATGCTGACCCCGGACGTGGGCGTGCTGACCGCCGAGACCAAGGTGCGCCAGCGCACCGGCAGGAGGTCATCCTTCCCGGGTTCGTCGTACTCCCAGGGCCGGCCCGACTCGTGAGCGATGAAGGCACGCTCCACCGGGCCGGTCATCCGCTCGCCGGCGGACTCGGGCTCCCGCGCACTCACCGAGTCACTCCCGGCCGGTCGCGCTGTTCAGCGCGCCGTACCGGCCGTAGCCGGCGATCACGGCGCGCGGCAGCAGGCCTGGGCGCCGGCCCTGCTCGTGCGCCCGGTCGCTCGCCTCGTACGCCAGGCTCACCGACTGCACCAGCGGCCAGCGCAGGGGCTCCGGCGGCAACTGCACGAGCGGAGGGCCGACGACGGGCATACGGCTCCACTCGTCGTCGGCGCGCAGCACCAGCGAGGCGAGGATCTTGCCGCCGAGTCTCGTGCTCGTCAGGCCGTGGCCTGAGAAGCCCAGGCCGGCGTGGACGCGGCCGCCCGGCGCCGACTCGAAGAATGGCAGCGCCGGGCCGGTGATGTCCATGGGCCCGCTCCAGGCGGCATCGAAGCGCACACCCTCGAGTTGCGGGAACAGCCAGGTCAGTCCGTGCGCGGCGGCCTCGGCGAGCCTCGGCGAGGTGAGGACGCGGCCGCGGATCCGTGAACCACAGACGATGCCCATGGCCCCACCGCCGATGGCGATGCGGTCGTCGGCGGTGCGCCGCAGGTAGTACAGCATCTCGCGCAGGTCGGCGACGCCCATGTGACTGGTCCAGCCGATCCGCTCGAGGAGCTCCGGGATGGGCTCGGTGACGACCATGAAGTCGGTGCAGACGGCGAAGGCGCGGCGGAAGTGCCGCTCCCGCGCCGCCCACGCCCCGTGCGCGAGCACCACGTTGCCCGCGCTGACAACACCAGCGGGCGTGACGACCCGCGGGCCGGCCTGCAGGCGCAGCATCGGCGTGGCCTCGAAGATGCGCACGCCGCGCGCAAGCAGTACGCGCCGCAGCTCGCGCGCGAGCTTGCCCGGCTGGAGCACGGTGAGGTCCGGCGTGATCACCCCACCGATGAAGCGCGGGGAGTCCGCGACCGCCCGCGCCTCGCCGGCATCCACACGCCGCAGGCGGTCCTTGTAGCCGTGCGCCTCCAGCAGCCGGAAGGTCTCGTCGTCCGGCCCGGGCTGCCACTCGCCGGCCCGCGCGTACAGAATGCCCTCGTGCCAGGCGTCGACCCGGGCGTCGTGGCGCGCGATCCAGCCGTCGAGTTCGTCGACCATGCCGGCGAGGGCGGCGGCGTAGGCCACACCGCCCTCCTCCCCCAGCGCCGCGCACAGACTCGAGAGGCCGGTCCACGACGGCGAGAAGAAGCCGCCGTTGGCGCCGCTGCCGCCGGTGCCGACGATGTCGGCTTCGAGGAAGACAATGCCGAGGTCCGGGTCGCGCTCGTGGAGCTCATAGGCCGTCCAGAGGCCGGCGAAGCCGCCGCCGACGACGCAGACGTCGGCGGTCACCTCGCCGACGAGCGCCGGACATGCGTCTCCGGGGTCCGCGCGCAGCGCCTCCTGCAGCCACCAGCTGCGCGCTCCCACAGCCGGCACCGCCGGCCGCCCGCTCAGGTCGCGCTCTGTGCCCACGCCTCGCCCTCCTGTCTGCAGCAGCCGCGCAGCGGCCGCATGCCGCCCCCACGAGACGCCCGCCATGACGGGTCAATCACATGCGCCGGGCGCCCCGGGTGTCAAGGGCGGCTACAGCCCGATGACTGGGAGGTCCATCACTGCCGCCAGCCGCGCGAGCTGCTGGTCATGCGTCGCGAAGACGAGGTCCGGCGCCTCGCGGTCGCGCACGATCAGGGCGCTGGCCAGATGGATAGCGTCGAGCGACTTGATTGGCAGCGGGTAGGGCTCACCGGCCCGCCGGAGCACGGGAAGCGAGACCGCGAGACGGCGCATGCGTCGCAACTGGGCGTAGACGATGCGGCGGCGGTCCGCGGCTTCGTCGCCGGTGAGCTGCCCTCTCGACCGGGCGGACTCGACCCCGCGCAGACACTCGACCTCGGCCACGAGCGACGTCACCCTGCTGTCGAACCGCAGGAGGTCAGACAGAGGATCCGGCTGATCGAGGATGAACCGCAGCAGGACCGAGGAGTCGACGTACGCGATCACACCCCGTCCTCCGGCTCCTCATCCCCGCGGTCCTCGCCGATGAGCTCGTCGAGACGCAGGTCGCGGTCGTCGCGATCCTCCCGCAACAGAGCGACGACGTCGATGACCCGGCCGAGCGGCGGGAGGTCGACCTGCCCCCACAGAGCCGGGTCCTCCGTCGGCTCGATGATCTGGAAGTCGTCGACCACCGGGGGCTCGTAAGGCCCCAGCGTGGCGACCGGGATGTCGCGGCTGAGCACAGTAAAGGAGCGACCCTCGCGTACTTCACGGAGGTAGTGGCTGAGTCTCGCTTTGAGTTCTGCGACGGTCACGGTGTCCATGGTCAGAGTATGACCAGAAGTAGTCAAGATGACAATGGCCGTCGCGACCTATTCGGTGGGCCACGCGCCGTCGCCCGGATTGCAGAAGCACCCGCTGCGGATTGGAACGGGCGCCTCAGCGGCGGCGCGCTCCACACGTCGTAGACTTCCGTAAGGCTGCCCGTCGGCCTGTCGGTACCGTGCTCAAGGCACGGCGATCAGGCGCCGCGCCGCGTCGATGAGGTCGTCTCGGCTCTCCCAGTCGTGTGGCCCGTCCAGGCCGGTCGCGATGAGGTGGCCGCGCAGCGCGACGTCCGTCCACGTGAAGCCGTACACCACGGTGGAGAGGATCTGGAAGCCGTAGAACGGCGACTCGTCGGCTTGGGTGGTGATCAGGTAGAAGCCCTTGCCCGGCGGGACTCGCCGCGGCCACTCCTCCCCGCCGGTCTCGTCCGGCCCGGGCGTGATGAGCGCGTAGCAGCGGTCGAGCACGACCTTGGCCCACGAAGACAGCGCGTAGAAGTAGACCGGGCTGGCCAGCACGAGCACGTCGCACGCTTTGATCGCCGCGTACAGCGCGTGCATGTCGTCCCCCTGGACGCAGACGGAGTCCGGGCCGCGCCGGCAGCCCTGGCAGGCGCGGCAGCCGGCGACGTCCATCTGGCTCGGGTAGAAGAACTCGGCCGAGGCGCCGCGCTCCTCCGCCGACTCCACCGCCAGGCGGAGGAGCGAGTTGGAGTTGCCGTTCGCGCGGGGGCTGCCGCCGATGGCGAGGATCTTGAGTCCACCGGCCATCGCTCAGCCCGCCTCGGGCAGGCGCCGCTCGCGCACCTCGGCGACGAGGTCGTCGACGAACTCGGCGAGCGGCCGCGCGCCCGTGTCCTCGCCGCGCTCGCGCACGCCGACTGCGCCCTGCTCCACCTCGCGGTCGCCGACCACGAGGATGTAGGGCACCTTCTGCAGCTGTGCGTCGCGGATGCGCTTGCCGATACTCTCGCTGCGGTCGTCCACGTCGGCGTGGATGGTGACCGGCGCTTCCGCCCCGCGCCCCGCGCCGGCGGCGCGCAGGGTGCGCAGCACCTCCTGCGCGTAGTCGCCGTGGCGGTCGGCGATGGGCAGCACCAGCGCCTGCTCCGGCGCGAGCCAGGTCGGCAGGTTGCCGCCGTAGTGCTCGAGCAGGATGCCCATGAAGCGCTCGATGCTGCCCAGCAGGGCGCGGTGGATCATGACGGGCCGGTGCTCTTCGTTGTCGGCCCCCGTGTAGCTGATGTCCAGGCGCTCGGGCATGGCGAAGTCGACCTGGATGGTGCCGCACTGCCAGGTGCGGCCCATGACGTCGCGGATGTGGAAGTCGATCTTGGGGCCGTAGAAGGCGCCGTCGCCGGGGTTGAGCACGTACTGGATGCCCTCGCCCTCGAGCACGCGCGCGAGCACGCCCTCGGCGAGCTCCCAGACCTCGTCCGAGCCGATGCTCTTGTCCGGCCGGGTGCTCAGCTCGATCTTGACGTCGGTGAAGCCGAAGGCGGCGTAGATGTGCTGCATGAAGCGCACGACGCCGAGCACTTCTTCTTCGAGTTGCTCGGGGGTGCAGTAGATGTGCGCGTCGTCCTGAGTGAAGTAGCGCACGCGGAAGAGGCCGTGCAGCACGCCGCTCATCTCGTGGCGGTGCACGCGGCCGAGCTCGGCCATGCGCAGCGGCAGGTCGCGGTAGCTGCGCCGGCGGCTCTTGTAGATGAGCAGGCCGCCGGGGCAGTTCATGGGCTTCACCGCGTACGGCTGCTCGTCGATCTGGGTGAAGTACATGTTCTCTTTGTAGTTGTCCCAGTGGCCGCTGCGCTCCCAGAGCTCGCGACGCAGGATGACCGGCGTGCTGATCTCCTCATAGCCGGCGCGCACGTGCTCGGCGCGCCAGTAGTCGATCATCGCGTTCCAGAGGCGCATGCCCTTGGGGTGGAAGAACGGGAAGCCGGGGCCCTCCTCGTGGAAGCTGAAGAGGTCGAGGTCCCGGCCGATGCGCCGATGGTCGCGCTGGCGGGCCAGCTCCAGCGCCTCGAGGTACGCCGCCAGCTCTTCCTTGCTCGGGAAGGCGGTGCCGTAGACACGGGTGAGCATCGGGTTCTTCTCGTCGCCGCGCCAGTAGGCGCCGGCGAGGCTGGTGAGCTTGAAGGTGCCGCTCCCGAGCTTGTTGGTGCTCGGGAGATGCGGCCCCCGGCAGAGGTCGACGAACTCGCCCTGGCGGTAGACGCTGATGGTCGGGACCTCGTCGCCGGTCGCCTCGGCCGCGGTGACGAGGTCCTCGATGAGCTCGACCTTGAAGGGCTGGTCGAGTCCCAGAGGCAGGCCGGAGGCGCCCGTGCCGGGCTCGCCGGCCCCGAACACCGCGAGCGCCTCGTCCACCGGCAGCTCGTAGCGCTCCACCGGCAGGTTCTGGCTCACGACCCTGGCCATCTCCTTCTCGACGCGCGCGAGGTCGGCCTCGGCGATCGGCTCCGGCAGTTGGAGGTCGTAGTAGAAACCGCTCTCGATGGTCGGGCCGATGGCGTACTTGGCGCCCGGGAACAGCCGCACGATCGCCTGCGCCATGATGTGCGAGGCGGAGTGTCGCTGGATGTCGACGGCGTCGGTGTCCTCGCCCTTGAGCGTGACGATGTCGAGCCTGTCGCCGTCGTGGAGCTCCGCCGCAGCGTCAACCAGGAGGGTGACGTCCGGCTCGGCGGCGGCGGTGACGCGGCCCGCGACGGCGGCTTTCGCCAGTCGCGGCCCGATGGCCGCCGCCGCGTCGCGCACACTCGCACCGTCGTCGAGTTCCAGAGGGGAGCCGTCAGGCAGTGTGACGTGCAGGGTCATGAGCGACCGGTCCTTTCTTGCTTGCGCGCCCGCGCACCTTGCGGGGGCTGTTGGCCGGTCGAGTCTAACAGAGAGAGATCGGAGTGCTGACGCGCTGAGCGGCGATCAGTTGACCCGTCGCCCGTTCAGACTTGGTTCAGAGGCTCTCTACGACGGACTGTACTGAAACGATGATCTTCGTCACCGCCGCCTGATCGTTGACTTCGACTACGAACTGCTCGGCAATGCGAGTCCGGACACGCTTCTGAAGCTCACGAACAGCCTGCTCCAGTGACTGCTCCTCACCATCTCTAGTCCGTTGCAGGTCAGGCTGCTGCGCAATGAGCTCACGTGCCGCGACCTCATCGATGGCCTCAATCCCGATAGCCAGCCCCTCAACTTCGAGGACAGGCGAGAAGAGATCCGGTGACTCGTACTGACTCCACTCGACTCGCTGCGGGTCGATGACAAGCACGCAGGACTGGTCATAGGCGTGCGATTGATACACCGGCACTCCCAAGAACGTCCCCTCGCTGTCCGAGCTTGAGAAGTTGGGTTGGAAGTGCGGCGAGCGGCGCAGCCGATCAGTGGAACGCCTAGCGGAGCCGGCAACAACGATCGGCTGTCGTCCAGCAACTCTCATCCCCTCTATGGCAGATTCAACCAAGTTAGGCAAGTCGTTCTCCGCGCAGCGCAGAGTGTTGAGCTCGCTCACAGTTCCGGCCACCTGCGCAAACACCGTGCCATCCTCTCCGCTGGCGAGTGAATGGCCATAGCCATCCGCAAACCCAAATGCCAGAGTCTCGGACCCCTCAGCGTACAGGTCCTTCGGATCCAGTCGATCAATCGCCAAGTAGCGACCATCCATGAGATGCCCAGGCACGTGCCTAATGGAGCCTCCCAGGACTCGTCGTGCGACACCTGAGTTCTTCCATGCGTCCACTACTGCTCCGGCCATCTCCTTGACCTTCTCAGCCGAGAGCGGAGCCGCGATAAGCTGATCATCGTCATACTTCTGCTGAACGTCGGCTGCCCGCTGAAGGCCATGCTCCAATGCGTCAATCACTTCATCGAATGGCTCGCCGACTATCGGCCTCCACATCGCCCCATTCTCTCGGAAACGCGCAAGGGCCTGCCGCACACACCCCTTCTGATCCATCCAATGGGCGAGCTCGGATACCGACTGATACTGGATGCCGCTTCGCTGTTCGGGGGTCATGCTCAGCATCTGCTCAGCTGCGATCACGATCATGGCCGTTCTAAGGTACTCACCGAACTTGGGAGTATAGGTAGTGATCTGGCCAGGCAGAAGATGCACCTCCCACCAGCCCCATCCAAATGGATCGCGGCCACGATTCTCAAGGTGCTGAGCCTCCAGATAGAGACGCCAGACCTGATCCGGAGACAGCGGAAGTCGCAGTTCGCCGCGCAGTCTCGCTAGAGCGTCCGTATCGATGGCGCCCTCCTCGAACTGCCCCAGAAGCCAGGCATGAAGGCCGAAGAGCACCGAGAGTCGGCCCAGCAAACCGTCTGCGATGATGAGATCAGTCTGCTCATCGGCGGTCGCTAGGTCGTCGCCAACCCCTTCATCTGCGAAGTGTGGGCCGTCGAAAGCTGAGACTGCCTTGGAGTAGTGCGCGAAGTGCTCAATCGTCCCGTCCAGGGCGCCACAGAAGATCCTGATCTCCACCTCGCGCGACTGGTCTACGGCCATCTTCATCAGGTCGCTGAAGGTCTTCAGCACGGTCACGAAGCATCGGCGCAGTTCGAGTCTTCCGCGCGCGTCGGAGTCCTCAAAGCGTGGAAGCAGGTAGAACCCCGCCAACTCCGACAGCGATTGAGCGATGTAGTCCACGATGATTGAGCGATCAGAGGCGGCGAGCCTTTCCGACGTGCTGTAGACGAACGCGAAATAGGCGAGGAAGAGGGTCAGCTCCCGGGAGTCTGGCGGAAGATCACGGTTCCCGCGAAACACGCGAATGCAGGCTGTCTTCACGAAACGCACCAGCGATCTGACGACCTCGGCGTTCGCTCGTCGCTGGGCCAGCAGAAGAAAGCTCCGAAGATCATCGGTAATCAGTTCCATTTCGAGCCAGGTGTCGCGGTGGGCGTAGAACCCATCCTGGAGCAGCCGTGCTCCGAAGAAGCCGCGATACGAGTCAAGCCGCGCAAGGAAGGCATCGATCAGCGTGAGGTAGCCCTCCTCGAGCAAGTCCGTGACGTCAGGAGCGCTCTCTTCTTTGATTGCCTGCATGACCAAGCCTCGGAGATGTCCAAGCTGCTCTCGGATACGGTGCAGAGGTCCGTGGAGTTGATCGTCGCCAACAACCTCGAAGGCTCTCGAAAGCTGGCGCGAGAGCGCCACCTCATCGACACTTTCGGTCTCGAAGGCATCTCGATGAATGCAGAGGAGCAATGGCGCGCTCGTCCCGACTCGCTGTGCGTAGCCGCGCGAAAGCAGCACGGGACGCTCCGGGATCTCCGGACCGCGGGAGGACGACACATCACCGGTTGTTGAGTTCTGCACGATGGCGTGGCGAGGCAAGTCCTCGATGCAGCGCCCCAGGATGTCGGGATAGACATTGCCTACGTAGCTCTCGTCACCACCGCCCACCCGAATAACTACGCGCATGTAGTCATCCGTGTCGGAGGGTGGCCAGAGAGCGATTCCAGCCGCCTGCAAGCGTCCATTCAGAAGCTCTCGCCCGAGACGTTCACGCACGTCCTGTTCCACACTCGCGGCAACCTCTGCATGAAGCAGTAGAGCAGCCTCACGAGCCTGCTTGGTCCTGTCGAAGAGCAGTCGGAGGATGATTGAGAAGGCCCAAACGGCCAGTGCCAATGTCGACGTCAAGAACGCCAGGCCTGTGCCGTAGGCCCAGGCATTGGCCCACCAACCGGTCAGGAGACCGAGCATGACTACACCTGCGAAGCCGTAGCATATTGTCGGAAGGAGGCCGCTCGAACGCATCGCGACTTCGGGAAGGCGACGAGCGAGCAGACGTTCGTCGCGAACGAACTCCGTGACAACGAGTGCGAGCGGCAATGCTATGGCCGCGATGGCGGCTTGGACTTGCCAGAGTGTCTGCAGCCTCTCGGCCCAATTCGTACTGCTGTCAATCTCGAAGCCCAACCCGCCGCAGACAACCCCCGCGAAGCAGACGAGCAGAATGGCGACCAACCCCCAATTGGGTCGATGAAGCATTCTGCCCATGCTCGGTCGGAACGGTGTACCGCTTTCCGCGCGAAACCGATCAAGCTCCGCCGAAATGTCATCCTCAATCGAACGGCCGCGTGCAAGATAGGCACCAGGTGTCGAGCGGACCAGGCGGCGCGCGAACGGTCTAATCACTCTGCGGGGTGGCTTGGTCATCATTTGCAGGCGCCGACCGCCGGCTGTCGGCGCCTTGGGGACGACCACGAGAGCCCGCGGCAACCGGCCGTGCGGCGGATGCAAGTGCGAACGCTCAGAAGGCGTGTCGGTGCTGGCGGGTGCATCAGCACCGCGGGCCGCGTGAGCAGGGAGGGCTCAGAGCAGTGCATGCCCATCCGTTCCGGCGTTCCAGGGCCTCATGCACGTCCGCTTCTGTGTCTCTCAACCGCATCTGCGAACCGCGCAAACCAGTCTGGAACACGGATGATGATGTCGTTTGCCAACTCCTCCACGGCGTGTTTCCCCTTCACCGAACCAGCCGGCGCCGATCCCTTATCGATGGTCTCGTAGCCCAGCGTACCCATGGTTCGGCGCGGCCCGAGCTCAAGAGAACCCTTGGCATGCACGAGACCATCGTCCGTCACGGAGATGCACCAGCCAATCGTCAGTGCAAGATCGGCAGTAGTCTCGTCGCCTGCAACCAGTCGAGTCGCGCGAGCTTCCTGTGAGACCAGCCCGGGGCTCCCGCAATACACGGTGTAGCCGAGCAGGTTCTCTACCGTTTGATCCCAGACATCTGCCTCCACCAACGGGTATTCTTCGCGCAACAGCCGCACCACAGGCTTGAGCCGACGCGAGAGTTCATCGCCGAGCTCTCCACATACCTCCTCAAGGCGCTCGCGGCGCTGCCTCTCAGAGATGTGAGGCTCGGCTGCCTCCCGGAGGCGCCTTCCATAGGCGCTCAGATCCGGGAGCGCTCCCGGACCATCGTCCAAATTGAGCCAGGCCTGCAGGTCATCAGCCACCTGTCGCATCGAAGGCCGATCTGTGGGAGTGAACTTCGTACACCGATCAATCAGCTCGTCGAGCTCTCTCAACCGCGGATGCGCCCGATACTGTCGGATGCTGAAGCCGGAGTTGCTCGCGCTCTGTTCACCGCCCGGCGGCCAGTGCTGCCCGGTCAGGAGCACCCAGAGTGTCTTCGCAAAGGAGTAGACATCTGCCGTTGCGGGGTCAGCGTCGGCTGGGTAGTTGAGCATCTCGTACGGCACGAAGTTCGCCGGGCCAAGGGGCTTGTCGTTGACCGTGAGCTGGCCTGCGTCTGGTAGGGCAACGAGACCGAAGTCGCCCACAACGGGCACCCCCTCGTGCCAGTAGAGGTTGTTTGGCTTCAGGTCTCGGTGGAACAGCTGCAAATCATCCTGCAAGCTAGCGAGCGTATCAGCCAGCTTTGCGGCGGACTCGATGATCAGCTGCGTCGAGGCATCGCGAAGCGCAGTTCCGAGAGGCTCCGCCACAGGCATGGCGAGCCACGCCTTCTCGCCGCGTGCCACTTGCTCCGGGACGCTGGAATCAAGCAGGGGCAGCACGCCTGGGCGATTGCCCATTTGCCTGAGAGCAGAGACCTCGCGCCGGAAACGCTCATGGGGCTCGGAATGGACGCGTTTCGACTTGAGGATCTTCAGCGCGATCTCGCCCAGATCCGCCCTCTGTGCTCGCCACACATCGGCATTGCCGCCTGAACCAAGTCTCTCCAGGAGCAGGAACCCTGAGAAGCTGCTTCCGGGTTTCGGTGAGCCGCTCACCGCTGCACCGGCAACCCGCACACGAGGCAGAGGACGGGGTCGAGCCAGCCCTCTTCGATCTTCACGGGCTCGTCCGGGTGGCATTGGAAGTCCACTCGAACCATGTCATTCGGCTCGGTGAGTCGACGAGGCCTGGAGGGCTCCTGCTGACCGACGTCTACCTCGAATCCAAGGAGGCCGCCGCTTGAGTCAGCCAAGCTCCGGAGAGAGTCCTGCATCTCACGCAGGCGCGGTGCCAGCACGTTCTCCTCAACGCTGGCCTCGATGACGCGAAGCTGCCCCCGAGTGAACCACTGATCGTCCTCGGCCCTGTCTCCGCAGTAGGGGCAGCAGTACCCCCCTGGAGGAAAGGAATCCGCTTCGCTGCCAGAGAGCCACTTGAACTCCCGTTCGCAGTGAGGGCACTCGCGGCGAAGAAAACCGTCGTCGTCAAGCGGGATGCTCACTTCGAGGTCAATGTCATCGTCCACGCCATGCCTCCGAGTGCAGTTGTGCCATGCTGGTCATGAGCCGAGCCACGTTGTGGAGACTACCGCCGACCGGTGACGGAATGGTAGGGCGACAGCAGGTTATGCAATCAAGAAGCGGATCAGTGCGCCAGCGAATCGCAGGATGATGCGCGGTGCGCCCTGTGGCGTCATCATCCGTGACGCCGTCCGGCCCGCCCTGTAACATCGGGACGGGCGGCGCGGAAGCGTCCGAAGCGCAGCGGAGGGGGCACGGCGTGACCGATTCTGAGCGAATCGCATACGAGGTCGCTGCGCCGCTGGCCGGCCGCCTCGGGGCACTCCAAGACCTCATCCCGGAGGCTTTCACCGAGGACGGCGTGGACTTTGAAAAGCTCCGTGCCGCCCTCGGAGACGAGCTCGACGACTCGCCGGAGCGCTACAGCTTCACCTGGGCGGGGAAGCGCGAGGCCATCCAGCTCCTGCAGACGCCCTCGCGAGCCACACTCGCGCCTGCGCGCGGCGAGTCCGTCGCGTTCGACGACACGCAGCACGTCTTCATCGAGGGTGAGAACCTCGAGACGCTCAAGCTCCTGCGCAAGGCGTACGCCGGGCAGGTCAAGATGATCTACATCGACCCGCCGTACAACACCGGCAACGACTTCATCTACCCCGACGACTTCCGCGATCCGCTCGGCCGCTACCTGCAGCTCACGGGCCAGAGCGACGACGCCGGCAACCTCCTCACCAGCAACCCCGAGACGAGCGGCCGCTACCACTCCGCCTGGCTCTCGATGATGTATCCGCGCCTCTTCCTGGCGCGCCAGCTCCTGCGTGAGGACGGCGTGATCTTCGTGAGCATCGACGACCACGAGGTGCACAACCTGCGACTCCTGATGAACGAGATTTTCGGGGAGGAGAACTTCGTCGCGTCGTTCATCTGGCAGAAGCGCTACTCGCGAGACAATCGCCCAACGGTGGGCGCTGTGCATGACTACATCCTGCTGTACGCGCGAAGTGCCGAGGAATTCGCAGTGACGCGCGGGCTCCTGAAGCCCGACGAGGAAGCCGTCGCCGTCTATCGGAATCCCAACAATGACCCGCGCGGCCGCTGGCGCGGTGTCCCAATGACCGCTCAAGGTTATCGGCCGAACCAGATGTACGAGATCGTGACGCCGACGGGCGTGGTGCACCGGCCTCCAGAGGGCCGTTGTTGGAGCCGAACCGAACCCGAGTACCAGAAGCTGCTGGCGGCGGGACGAATCTGGTTTGGAGCGGACGGTGACGGACAGCCGAACGTCATCCGGTATCTGTCCGAAGTCGAAGGCTACGTCCCCTGGACGTGGTGGCCTCACACGGAAGTCGGCCACACGGACGAGGCGAAGAAGGAGGCGCACGTTTACTTCGGCAAGCTGCTCCCGTTCGAGACTCCCAAGCCTGTGCGCCTGCTCAAGCGAATGCTCGAGATGGGGGCGCCTGAGGACGACGCGATCGTGCTCGATTTCTTCGCCGGCTCCGGTACGACCGCAGAGGCCGTGTATCGCAGAAACGTGGAGGCCTGCGGCCAGCGGCAGTTCGTCTGCGTTCAACTCCCCGAGCCGACTGAGAACGCCGACTTCCCTACGCTCGCCGACATGGCCAAGCAGAGGATCACTGCGTCAGGCGCCGCACTGAAGGCGGAGGAGGCGGGTAAGCTCCCCGGTGCCTCAGACCAGGACCTTGGCGTCCGGGTCTTCAAGCTCCGGCCCTCCAACTTCCGCCAGTGGGCGCCGGTCGACCCCGACGACCCCGACGCCCTCATCGACCAGATGGGCCTCTTCATCGACCCGCTGGTTGACGGCTGGACCAGCGAGGACGTGCTGTGGGAGGTCGCCATCAAGGAGGGCTACGCGCTCCACTCGCGTGTCGAGCAGCTCGACGACGTCGCCCAGAACACAGTCTGGCGCGTCACCGACCCCGACAAGCAGCAGAGCTTCCTGATCTGCCTCGATCATGAGGTGCAGGAGGCCACCGTCGCCGCGCTCCGCCTGTCGGCCGACGACCTCTTCATCTGTCGCGACGTCGCCCTCACCGACACGCTGGCGGCCAACCTGGCGCTGCAGTGTCGGCTGAAGACGACCTGAAGGGCGGCGGCGGGGCGACATGACCTTCCGCGACGATCGAGTGACCATTCGCCAGTACCTCGGGCATGCTGATCAAGCCGCAGCCTTGGTGCGAGAACTCGAGGCGGCAGGCGACACCGCAGACGAGAAGACCGCACTTGCCCTGTCCTTCGCCGTCTTCCGTGCGGCCAGCTCGGCACGCAATCTCTCCTTGCGCGTACGGGAGTCGCGGCCAGATCTGCCCTGGGGAGAGCTGATCGCCGAGCGGGAACTCATAGTGGCCGAGGGTCTGCACGTCGATCCGGAGCGACTGGCTCGGGTCGTCCGAGAGCTCGTACTGCCTGCGGCGTCCAAACTCAGAGCAGAGTCCGCAGCATTGGAGGCCGCGAGTGAGGGGTCGAGCGACGTGCCTCCTCCGCAGGTCGGCGTTCAGATACCCATCGACCGCGCTCGCCTGGAGGCATTCTGCGAGGCGCACGACATCACGCGATTTGCGCTGTTCGGCTCCGTGCTGCGCGCCGACTTCACCGCCGACAGCGACGTAGATGTCATCGTGGAGCACCTTCCCGGCCGCGCTCCAGCAACCCTCTTCGGCTTCGCCAACCTCAAGAGAGAGCTGTCTGAGCTCGTTCAGCGCGACGTCGACCTCTTGACGCCCGCGACCATCGACGCCCATGCGAGAGAATCCATATGGGCCGGGGCTGAGGTCATCTACAGCGTCGAGGACGAGGAGGAGAATGACGACTGATGCATTCCCGCCTCGGCTGAGCAGCTGTCGAAATGAGACAGTAACCTATCCGAATCCGATAGGTTAGTATGTGCAAATGACAGCTCGACCCGCATCTCCGTCTCTCAGCCGTCTGCTTGAGCTCCTCGAGCTCGAGCAGCCGCGCGTGGTCACGCGCAGCCAGCTCGGGGCGCTCGTGCACGCTGCCGGCATAGAGTCGCCCGTCGACCTGGTACTGCAGCGACTTCGCGAGCGCGGTTGGCTCCTCGACCTGAAGACGCGCGGCGTGTGGGAGTTTGCTCCCGCCGCGCGCGCAGGGGCCCACGGCTCCGGCGATCCTCTCATCGAGCTCCGCGCGACTCTGGCTCGCCGACCCGAGTCCCACTTCGCGGTCGCCGCGGAATCGGCCGCCTACCTCCTCGGCTACGCCGGTCGGCGCCCCGACCGCGAGGCGGTGAGTGCTCCTCCCGCCGTCATCGTGCCACCGGCGCTACGCGACTACCGCGTCGTGAGGTGGCAGGCACGGGCGCCGATGGCGGAGCGCGAGGGGCTTCCCATCTGGGACACGTCGACGCTCGTGGCCTGCATGGCTGCCAGGCCTTCCTCCTTCAGGGACTGGCCGAACGCGGGTGAATGGCTCTCACGAGCCGTGGCCGATGTCTCCTTGCACGAACTGTGCAGCGAACTCGAAGGTCGTCCGAGGTCCGCCTGGGCCAGAGCAGCCTATCTGCTCGCCGTGGGTGAGCGGGGCGATCTCGGCGACGCCCTTCTCGCCGAGGCTCCCCCAGGTGCCGGTCCCTACTATCTCGGGCCGAGAAGCCGGCAGGGGCAGTATGCAAGGCCCTTCGACGTGATTGACTCCACTGGCATGGAAGTCCGGTCCACGTGATCACTGAAGGCTATCTGGCACGCCACTACCAGGGCCGCAAGGGAGGTCGCGGGCCGGCGCTCATCGACATTGCCCAGGACCATCTACTGTTTCTCCTCGTCGAGCGCGGCATCTTCGATCTCGGGATCGCGCTCAAGGGCGGCACCGCAATCCGCAAGCTCTGGGCCGGCAGCGCCGGCAGGTTCTCGACCGATCTCGACTTCGCCGGGATGGATGATGCATCGGCGGACCTGTTGTTGGAGACGGTCGACGGTGCGCAGGTCGGGCAGTTCGCCTTCGCGACCCGGCCGATCGACGGGACTCTGCGCGCGGCGGTGGAGATCACGAGTCCGTTCGGATCACCCGAGGTTCCGGCGCGTCTCGATCTGGGACGCCGGCCGCTCTGGATCTCCCCTGAGGCGGCGCAGCCCATTCCGCTGCCGATCCATCAGCGCTACGACTTCGAGCTGCCGTCGATCCCCGCCGCCACTATCGAGGAGATCATCGCCGAGAAGCTGGCACGGTATCGTCGCGCAAGTCTGGCGCGCGACCTCTACGATCTCGCCTGGTTCGCCAATCGAAGCTTTGATGAGGCTGTTGTCCGAACGCTCGCCACGCTGAAGGTCTGGTGCGACGTCGTCGACGACGGACTCGGCGCAGCGCCGTTCGACCCTGAGCAGGTCCTGCGACCGCGAGCCGAAGGCGAGTTCAGGCCCGAAGCGATCGGCTATCTCACCACGCCTGTCGATGTGCCTGGTTGGGTCGAGGCCGTGTCTCGGAGGTATGCCTTCCTGCAGGAGATGACGGAATCCGAGATGCTTGCCGCACGCTGCAGCAGGAGCGACGAGTGGGAAGTGCGGCAGGCCATCGAGCAGCTGAGGGGTCCGGATGCAGTTCCGGTTTGACGCCAACCAGGAGTACCAGCTCCGCGCCATCGAGGCGGTGGTCGACCTGTTTGAGGGACAGCCGCGCATCGAGACCGGCATGACCCTGGAGGTCGAGGCGGGCGTGGCTGCCGTGGCCAACCGGCTGGAGCTGGACGAGGCGGCGCTGCTGGCGAATCTCCATGAAGTCCAGCGCCGCCTCATCCTGCCGGAGGACCCGGCCCTTCAGCACCTCGAGGACGCGATCGAGTCCGTCTCCGGACCACGGCTCGCCCGCTTCCCCAACTTCTCCGTCGAGATGGAGACGGGCACCGGCAAGACCTACGTCTACCTGCGCACCGCACTGGAGCTCCACCGGCGCTACGGCATGCGCAAGTACATCGTCGTGGTGCCGTCGGTGGCCATCCGCGAGGGCGTGCTCAAGACCCTGCGGGTCACGGAGCGGCATCTACGCGAGCTCTACCACAACGCCCCGTACCGCTATGGCGTCTACGACTCGGCCAACCTGACGCAGGTGCGCCAGTTCGCCATGTCGGACGGCGTCGAGATCATGGTCATGACCATCGACGCCTTCAACAAGGCCTCCAACGTCATCCACCAGAGCACGGACAGGCTGCAGGGCGAGACCCCGGTGCACTTCGTGCAAGCCTCTCGCCCCATCCTCATCCTCGACGAGCCGCAGAACATGGAGAGCGAGCTGCGCATCAAGGCGCTCGCCGCCCTCGACCCCCTGCTGGCGCTTCGCTACAGCGCCACGCACCGCAACCCCTACAACCTCGTCTACCGGCTCACGCCCTACCAGGCCTACCGGCAGCGGCTGGTCAAGCGCATCGAGGTCGCCTCGGTGGTCAGCGACGGCGACGCCAACCGCGCGTTCGTGCAGTTGCTGGACGTCAAGACCGAGAAGCGGACGCTCACGGCCCGGCTGGCCGTGCATAAGCTGCTGAAGTCGGGCGCGGTGAAGGAGGCCGTGATCACGGTCAAGCCCGGCGACTCGCTCGCCGCCAAGACCGGCCGCGACGACTACGAGGGCTACGAAGTCGCGGAGATCGACGCCGGCGCCGGCTTCGTGCTGTTCGCCAACGAGGTCGAGGTGGCGCTGGGGCAGGCGGTGGGCGCGGACCGCGAAGCGCTCTTCCGCGCCCAGCTCGCCGAGACCATCGAGTCGCACTTCCGCAAGCAGCGCCGCGTGCGCCAGAGCGGCGTCAAGGTCCTCTCACTGGTCTTCATCGACCGCGTGGAGAACTACGTGGCCGACGACGGCATGATCCGCCGCCTCTTCGACGAGGAGTTCCGCCGCGCCGCCGCGCGGTTCCCCGAGTGGTCCGGCGTCGACCCCGCAGACGTGCGCGCCGCCTACTTCGCCGAGAAGCGGCGCAAGGGCGGCGCGCGCGAGGCCGTCGACACCACCGGCGCCTCGCGCGCCGACGAGGACGCGTACGACCTCATCATGCGCGACAAGGAGCGCCTGCTCTCCTTCGACGAGCCCGTTGCCTTCATCTTCTCCCACTCGGCCCTGCGCGAAGGCTGGGACAGCCCCAACGTTTTCCAGATCTGCACGCTCAACCAGACGGCCTCCGAAATGAAGAAGCGCCAGGAGATCGGCCGCGGCGTGCGTCTGGCCGTCGACCAGACCGGCGAACGCCTGCACAACGAGCAGCTCAACGTGCTGACCGTGGTCGCCAACCAGAGCTACGATCGCTACGTGGCCGGGCTCCAACGCGAGATCCAGGAGGAGTACGGACCCGACGGCACGCCTCCTCCTCCCCCTCGCGCCGACCGCCCCAAGGCCGTGCTGCGCAAGGAGCGCGCGCTGAGCCCGGAGTTCAGGGAGCTCTGGGAGCGCATCCGGCGCCGCACGCGCTACCAGGTGCGCATCGAGAGCAAGCGCCTGATCGCCGACGTCGCGCGCGAGCTCGCCCGCGTCCGCGTGGAGGCGCCGCGCATCCGCGTCACGCGCGCGGGCGTGGAAGCCGTGGGCGAATCGCTCGAGACGCGCCTCACCGGCACGCGCTTCGCCGACGAGATCCGGCCCGACGCGCTGCCCAACGTGATCGCGCTCATCGAGAGTCTGCTCGAGTACGCCGCGCCGCCGATGCGCCTGAGCCGGAGGACGCTGCTCGCCATCCTCAAGGCTGCCGACCGCGCAGACGCGATGGCACGCAACCCGCACGACTTCGCCGCAGCCGCCGCACGCATCATCCGCGAGAAGCTGGCCGGCCAGCTCGCCGACGGCATCCGCTACGAGCGCGTCGACGACTGGTACGCCATGGACCGCTTTCTCGAAGAGGACGAGATGGACCTCTTCGGCCAGTACATCCTGCCGTCGGAGCGCGACCCGGACATCGGCATGAGTGCTCTGTACAGCCAGGTCGCCTGCGACTCACTGGTGGAGCGTGACTTCGTGCGCGACCTCGAACGCCGCGAGGACATCAAGCTCTTCCTCAAACTCCCGCCCTGGTTCACCGTGCCCACCCCCGTCGGTGAGTACAACCCCGACTGGGCGATCGTGCTCGACCGTGAGGGCACCGGCGAGCGTGTATTCCTGGTGCGCGAGACAAAGGGCGACGGCGAGCTGCGCCCGACCGAGAAGATGAAGACCATCTGCGGCGAGGCCCACTTCGAGGGCGCGCTGGGAGTCGACTACGAGGTCGTCACCAAGGCCGGCGAGGTCCGGTAGGGCATCACGGATTCCGCTGCCTGCAGCGTAGTTGCGTTGTATGTACACGACGCCGCCATGTGGGTACAATGTGAGGACAAACCGGCGAATCGGAGGCAACCCGCCATGGCGGTCGTGAAGGACAAGACGCTGAACATCCGCGTGACCGAGCCAGAGAAAGCGCTGGTCGAGCAGGCGGCGAGCATCAGCCACATGGGCATGAGTCAGTTCATGCTGCAGGCCACCTTGCGCGCCGCCGAGGAGGTGCTGGCGGACCAGACCCAGTTCGTGCTCCCCGCCGAGGAGTGGGAGCGGTTCGTCGCGCTCCTCGACCGCCCGGCGCGCGTCCTCCCCGGTCTGAGAGAGGCCGCTTCGAGGCCGAGTCCCTTTGACGAGCAGTGACCCTCTCGTAGGTCCTGCGCCACTCGACGCGTCACACGCTGTAGCCGGTTTCGACTGCGGCGTCACCGCACTCGACGACTACCTCTCCTCTCAGGCCCTCGCCGATCAGCGAGCCGGCAAGTCCAGGACGTTCGTCGCCGCAAGAGCGGGGCGTGTGGTCGCCTTCTTCAGCCTGGCGGCAGCGAGCGTCGCTCCGGATGAGGCGACACAGCGGGCGACCAAAGGCCAGGGGGCGCAAGCCGTCCCGGCCATCCTCCTCGCCCGCTTCGCGGTCGACAGGTCAGAGCAGGGACATGGCGTCGGACGAGCGATGCTTGTTGACGCCCTCGCGCGCTGCGCTCAGGCCGCCGACATCATCGGCGTGCGCGTCGTCCTGGCGCATGCCAAGGATGACGGCGCCCGGACCTTCTACGAGAAGCACGGCTTCGAGCCGTCGCCCGTCAGCCCGCTCCGGCTCATGGTCCTCGTCAAGGACGTGCGGAAGACGCTCCGGATCGTATGAGCCGGCACGGGTTGGGCAGCACCATGGCCCGAAGCGCCGTTGCCCGACGAGACACTCCGGCCTACTTCGCCGGCAGCGTGTCGACGAAGGCGAGGCTCAGCTCGACCCACTCTCGGAGCTGAGCCTCGGTCGCGATGCCGGGCGGGTCGACGTAGACGTACCCGCGCATGGGCCGGCCGCTGAAGTCCATGAGCCGCGCATGCGGCCGACCGAGCGCTTCCTCGTACTTCTCGGGGCCCACGCGCAGCATCAGCGTGTCGCCCTGGACGCCGGCGAACATGTTGCCGTGCGCGAGCAGGCAGAGTCCGCCGAACATCGGCTTCTCGTTGACGTCGTCGCGACCGGCGACCGCCGCGCGCACGCGGTCGGCGAGTTGTTCGTCATAGGCCATGCCCGCATCCTTCCCCATGGCGCTGCGTAGGCTCCCGTTTCCGGAGAGTACATCTTCTGTCCCGACAGCTCGGCACTCGGCCGGCACTGATCGCCTCGCAGGACCGGACCTAGCCAACGTCTCCCGTGAGAGCTGCCTCGATCGGCAATCCGCCCCGCCCGATGAGCAGACTGGCACGGGGCTCGTACCTGGCCACGAACGCGTCCATCCCGCGACTGTCGCCCTCGTGCCTTCGGCCCGACTTCACCTCGATCGCGGTGACGCCGGCGGCGGCCGCCACGACATAGTCGACCTCCCTGGTCCCGTCACGCCAGTAGTACACCTCGCTGCGCTCGTCTGACGACCGCGCCAGGAGATGGGCGCCCACGGCCGTCTCCACGAGCCGACCCCAGTACTCGTGGTCGGCCCTCGCTTGTTCGAAAGGGAGCCCCTTGACCGCGCTCATCAGCGCCGTGTTCAAGACGAGGAACTTGGGGCTCGACGCGCGCTTGCGGACCGCGCTGCCCGAGTACTTCTGCAGGCCCCGCACGAGCCACGTCCTGGCGAGGAGCTCAAGGTAGTGCGCCAGGGTCGTGGTATTGCCTGCATCGTGCAGCTGGCCGAGCAGCTTGGTGTAGGAGACGATCTGCCCGGAGTACTCGCACGCCAGGTAGAAGAGCTGGCGCAAGAGCGCCGGCTTGTCGACCCGGGAGAGGGCCAGCACGTCCCGCGAGACGGTGGTCTCCACGAGGCCGTCAAGAATGTAGCTGCGCCAGCGCGGGAAGTCCCCGATGAGCGAGGCCGACCCCGGATAGCCACCGTAGAAGATGTAGGCGTCGAGGTCCCAGCCGAAGGCCGCCTGACACTCTGAGAAGCTCCAGTGCGGCGACGCGACCGTCTCGAACCGGCCGGCGAGCGACTCCTCCAAGCTTCTCCTGACCAGAAGCGGAGACGAGCCGAGCAGCGCGAGCCTGATGTCGCGGCTCTCACGCGTGTCGCGGTCCCACCCGGCCTTGACGCGCTCCGACCAGCCGGGGATCTTGTGCACCTCGTCCAGGACCAGGACTGTGGGCCCGCCGCCTGCGAGCGCGCGCGCAACCTCCCACTGCTGGTCGATCCAGGCCGGCCCGGGGAGCAGCGGCTCGTCACCCGATGCGTACAACACGTTGACGGCCTGCGCCTCGAGGCGAGCCTGAGCCTGCAGCACCGCCGTGGTCTTGCCCGACTGGCGAGGGCCCACGAGCGCCTGAATGAAGCCCCGTGACTCGCCGCCGAGACGCTCGACGAGTGTGTCGACCAGCGGTCGCTCGAACACGACGTGCCTCCTTTACTCAACGCACTGAGTAAATTTACTCACTACGTTGAGTAAAGTCAACGTCAGCGGCATGACACCTCAGAGGCCCGGCCGCGGCTTCACCGCGGCCGGGCCTCAAGGAAGGGCCCGAGGGGAGTCCTGGGCTCGAAGCCCCCTCAGGACGCGACGACGCCGGGCGCGCCACCGGCCGCATCCGGATGCGGCGTGCCGGGCAGCTGCCGGGCGCCCGGCCGGCCGGCCTTCATCCCGAACACGAAGCGCGTGACCCGCGTCCGGCGCACGACCTCGTAGAGGGCGAAGGTCCCGGCCACGGAGACCACCATCAGTGTCAGCCACTGGAGCGGCTCGGCGGCGGCCAGGTCGACCACGTAGAAGGCGGCGATCACGATCACCGTCTGGTGCAGCAGGTACACCGGGTAGGACGCCTCGGAGAGGTAGCTCAGTGCCGGGGACGTGCGGTCCAGGTAGCGCCGGCCATAGCCGAGCAGGCCCACGATGACGAGCCAGGAGGCCGCGGCGCCGAGCAGGTTGAGCGCGGTGAGCTGCAGGGACGGGTCGGGGAGCGCGTCGCGCAGGCCCGGGGTCAGCACCCAGAACACGGCGAGCAGGACGCCGATCGCCAGCGCCGGCAGGCGGTGCCGCTCGGCGGCCTTCATGAATGCGGGGTCGCTCACGGCGGCGTACCCGAGCACGAAGAAGACGAGGAAGTAGAAGGGCTGGAGCGCGCCGGTCGGGTCCGGCAGGGCCTCACCGGCGTAGATGAGCAGCGCCGCGAGCGGCCACATGACAGGCCGGGCGAGCCGGCGGGAGAGTCCCCGAAGGAGCGCTTCGCCCCGTCCGCGGTTCGCAAGCAGCGGCAGCGCGATCACGGCCACGAGCAGCAGGACGAAGATGAACCACAGGTGGCCGAAGCCGAAGCCCCCGAAGTAGTCGCCGCCCTCGTGGATGTTCCAGTGCAGGAAGTCGCCGCTGACGAGGTAGTGCCAGAACGACTCCGTAGAGCCGCTGTTGAAGCGGGCGCCGTACCAGGTCTGCACGGGGATCAGCAGGACGAACACGCCGATGAGGAAGGGGACGCCGAGTCGCGTGAAGCGTTCGCCCAGGTACTGCTTGGCGCCGCGCCGGCGGAGGGCGAAGTACGTGGAGGCGCCGGCCAGCAGGAACAGCAGCGGCATGTGCCACACGGAGATGAAGCCGAGGACGACGCTGAGCGCCGCCGAGACCTGGTCCGCCTTCACGTAGAACGCCTCGTCGTTGAAGACCCGCGTCACGTGATACGGGAAGAGCAGCAGCACGGCCAGCACGCGCAGCCAGTCGATGGAGTGGAGCCTGGTGCCTGTGACGTCGAGGGCGTTCATGTCTCCTCCTCGGGAGTGTTGTGATCGACGTCACGATCATCGCCCCCGGACGGCCGGGGCACATCGACCCGGGGAGGGATTCGGGCGGCGACCGGCGGCGTATCTTGCGCGTAGGACCTCGGTCCTACGCCCATGCGACCGAGGTCCGAGGAGGCGCCGCCTGCCTGGCGGCGGACGCCCTCCGCCGCCCGACTCGCGGCGGACGCCCGCCCGGTCAGGAGCGGGCGGGGCGCAGCTCCGTGATGATGCGGCGCATCTGCGCGAGCGCCTGTTTCGTGTGCTCCTGCAGGCGCTCGAGCTGCGACGCGGCGAGGTCGGGCTCGTCCAGCAGTCCGCGCGCGGCCGCGCTCGCGTCGAGCACCAGCGCGAGCGTCCGGGACACCGACTCGTCCAGTTCGCCCGCCACCCGCGAGCGCTGCTCGAGCGCGGCCAGCTCGTCGGCCTGCCCCGCGTAGGCCCGCAGGTGCTCCTGGGCCGCCTGCAGCTCCGTCACCAGAAGCTCGGCGGCGGCGCGCTCCTCCTCCAGCTCGCGGTTGGCAACCACGTAGGTGGAGAGCACTACGCCGGCGGCCATGGGCACGAGCCCGAGCGCGAGGCCGCGCACCAGACCGAGCTCCAGCACGAGCGATCCGCCGATGAGGCTCACGAGCGCCGCGACCCACGCGGTGCGCGGCAGCGTGGGGAGTGCCACCGCGGCTTGGTAGCACTGGAGCACGAAGAGCACGGTGACGAAGTCACGGTTCGGATCGATGGCCAGCAGCACCAGCACGATGGCCGCCTGGACGACCATGGCCAGGTGCGTGAGCGGCCCCGGCAGCGGGCGCCGGAGCACGACGAACAGGAGGATCGCCAGAAAGGCCGAGAACCCGGCGACGTACCACGGCCACTCGCTCGCGTCCGCTAGCCCGAGCGTGCGCGCCAGGACGGCCGCCCATACCACCAGCATGGCGGCGGCGCCGAGCAGGCGCGAGGGAGACCCAGGATGCAAGCGGGCGGCCACTGCTCTTTGCTACCTCCCCGGGGTATCGGCCGGATGGCCGCCCGGGCCGGGGCCGCCGCCCGGCTCCGGGCCGCCGCCCGGCTCCGGGTCGTCGCCGGCGAGCCCGTGCCGGATGGCGTAGATGGCGAGCTGCGTCCTGTCCTTGAGCTCCAGCTTGGCGAGGATGTGCCCGATGTGCGTCTTCACGGTCTTCTCGCTGATCACGAAGCTCTCCGCGATCTCCCGATTGCTGAGACCCTGGGCCACGAGGACGACGACCTCGAGTTCGCGCTCCGTGAGGTCGCCGGGCGGCGAGGCCGCCGGCGGGAGGGCCTCGCCCGCCCGCGGCCCCATCGCCGCCTCCATCACTTTGCGGAGCGCGTCCGGGTGCAGTCGCGGCTCACCCCGGTGCACGGCGCGGATGGCCTCGACCAGCTCCCCCGGGGTCACGTCCTTCAGCAGGTAGCTCGACGCCCCGGCCTCGAGCGCCGGCAGCACCTGGTCGTCCCCGGCGAAGCTGGTCAGGGCGATCACCCCCGTGCCCGGCGCCCTCTCCTTGATGCGCCGGGTCGCCTCGATGCCGTCGAGCCGGGGCATGACGATGTCCATGAGCACCACGTCCGGCTCGAGCTGCGACGCCAGCTCTACCCCCGCCAGCCCGTCGCCAGCCTCGCCGGCCACCTCGATGTCGTCCTGCAACTCCAGGAACGTCCGCAGGCCCCGGCGTACGACCTGGTGGTCGTCCACGATCAGCACTCTGATCCGTCCATACTCGGCCACACTCACGACCTCCCTCGCTCTTCGCCGCATTCGCCGGCGACGTCCGTCCCCTCCACGACCAGGCGGGTCCCCGCCCCGGGGTAGCTGGTCACCGAGAAGCTCCAGCCCCTCTCGGCGGCCCGCTCCCGCATGCCGACGAGCCCCAGGCCGGCGCCGGCGGCCTCGCATGGCTCGAACCCGCGGCCCTCGTCCTCCACCTCGAGGCGGAGCGGCCGCAGTCGCAATCGCACGACTGCCCGGTCCGTGCCCGCGTGTTTCACGACGTTGTTGAGGCCCTCCTGCGCGATGCGCAGGAGGGCACGCTCGTCCTCGTCCGGCAGCGCTTCGACCCCGTCCACCTCGACGGTGACCGCCAGACCATCACGCTCCTCGCGCTCCGCGCAGTGCCGCCGCAGGGCGCCGGGGAGCCCGCCCGCGACGCCCGTCGCGGGCTCCGCCCCGGCGCCCAGCGCGGCCATCTCCTCCAGGGCCGCGTGCGCAAGATCGTCTATCTGGTCGAGCTGCGCCGTCACCTCGCGCGAGTCGCGCCGCAGGAGCAGCAGCGCCGACTGGGCGGTCAGCGTCATGCTGAACAACGTCTGAGTGACCGAGTCGTGCAGGTCGCGGGCGAGCTGCTGCCGCTCGCGAGCGGCCCCCAGGCGCTCGGCCTGTGCGCCCGACTCGACGAGGCGCCGGTTGGCCTCCCGCAGGTCGGCCGCCAGCGCCTCGCTCCGCGCCCGCGCCGCGACGGCGCGCCTGGCGGCAAAGACGTAGGCGGCGAAGAACACGTTGGCCGCCGCGTAGAGCACCACCAGCGGCAGCGCCCCGACGATCCGGTACTCGGAGACCAGCCCGAGGCCGGTGAGTGCCGCGAACACGGCGATGAGCCCCGCCACCGCGCCCGGCCGCCAGCGTTCCATGGCCTGCATCGTCGGCGCCGCCAGCAGCACGGCGAAGTAGTCGCTGGAATCCGACTGCGTGAGCAGGACGAGGATCACGGCGCTCTGCGCCGTGAGGAGGAGAGCGAACGACGGCGCCCAGACGCGCTCGGCGAACGGCACGGCCAGCACGAGGACGAGCCAGGCGGCCAGCAGAGCGAGCCCGAGCAGCCGCTGCTGGCCGTCGAACGCCAGAACGCAGCGCAGTACGGCCGCGGCCCACAGGAAGGCGACGGTGAGCGCGAACACCCAGCGGTGGGCGAAGGGCCGTGCGCGGTCGCCGCCGGCCGGCTCACCGTGCGCGCCGGTCAGCGCCGGCACGTAGCCGGCGCGGGCGCTCACGGGATTCCCTCAGTTCTCGGCACGGTCGTCCTCCACCGCCGGGCAGGCGTCTCGCCGCGCGGTGTGGCGGAGACCTGGCGGCCTGCCTGGGCTTGGGAACATACTATTCCGCCGATGGACGGTCAGTCGCATTGTCTGCGCGCGGAATGGTGGGGATGGCGCCATGAGTGATGTGCGGATGGCGCCACTTGCCGGACGCGACACCCCTCCGCCCGCCGGAGCCGACCCGGCGGCGGGGCGTGCCAGGCAGCCGGCTACGCCAGCGCGCCGAGACGGCGCGCGGCGACGATGCGCGCCTGGAGTTCGTGACTGGCCGCCGAGGCGCGCAGGCAGTCGTCGGCGCCGGCCGCGAACGCCTCGTCGACCTGCTCGTCGCCCGGGGCGATGAGGATGATGTACGGGGAGCGCGCCCTGCGGCGGCTGCGCACCTGCCGACAGAGCTCCGGTCCCCCGCAGCCGGGCAGGTCCCAGTCGACCACGGCGAGGTCCGGCGCATCGTCGCCGGTGAGCAGCTCGACGGTCTGTGCGCCCTCGGACGACTCCACGGGCCTGAGTCCGAGGGCGGTGAGGTCCTCCGCGACCTCGCGCAGGGCGTATCTGGACGCGGCGTCACCGTGCGCTATGAGCACCTTCACGTCTTCCCCCCTGTGGGACATCCGCCGCTGCGGCGAGGTGGTCTGCTCTCTCGCACCCATTCTCGTCCCGGCCGGGCGCACATCCGATAGAACAGTCGCCCATGCGGCGTGGGCCTCCGTGCCCAGAGGCATCGGGAGACTGGCGGGTCAGGCGGTGGCGGCCGGCAGCGAGCCCACGTCCACTCCGCGGCCGGCGAGCCCGGCGCCCATGGTCTGCAGGTCGCGCAGCATGCGGGCGGGGTCGGCCGCCAGGGCCTGCAGGTGCAGTCCCGGCTCGCGCAGCGAGCCGTCCTGCCACTGCAGCAGGCAGGCGGCCGCGGCGGCGGCCGTGAGCCAGTAGCCGTCCGGGTGGCTGATGCGCAGGCCGGCCCGCAGCGCCTCGCCGGCCTGGGCCTCGCCCTCGGCCTCCACCTGGAACACCGTGCCGTACGGAGGCTTGCTGAACCGGCGCAGAGCCCACGCGAGCAGCCGCGAGTAGGGCCTGCCGAGCGCGTCCGGCGAGAGCTTCATCACCAGCATCCCGAGCGGCAGCACCGTCGTGTCCACGACCGGGTTGAAGCCCGACACGTAGAAGCCGCACTCGCGCAGCGCGGGGAGCTGCTCGGGCAACAGTTCGAGCTCCTTCATGTACATGAGCGTGCAGCGCCGACCGTCCCACGGCACGCCGAAGTCGAAGGAGCGCGTCGCGTCGCGCCACTCGACGGTGGTCCATGCCCCGTCGCGCAGCGCCTCGACCCGGTAGTCGCGGAACTCGTTCGCGAACTCGTGGATGGTGGAGGGCTGGAAGTCGTAGGCGTTCCAGTCCACCTTGAGGAGGCCGCCGACGGAGGCGCGCTCCAGCCGGCCGAAGGCCGGCGCCAGCGCGCGGATCAGCACGGCCGACAGCCCCGGGTGGATGCCGCCGTCGGTGATGAAGCAGCGGCCCTCGGCCTCCAGCCGCGGCCGCAGCTCCTCGAGGGCCGCGTGCTTGGCGGAGCCGCTGAGCAGCAGGTCGAAGTAGTCGACGCCTGCCTCGAGCGCTGCCTGCGCCACGGTGCCGGCCCTCTCGAGCACGCTGGCGGCGACCGCGACCAGACCCACACCCGGGAAGGCGCGAGCCAGCGACGCCGCGTCTGCGGCGTCGGCCGCTCGCGCCGTCACCCTCCCCGGGTGCCGCGCCCCGAGTTCAGCGGCCGCGGCCTCTCCCTTCTCGCGACTGCGGCCGGCGATGACGACGTCGGCGTCGCAGTGCTCCAGCAACAACTCGCACAGTGTCCTGCCCGTCGTACCGTAGCCCCCCAGCACCAGGATCGTCTCGGTCATCCCCGTCCCTCCTCGTAGTCGTTCAGCGCAGCTGCTCCACCGGCTTGAAGTGCTTCTGCGCCGCGACGATCTCGCGCATGGCCTCCTGGAGGCTCGCGCGAGTGAGTGGCGGCAGCGTCCATGTCTCGATCACGTTGTCCACGGGGCGCCCGTTGCGCAGGCGGTTGGCGTGGTGGCGCAGTTGCAGGTGCGTCATGCTGATGAACGCCTCGCGGAGCTGCCGGTACGGGATCCTGCCCTCCCCGGCCACTTCGCGGATGGCAGAGAGCCGCTGGAGCGTCGACGCCGACGTGATGCTGTGCGCGAAGGCGAAGTACCGGGCGTAGTTCTGGATGGGCACGAGGCCGTTCTTCTTGATGTCGATCTCGCCCTCGAGCTTGCCGCGGAACCCGAGCGGCGGGCGCACCTTGGTGCCGAGCTGGATGAGGCCGGCGAGGAAGCGCGGGTGCGACGGCGCCTCGCGCATGACGTCGGTGAGCACCTTGTCCACGTACAGCTCCCCGGCAACCTGCCGGTAGTCGAACGAGACGCTGGCGCGCGCCATCCTGTCGAGGTCCTTGCCCTGCAGGCAGTCCTCGAACGTGCGGCGCCAGCCGGAGAGCGTCATGCGCCACTGGCTGTTGCTGGCGAGCACACCGTGTGGGTCGGCCGGCAGCCAGGCGCGCGCAATGCCAGTGTTGACGTCGCGCGCCAGCACGCGGAAGTAGTCGGCCACGGCAGGGTCGTCGGTGTCGTCGTAGGCCAGGCCGTTGTCCTGGTCCGAGGCGAGCGTGAGCTCCGTCCGCGCGGCGCTGCCGAAGGCGAGCCAGGCGTACGGCACGGGAGGCTCGCCCAGCCTGTCGATGGTCAGCTCGAGCAGCCGCGAGGTGATCGTGTCGTGGAGCACGGTGAGCACGCGGGTGACCGACGGCGCGTCCAGGTGGGCGGTCATGAGGTCCACGAAGAGAGTCGGGATGTCCGCAGCGGCGGCGGCGATGAGCTCCTCCTCGCTCCGCGACGCCATGATCTCGCGGCGCAGGGCGAAGGGGCTCCGCGACTCGAGGCTCATGAGGCTGCTGGCCGAGAGGATGCCCACCACGTCGCCGTCGCCGTCGAGCACGGGCATGTGGTTCACGCCGGCGGTCATCATGGCGATGCTCGCCTCCGGGGCGAGGACGTCTGCGCCGATGGTGTGCACAGGCGCCGACATGATCTCGGTGACCGGCGCGTGTCGCGATACGCCCCCGACGACGACCTTGTCGCGCAGGTCGACGTCGGTGACGATACCGGCGATACCGCGCCCCTCGGGGGAGCGGACGAGGATCGCCGAGCGCTTCTCGCGGATCATGGTCTCCGCCGCCTCACGGGCCGTGGTCGTGGAGTCGCAGAAGAGCGGCTTGCTGCGGGTGACCGACGTGACCGGCATTGTGCGCACGTCGGGCATGGCGCGCAGGGTGCCGGCCGCCTGGAGCAGGCGCTCGCGCGCGTTGGCCGCCATCCACTCCACACCGGCCGGGCGACTGAGCAGGTCGAGCGCAACGTCGCCCGGGATGCAGTAGAGCAGCGAGTCCTCGCGCGCCCGCGTGGTGAACTCGGGGGCGAGGCCGGTGAGCAGCGTCGGGTGACCGACGACCTCACCGGCGGTCACCACCGCCACGTAGGCGTCCTTGTGGATGAGCTCGAGCGTCCCCAGCCGCACCACGTAGAGCTCGGTCCCCGGAGGGCCGCCCTCCACGAGGATCGCGTCGCCGGTCGCGAAAGCGCGCTCGCGGATGGAGGCGGCAATCCGGTCAAGCTCATCCGCCGGCAGCCCCTTGAACGGAGGGACCCGGCTGAGGAAGCGCACGCGATCGACGATGCGGGCAGGGTCGGGTGTGGGCGGCATCGGCGCTCCTATCTCACGGTCCGCTTGATGAGACCGCGCTCGTGCAGGTGTCGCAGGCTCTCCATGACGTCGGCCTCGTTCTTGTGTTCGAGCACGACGCTGGCGCCCACGGCGCGGGCCAGCCCCAGGATGGGCGCGGCGTCGACGACGCCGCGCCCCAGCGGGAGATGCTGGTCGCCGCCCACATAGCCTTCGTTGTCGTGCAGGTGCACATGCTTGAGCGGGTGCTTGCCGATGTTCAACCAGGAGTCCAGCGTGCCGGTCACCGCCGCGTGCCCGACGTCGAGCGTGTGCCCCAGGCCTTTGAGGTCCAGGTCGCCCGGGGCCCAGAAGTGCGTGTGTCGCACGAACGGCAGGTTCTCGACCGTGATTGCGACACCCGATTCATACTGCAGCTCCGCAAGCTCCTCGAACGACTGCTCCAGCGTCGCGACCACGCGCGCGTCCCACCCCCTGTACTTGCGCTGCAGGTCCGGGTGCAGCACGTACACACGGGCGCCGAGCTCGGCGGCGACCGCGAGATGGCGGCGATGCTCGTCGAGCGCGGCTCTGTGCTGCCGTCCCGACCGCCCACCGAAGGCGAAGTGCATGAAGGGGCCGTGGACGCTGAACGGCAGGCCCGAGAGCTCGATGACGCGCGCGTTGGCCTGGTCGAGCAGGCTGTGACGGCCCGCAGAGAGGATCTCGGCGGCCGGCGCGATCTCGGAGATGCGCAGAAGGGCCGCCGCGAGCGAGAAGTTCGCATACGCCCCTGTCGAGATCCCGATGTCGTCGTAAATGGGCACCCGTGGGAAGTATCGCACGCCGGCCGCGCCCGCGGCGTTAGGCCCGAGAGCCCTCTGCCGACCGATGGCTCCCTGAACCGCTCCGAGCCTGGGCCCGCAGGAGTCGTCCCGGCATCACCCCGCATGGGGTGGAGCCGCGCGCGTCAGGCCGCGAGGGGTCATGCCCGTACCCGGGCCTGCCGATGGTGTTCCCGGAGGAAGTGATGGGACCGACAAGACACGGGGCGGAGAGCCCGCCGGCGCCCCGACCGCTGGAGCGGGCGCCGGCGCCGGGCACGCCGGAGCGGGCGAATGCCCACATCGACGCGCCGGCGCCCCAGCGCTGTGGCGCGGGTGCGGGCGCCCGCGCGTCCCGCGCGCGCGTCCTCGTCGCGGGCCGGCCGGAGCCCAGACCGGCAACCACGCCCTGGGGCCTCATCTGGCTGTGGATCGTGGCCGCCGCGGTCACCGTCCTGCTCGCCTGGCTCACGTACAGCCAGGAGGGTTGGATCCCCATCCTCTCCGCGTTCGATCTGGGCGTGCACGAGCTTGGGCACCTGCTCACCGTCTGGGCGCCGCCCCTGCTGGGCTCGTTCGCCGGCTCGTTCCTCCAGGTGGGGGCGCCTCTCGTGCTCGCCGGCTACTTCTGGTGGCGCCGCGACCAGTTCGCTGTGATCCTCATGGTCGCCTGGGCGGCCGAGAACCTGCACAACGTCTCGGTCTACGTCGCCGACGCGCAGGTCATGGCGCTCCCTCTCTTCGGCGACGACGGCTCGGGCGCCGGGCACGACTGGCACAACATCCTGCTCGAGCTGAACGCCCTCGAGGCGACGGACCAGCTGGCGCTCGTGGTCAAGACGGCGTCGGTGATCCTTTTCGTCGTGGCGCTCGGCCTCGCCGCGCTGGGTTGGTCGCGGGCGCGACGCAACTGAGCTCCCCGGCCGGCGCCGGCGCCTCTCCCCGATCTGCTCCGCTGAGAGCGGCATCAGATCACCCCCTGCCCCTCGGGGCCCTTCTCCAGCGCCGCGAAGGCGTCCTCCGCGATCGCCAGTGTCCGTTCCAGGTCGCCCTGCGTGTGCGCGCAGCTCATGAATCAGTTGCGGTGCGAGGTGAAGTAGGCGCCGCGCGGAGGTCCATCGGATCTCGAGGCGCTCGGAAGACGAACAGGACGACCGGCCCGCGTTGGGCTGCTCGGGTGCGTACGGCGGTTCGGGCGGCAAGCGCGTCTGGCGCCACGCCACCGCCCGAACTGCCGGGAGGACGGCGGGAAGGGGTCCGCCGCCTCCCGGACCTGGGGGCCTCCGCAGCAGGCCCCACGAAGTGGAAGAATCGGATGTCGCGCTGCGGCCTATCTTGGACGTGCCCGGGGCCGCCGGAGAGGTCACGCGCCGAATGTTGGCGCGTGGTCCCCGGCGGCCCCAGAGCCTCAGGGAGTCTGTACCGCGGAAGCTACGCCGCGCGGCGCTCCCGCTCGCTCGTGTCCGAGATCGACGCCGGACGGTCCCTGGTCGTGCTCTCGTAACGGGAGCCGGCCGCTCCGGCCGCAGTGTCGCGGACTCCGTACACGGCGAGCCCGTACACCGCCATCACGTAGATCGCCATGATCATGAGCGACCACAAGGGGTACGCCTGGGCCGTCATCAGCTGCCCGAGTGCGCCCAGTGAGGCGACGGCGATGCCCGTCCAGCGCGCCCACTCGCGGCCGCTGAACACGGCCAGACCGGAGGCCACAGCGAGCGCGCCGAGGCCGAAGGTGATCCAGCCCCACGTGTTGAGGTCGCTGAAGACGAAGACAGCTTCGCCCGCGAAGAACGTCGACCGATAGACGGCCATCAGGCCGTAAGTCACTGCGAAGATCCCGCCGAGCGCAAGCACGAGGCCGGAGAACGTCTGCCAGCCGGCCGCGCGGTAGTCACGCGTGTCCATAAGAGAGCTCCTTACGTCCGCGATGGACGATAGACGATGGCATGGGATGACACGGAGGTTTTGTGCCCGTTTCCGCACCAAAGCTCACGCGGCCGGCCCGTCAGACGACCGAGGCCGGCCCTACAGGCGAACGACGCCGACCGCGACGAGCAGCGTCCAGGCCATTAGCAGGCCGATGAAGACGCGCTGGAAGAGGCCGGCGTAGCGGCCGAGGTCGTCCCGGAACAACGCAATTCGGCCCGCGCCGGGCCCGGGGCGGCCGGACGGCGCCCGCAGGGGAGCGCCGAGCCCTTCGTAAGGCACAGGAGCGGCCCGCCTCGCGGCCACCGGCCGCGCAGGCGCGCCGAGTTGCGGGGGCACGCCGAGCTGCGGCGGGGCGGTCGCCGCCGCGGGTGTGGCTGCGGCGGCGGCCGGGACTTTGGTGGCGTCGGCCGTCGGGACTGCGGCGGCCTCAGCCGCAGAGGATGCGGCGGCGAACGCCGCGAACTGCAGCACCATGGCTGTCGCCGCCAGGAGCGCGAGCAGCAGCGCCGGCACACCGACTCCGGCGGTCGCGTTCGTGCGCATGAGCACCACCGACAGCACCACGGCGCCGGCGACGCCGCAGACGCAGGCCAGAAGCGCCACCGCCGTGTGCACTGCGCCGGTCTGGGACGGAGGCTCGCCCGGCATGTCCGTGTCGACGACGGCGAGGGCGGCCGAGCCGACCCCCCAGACCCAGAGGGAGAGAAAGCCGGCGAGCGCGAGGCCGGCCGTGCCGAGCACGGCGGGAAGCGAGATGAGCAGCAACAGGGCCGACGCGCCGCGGCAGAGAAAGGCGGTCTTCATGACCCACGGCGTGCGACCCCGGGCCAGCCCGCTCATGCCCATGGCGAGCGGGCTCTGCTCAGGGTTGAGCCTCTGGGCGACGATCACGAGCGCGGCCCATGCGACAACGAGGGCTGCGGCTACGGCGGCTGCGAACGCACTCATGGCGCAAAGCCTACAGGACGCGAGCCGCTCGGGGCAGCGTCCCGGCCCGCGCCAGCGGTGGACGACACCTCCGGACGCGGAGCAACCGATCCGGGCAGGGACAGCCGGCGTCGACGCCGGGCTCTGGACCGTCTCACGGCCGCCCCCTATGATCGGGACATGGACGTGCGACCTGAGTGGTTCGACGTGATCGACCGGCGCATCTCGCGCCGGCAGTACGACAGCCGCGGCGTGCCCGAGGAGCTCCGCGAGCAGCTCGAGGTGTTCTGCGACGGAGCGAGCGCGCCGGCGGGCGCGCCCGGCTCACCGCAAGTGCAGCCGGGCGAGGTGCCGGCGCCGGCCCGCGTCTCCCTCGTCGACGACCCCGACCGCCGGCTCTTCACCGGCCTCGTGGGCGGCTACGGCAAGGTCTCGGGCACAGCGCTGGCCGCCGCCTTCATCGGCCGCGCTCCCGCCGGCGGCGAGGCACCCGAGAGCGTCCAGGCGGCTGTCGGCTACCTCGGCGAGGGCCTCATCCTTGAGGCCACGCGTCTGGGCCTGGGTACGTGCTGGATCGCGGGATCCTTCGACAAGGCGAGCGCCGCCCGGCTCGCCGAACTCGCCCCGGGCGAGGTGGTGGTGGCCGTCACGCCTCTCGGCTACCCAGCCGAACGGCAGGGCAACGGAGAGCGCGTGCTGCGGACCCTCGTCAAGGCCTCGGCGCGAGTGAGTGTCGAGAAGCTTGCGCCCGGCATCCTCGACGGCGGCTGGCCGGCGTGGGCAGTCTCTGCGGTCCAGGCTACGCGGCGAGCGCCCTCGGGCGCCAACCGCCAGCCCTGGCGCTTCCGGCTGGACGGCGAGACGCTCGTCATGGAGCGCGCGGAGAAGCTCTACTGGACCGCGCCCATCGACTTCGGCATCGCACGCCTGCACGTGGAACTGGGCGCGCAGCACGAGCAAGTGACCGGCTCTTGGACGCCACTCCCCGAGCCGGACGTGGCGCGCTTCACACCGGCGGGCTGACGAGGGGCAAGGCTTCGTCAGTCGTACAGCTCCGGCCGTCTCTGCCCGAGGTAGTCCCCCACCACCCGTGCCTCGTTCGCGACGGCGACGTCCACATCTCCCCACACCACCGTCTCTCGCCCCTCCGCGTCGCAGAGCACCCGGCCCAGCGGGTCGACGAGGCAGCTCTGGCCCTCGAACTGGTAGCCGGACGCGCTGCCGACACAGTCGGCGTACGCGACCCAGCAGTGGTCCTCGAGCGCGCGCGCCCGCACGAAGGCCCGGTGCCACGGCCCCCACGGCGCCATGTTGGCGCTCGGCACGAGCAGGCACTGGGCGCCGCGCAGGGCGAGCGTGCGCGCCGGCTCCGGAAACTCGATGTCGAAGCAGCAGAGAACGCCGAAGCACACGCCGCGGAAGGTGAAGGGGTCCTGGAGCGCGGCCCCCGGTGTGAACACAGCGCGCTCGCGGTCGAAGAGGTGCGTCTTGTCGTAGACGGTGAGGAGCTCGCCGTCCGGGGCGAGGACGACGGTCGTGTCGAAGACCGGGGGGCCGGCGGTCGGTCCCGTGCGCTCTCCGGTTGCACCCTGCCTGGGCAGGCCGGCCACAAGGCACACGCCGGCCTCGGCCGTGAGCTCACGGAACGCCGCGAGGCTAGGCCCCTCCAGCGGCTCGGCGAGCTCGCCGATCCGCTCGGCCGGGAACCCGGTGAGCGCGTACTCCGGCAGGACGACGACGTCCGCCCCCGCCCGCGCCGCCGCCGCGACGGCTGCGCCGGCGGCGGCCAGGTTCCGCTCCTTGTCGCCGTCCGCGGGACGCAGCTGGACCAGCGCGACGCGCACTGGATCTGGATGCGATAGCACCGCCATTGGGCCATCATACCCGCGTCGCTCGGACGCGACCCCGGACCCCCCGGACATCACGCGAGCGGATCCGTCGGCTCTCCATGCCCTCTCAGATGCCTCGAACACGAGTGTTCACGGCTCCCTCTCCAGCCTCGGACGCGCTGGGGCCCGCCCGCCGGGCGCCGCCGTGCCTCACCGTTGGCGGACGGCCCCACCGAGGAATGACGGGCTCTCCCCGTGAACGACGTGCCCGCACGACACCACGGATTTCACCAGCGGCGCACCCCACGCCAACCCGATCTCGTCGGGGTGCGGACAGTCGAGCACGACGAGATCTCCCCGACGCCCCACGTCCAACGACCCCCGGTCGTGCCCGCGACCGCAGACGTACGCCGCGTTCAGCGTGGCTCCCACGACGGCCTGCGCAGGGGTGATGTGGTACCAGGAGCAGGCCGCGGCGATCGACAGCAGGAGGGACGTGGCGTGGATGGAGGAGCAGTAGTCGGTGGCGATCGCCACCGGGACCTGCTCCTCGAGGAACAGCCGAGCGTTGGCGCGTTGCTCGTCGAGGTAGACCTGCTCGGCGATCGGCAGCAGCACGGCGATGGTATCGGTGGTCCCGACCTCCCGGATCTCGTCGTCTGGCGTGTAAGTCAGGTGGTCTGCGTCTACGGCGCCGCCCTCCACCGCCGTCCGCCAACCCTGCGAAGGACTGGATGCGTCGGCGTGGACGCGCGCGGGTAGTCCGAGTCGCCGTCCCTCGGCCAGCAGGGCGGACGCAAGGCGCGGTTCGAACACGCCGGCCTCGCACACCAGGTCCTGGAATTCGGCGATGCCCTGCTCGACGACGGCGGGCAGCATCTCCGTGCGCACTGACTCGGCGTACTCCTCGGAAGATGCAGCGTCGGAAGGGACGAGGTGCGCCCCCAAGAAGGTGAACACCAGGTCTAGCGGAGTGGAGGCCGCGGAGTCTCGAAGCAGCCGAAGGGCGCGCAGTTCCTGGTCGCGCGACAGCCCGTAGCCAGACTTGACCTCGAGCGTGGTGACGCCCCCGGCGAGAATCTGCCGGTATGCGCGTGCCGCCTGCGCCAGCAGGACGTTATCGGAGGCGGCGCGGCTCGCCACCACGCTGGCCCAGATGCCGCCGCCCTCGTGCTTGATTTCTTCGAAGTCCGCCCCCTGGAGCTTGCGCACGTACTCCCAGTGGCGACTCCCCGCGAAGAGAGGATGGCTGTGACACTCCACGAGCCCCGGCAGGACCGTCGCACCGGTCGCGTCGATGGTCGGCACATCCCGCCCGGCCTCCGCCAGGACACGAGCGGTGGGTCCGACGGCGACGATGCGCCCGTCACGAACGGCCACCGCGCCGTCCGCCAACAGGTCCAGCTCAGCCTGTTCGACGCCACGGCGCGGGCCGCCACGGTCGAGCACTCGTGCGACACACGCCGCGTGCACCACGTTCAGATCACTCGGATCGTTCACACTACCTCTCCGATCAGCAGGCCGGCCGCGATCGTCGCGCAGAGCACCGGCACACCGGCGGCGGTCGCCGTCGCGCGGTGCTCCCCGGTGAACGCCATGTCGTTCAGAAAGACGAGTTGCGCGCCGAGCTCCACAACGGCCGCCGCGGCGGCGCGAACCCCGACCTCCCCGCCGTAGGGCGACGCCGCAGACGTTACCACCGTCCGTGCGTAGGCCCCCCACCTCTGAGGAGCCGCGTCCATGTCCGACGAGGGTCCCACGATCCCGAGCACGCGATCGGCACAGAAGGCCCGCACCATGCCGCGCAACAGATGCACAGGCTGGACCACGGCCGGATGCGACTCGGCCAGCGCCGGGAATTCGCCCGAGCAGAGGAGCAGCGTGCGGTCGCAAGTGACTTCGAGCCGGTCTGCAGCCTGCCGCAACAACGGCACCAGCCGCTCCTCGGCGACAAGCACCGGAGCACGGTCGGACAGCCGCGTCTCGAGCGGCGTCTCGCCATTGCGCGGTGAAAGGCCGGTGATGCCCGCTTCGGTGAGCCCGTCCAGCGCCCCGCTTTCACGGAGGTGGACGGACTCACCGAGGATCGCCCGCAGGGTGGGGGTTACGTCTTCACGGGGTGACTGCCCTACCGTGAGCAGTCCGAGGTGACGGAGGTCAGAACCCACGACGACGCGCCCTGCGGGAGAAACGGGCCGGGGGGCTCAGTTGGTGGCGCCGTTGATGGTCGCCTCTAGCACGGCTGCCTGGCCACAGTTCCACTGATCGAGGATCGCCTGGTAGGAGCCATCGTCGATCATTGACTGCAGAGCCGCCTGGACGGCGTCGCGCAACTGCGTGCTCTCCTTGGCGAAGGCGATACCGTACGGGGCGGGGTTGAGCATCTCGCCGACAGCGACCCATTCGCCCGGCTCCTCGACTTCCATGTAGCCGAGCACCTCGGGGCTGATGGCGGACGACTGGGCACGACCTTGCTTCATCTGCAGGCGCGCGGTCGCCTCGGAGTCTACACCGAGCATCTCGATGGCCGGCTGGCCGCTAGCCTCGAGGTTGTCCTTGCTCCACTTCTCCATGGTCGTGAAGAAGTCGGTGGACGCGGAGACCGCGCAAGTCTTGCCGCTCAGATCGGCGAGCTCGGTGATCTCGTCGGAGAGATCCTCGGTCGTGAACGCCTGCGTACCCGAGTTGAAATAGTCAACGAAGTCGAGGGTCTTCTGGCGCTCGAGGCTGTCGGACATGCCCGAGAGGACCATGTCGTCGCGGCCGGTGGCGACGGAGTTGATGAGCTGGTCGAACTGCTGGTCGTCGTAGACCATCTCGACACCCAGCAGCTCGCCGAGGGCGTTGGCGATGTCGATGTCGACGCCGACGAGCTCGTCGGTGGCCGGCTCCTTGTACTCCATCGGCGGGTAGATGGCGTTGATTCCCACCTTGATCTCGCCTGCCGACCGGATCTCCTCCGGCAGCATATCGTTGAAGCTGCCCGCACCGCCGGCCGCCGAGGTTGCGGAGCTTGAGTCCGCGGTCGGCTCCTCCTCGCCGCCGCACGCCGCAACGGCGCCGACAACGAGCAGGAGGAGGGCGATCATGAGAGCGATCGCGATGGCTCGTCCTTGCTTGGTGGTCATCTCTTCTCCTCTCGCGCCGGCATGCGTCAGACCGGCACCTTTGACAGGAATGCCCGTGTGCGTTCGTGCTGTGGACTCCCCAGCACTCTGTCAGGGGATCCGGCCTCGACGACGACGCCCCCGTCCATGAACACGACTGTGTCCGCTGCCTCACGGGCGAAGCCGACCTCGTGTGTCACGACGACCATCGTCATACCGGAGTCTCCCAGGTCTTTCATCACGGCAAGCACCTCGCCGACCAGCTCCGGATCGAGGGCACTGGTAGGCTCGTCGAAGAGCATCAGCTTGGGGCGCATCGCGAGGGCGCGTGCGATCGCGACGCGCTGCTGTTGGCCTCCGGAGAGCTGACGAGGGTACGCGGTGGCCTTCTCGCCCAGGCCCACACGGTCCAGGAGCTCGTGGGCCCGGGTCACCGCCTCCGCCTTGGGCTCCCTCTTCACTTTGACCGGCCCGATTGTGACGTTGCCGAGCACAGTCATGTGCGGGAAGAGGTTGAAATGCTGGAAGACCATCGCCGTCTGGGTGCGGAAACGGCACAGCTGGCGGTCGGTCATCTCATGGAGAGCGCCCTTGTGGCGGCGGTAGCCGACGCGCTCCCCGTCCACCCAGAGACGGCCTCCGTCGATACGCTCGAGACGGTTGATGCAGCGAAGGAAGGTGCTCTTGCCCGAGCCGGACGGCCCCAGGAGGCACATGACCTCGCCGGGCGTGACCTCGAGGTCGATGCCGCACAGGACTTCGTTGTCGCCGTAGGACTTGCGGACCCCATCGGCGAGGAGCATGGGCACGGGAGTCATGGCCGGTCCTCCTCGTCGTCGACCTTGGGTGGTTCGGGCATCACCGCGTGAGTCTTGAACAACGTGCTCAGGAAGCGCCGTGTCCACGGCACGTGCGTCACGTGGCTTTGGCCGCGGCCGAAGTAACGCTCGAGGTACATCTGGCCGATCGTGAAGACGGTGACTACGATGAGGTACCAAGCGGCCGCCACGATGAGCAGTTCCATCACCTTGTAGTTCACGAAGTAGATCTTCTGCGAGGCGCGCAACAACTCCGCGTAGGCGATGACGGCGGCCATGGACGAGTTCTTCAGGAGGCCGATGAATTCGTTGCCCATCGTCGGAATGATCACGCGCATCGCCTGCGGCAGCACGATGCGGCTCATCGTGCCGGTGTGGCTCATTCCCAGCGTGAGAGCCGCCTCAGTCTGACCGCGGTTCACTGAGAGGATGCCGCCGCGCACGATCTCCGTCATGTACGCGCCCTCGTTGATGCCGAGACCGAGCAACGCCGCGAGGAACGGCGTCATGATGTCGACCATGTCGCCCTGCCAGAAGCCCAGGTTGATGCTAGGGAACACGAGCGCGAGGTTGAACCAGAGCAGCAGCTGCAGCAGCACGGGCGTCCCACGGAAGAACCAGATGTACAGCCCCGCAACGGCGTTGGTGACCGGGTTGCGGCTCATGCGCATCACTGCGAACACGACACCGAGGGCGATCCCGAGCACCATGGCAAGGATGGAGATGACGATGGTGTTGACGAGACCGCGGATGATCGTCGGAGCAGTGAAGAACTCGCCGACCACGTCCCAGTCGATGTCACCCGCGGCGAACGCGCGGATGAGCAGCGCCAGCAGGGCGAGGACGATGACCGCCGCCACCCAGCGACCCCAGTGGCGAAGCGGGATGAGGCGCTCGTCGCCTCCGGCCAACAGACGCTCTCTCGTGGTCGGTGTCGACTGGGTCATCGTGTCACCTTCCGCGCCCACTCGGCGGCCATGCCGACGCGGGCACGTAGTTGCGCGAGCTGTTCGCGCACGCGAGCCGGCGCAGTAGCGCCGGCGCCACAGCGCGCCGCGAGCGCCTGTCGAACGTCGAGAACTGAGCGCACGTCCGGGGTGAGCCGGGCATCGACGGCAGCGAGATCGTCGTCACCCAGGTCGCCGAGGTCGCAGGCGCGCTCTTCGCACAGACGCACGAGCCTCCCGACGACCTCGTGCGCCTCACTGAAGGGCACTCCCTGCCGGGCGAGCCAGTCTGCCACGTCCGTGGCGAGGGTGAAGCCATCCGCGGCGGCCGCCGCAAGCGCTTCGACGTCGACGCGCATCGTGTGCACCATGCCGGTCATGGCCGGCAGCACCAACAGCAGGTCGTCGATCGACTCGAAGATGAGCGGCTTGTCCCAAGAGAGATCGCGGTTGTAGGTGAGTGGCAGACCCTTGACCAGCGACAACAGGGCCGCGGCATTGCCGACGAGCACCGCGGAGACCCCTCTTGTGAGCTCGGCGATGTCCGGGTTCTTCTTCTGCGGCATGATCGAACTGCCGGTCGCATAGGCATCATCGAGCTCGACCCAGTGGAACTGCCGCGATGTCCATACGCAGACCTCCTCGCCGAGACGCGAGAGGTGGATGCCGCACATGGCGGCGATGGAACCGAACTCCACCACATAGTCGCGGTCACCGACGGCGTCCATACTGTTGCCACACGGACCGTCGTAACCAAGCTCCTCAGCGGAAAGCTCCGGGTGCACCGCGATGGTGGACCCGGCGAGCGCCGCCGCTCCAAGAGGCGAAAAGGCGTAGCGCCGGTCCCAGTCGCGCAGGCGTGAGAGATCGCGGGCCAATGCCTGCGCATGTGCCGCCAGATGATGCGCGAAGCTGATGGGCTGGGCGGGCTGCAGATGCGTGAGGCCCGGCGCCACGGTCTCGACATGCGAATCGGCCTGTTCCACCAGCGCGGCGAGCAGGTCCGCGACCGCTGTGGAGAGCTCACGGGCGGCTTCGCGCAGGTACAGGCGCAAGTCGTTGACGGCCTGGTCGTTGCGGGAGCGCCCCGCGCGGAGCTTGCCACCCAGAGGCCCCAGGGACTCCATGAGGCCGCGCTCGAGACTGGTATGCACGTCCTCGTCACCGGGCGCCGGGGTGAAGGCCCCAGCCAGGACGGCGCCCTCCAACTCGTCGATGGCCGTGAGCATGCGTGCCAGCTCTCCGTCATCGAGGATTCCCGCGCGCTGGAGCTCTCGGGCATGGGCGCGCGACCCGCGCAGGTCGTAGACGGCGAGCCGCCACTCAGCGCCGGCGGACACCGAGAGCCGCATCAGTTCATCTGATGGACCGCTGTCGAAGCGGCCTCCCCACAGCCGCGTCGGGACCGACGCCATGACGACCTCCCTGTGTCAGGCTCTCATATTGTCCGACACGCATACTATCCGGCAAAAGCCGCGTGTCAAGACCCCGTTGGAATCGGACCAGAGGGAATCGAGTCTGGCGCCCGCATCGGTGGGGTCGTGCGGCGGTGTCCCGCCCCGGAGTGCGAGCTCAGGCGGACCGGAGCGCGTCGACGGCGTATCTGGCGACGTACGCCTTGGCGTGATCGAGCTGAGCGCGGGTCATCGCCACTGCCTCCTCCGCGCGTCGTTCCCGCAGCAGCCTGAACAGAGCCGTGTGCTCCTTTATCTGCTGTGGGAGGTCGTCGCTGGCCCGATCGATGGAGGCGATGGGCAGTTGTGTCTCTCGCATGAGCGATCGCTCGGTGGCGGCGAGCCGCTCGCTGCCGATGAGACCGACGATAGCGGCGTGAACATCCTCGTGGGCGCGGGCGATGGAAGACGGCCGTCCGGCCATGGCCTCCTGACGGTACCGGTCCATGGCCAAGCCCACCGCCGCCAGCGCCTCACCCGAGCACCCGGCGGCCGCCCGAGCTCCCTCGATCTCCAGCACGAGACGGGCGAGGAAGATGTCGTCCACCTCCGCCACTGTCAACTGACGGACCACCACGCCCCGGTTAGGGACGCGCGTCGCGAGGCCTTCGCCGGTCAGGATGTGCAGCGCCTCGCGAACCGTGGAGCGCGCCACGCTGAGCTGATCGGAGAGGCGTACCTCGGGCAACTGTTCACCGGGGCTGAGCGCGCCGTCGAACATGGCGTCGCGCAACGCCTCGGCGACCTTGTCCACCGTGCTCGATCTGTCGATGTGGGTGCCGGGCAGCGGCATGTGGGCCTTCCGCTCGCAACGTCTTCTCATCAGACACACTAACAGACGGACAATGTCGAAGACAGCCACGGCCGCGGTGCGCCGATCGGATCGCGGTAAAGCGCGATGCCCACCGGCCGCGTCATCCAACAGCGGGGCCCTGCCGACATAGAATCGCGGCAGACGAGCGGAGGGAGCCTGGGAGATGCACGAGCGCGATGGGACGGCGGCGTCCGGCGGAGCCGGCGCAGCGAACGATTCGCCGGTGGCGGTGGTGGGGGCTGGCCTCACCGGAGCCAGCTGGGCCGGCCTGTACGCGGCCGCGGGGCTCGAGGTGCGCCTGCACGACGCGGACCAGGCCCGGCTGGAGGCCGCCGTGGAGCGCGCCGCAGCGGCGGCCGGCTTTCTCGCCGGGAGTGGCCTCGCCGACATGCAAACCGCGGAGCGCGGCGTGGAACTGCTCGCGGGGACCGCGGACCTCGCGCAGGCGGTCGCCGGCGTGCAGCATGTGCAGGAGTGCGTGCGCGAGGACCTCGCACTCAAGCGACTGGTGTTCGCCGCGATCGACGAGGCCACGCCGCCCGACGCGCTCATCTGCACCAGCTCGTCGGGTCTCTCCATCAGCGACATCCAGACTGCGGCGGCGCACCCTGAGCGCTGCCTTGCCGCCCACCCGTACAACCCGCCGCACCTGGTGCCACTCGTGGAGCTGGCGCCGGGCGCGCTGACCGCGCCGGAGGCGCTCGAGCGCGCCTTCGCCTTCTACACAGCCGTCGGCAAGGAGCCGGTGAAGCTCACGCGGGACATCCCCGGTTACCTCGCCAACCGACTCTCCGCCGCGCTGTGGCGCGAGGCCGTGGACCTCGTGCTGCGCGGCGTCGCCACCGTGGAGGACGTGGACCGGGCCGTGAGTGCCGGGCCCGGCCTGCGCTGGGCCGCCATGGGCCCGCACCTGCTCTACGACCTGGGCGGAGGTGAAGAGGGCATCGTCGGCCACGTGGAGCACCTGGCGGCGGTCAAGGAGGGCATGTTGCGCGACCTGGCCACCTGGACCACCTTCCCGCCGGCGACCGGCCCGGCGCTCGGCGCCGGCCTGGCGGAGGAGAAGGGGGTGCGCACCTACGACGAGCTGGTCGCGGAACGCGACGCCCTGCTCGTCGCCTACCTGCGCGCCCAGCAAGAGGTACGCCGCGGCTGACCCGCCACCACCGCATCAAGCCTCTAGTCGCTCCTCGCAGAGATCGGTGGCGAAGATGCGGTAGTCCAGGTGGTCCTCGAGCGAGTCGGCGAGGTCTCGAAGCAGGATGGCGACTGACCACGCCTCCTCCCCGGCGGCGCAGGCCGCAGACCACACGCGGATCTCTTTGCGCAGACCCCCCAAGCGCAGGCCGGCAGCGCTGCCGCCGGCAATCTGTGCATCCACACGCACAGTGATGGTTCACCAGGGACGCCCGGTAACCTGCAAACCCGTGAGCAGACACCTCATCGGCCGCAAGCAGGATGGCGCTCGGTCAGCGCGCGTCGACGATTGCCGCGCACGTGCAAGGGGAAGCTCACGAGTGACTGACGCTGTGACTGCGGCACAGGGGCCGCGGCCTGAGAAAAGAGGGACGTGAGACGATGATCCCCGAGGGCTTCACCGTCGTCGCCGGCTCCCTGGGTGACCAGGGGGGCGCCGTGGCGCGGACGCTCAAGCGGCACAGCCGCCACGTCCGCGCGCTCACGCACAACCGCTGGTCGCCGGCGGCGCGAGAGCTGCTCGATGCCGGCGTCGAAGTACTCAACGACAACCTGCTCACGCCGGAGGTGGTCGCACGCGACCTGGCCGGCGCCGCTCACGTGTTCGGCGCCTTCACGCCGTTCGATGAGGGCGGCCTGAGGACCGAGCTCCAGCAGGTGCGCGACCTCGCCTGGGCGTCGGTGCGGGCGGGAGTGCAGCACTTCGTCTACTCGTCCGTGGGAGACCCCGAGCAGGACAAGGAGGCCAAAGCGGAGGACGCTTGGGGCGTGGAGCGGCTGCTGCAGCAGTTCGAGCTGCCGCTGACGCTGCTGCGGCCTGCCTTCTTCATGGAGAACATCGAGGAGTTCGCCCTGCGCCGCGACGACGCCGGCGGGCTCGTGCTGCGCATGCCGCTTGCGGAGCAGACCAAAGTGCACTGGATCGCCGTGGAGGACGTGGGGACACTGGTGCGCCTCGCGTTCGACCGGCCGCGCGCCTTCGGCGCCGGGCCGGTCCAACTCGGCGCCGACTCGCTGAGCTTCGCCGAGGCCTGCGCCCTGATGGGCGAGGCGCTCGGCGAGCACGTCCACTACGAGCAGATCGCGCTCGGCGAAGTCAAGGACCGGCACGCGCGCGGCATGTACCGCTGGTTCCAGAGCTACGCCCACTACGATCCGGACGTGGCCAAGCTGCGCCGCATCCACCCCGGGCTCATGACGTTCCAGCAGTGGCTCGAGGCGGGTCGTCTCGACCTGCGCAAGGTCGAGCACGAGACGTCGGCGGCGGCGTAGCGCGTTCAGCTGCAGCCGGCGCGACGACAGCATGCGTGACGGCATCCGGCGCAGCAGCGGCGGGGACAGGCTACCATGAGAGAGCATGGGGCTCTTCACCGCCGACAGAGCAAAGTACCGCACGCTCGCGGGCGCGTGGGTCACGCCCGAGCCGCTGCGCTGCGTGCAGTGCGGCGTGTGCTCGTTCAACTGCCCCATGGGCATCGACGTGCGCCGGCACGTGTGGCGCGTCGAGCCCGTCGTCGACAGCGCGTGCCTGACCTGCAGCGAGTGCGTCCGGCGCTGCCCGCGCGGGCTGCTGCGCTTCGAGTCCATCACGGACGCGCAGGGACAGCCGGACCAGGCGCGCCCGGAGCCAGCGCGCGCGCCGCAGGCGCCCGCGCGCAGCTCCGGCCGGGGCGGCTGACGTGTCCCGCCGTCACGTCCTCATCGGTGGCGGGGCGGCCACCATGGCCGCCGCGGAGACCATCCGCGACGCCGACCAGGCCGCCGAGATCTGCGTCGTCGGTGAGGACCCGAACGGCTACTACTCGCGGCCGGGTCTGGCCTACTACCTCACGCGCGAGCTGCCGCGCGACCACCTCTTCCCCTTCTCCACCGCCGACCTCCGGCGGCTGGACCTGACGTGGATCGGCGAGGCGGCGACCGCCGTCGACCCGGCCGCCCACCGGGTGACCCTGCAGAACGGCCGGCAGCTCGCCTACGACCGCCTGCTGCTCGCGACCGGCTCCAGGGCCATCGGCACCCGCGTGCCGGGCGCCGAACTGGACGGAGTGGTCACGCTGGACGGTATGGACGACGCGCGCCGCATGGTCCGGCGCAGCCGCAAGGGCAAGGTCGCAGTGGTAGTCGGCGGTGGCATCACGGCGCTCGAGATCGTGGAGGGCCTCCGCACCCGGGGCGCGCACGTGCACTACTTCATGCGCAAGGATCGTTACTGGAGCAACGTGCTCTCCGAGTCCGAGTCGCGCATCGTCGAACTGGCCCTGCAACGCGAGGGCGTGGAGATCCACACGTTCACCGACCTGGCGGCCATCCGCGGACGCGGAGGAAGGGTGGCGGCGGTGGAAACCGCGAGAGGCAACGTGATCCCGTGCGACATCGTCGCCGTCGCCGTGGGCGTGCGCCCGCGCGTGGAGCTCGCGCGGGCGGCCGGCCTGCCGTGCGACCGCGGCGTCCTCGTGGATCAGTACCTGCGCGCCGGCGACCCCGACATCTACGCCGCAGGCGACATCGCCGAGGCCGTGGGCCGCACCGGCCACCGCACGCTGCAGGTGCTCTGGAATCCCGCCCTGCTCAAGGGTCGGGTCGCGGGGCTCAACATGGCCACGGAGCCGGTGCACGCGTACGAGCAGGACGAGCCGCTCAACGTGACCCGGCTGGCCGGCCTGCACACCACGATCATCGGCCTGGTGGGCAGCGGCAGCGACGCGGACCTCGAGGGGCTCTCACGCGGCGACAGCGAGGTCTGGTCGAAGCTGTGCAACCAGGCCATCGTGGAGTCACAGCGCGGCGACGCCCATGTCCGGCTCACGCTCGGCGAGCACACCCTCGCCGGCGCCGTCGTCATGGGCGACCAGACGCTGTCGTTCCCGCTGCAGGACCTCATTGAGGGCCATGCGGACGTCACCGGCGCCGTCGGCGCACTGGAGGCGCCGGAAGCGCCGATCGTCGACATCGTCAACGGCCTCTGGGCCGACTGGAAGGCCGGCCGCATCGGCACGGCGCCGGCGGCGCGGCCGGAGACGGCGCGATGAGCACCGAGGCGGAGACGGACGCCGCAAAGGGCGCGGCACAGAGCGCCGCATCGGTCGCCGCACAGGGCGACCGCACGGCAGTCGCGGACCGCGGCCGGGCGCCCGTCACGCGGCCCGCCGGGCGCGGCAGCGAGCTCTGGTACGCGCTCGCGGCCATCGTCGCCGCCAGCGGCCTGTATGCGGTCGCCTACAGCCAGGCGGGCCGCTTGCCCGCGTCCTCGGGCTGGGTGGGCCACGGCATCGGCATCGCCGGCTTCGTCCTCATGCTCATGACCGCGACTCTGTACCCGCTCCGCAAACTGCGCACCGGCGGGATCTGGGGACCAACCGCCTCGTGGCTCCGGTTCCACATGGTCACCGGCCTGGTGGGCCCCTACCTGGTGCTGCTGCACACGGCGATGCGCTTCAACGGGCTCGCCGGGCTAACGATGCTGCTGACCGTCCTCGTCGTCGCAAGCGGGCTGGTGGGACGGTTTCTCTACACGCGGGTGCCGCGCTCGCCGAGGGCCGGAGCGCGGCGGAGCACATTCGCCGCGTGGTACTTCATCCACCTGCCGCTCACGTGGGCGCTGTTCGCGGCCGCGATCATGCACATCGTCGCGGCCCTCTACTACGCGACGCTGGCGCCGTGACGCGGCGATGACGAGGCGGTGAGGCGATGAGGCAGCGACCCGGATTCATCTCGCCCACCGCGATCGTTGCGGCCGTCGTCGTCTTTCTCGGCGTAGGCGCGGTGATGCACCTTACCAGCCCCGTGATCTTCAGCCCCGGCGGCCTGAACGCACAGACCATGTCCGGCCTCGCATCGATCCCGGCGCCCGAGGCGACGCAGCTCGGCGGCGTCAGCAGCCACGCCGCGCTCGAAGACGACTGCGGCGCCTGCCATCCGGCGCCGTGGGGCAACCGGACGTCGGCCGCCGCGTGCCTGGCCTGCCACACCGGCGTGGGCGGCGAGATCAAGGCCAAAGGCGGCCTGCACGGTCGTCTCGAGGGCATGCAGACCTCGCCCACCTGCACGGGGTGTCACCCGGAGCACAACGGGCCCGAAGGCGCGCTCACGGTGCTCGACGTGGCGGGCTTCGCGCCGCAGCACGACGTGACCGGGTTCTCGCTCAAGACGCACAGCGAGACCGCCTCCAGCGGCAAGTTCAGCTGCGCCGACTGCCATCCCGACGGCTACGGCGGCGCCTACGACCAGGCCCTCTGCGCCGGCTGCCACGCCAGGATCGACGCAGCCTTCATGAAGGACCACGAGGCGGCGTTCGGCATAGGCTGCCTGGGCTGTCACGACGGCACCGGCAACACCAGCGTCGACCACGACACGTTCGCCTTCAAACTGACCGGCAAGCACGCGGCGTTACCGTGCGAGGACTGCCACCAGGACACCCGGTCGCTGAAGGAGTACCAGAGCGCGCCGACGGACTGCTATGGGTGCCACGCCGAGGACGACGAGCACGACGGCGCCTACGGCCGGGACTGCGGCAGTTGCCACTCCGCCACACGCTGGGACGACGTCACCTTCGACCATGAGGTCTTCCCCCTCGATCACGGCAGCGAGGAGAAGCGACCCACCTGCGAGACCTGCCACCCCGACGGCACCGATACCTACGCCTGTTACGGCTGCCACGAGCACACGCAATCGAACGTCGTCGACGAGCACGAGGGCCGGCCGCTCGCCGAGCTGCAGGACTGCGTGCGCTGCCACGAGGGCGGCGGAGACGGCGAGGGCGGGGACTGACGCCTCCCGCGCCGCCGCGCGGCGGCGTCGTTGCGGCCGCGCCGCCGCGCCGTCCGGGCCTGTCTTGTCTACATCGGCAAGATGCTCGGCTGACGGCGTGCTTTGACCACATCGCTCGACATGACCGCCGGAGAGCCCTTCGCGTGCACGCCCCCGCCCCCGCTCCCCGACAGGCGGTCAGGGGATGCTGATCCCGTTGACGAAGATCCCCTTCGGCATCGAGAAGCGCATGGCGCCCGGACTGCACACAGCGTTGCCCGGGCGAGCGTCGCCGACCAGGCCGGCGAGGTTGTACGCCTCCGCCCTGGGCATGTCGAGCTTGCGCTCCAGGAAGTCGACCATGTCACGCATGGCGCAGCTCGTCGCCTCTTCCATCGTCATGCCCCACCCGCAGGTCATGAACTCGGTCGGGCTCTCGATCATGGGCCGCGGAAGCGACTGCCCGCCCAGAACCCTCACGCGAAGCGTCACCACGGAAGGGACTTCGAGCCCGGCGGCGGCAGTCTCGCCGTCGCCGATGATGGCATGGGCGTCCCCGAGGGCCAAGAGGGCGCCCGCCACGAACACCGGGAGATAGACCGTGTTGCCGACGCACACGTCCTTGTGATCCATGTTCGCGCCGTGATCGCCCATGTAGAGGTTGGAGATGGGCTCGCCCGCCGGGGCGACCCCCAGCGTCCCCAGCATGGGCTGCACGGGGATCCGCACGTCGTCCCGATACACGATGACGCCGTTCTCGACGCGCGCGATCTTGGTGAAGGCTCCGATCGGGTCGTCCTTGAGAAAGCCGAACTCACCCGGGTAGAGCGGTGCAGAGCCCTGCTCGCCCACCTCGATGTGCAGCAACTCCACGGCGAGCACGTCACCGGGCCGGGCACCTTCCACATAGACCGGCCCTGTCGCCGGGTTGAGCCGGCTGTGATCGAGATCCTCGGGGTCGTCCTCGGCGGTCTGGATGAATCCACCGAAGCAGTCGTGACATTCGGCCAGCACAACATCACCGTCGCGCACCCGAAGTGCCGGCGGGTTTGCCTTGTCCATGACGTAGACGACGCTCTCGCTCCCGATGCTGTGCACCCCGTTCTCCCGTCGTCCGTTCAACTCAGGTGTCCTTGAGCGCGTCACCGAGGAAGACCTCGATGACGGTCGGGTCGCGTCGGATTTCCTCCGGCGTCCCCGTGGCGAGTGTCTTGCCCTCGGCGAGAACGTGGATGCGCTCGCACAGCCGCATGATGAGCCGTAGGTCGTGGTCCACGATGAGGATGCCGCAGCCGAACTCAGCGCGTACTCCCATGATGGTCTCGAGCAGGGTGTCTGACTCGGCCTCGTTCATTCCGGCCGCCGGCTCGTCAAGCAGCAGGAAGTAGGGCCTGCCGGCGAGCGCGCGAGCGATCTCGACGCGGCGCTGCGCCCCGTAGGGAAGGTTGAGCGCCTGTACGTCCGCACGCGACGACAGCCCAAAGCGGGCGAGAAGCCGGTCGACGTCCGAGCGATGGTCGACGCCCTTGCTCGAGTGTCCACTGACGGACCCGACTTCGACGTTCTGCCTCACAGTGAGGTGTTCGAACAGCCGGATGTTCTGGAACGTCCTGCCCACGCCCATATGGGCGATCCGATTCGGCCTGAACCCCGCGACCTCACGCCCGTCGCAGATGACCTTGCCGGCGGTCGGCGCATAGACGCCTGAAAGGACGTTCAGCAGGGTGGTCTTGCCCGACCCGTTGGGACCGATGAGGCCCACGATCTCGCCGCCACCGACCTGCAGCGAGACGCCGTCCAGCGCGTGGACGCCGCGGAAGTGCTTGGTGACCGCGCGCGCCTCCATGAGGTGAGAAGTGGACGGCGGCGGCACTACCGCCGTCGCGCCGGTCTCGTCCTGGCCCGCGCCCATGTCACACCCCGTCCTTCTTGTCGCTCAAGGGTCCGGCGCCTGATCCCGGACGGCCGGGAAAGAACCGGTCCTTCCCCTTGCGCACCCACTCGTCAAGCTCCCACCAGCTGAGAATCCCGTTGCGGCGATAGATGAGGATCAACAGCGTGATGATGGCGAGGATCATCTGCTGCAGGCCACTGATGCGCGGCACCTCCATCCCGAAGAAGCTGCCACCCTCGAGGTTGTACAGGACCTGCGAAATGACCGTGACAACGCCGGCGCCTATCACTGCCCCGGACATCGTGGCCATCCCCCCGATGACGAGCATCGAGAGAACCGCGAACACCTGCGTGTAGTAGAACTGGGATGGGTCGAACGCGAGGTTGAACTGCGCCCAGACCGAACCGCTCAGCGCCGCCAGCGCAGCCGAGGCGACCCAGGCGATGTATCTCGACTTGACCACGCTGACGCCCGTTGCCTCGGCGGCCAGCGGGTCCTCCCGGCTGGCCTGCAGCCGCAGTCCCACCCGTGAGTCACGGAACATCACGCCGACGATCACCGCGAAGCACGCGAAGCCGAAGGCGCCCCACAGCGTCGTATTCTGAGGCAGTCCATAGACACCTTGGGCGCCCCGAGTCATGCCGAACCAGTTCGCGTACACACCGTGGGCGATGACGAGGAGCGCAAGCGTGCTCATCGCCATGGCCGTCTCCTTCATGCGACACAGGACGATGCCGATGAGCGCGGCCACGATGGTGCCCGCGGCCGTGGCCACGACGATCGAAGGCAGGAACGACCACTCGGCGTTCAGCAGCCACGAAGGCATGCTGTCGAACACGTCACTCTTGATCACCGCCGGTACTGTCAGCCATGCGGTGACGTACGCGCCGATGCCCACGAACGCCGAGTGACCCCAGGAGACGACTCCGGAGTTGCCCGTGAACATCTGCAGCGCGATGACGATGATCACCGTGATGAAGAAGTTCGGGATGATGAGAGTCAGGCTGCTGCCTGTCCCCGCACTCAGAGCGCCCACGACGGCGATGATCAGGAGGAAGGCGATGATCAGGCCCGACGTCTTGGTCACGTTACGGAAGTAGAGGGAGCTGCGCAGCCGATTCATCAGGCACGCTCCGCGACAGGAGCCAGCAGGCCGTTGGGCTTGAAGTACAGGATCACGATCACGAGGAGCAGGGCGAAGGGATCACTGAAAGGAGCGACGCTCGTCGGCAGGACCGCGATGAAGAACACTTCCGCAGCGGCGAGTATGAAGCCGCCGAGCACGGCTCCGGGCAGACTGCCCAGGCCGCCGATCACCGTGGCGATGAACGCCTTCAGGATGGGAGTGAAGCCCATGCCCGGATCGACGGAGCCACTGCGCGAGATCCACAACACGCCGGCCACACCAGCCAGCAGGCCGCTGATCACGAAGGCAAGGGCGATGACACGGTTCGCCTTGACGCCCATCAGCCGCGCAACGGCGAAATTCTCGGCCGCCGCACGCATCCCGATCCCGGCGATCGATGTGCGCATGAAGAGGAGCAGGCCAAGGAGGCAGGCCACGCCGACCGTGATGGTGATGATGCTGAGCCAGCTGATCGAGAGCGGTCCGATGTGGATGGCCCGGATGAAGAGCGTCGGGCCCTCGATGCCCTTGGTACGCGGAGAAACCGTCGCCCGGAAGACGTTCTGGATGATGACCGCAAGCGCAAAGGAGCTGAAGAGCAGCGTGAGGAAGCTCGCGTTGCGCAGGGGGCGGAAGGCGAACCGCTCCATGAGAAGCGAGGCGATCGTGGCGAACGCGATGCCGACGATGACCGCGATCCACCACTCCACGCCGTTGAGAGTGAGCAGGTACATCGTGTAACCGGTGATGGTCAGCAGCTCACCATAGGCGAAGTTGACGAGGCCCATGACGCCGAACACGAGTGCCAGGCCCAGGGCCAACAGGGCGTACATGCTGCCCAGACTCAGGGCATTGATCATCTGCTGGCCGATCTCAGCGGCACTCATGTGGCATCGGCTCCCAGGTAGACCTCCTCGAGATCGACGGCGCTGAGCAACTCCTCCGCCGAACCCGCCATCTGCATCTCGCCCGTCGCGAGCACATAGCCGCGAGACGCGACGTCGAGCGCCAGGCTCACGTTCTGCTCAACCAGCAGCACGGTCACGCCCCGCGCAGGCAGTTCCCGCAGCAGCTCGAAGATCTGGGCGACGATCCGGGGGGCGAGTCCGAGTGACGGCTCGTCGAGAAGCATGAGCCTCGGCCTGCTCATCAACGAACGCGCCAGCGCGAGCATCTGTTGCTCGCCTCCCGAGAGCGTGCCGGCGAGCTGCCGCGAGCGCTCACGCAGGATCGGGAAGAGCTCGAACATCTCGTCCATCGTCGCGGCGACCTCCGCCTTGTCCTTGCGCGTAGCCGCACCGATACGCAGGTTGTCGGTGACCGACAGGTGGGCGAAGATCCCGCGTCCCTCGGGTGTCAGTGCGATGCCGTGCCGCACTATGTCCTCAGGCTTCATGTGCGTGATGTCCTGGCCGTCGAACTCGATGGCGCCGGCAGACGGTCTGACGAGACCGGCGACGGTGAGGAGTGTGGTGCTCTTGCCCGCGCCGTTGGCGCCGAGCAACGTCACGACCTCTCCCGGATACACCTCGATCGAGACGTCTCGCACTGCCACGATCGGACCGTAGCCGGACGTGACGTTGTCGAGCTTGAGCAGCGGTCGGTCCTGTTCCAACAGTCTCAGACTCCTCTCTTACCAGCCGGCATAGGGTGCGATCTTGGACTCGTCGAAGCGTCCCGCCTCGCAGTCGGACAGAGCGTGGTCGATGATGGTGAGCGCCCTGTCCGCATCGTCGTGGCCGAGGATCAGCGGAGGCGTCATCTCGACGACGTTGGCGAGCAGTCCGCAGTAGATGACCAGCAGTCCCAGCTCGAAGCAGCGGTACACGAGCTGGGCCGCGAGCGCGGAGGCGGGCACCTTGCTCGCTCGGTCCTCTACGAGCTCAAACCCGAGCATGAGACCCATGCCGCGCACGTCGCCGATGGACGGATGAGTGCGAGCCAGATCGCGGAGACCGGAACGCAGCTGCTCGCCGACGACCCTCGCGTTGGCCATCAGGTCCTCATCCCGGATGACGTCGAGCGTCGCCACCCCGGCTGCGCACGGGACCGGAGCTCCGCCGAGCGTGTAGAGGTTGTAGATGTCGGCGTCCAGCAGCTCCCGGCGCGCGACGACCGCGGAGAGAGGCAGGCCACCGCCGAGAGGCTTGCCGGCGGCCAGCGCATCAGCCGTGATGCCGCTCTGCTCGAAGGCCCACATCGTACCGCTGCGACCGAGGCCGACCTTGACCTCGTCGAATGCGAGCCAGATGCCGTGCCTGTCGCAGAGCTCTCGAAGCGCGCGCAGGAACCGGGGCGGAGCCGGGACGTCGCCGCCGTCCGACTGCATGGCCTCCAGGAGGACGGCGGCAGTGTCCTCAGCCGGCGAGACGTTGGCGAGCACGAAGTCCTCGAGATAGGTGAGGCACTGCAGGGCGCACTCGTCTGGGCCGGCGCAACCCCAGAGGCAGCGATAGCAGTAGGGATACGGAACCTTGGTGATGTTCCCCGCGCCGATCGTCCGCGCCTGGGTCGAGTGGCCGGAGAGTGCAGCCGCGCCGGCCGTCTGACCATGGTAGGCGCCGACGAAGCTGATGAGCCGTCGGCGCCCCGTCGCCACCGGCAGGAGCTTGCCAAGGCAGTCGTTGGCGTCGGAGCCGCTCGTGCCGAACCACGCCGCCCGCGGCGCATCTCCCGGGAACGACTCACAGAGGCGCTCCGCCAGCGCGATCGTCGGCGGCGCCGGATAGCTGCAGAGCATGGTCGACCACGAGCGATCCAGCTCCGCATGGATCGCCTGCCGGACCGCGGGGTGCCGGCTCCCCGTCTGCAGCACGCCCCCAGCGGCGATGAGGTCGAGATACTCGTTGCCGTCGACGTCCCACACGTGCACGCCTTCCGCCCGTTCGAGCACGAACGGGTAGAAGCGGATCTTGTGCACGCCACCCATGGCCGCGGCCTCGCGGCCCAGCCAGGCGTATGTCTCGGCCAGCGGACGTTCGTCCACGCTGTGGTCCCCTTCCGTGTGACCGGCGGGGCGCCGTGGCGCCCCGCCGGTCACGTCAGTCCGCCCCTCAGAGCGTCGCCACTCGGCTCACAGCGGCGTCGGAACGTAGCTCGGATACGGCAGGTACTTGACGAACGTGAACTGGTCGCCGTCCATCTTGAGCAGGCACACCTCGCGCTTCGCTTGCCGTGTGGTCGGGTCCATGATGAAGTCGTCGGTGGTGCTCAGCTGCACTCCGCTGAGATTGGCGATCGCGTCGCGCAGCGCCACGCCGCCCTCTCCGCCCGACACTTCCAGCCCGGCCTTGAGCACCTGGATGAGGTCGTAGCCGTTGGCCACGATCACGGTCTCCGGCGGCGCGCCCGTCTTCGCCTCGTAGGCGTCGTAGAAGGCGGCAAGCGTCGTGCCCGGCTCCGGGTAACCGAACGTGGTCAGGATCATCCCGTCGAGGGCCTCTGGGCCGGCCGTGAGGATGTCCGGCGTGTCGTTGCCGTCCGATGTGACCACCGGGATGTCGACGCCGGCGGCCTTGAGCTGCTTGAGGAAGACCGGTGTGTCAGGCATGAACATCGGGGTGTAGATCATGTCCGGCCTGGGGCTGGCGTTCTGGATCTTGGTGACCTGGGCGGAGAAGTCGCCGGCCCCAAGCTTGTAGTCGGCCGTGCCGACGATGCTGCCGCCGAGCTTCTCGAAGACGTCGGAGAAGTAGGTGGGCAGGTTCGCGGTGTAGGCGACATCCTGAGAGCGCAGCAGGTACGCACTGCGGTAGCCCAGATCGGTGTAGCAGTAGTTGGCCATCGCAGCGCCCTGGACGTTGTCGCCCATGATGTACTGGAACGAGAACTCGCCGTTGTCCTTCGGCAGGTTGGGAGCGGTGCCGTCGCCGGTGTCGGACGGGATCTCCTTGTCACCGGCCATCCGGTTGATAGCAGTGACGTTGTCCGCCGTGGTGCCGACCATGTACTGGATGCCCGAGTTGATGAGCTCCTGGGTCGTCTGGATGGCGAGTGCCTTGTCGTTCTTGTTGTCCTTGTACTCGAGCTCCAGCATCATGCCGTCGATGCCGCCGGCCGCATTGATCTCGTCGATCGCGTACTCGACGCCCTGCAGGACCGGTGTGTCGTATGACGAGTAGCCGTCGCTGAGGTCGGCGGAGTAGCCGATCTTGAACACTTCTCCGCCGCCGGAGCCGGCGTCGTCACTCGCCGTGTCGTCGCCACCGCAGGCAGCGAGCGCCATTGCCAGCGCCGCGATCAACAGCAAGCCGATGATCAGGTACCGCTTCTTCACTTCATCCCCCTTGGTCCGGGCCGCCCGTGGAACGGGCGGCCACGCTTCTGCCTCGTGCCCGAGAACGCGTTCGACTATGGAAACGTCTGCCCTCCGAGTCGCTCGTGTCTGTCGTCACCCCCCTGTCGGGCTGAGCAGCCCGCTGCCGACGGCCGTGCAGAGACCCGCGACGATGCCACACCGCTGCGGCACCGACTCGAGCAGGATGTATTCGGATGGTGAGTGGTCGAGGCCGCCTACCGGGCCGAGCCCGTCGAGCGTCGGCACTCCTTCAGCTGCGGTCCAGCAGCCGTCCGACATGCCGCCGCTGGTCTGGCCGCCGACATCCAGACCGGCCTCGCGCGCCGACTGAACGGCAGCTGCGAGCAGAAGCTCTCCGGCCGGTGTGGGCTCGATGCCGGGCCAAGTGCCCTCGTTCTCGACGGTGACGGTGAGCCCCTCGTAGCGGCCTACGCGGGCGATCTCCGCGAGAGCCCACTCAAGATCGGAGCGCGCCGGCGCGCGCACGTCAATGATCGTCTCGGCGTGCTGCGGCACGACATTCGCGATCGTGCCGCCCGAGACCGTGCCGGCGATCACGGTCAGTCCGGCACGGACGCCGTCCAGCGCGGAGAGGCGCAGCACCTCGTGGCAGAGCCCGATCACGGCGCTCCTCCCCAAGCCGGGCTCAGTGCCCGCGTGCGCGGAAACGCCCTCGACCGCCAGCCGCACCCATGAGCCGGTCTTGCGGCCGGCGACGAAGTCGCCATTCTCGCGGCCGCATTCCAGGACCAGGACGGCGCGGGCGCCCCGGATGCGGTCCAGCGTCGCGAAGGGGACGACTCTCACCTCTTCGTCCGGGACGCTGTGCAATTCCACCGCGGCGAACGGACGCGGGCCGTTCGCAAGCGCCTCCATGGCGGCGAGAGCAACGAGCAACCCCCCCTTCATGTCGGCGACGCCGGGGCCGAACGCGCGACCGCCGCTCACGGTCATGGGTCGCGCCGCGGCGGTTCCCGCCGAGAACACGGTGTCGTGGTGGCCGAGAAGGACGATCCTGCCGGCACCTTTGCCGTGAAGGCGGCAGATCAGATGTCCGCCGACGGAGTGTGGCACGATCTCGGTCTCGCAGCCGCATGCGGCAGCCCAACCGGCGAGCATCGCCGCCACCTCGTCGCGGCCGTCCGCAGCGTCCGGGCCGCTGTCGACGGCGACGACCGCGGCCAGCCGCTGCGCGAAAACCGCCTCGTGCGCCCACGCCCACCTGGTGGCTTCGTCTGCAGCCTGAGACGCCGCCGGCCGGATGTCGATGCTGGGGTCAGTCGATGCCATGAAGCTTCGCCGTATTGCCGGCCAACACGCCGCGGCCTATCTCTTCCGCCTGGGAGACCGTGAGGTAGTCACGCTGGACTGCGCGCCCGAGCACGCGTTCGAGAGCCTCGCGCGCCATGCGCGCTGAGAGCCAGAAGACCTCCGGCTCGGAGGCCTCATCCGAGCCGTACAGGACCTTGCCTGCCGGCACCACGCCGAGCAGCATCTCGAGCTCACGGTCGATGCCCAGAGCCGCCCACGGCAGGAACTCGGAGAGGTCGAGGTAGACGAACGGCAGGATGCTGGCGATGTACGCCGCCTCCGCCATCCAGGGATAGCCGCCGTGGATGAGGATGATCGGCTGGTCCATATGATCGTGCAGGAGCCCGAACACGTCTTGTGGGCGCACGTGCGCGAGGACGATGTCGGGATCGCCGCCGCCGCAGTGCAGGTGCATGACGAGCCCGTGACTCCTGGCGACGCGCATGGTGACCCTGAGGCAGTAGTCGCGCACGACCTTGCCCGGGCCGCGGTCCTTGGGCCAGCCGGCGGCCCGCCACTGCTCGTATGCGACGGCGGCCTCGGCGGCCGAGGGGTCCTCCACATCGAGGCCGGTCCGGTAGGCGATGATCGACTTGAAGCCGACGGTGTGCGCGTCGATCGCCGCCTCCTCGAGGCGCTGCTCGAAGCCTGACTCGAAGTCCGCCCAGCCGGTGTCCAGCCTCTGGAGTTCGACGATCATCGGCTCGATACGCGCCACCCGGTGCACGGGCACGCCGAGGCTGCGCTCGAACTCCGCTCTGGGGACGGGCGGCTGCGGGTAGCCCTCGTCGGCGATCACGGCGGCGATGTGCTGCTCGGCCATGAGCCCGGCGCAGTACCCCTCCGGATCGGCGGCGATCGCAGCCGCACGAGCGGCGGCGAGAGCCCGCGGCTCCGCCTCGACGCCGAGCCGTTCCGCCAACCAGCGGCGCGCCGTCAGGGCATACACCGTAGCGTCACGCAGGTCGTGCACCTGCGCGGCCAGCGCGGGGTCCGTCTGTCCCGACGAGAGGAAGCACATGCCCATCATGGTGAGCCTGTCCTCCCAGCCGAGCGGGTCGAGGCCGACGAGGTCCGCGGCACGGAACCCATGGCAGTGGTCGTCGATGACCGGCGCCCCCGTCAGGTCGACGAGCTTCTCGTGTGCGCTCACCTCAGCGTCCTCCTCCGTGCGTGCAGCTGCCTAGAAGCGCCACAGGTGCTCCTTGACCAGCTCTTCGATCGGTCTGCCCTCGTCCGCCTCTGCCTCCGCCCTGCGGACGGCGATGGTGCAGTCGTGCAGAAGATCGCCCATGGCCGCGCGCAGTACTGCGGATGCCTCCAGGGCGTCCGCCGCCGCGCTCAAGCTGGCGGGCAGCTGTTCGTAGCCGGCGGCTGCCCGCTCCTTCTCCGAAAGCGAGCCCGGGTCCACCGAGCAAGGCTCGGGAAGCGACATGCCCTGCTCGATGCCGTTGAGACCGGCGGCGATGATCGCGCCGGGCAACAGGTACGGGTGCCCGGCGCAATCCGGCGCTTTGAACTCCATGTTGGCGGTGTCCTGGCGACCGCCGGCCATGCCGGTGATAAAGCGCAGCGCGGCTTCGCGATTCTCGTGACCCCAGACGCGATAGGCGCCCGCCCAGTGCTGCGGCTGCAGGCGCTCGTAGGAGGGTACCGTGGGGCAGGCGATGGCGATGATCGCGCTCAGCTCGGCGAGCACGCCCGCGAGGAACGACTCGCCCGTGGCGGTGAGACCGATCACCCCGTCGCCGTCGCAGAAGAGACTCCTGCCCTCCAGGTCGTAGAGACTGAAGTGCAGGTGGCTGCCGTTACCCAGGCCGGGCACGGTGATCGGCGAGAACGACGACCGCCAGCCGTACTCGGCGCTGAGCGCGCGCACCGTGTGACGGAAGAGCACATGCCAGTCGGCGGCCGACAGCGGGTCTGCCACTCCGAGCGAGACCTCCATCTGCCCGGGCGAGTACTCGGGGTGGAGTTGCGAGACGCGCACGCCCTGCGCGGCGAGCGCGTCGAGCAGTGCGGAGGAGAAACCATGCGTGAGGGCCCAGGCGTTGGAACTGTACCCGGGGCCACGGTGCACCGGGATGGCGGAGTCGTCGTCGGTGGTCTCACCGAGGAACCACTCGAGCTCGTAGGCCATGCGCACGGCGTAGCCGCGCTCGGCCGTCTGCGCGGTCATGCGCTTGAGGAAGCCGCGCGGGCACAGCGAGAGCGGAGCGCCCTCCTGGTCGTAGAGGTCCATGGGCGCCCAGGCCCATTCAGGCGTAGCGGCGAGCTGCACCACCGCGGCCGGATCGGGCAGCATGCGGATGTCGCCGACCGGCCCCTTGATGGCCTCTGTCGTCGTGAAGTGATCGTTGCTCAGCACCAGCGCCCACAGGATCGAGAAGCCTGATCCGGAGCGAACGAACGACGCCAGATCCTCCAGGCTGAAGCACTTGGCCCTGGTGATGCTGCCGCTGTCGACCATGGTGGCCACCACATGCCGCACCCCGGCGGCCCGCAACTCATCCACGAGACACTCGATGCGCCTCTCGTCGTCTGTAGTCACGCTGCCTCCAACGTTCAGTCGCCTTCCATCTCCAGCTCTCCCCAGGTGGTGCCGGCGCGCAGCCGCTCGAGCTCGGCGATGCGCGGCTTGGCCTGCGCGCCGAGCTTGACCGAGAGCCCGGCCACGACCGCCTCGATGACCGCCAGCCCGGGGACCATCGTGTCGAAGGGCGAGGCGCCCTGCACGGTCGACGTGAGCACGTGTCGCGCGACCTCCGCCACCGGGCTGAGCCAGGGATCGGTGAACAACACGATCTGACAGCCCTGCTCGCGCGCCCTACGAGCGAACTCGATGGTCGAGTTCTGGTACCTGCGGTAGTCGAACACGACCATGACCGTGCGTTTGTCCACGTCTATGAGCTCGTCCCACCCGGGCGTCGGCGCCGCGACGATCTGACGGCACCTCGGCCGCATCATGTTGAGGTGCTCGAAGAGGAAGAAGGCGAAGATCTGACTGAAGCGCCCGCCCGTGCAGCAGATGGAGTAGCGCGGGTCGGCAAGCAGATCGACGACGGCATCGAACTCGGCCGGGGACAGCCCGGCGAAGCTCTTGTCGAGCTCGGCGTGAAACACGCGCAGGCTGGCCGGCATGATGCCGTCGACGGAGGGCGTCTCGACCTCGGGGTACTGGGCGAGCGACGAGGTGAGCTTCTCCTGAACCTCGCGGCGCAACGCCTCCTGGAACTCCAGGTAACCGTCGAACCCCAGCTTGCTGACGAAGCGCATGACTGTCGGGCCGCTGACCTTGGCACGTTTCGCCAGTTGCGCCACGTTCTCGAGTCCCGCGATCGGATAGGACGCAAGGAACACCCGCGCGACCTTACGTTCGGCGCCCGTGAGCTCGCTCATGCGCTCGTTGACCAGGTTCGCCAGCCCCTGAGGACCGCGAGCCCCGCTCACTGCCGCCATCGGCGCCTCCGGATCCGGGTTCAGGAATGGAAGGCAGATTACAGATAGTGCCGAGAAGCGTCAAGTAGGAATGACCGTTCCAGCGAGACAGGCGTGATCGGCCGGCCGGCGAGCCGGTCCTGGGCGTCAGCGGCGGTTTGACGAAGGACGGCGCAGAGAGCGCCGACGGCGGCGAGCGCCTGCCTCGCCGGCACCGCCGACGCCATCGACGTGCAAGGCTCGACCGCCGTCATCACCGCCTCGCAGATGGACACCCCTGCTTCGCGGAGCACCGCCAGCGGTGCTCTCAAGGGCAGGCTGGACGGCCTGATCGTCATCATGCACGAAGCGTTCCCGCCTCGGCGCCGTTGCCTTACGTCGCTCCACGGCGGGGCATACGCCACAGAAGCGTCGTACGTCAGCGCGTACGCTTTTCCTGGAATCGCGTACGTTGTCTCGCACGCAGTCAGTCGACACCATCAGCCCTGGCCGCCGCCCGGCGTGGCGGGTCGAATCCCCCCTGCTCGGCCCGCTATCGGAGGGCAAGCTCGAACCCGAGGTCCGCGAGCAGCGCGGGCCTCAGGCCAGCCCCATGCTCCGCAGCTGGCCCTCCGAGTAGCCGAAGAAGTGCGCGGTCTCGTGCAGCACCGTCACGCGGATCTGCCTCTCCAGGTCAGCCCGCGTGGCGCACACGCGTTCCAGGTTGGCGCTGAACAGGTGGATCGTGTCCGCGTAGGGGGCGCCGAAGCTGACGGAGCGCCGGCTCAGCGGCACGCCGTGGTACAGGCCGAGGATGCGCGGGTCGATGCCGTCGGCGACCATCTCCAGCGAGGGTCTGTCCTCGATCATGATGCCGACGCCCTGCAGCTCGTCGAGCAGCTCCTGCGGGAGCTCGTCCAGGGCGGCCTGGGCGACGGACTCGAACTCCTGCGGCGTCAGGAGCAGCCGCGGCCGCCCAGCCGCGGCGTCGAGCCGCGGCACGCGGCTCCACTCACGCGTCCTGCCATCGCGGTCGCCCAGAGCGTCGAGGGCGCGGCCCAGCAGGTAGCGTACGTCAGCCTCGACCGCGGGCGGCAGGCCGCCTGCGGTGACGACCGCGCGCAGGCGCTGGGCGGCCGCGCCTGCGTCGCCTGCGGCGAGCAGGCGAGCAGCCGCGTGGAATTCCCTCTCGACCGGCATGACGACATCATAGACACGTCGCGCCGGAAGCGCTCGGCTGTCAGTCGTCCGAGGCGGCCCACTCCAGGGCGGCCTTGAGCTCGTCGACGTCGAACAGCCGCAGGCGGCCGCCCATGAGCCAGCCGAGCGCCTTGGCGGCGTGCCGCACCCAGTCCACATCGGTGACCAGGGCGCAGCGCTGCCAGTCGCCGAGGTGGGCGAACCCCAGAGTCATGTCGTGCCACTCGGCGCCAGCCGTGAAGTGATCGAACTCGCCGCCGATCTCGAAGACGAAGCGCAGGCGGTCGCCGCCGGCCAGAGCCTCCTCGATGGCCGGCTTGAGGACATCCTCGTAGTCGGCCGCGTCCACCTCGCCCACGGCCTCGAACGCAAGCACCCCCTCGGGGGCGCCTTCAATGAGCTGGATCATGGGGGCCTCCTGCCTCGTCGGGCCGATGCACACCCACCCACACCGTTCCCACAAGGCGTCGGCGCGCTTGAGTGATGCCATCCGTGACGTCACTGGCGACGCCACTCTCGCCGAGCATACCCTCTCGGCGCCGCCGCCGCCCGGGGCAGCAGCGATGGAGCTGCGCGGACGCTCTCAGCTTCTGCCTAGCGATCCTGACCTGCGTGCATGCGGTCGCGCTCGCGCCGCCGCGCCGGCTCAGCCCTGCAACACGCCCTCCCCGCTGATGTTCACCAGCCAGTCGATGCCGAACCTGTCCGTCAGCATGCCGAAGGAGTCACCCCAGGGCGCCCTCTCCAGCGGCATCCGCTCCGTGCCGCCCTCCTTCAGCCTGTCGTAGTAGCCGCGGAGCTCGGCCTCGTCGTCGCCGCTGAGCGAGACGCTGATGGTGTTGCCCGGCGTGTACTCCAGACCGCTCGGCGTGTCGGCGCCCATGAGCACCATCCCGTTGGGAGCCTGGAGCATGGCGTGCATGATCTTGTCGGCGTCGGATGGGTCCTGCGAGACCTCGTATTCCTTGAACGTCGTCATGTCGAGGCTGCCGCCGAAGACGCTCTGGTAGAACTCCATCGCCTCGCGGGCGTTGTCGCGAAAGCTGAGATAGGGGTTGAGCCTGGATGGCATGCGATCCCTCCTGGTCTGGGCCGGTGTCTCGTGGTCCGGGGTGTTCCCCGGGAGTCGGACGGCAATCCGATCATCGCGACCTCCCGTCCGCTTCCGTCCCGTCAGGGCTCGACGTGGCCCGTGCGCGGCACGGTTCCGCGGCGCGACGCCCGCCGGTGCAGCCCGTCGTGATCCTTCCACTCTGCATCGTGCAGGGGTCAGACATGGCACGGCGTGCCGGCGCCTCTGTTCACGTGTATCCAATCCCAATGGACATCCATCGGATCTACATCGGCAGAGGATGCCGCGCGGCACATTGCCGTCGCGCCTCCGAGGCCCGGCGTCAAGCCCCGACATGGCCCGGCCGGCCGGTCAGCTGGCCGGCCGGGCCGGTGCGAGCGGGGCGTGTCTGCCTGGCTGGCCGTTCGCACGCGCCAGATGCGCGGGGGGCGCCGACCGTTGCCGTCCACCCCAGTAGCAGGCGACGGGCTCAGGGTCGGACCGTCCACCCAGCGCCGCTGATTCGGTCAGGCGGCGGGCTCAGTGGCGGGCTGGGCGGTCGGCTCGGCGGCGGCGCCGGGCAGCTCCCGGAGGCGCAGCAGCGGCGAGCGCACCAGCCAGAGCACGGCCAGGCAGCCGCCGGCCGCGGCGACGAACAGGGTCTCGCGGGTGCCGATCGCGGTGGCCAGCGCGCCCGCCGCCAGAGCCCCGAGGGGGCGCACCCCGTAGTTGACCGTCATGTAGGCGCCGGAGACGCGCGAGCGGAACCTGTCCGGGATCACCGCCGCGAAGATCGCGCCAATGCTGATGTCCAGCATCACCACGCCGAGCCCGGCGCCGAACTCGGCGGCCAGCAGCATCAGCAGCACGAGCGTCTGGGGGCCGGTCGCAAGCGGCACCAGCAGCAGTGGGAGCGGGAACATGAGGCAGCCGGCGACGAAGGCCGGGCCCACGCCGATCCGCCGGACTACGCGGCTCGTGATCAGGGAGCCCACCACGCCCCCCACGGCTCCGGCGCCGAGAACCAGCCCCAGCGTGCCCGGAGAGACGCCCAGCGAGCGCGTCACGTAGAGGACGAACAGCGTGAGGAAGGCGTAGTCGAAGAAGTTAAGGGTGGCCGTGGCGGCGAGCGCCGAGCGCACGATGGGCGACGAGGCGATGAAGCGGACGCCGCCGAGCACGAGGCCCTTCTGGGCCTCCTCCCCCGGCGGCTCCACGGCCTCCACACGGACCAGATAGAACGCCGAAACAAGGTAGGACACGGCGTCGACAGCGATCGCCACCGGCGCGGTGAGCGCCTGCACCAGCGCCCCTCCGAGACTCGGGCCCACCACGCTCGAGAGGGCGCGGCTCCCGTTCAGCAGCGACATGGCGCCCACGTAGTCGTCACGCGGCACCAGCGCGACGAAGAGCGCGTTGTACGAGACCATGAACAGCACGCTGAGGACGCCGCTGAAGAACGCCACCGCGTAGAGCAACGGCAGCGAGAGCATGCCCAGAGCCGCGCTGAGAGGGACGACGACCAGCAGCAGGCCTCGTCCCACGTCGGTGGCGATCATCATGCGCCGGCGCCGGCTGCGGCGATCCACCAGGGCGCCGGCGTGCAGCGAGAACAGCAGCGCGGGGACGAGCGCTGCGGCCGTCAGGTAACCCATCTGCGCGGCGCTCGCGTCCAGTTCGATCACGGCGACCAGCGGCAGTGCGATGAACGTGATCTGGTCGCCGATCAGGGAGACGGTCTGCCCCACCCAGAAACGCCGAAAGGCGGGATGCGCCTTGAGGAGTGCGGGGGTCAGACGAGCAAGCAGTTTCATGAGACGAGACCCCGGGAGAACGGCCGTGAACGGTCAGCCCCCGGGCTTCTCCCCGCGGCCCGCAGCCGGGGCCGGATGGGCGTCGTCCGCCGCTTGCGCTGCCCCAGACGCCCGCGGGAACGCCAAGTTATGAAAGGCGACCGGCCGCGAGCCCTCCGGCCGAAGCTCGGGACGCTCGTTGCGAGCCGAGTACGGCTCGAGCAGCGCCCAGACCCCCCGGCCGAGGTCCGCCAGCTCGCCGGCGGTGAGGTACAGCGCGGCATCGTTGAGCTGCGCCGCCTCCTGCCACTCCGCGGGCTCCGCCTCCTTGCGCTCGACCCAGGCCATGACGGCCTCGAAGTGCTGCTCGGCCACCACGGCCTCGAGAAGCTGGGACGCAGCGGCGGCCTCCGGCCCAGTCATGACGTTGGGCCAGCTCGTCGAGGAGGCCGTGGCCCGCCACGGGCGCTCGCGCCCGCGGCCACCCCCGGCCTCCTCGACGAGCCCGTACTTGGCGAGCTGCCCCAGATGGAAGGTACAGCGCTGGGGCGTCTCCCCCAGCTCGCGCGCGGCCTGCGTCGCCGTCATCGGCCCCTGCAGACGCAGCAGCCCGACAAGCTTGAGCCGTGTCGGGTGCGCGAGTGCGCGCAGGGCGCGGGCGTCGCGCAGCTCCACGCTCTTCGGGCGTTCCGCCGCGGCGGCAGTCATGTCGGCAGCGGAGGGCAGGTCCGCGCCGCCGGGCGTCGTACCGGCGCCCTCGGCCCAGTCGCAGTCTGTACCACGGTCCTTCATGTCTCACAACATACCGTTTAAAAGTCATGTTGTAAAGCACTCCGTGGTTCATGGGGCTCGGCGCCCCTTCGCCCTTGAACGTCGCGCGCTCAGGCTTCCGCAGCCTGCTCTTTTTCAGGCTGCCTTGCGGTCCTGGTCTTCGACACGCGCCGGCGCCTCCTCCGAGGAGGATCCACTCGGAGCGAGCACCAGCCCGGCGCGTGCGCGCCTGTCGCTTCTGACGCCAATCCAGGCCACAAGGGCCACGGCGGCCGCAGAGATGACCAGACCAACGATGACATCGAGCGTGCTCCACCCGGACAGCGTCGTGACGGTGAAGCCGCCGCCGCGCCCGATGTTCTGCCCTTGTCCATCGACCAGCCCGCCCGGCACCGTCGCAAGAGCGGCGGCGACGAACGTGGCCAGCAGTGTGAGCGCCGACATCACGGTCACCACGAACGTCCCCAGAAGTCTCCGTATTCTCGAGTTCATGACCTCACCTCCGGACGCGGACGGCGCCGTCGTGAGGGCGCCCCGCGCCACGTGCGCCGCGGGATGGTTCCCGTCGGCTACCCAAGGTGTTCCCGCTCCCCGGATGTCGTACCGCCCTCGCGGACTCGGAGCTCGAACCGGAGCACCACCGACGTCTGCACCTGTCGCTCCGGGATCGCCCAGTAGCGACGGAGCAGCCGGTCCTTCTCGTCTGGTGTGACGAGTGCGAAGCCGTGACGCTCGTAGAACGCCACGGCCCACCACGCGGCCGCCCAGGTGCCCACGAGCAGCGGCCGCGGCGGCTCTGCCCCAGCCGCCATGTGCACGAGGTGCTCCAACAGGCGTCCGCCCACACCGCCGCGCTGCCTGCCCGGCCGCACGTAGGCATGCCGGATGAGCGTCACGGCGTCGACGTCCTGAATACCCATCACGCCGGCGAGCGCCTGAGCCGTCCGCTCACCAGCGCCGGCTGACCCTTCCGCTCCACCCTCGAACAGCCCCCAGAAGCGAACGCCGGCGGCGATCTCGCCGCGGAGTTCGTCAAGGGGCATGTAGGGCTGGTGGTAGCGGTCGGCCGGGATCACGCCGTCGTAGGCGCACGCGGCATCGTTGATGAGGGCGACCATGACGTCGAGATCACCGTCTGCGCACGGGCGGATATCCGCGACGTTGAGATCCATACCGCGATGCTACCGGACAGGCGACGGAGCGGCGATGCCCCGGGCGTAGCTCCGTCCGTACTGGACCCCCTGAGCTGGGTCAAGGGCAAGGCGCCGGGCGCCCTGCGTTCAGGGTGCCCTCAGCCTCTTGGGAGAAACCGCCGCTGGGGAGCCTATTGCCCGGCCGGCTCGACCACGGAGCCGCCGGAGGTGTCCATGGAGCCCAGCCGCGGCGAGCCCTCGTACTCCAGACGCGAGCCGCCACTCAGGTCGGCGTCGAGCGTGCCGGTCACCAGGACGATAGCGTGCGACCCGCTTGAGAGCTCGAGGCCGGCGTCGCCGGCCTCGAGTGCGGACAGGGTCAGTCGGCTGCCGCCGGAGGCGCCCAGCCGCATCCTCCCGGCGGAGCCCCCCACCTCGAGCGCGCTGCCCCCCGAGACGTCGCCGGCGAGCTCCTGCGCCACCAGCTCGCCGGCCGCGCGACTCTCGCCCGAGAGCTCGACCGTCACGCCGCCCGCACGCACGTCTGCGAGCGCCAGGGAGCTCGCGCCGGAGAGGTCGATCGCCAGCGGGTCGCCGGAGGCGAACCCGCTCGCTTCCACCGTCGACGCCCCGCTCGCCTCCACGCCCTGCAGGCTCGGCATGGTCACCGTCGCCGTCGCCGTGACGCCGACATAGCGCCAGAGCGGCGCGAGTCTGATGCGCAGCGTCTCGCCTTCAAGCTCCACCTGGAGGTGCTCCTCGACCAGGTTGTCGTCCACCGACGCGGAGACCGCGTACATGTCGCCCCGTTCCACCCTCACCGTGAAGCCGTTGCCGACCTCCAGCCGGGTGAACCCGGTGAAGTCGTACGTCCTGGTCACCAGTTCGCCGGACCCCTGGACCTGCCCGAGGCCCCCGGTGCTCGGCATGTCGCACCCGGCGGCGGCGACCGCCAGCGCGGCCAGCGCGGTCGCGAGCACCAGCGGCCACAGCGCGGCCGCGCTCGCCCGGGCCCTCGCGCACGGCACCGCCCGCGTCAGGGCCGCCGCCAGCGTCAGGGCCGCCGCCCGCATCGCGGTCGCCTCTCGCCGCCGCTCTCGTCCCGCCATCGCCTGCGCCTCCTCGCCGCTTCCTTCGATACTACCGCCTGCGGCGAAGTCCGCCGCGGCACAAACACCGCGCCCACACCCCAACGCGGTCTCCCACTCCCAGACCGGGAATCACAAAGTGTGAGAACCAAGCGAAGGAGGGGACCATGACCACCATCCCTCAGAAGCTCCACGACGTCCTTGCCGGGGGGCACAACATCTGGGTCGCGACCGTCGGGCCGGACGGCATGCCCAACGTCTCCATCAAGGGCAGCGGCAGCCTGTCGGCCGACGACCGCATCATCTTCGCCGACCTCTACCACCGCGAGACGCTCGAGAACCTGGAGCGCGACCCGCGCGTGGCCATCGGGGTCCATGACTACGCCAACAACGTAGCGATGCAGGTCAAGGGACGCGCGGAGATCCTGGACCACGGCGAGCTGCTCGACGACATGCGGCAGCGTCTGGCGGCGGTGAGCGAGAAGTGGAAGCTGCCGCCGGTTCAGAACGTAGTGGTCGTGACGGTCGACTCCGTGCTCGACCTGTGGCCGGGGCCGCACGCAGGCGAGGAGATCGGAGCGTCAGGGGGCGAGGTGGACGCCTGAGGCGCGAGGCCTGAGGAGCGGGCCATGGCGAGCGCTTGGGCAAGGCTGCCGGGGGCCCGCTCCTCAGAACTCGCCGATGACCGCCTGCAGCAGGGTGGCGCCGCGCGGCTCTTCCGCCTCGCGGCGCTCGATCCGTGGGGCCGCGCCGATTCCCGGCTGCGACGTCGCGCGCAGCTCGACCACATTGAGCTCGAAGAAGCTGCCACCGTCGCCGTCAGTCGAACGCACGGCGTCCAGGGTGGTCGGGCCGTCGCCGCTCGGCCCCCGCTCCCAGACGTCGGCGCCGGCGTCCCAGGGGCCCGCGTCCTGCTCGGCGCCGGCGTCCCGGTCGCCGGCGTCCCGCTCCGCACCGGCGTCCGCCGCCCCCATCGCGCGGAGTCCCTTCTCCACGGCGGCGCTGAGGACGGCGGCGGAGGCCGGCGTCGCGATGCAGTCGGCCGCGCCGGCCCGCCACGCGTCGACCGTGTCGGTGTGGCTGGAGGAGGCGAGGATCACGAGGTGAGTGTCGTGGCCGTGGTGAAAGTCGCGCACCAGCCGGCACATCTCGGGGCCCTCGATCCCGGGGAGGTCCCAGTCGACGAGGGCCACCTGCGGCGGATCCTCCGTCAGCAGGAGGTCGAGCGTCGCGCCGCCGTCCTCGGTCTCGATCACCTCGAAGTATTCGTCCACGCCGTCGCTTACGACGCGGGTCAGGGCTTCCCTGGCCTTGCTGCTTCCGTGAGCGATGAGGACTCGCACGACTGCTCCCTGGTCGGCCCCTGAGCGGGGCGTGATGGCTTGCTCACCACCCGCGTCGTCCGGCTCCGGAGGGCCTCCGATAGTACGTTTGTCCATGCGTGCGTGACTCCGCGTGGCCACCCCGGGCAACGGCCCGGGAGAGGGCCGCGACGGGGCCGGACCAGCCCCCGAGCTCACTCCCAGTCGATGCCGACGGAATAGGCGGTACCGGGCTCACCGGTGAGCACGACGAGGACCGTCCCGCCGCCCAGCGCGCCGTCCACGGTGACGCGCCCGTCGGCCGGGATCGCGTCCCAGCCCGGCCATGAGATGCCCTCCATGGCGCCCGGGATGCTCGCGCCGACCTGGACGTCGATGTCGTCCGTCGCCCCGGTGAGCACCGTGACCCTGAAGGGGTGCGGCTCCGCTTCGCCCGCCGCGCCCGTGTCCTCCGCCGCGCCCGCCGGCGCCTCGCAGGCGAAGATGTCGGCATCCTCGCCGGCGTCGTCGCGGTCGCCGAGCACGCCGTCCACAGCCTCACCCGGAACGAGCAGCGTGGCCGCTCCGGGCTCGTCGTTCGGCTCGTTGGCGTCGGCCGCCGCGCCGCCGCAGGCGCCCGCGGCGGCGGGCGCCAGCAGCGCGGCGGCCAGCAATGCCACCAGGGACCTGCGCACAGCGAATGGCATGTTGACTCCCTCCGGTCTGCCTCGGCCGCCCGAAGCGGCGACCCGGTCATCCCAGCCCGCGGCAACGACCCGGTGCCTCGCCGCGCCGGGCCGCCCCTCCGCGGTCGATTCAACGGGTCCGCGGCCTCTTGGTCAAGAGCGCCGGTCCGGCCGAGCATCGCCGGACGGATGCGGGGAGCACAGCGTCGGGCCAGGGCCGCGGCCTTCAGATTCGCGGAGCCGCAGCCGAACTCAGGAGTAGGGCGATCGCGGCCGGGTGGCCGCGCTTCAGTCGCCTGCCGCCACGATGGCGGAGAGCAGCGGGGACTCCCCTCAGCGCTCGGCCTTGTCCAGATCGGCGCCGGTGTCGCGGCGGAAGTCCCACGTCAGGAAGTCCAGGCTCATCGGCAGGCCGAGCTCGAGCGTGGAGATGAATTGCACGCTCGCGCGCACCTGGAGCGGCCGGCAGGAGAGCAGGTGCCCGCCCTGGGTGCGATCGTCCGAGAGGAAGTGCAGGTGCAGGCCCGGGACGTTGATCGACTCCATGAAGGCCGGCGTGAAGAACCCGGCCAGCGTCCCCTCCGCGGCCGCGAAGCTGAACTCCGGCTGGTGCGCCGCCACCTCGACCAGGGGGCGGTAGTTCTCCTGCGCCGGCACCGACCGCGTGTGCACCTCGGCGAACGCACCCTCGATGCGCAGCGCGTAGAAGATGTTGGGCGACGGCAGCAGCGTGAGCAGCCAGTCGAGGAAGTCGTCGTAGGAGCACGGGCCCGCGAGGTCGTCGTGGCTCGCGGGCGTCCAGGACGTGACGCAGGCGAACGGTGTGGCGACTGGTTCAGTGACCTCGCGCACCACGCCGGTCCCGGCGATCTGGTAGACGCGGCCGTCGAGCACCACCATCTCGCCGTCCAGACTGTCGAACGTACCGATGCCGAAGTCGCCGTGCTCGAGGATCGTCTCGAGGGGCACGCGCTCGCGGTAGATGCCTTCCACGAGCGCGTTCACCGGCGCGCAGAGATAGATGGGCGGGCGCTTGGTCGTGTTGTCGCCGCTGAAGCTCACGGCAGGAGTCATCGGCGCCCCCGGGTCGGGGCTTGACCCCGGAGCTTCGCACGTGGCTTGACCCCGGGGCTCCGCCGGGCGCGGTCCCCGGCCTACGCCGCCCGCTCGGCGGGTCGGGGCGGGATGTTGTGGTTGAGCCTGAACGTGTTGTCCGGGTCCCAGCGCGTCTTGACCTCCACCAGACGGTCGTAGTTGTCGCCGAAGCTCATGCGCAGTTGCGCCTCGCCCTCCTCCTGCAGCCCGGGGAAGTTGAGGTAGGTGCCCACCGTGTAGGGCTCGAGCGCCTTGATGAAGGTCCGCGCCCACGCCACGTTCATCCGGTCCCCGGCGACTTCGTCCCAGTCCGCCTCGGGGTTGACGAGCCAGCCGGCGGAGCGGCCCGAGTACGCGGAGCCGCCGGCCGGCTCGTCGCGCAGGGCCCCACCCACGAGCCACACGTCGATGGTGCTGAGCGCCGACGGCTGCTCGGCCGCGGCCTCCGCCACGATGTCGATCACCGGGTCGCTCAGCTCGGCCACGGCCGCCGACTTCCAGTAGTAGTGGCGGCCGCGTGGGTACTCGTCGTCCAGGAACTGCTGGAACCGGACCAGATCGCCGTCGGCGGTGACGACCTCGGCGGCGGTCATGTTGTCGCAGGTGAGACCGTACTTGCGCCGCAGCCAGCCGATGCCGCCGCCGAGCGTGACGCCGGCCACGCCCGTGTCGGACACGAGGCCGGCCGGCGCCCACCACCTCGCCGCTCAGGTGAGACCTCAGCGCGCGCGACGTCTTGTGTCCGCCCGGGAGCGGCCATCACGACCTCCTCGTCGAGTGCTCTTGGCTAGGGTGTTCCCGCGCGCACCGGCCCGACGTCGCGGCTCCGTCCGGATGCGTCGACGACGGAGGCCGAGTCACGGCCCGACAACGGGTCGCGGCCCGACAAGGCGTCGTCGTGGGAAGAGACCCGGTATGGCGGCCTTCGAGAACGAGCAAGCGACTGCTGGGGCGTGCCGCCCATCCGGGTCGGACCGGCGCAGTGGGCGCCGCTTCCTCGTGCAGGAACGGCGCTCCGGCTTCGACCGGCGCCGCAACGTGTGCCGCTCGCCGATTCGCGCGGCGCTGGAGGCCCCCGTCCTCAGGCTCCACGAACAGCCCTCCGTGCTCATCGAGTTGCTGGTGCTGGTCAACCTGCTGAGCATCCTCGACCTCATCATCACCCTCATGGTGCTGGAGATGGGCGCCGTGGAGCTCAACCCACTGATGGCGTACCTCATCGACCTCGGGGCCGTCTGGGCGGCGACAGCGAAGATCGGCGTCGTGGCGCTCGCCACCCTGGGGCTGTGGCTGCTGCGCCGGCACAGGGCGGCGCTCTCGACGGCGGTGCTGCTCTTCGCCGCCTACGGCTCGCTCGTCACCTTCGAGCTCGTCGGGCTGATGCGGCTCACCTGACGTCCCCACGAACATGCGTTCGCATCCGTCCGCCCCGGATGCTAGCCTCAGCGGCAGCGCCACTGAGGAGGACTCCCCATGCTCGTCGAGCTCAACGCCGAGCAGCTCGCCGCCGCCCAGCACGGCGACGGCCCGCTGCTCATCGTCGCCGGCGCCGGAACCGGCAAGACGGCCACGCTCGTACACCGCGTCGCCCAACTCATCGAGCGAGGCGCCGACCCGCGGCGCATCCTGCTACTCACGTTCACGCGCCGCGCCGCCGCCGAGATGCTGCGCAGGGTCGACGCGGTGCTCGCGGCGCGCGGCCACAGCTCCGGCGGCGCCTCAGAGCGCGTCTGGGGCGGCACCTTCCACGCCAGTGCCGCCCGCCTGCTCCGTGTCCACGCGCGCGACATCGGCATGGAGCCGGACTTCACGATCATGGACCGCGGCGACTCCGAGGACCTCATGCACGTCGCGCGCACGCGCCTGGGGCTCGGCCGCGGCGGCGCGCGCTTCCCACAGAAGTCCACCGCCCTGGACGTCTACTCGCGCTGCGTCAATGCCCAGCTGCCGCTGCACGAGGTGCTGCACACGGCCTTCCCGTGGTGCCTGCCGGCCGAGGAGGGCCTGGCGCAGCTGTTCGCCGCCTACACGGACGCCAAGGAGGAGCAGCAGGTGCTGGACTACGACGACCTGCTGCTCTTCTGGCGCGGCCTGCTCGCCGACCCGGCCGGAGGCGCGCGCGTGCGCGAGCGCTTCGATCACGTGCTCGTCGACGAGTACCAGGACACCAACGCTCTGCAGGCCGACGTCGTGAGCCTGCTGCGGCCGGACGGCACCGGCGTCACCTGCGTCGGCGACGACGCGCAGGCTATCTACGGCTTCCGCGCCGCCACGGTACGCAACATCCTCGACTTCGAGCAGCGCTTCCCCGGCGCCCAGGTCGTCACCCTGTCGCGCAACTACCGCAGCACGGCGCCGATCCTCGCCGCCACCAACGCGCTCATCGCGGAGGCGGCCGAGCGCCGCGACAAGGAGCTCTGGACCGAGCGCGCGGACGGCGGCCGCCCCGTGCTCGCCACCTGCCGGGACGAGGACGAGCAGACGCAGTGGGTCTGTGAGCGCATCCTGGCGCACCGCGAGCAGGGCACGCAGCTCGAGGAGCAGGCCGTGCTCTTCCGCGCGCAGCACCACTCCCTGGCGCTCGAGATGGAGCTCAGCCGCCGCAACATCCCCTTTCACAAGTACGGCGGCCTGCGGTTCGTAGAGATGGCGCACGTCAAGGACCTCGTGAGCTTCCTGCGCCTGGCCGAGAACCCGAGGGACGCGATGGCAGGCCTGCGCGTGCTCGGCCTGGTGCCCGGCGTCGGACCCAAGACGGCGGCGGCGCTGCTCGAGAGCCTGAGCGCCGCCGCCGGCGACTTCACGGCGGCGTGGAGCGGCGCGCGCGTCCCCGAGCCGGCGCGCGCCGCCTGGCCGGCGGTCGTCGAGCTCTTCGGCTCGCTCGCCGCGGCCGGCCCAGCCGACGTCCCCGCGCAGGTCCACGCCGTGCGCAGCGTCTACGGGCCTCTGCTCGAGCGCCGCTACGACAACGTCCAGGCGCGCCTGCGCGACCTCGAGCAGATCGAGGGCCTGGCGGCCCGTGCGCAGACCCGCTCGCAGTTCCTCGCCGAGCTGGTGCTCGACCCGCCGGCGTACACGCAGGAGCTCGCCGGCCCTCCGCTGCTCGACGAGGACTACCTCGTCCTCAGCACCATGCACTCCGCCAAGGGCCTCGAGTTCGACGTGGTCTTCGTCATCCACGCCGCCGACGGCAACATCCCGTCGGACATGGCCACGCGCAGCGCCGCCGAGATCGAGGAGGAGCGCCGCCTGCTCTACGTGGCCTGCACGCGCGCCCGCGAGCAGCTGTACGTCAGCCACCCCCTGCGCTACTACACTCAGCCCTGGAACAAGGCCGACACGCACGGCTACGCGCAGCGCTCGCGGTTCCTCACCAAGGCCGTCGCGAGCCACTTCGACCAGGCCCAGACGGGGCCCGGGCCGGCGGAGTCGGCTGAGGGCCCCCTCGAGCGCGTCACCACGGCGTCCATTCGCGCCGGTGTGCGCTCCCTCTGGGAATGACCGTCACCGAGTCACCTTCTACCTGCTGGACAGCGACGTCAGCTTCGCCGGTGCGACTCTCGGCGACCTCGGCGACGACGGGGTCTGGGTTCCCGCTCCGACGGTGACCGTCGCGGAAGAGGGCGACGAGGAGCTTCTCAAGGCCGTCCCGGCACTCGACCCGGCACGCGACCTGACCTACGTCGATCTCCAGGTCCTGGGACGTCACTGACCACCGTGGTCGACGGCGGGAGTGAGTAGTCCACTCGCTCCCGCCGTTCTGTGACTGTGTTTGTATTTTCGGTCATAGAGTCATAGACTCTTCCGCATGCCACGAGCATTCACCGACACCGAACGCACCGCCATCCACGAGCGGCTGCTCGCCGCCGGCAAGGACCTCTTCGCCCGGCGGGGCATCCGCGCGACCACCGTCGAGCAGCTCGCCCGCGCTGCCGGCATCTCCAAGGGTGCCTTCTACGCCTTCTATCCGTCCAAGGAGGCGATCTTCTTCGCCATCGTCGCAGAGGTGGAGACCGCCATGCAGGCGCGGCTGGAGCAGCAGGTCGTCGCCGCACCTCACGACGCCCTGCGCCTGCTCCTCCGCGCCTCGCTGCAGGCGCGCGACGAGAACCCGCTGTTCGACGTCGCGATCTCGGAGGAGGCGGTCGCGGTCATGCGCACCATGTCGCCGGAGGAGCAGGAGGCGTTCCTGCGCCGCGACGTCGAGATGACGGAGGCCATCGCGGCGCACCTCGCCGCCGCCGGCGCGAGCATCGCCGTCTCGCCCGAGGTCCTCGCGGGCCTCCTGCGGGCGATGGTGTTCGTCGGCATGCACCGTGAGGACATCGGGGGCGACATGGCGCCGGCCGTGGAGGACTTTCTCGTCGAGAGCCTGGCGACGGCGCTGGCCGGCGGCGCGGCGCGTCCGCAGCGGAGCGCCGCCCACCCCGCGCCTGGAGCGCAGTCGTGAGCGGCGCGGCGGTCGCGACCGCCGGCCTCAGCCGCCGGTACGGCGACGTCCTGGCCGTCGACGGCCTCGACCTGCGCGTGGAGCACGGCGAGATCTACGGCTTCCTCGGGCTCAACGGCGCCGGCAAGACCACCACCATCCGCATGCTGCTCGGCATGATCAAGCCCACGTCCGGCGATTGCGAGCTGTTCGGCACACCCGTCTGGCGCGGCGGCCGCGGGCCGTGGAACCGCGTCGGCTACCTCGTCGACGCCCCCGCCCCCTACCCCGGTCTCACGGTGCTCGAGAACCTGCGCTCGGCGGCGCGCCTGCGCGGCGTCTCCGACGCCGCCGTCGCGCGCGCCGTCGAGCGCCCGGGGCTCGAGCCCTACGCGCAGCGCAAGGCGCGCTCCCTCTCCCAGGGCAACCGGCAGCGGCTCGGGCTCGCGACCGCGCTGTTCCACCAGCCCGACCTGGTGATCCTCGACGAGCCGGCCAACGGGCTGGACCCCGCCGGCGTCGTCGAGGTGCGAGAGCTGCTCCGCTCGCTCGCCGCCGACCACGGCGTCACCGTGCTCATGTCCAGCCACATCCTCGCCGAGGTCGACCGCCTCGCCACGCGCATCGGCATCATCCACCGCGGCCGGCTGATCGAGGAGCTGAGCACCGAGGAGATGGAGCGAAGGCGGGCCCGGCGGCTGATCGTGGAGGCGCGCGACGCCGCAGGTGCGCGCGCGCTCCTCGAGGCCGCCGGTTACGCGCCGCAGGCGCTGGACGGGCGCGTGGTGCTCACGCAACCGCGCGCCGTGCGGCGGCCGGACGACGTGGCCGCCGCTCTGGTCTCCGGCGGCCATCCGCCCACCCGCCTCGCCGTCGAGCAAGAGGATCTCGAGGAGCACTTCCTCCGTCTCACCGCACTCGAGGAGGCGTCGTGACCGCATCCACTGCATCCAGCGGATTCACCGCGGCGCTCCGCGTGGAGCTCCTGAAGGTGCGGCGCTCCGTCGCACCGCTCCTCACGGCGCTGGCGCTCGCCATCGCCCCACTCGTCGGCGGCCTGTTCATGTACATCCTCGCCGACCCCGACCGTGCGCGGCGCATGGGCATCATCGGGCAGAAGGCTCAGATCGTCGGCGGCGGCTCGGACTGGCCCGCCTACTTCGCCTTCCTCGCCCAGGGGGCGACGGTGGGAGGCTTCGTCCTCTTCGCCTTCGTGATCGCCTGGGTGTTCGGCCGGGAGTTCTCGGACGGCACCGTGCGCTACCTCCTCGCGCTGCCCACCTCGCGGGCCGCGATCATCGCCGCCAAGCTCGTCGCAGTCGCCCTGTGGTGCGCCGCGCTCACCGCCCTGCTCACGCTCCTGGGGCTGGCGGTCGGCGCGGCGCTCGGCCTGCCGGGCTGGTCCGGCGAGGCGCTCCGGCAGGGACTCGTGCACGTCTGGGGCGGTGCCGGCCTCACTCTGCTCATCGTGCTGCCTCTCGCCCTGCTTGCAGGCGTGGGCCACGGCTACCTGGCGCCGCTCGGCTTCGCGATGCTGATGCTCATCCTCGCGCAGGTCATCGCCGCCACCGGCCGCGGCGCGTACTTCCCCTGGTCCATCCCGGCGCTGTACGCCCAGGTCGCCGGCGAGGCCGGCGGAGGGGTCACGGCGATCAGCTTCGCGATCGTCGCCGTGACGGGCGCCGCCGGTGCCGCCGGCGCCTTCGCCTGGTGGCTGTACGCCGACTTCCCGCGCTGACCGTCCTTCGTCCGCCGCCCACCCCGGTGGGACCGCAGCGGCGTCGTACAGATGAATAGTCTTCCGCGATGGAGGGTAAGCCGTTACTAACGGTAAGTCATGACTGACGGAGATGACCCCGCCATGACGCTGCACGCAGCCTCTGCTCTGGACGCGCTCTCGGACAACACGCGACGCGCGATCCTCGACCGCCTGCGCGAGGGGGAGCAGGCGGTGGGCGAGCTCGCGGCGGGGCTGCCGGTGACGAGGCCGGCGGTATCGCAGCACCTCAAGGTGCTGCGCGACGCCGGCCTCGTCCTCGAACGCGCCCGCGGCACGCGACACCTGTACCGGATCGCGCCGTCGGGACTGCGGGTCGTGCGTACCTACGTGGAGGAGCTCTGGGACGTCACGCTGGACAGCTACGCCACTGCCGCGCACGAGGCGCGGCGGATGGGAGAAGACATGCCCACCTCAGTCATCGCCCCCGTGCTCAAGACCATCGTCGTGCCGCTGCGCGCGGACGCGGCGTTCGAGCTGTTCTTCGCCGGGATGTCCTCGTGGTGGCCCCTCGACACGCACTCGGTGTACGAGGCGGACGCCGCACAGGTCACGGTCGAGGAGCGGCCCGGGGGACACATCATCGAACGAGCCGCGGACGGCCGCGAGACGGACTGGGGCGAGGTCCTGGAGTGGGACCCGCCGCGACGCGCCGTCTTCACCTGGCATCCCGGCTACGCGGACGACTCCGCCACCGAGGTGGAAGTCCGCTTCTCCGCGGCGAGCCACGAGCTCACCAGGGTGGACCTGGAACACCGTGGCTGGGATGCCCTCGGCGAGCGCGCGGAGGCCACGCGCGAGGGCTACGAGTCGGGCTGGAACACCGTGTTCGCGGTGGGCTACGGGTCGGCGGCGCAGCGCGGCCGGGCCGGCCGCGGCCCGCGCGGTGCGTAGCGCCCGCGCGGCGACGGCACGGCGGCGCAGTGGCTACAGGTCCGTAACCGGGCTCAGTGGGGGTTACGGACCTGTAGTCCCGGCGCACCCCGGGCGCAATATCCGCAGGGCATAGTCGTCCCAGACGCCGGCCGGGGGCCGGCTCGTCGCCGGCGGGACCGGCGACCCGACCAGACAGAGAGGTGTGTCATGCCAGACCCGACCAACGAGAACGCAGGCGCGACACCGCCTGAGAATGAGCCGGCCGACGAGTCGCCGCAGGCGCAGCCTGGCGACGAGGCCATCGAGGCGCAGACGCAGATGACGCCCCCGTCCGAGGCGCCGACGCAGGCGACCCCGGCCGCCGAGGCGGCGCCGGCGCAGGACCAGGCCGCGACGCCCGCGGCGGCAGGGCAGCCGACGGCGCAGATGCCGCCGGCGTACGCGGCCGCGCCCGTCGCGCCGGCCGCGATGGCCGTCGGCGGCGACGGCCCCTGGTACCGGCGGCGCTGGGCGCTCATCACCGGCGCCGTGGCCGCCGCGGCGGTCCTCTTCCTCGGCGGCATGGCCGTCGGCAGCGCCGTGTGGGGCGACGACGGCCGCGACGGCTTCCGCGGCGACCACCCAGGCATGTTCCGCGGCGAGGACGATCAGGGCTTCGGCCACGAGGGCTGGGGCGACAGCGGCAACGGCATGGTCCCGCCCGGCATGGGCCAGGGCGGCCAGGGCCAGGGCATGCCTGGCATGGGCCAGGGCCGCCAGGGCCAGGGCCACGGCTGGAACGACGACGGTGACGGCTACGGGTACCCGCACGAGTGGCAGTCGCCCGGCGCGACGCCTGCTCCCGTCCCGAGCGGATCCGCGTCGCCGCAGGCACTGACGCAGTGAAACGACTCGCGGGCACACCACGTCCCGAGTGTGGTGCGGCCGCCCCTGCCGGAAGAGGCAGGGGCGGCCGCACCCCGTGCTACGATGCCGACCATGGCTGACCGCGCACAGACCATTCTCGTCATCGAGGACGACCCGGCGGTGGGCGAGGCCCTCGTGGAGGGTATCGGCACCGAGGGCTATCAGGTCCACTGGGAGACCACCGGCGGCGGCGGGGTCGCCTTCGCCCGCGACCATTCCCCGCAGCTCATCGTCCTCGACGTGCGCCTGCCGGACGGCAACGGCTTCGACTTCTGCCGCCAGCTGCGCCGGCTCGGCCTGCGCCAGCCCATCCTCATGCTCACGGTGCAGTCGGACCAGATGGACAAGGTCCTCGGCCTCGAGATGGGCGCCGACGACTACCTCACCAAGCCCTATCACCTGCGCGAGCTCATCGCCCGCATCCGCTCGCTGCTGCGCCGTGCCTACGGGGAGTTCGCCTCCACCGAGGCCGACGTGCTCTACGCCGGCGACCTCACCATCGACCGCACCCGCGCGACCGTCACGCAGGACGGCAAGTCGGTGAACCTCACGCCCACCGAGTTCCGCCTGCTGGTGTTCTTTGCCCAGCACCCAGGCCAGGTGTTCAGCCGCGCCCAGCTCATCGAGAACGTCTGGGGCAGCGACGCCGACTTCTACGACGACAAGACGGTGAGCGTCCACGTGCGCCGCCTGCGCGAGAAGATCGAGCACGAGCCCAGCGATCCGTCCGTGATCCTCACGGTGCCCGGTATCGGGTACCGGCTCGCCACCTGAGGTCCGCCGTGCGCTCCCGCTCTCTCAGATGGCGGCTCGCGCTCACCTACGCGGGTATGGCGCTGCTCACCGCGGTCATCCTCGGCGGCATCCTCATCGCCGTGCTCGCCAACCACTACACGCGAGCAGAGGACGACTACCTCAAGGCCAGCGCCAGCCTCGTCGTGGCCGACCCGCCGCCGCTCACCACCCTCCAGGACCTCACCTGGTGGGCGCAGGCGGCGGCGCTCACCACCCAGACGCGCGTGCAGGTCTACAGCGAGGACGGGACGCTGGTGGTCGACTCCGGCTCCCCGAACACCCTGGACGCCGAGTCACTGCTCGACCGCGATGGCGGCTACGGTCACGGCCGGCACGAGCGCGATGAGCTCCCCAACCCGCTGGGCAACGGCCTGTTCGGCACGGGCGGTGACGCGCGCTCCGGCCGCACGCTCACCATGGACATGGGGAGTGGAGCCTACGTCAAGCTCTCAGAGGGACCGGCATCGGGCCGCGACGCGCTCGTGAGCACTGCCGTGGCCTGGATCCTGGCGGCCGCGCTCGCCGTCGGCCTCGCGGCCCTCGCCGGGTGGCTCATCGCCCGCCGCATCTCCGAGCCGGTGGTCGCGCTCACCGAGGCGAGCGACCGCATGGCCGCCGGCGACCTCGGTGCCCGCGCCCCCGTCGCCGGAGGCGACGAGGTCGGGCGCCTCGGCGAGTCGTTCAACGGCATGGCCGAGCGCGTCGAGACCACGGTGACGTCACTGCGCCGGTTCGTCGCCGACGCGGCGCACGAGATCGGCACACCGCTCACCGCGCTGCAGGCGGACCTCGAGCTGGCAGAGCGTAAGGCCACGAGCGACGACGAGCGCCGTCTCGTGGACAGGGCGCTCGTCCAGACGAGCCGCCTCGCCAGCCTCTCGGACAACCTGCTCCAGCTTTCCCGCCTCGAGGCGGGAGAGCCGGCGAGCGAGGCGCAGACCGCCGACCTCGTGGCCGTCGCCCGCGAGCTGGCGGACGGCGTGGCCTCGCGGGCCGAACAGGCCGGCGTCGAACTCGTCGTTGACGTCGTCGCCGGCCCGCTCGCGGTCCCGCTGGGCCGCGCCCGCCTGCAAGCGGTACTCGCCAATCTGCTCGACAACGCCGTGAAGTTCACGCCGGAGGGCGGCACGGTGACGCTCCAGGTGCGCCGGGAGGGTCGTGAGGCCGTGGTCACCGTCGCCGACACCGGCGTCGGCATCCCGGCCGAGGAGCAGCGTGCGGTCTTCGAGCGCTTCCACCGCGCACGCAACGTCTCGGCCTATCCCGGCAACGGCCTTGGCCTGGCGATCGTCAGGGCGGCCGTGGATCGAGCCGGCGGCGCAGTCACGTTCGCGAGCTCGGAGGCGGGGACGACGTTCCGCGTGGCACTGCCCACGACCCGGTCGGCTCGGGTCACAGAGCCTGCAGGCGGGCAGTGAAGAAGATGTCGGGACGTGCCTTCACTTCGCCGACGGACGGGAGCCGCCCGAGGCGCATCAGCTCCATGAAGGCGCCGAGCTCCCGATCCCGCGTCCCGCAGGCGGCGAGCAACCGGCCCTCCGAGGCGTAGAGCGCCAGGAAGTCCCCGGTCTCCGGATCGCCCAGCATCACCAGGTCGTCAAACCCGCGTCCGACGCCTGCGTAGCTCAGCTGGAGGTCGAAGTGCTGTGTCCAGAAGAACGGCACGGCCGCGAACGGCTCGGCTGCGCCTGCCATGGCGCGCGCGGCCGCCCGGCCCTGCTGCTCGGCGACCCGCCAGTGCTCGATGCGCACGTCCCTGTGCCCGTAGGGCTCCCGGTACGAGGCGATGTCTCCCGCGGCCCACACGCCGGGGGCCAACGCCATGCTCTCGCTCACGAGCAGCCCGCCGTCGGCCGCCCGCGCGGCGCCCTCGACGAAGCCCGTGGCGGGCTCGATGCCGAGCCCGACGATCACGAGGTCACACGCGAGCTCGCTGCCGTCGTCCAGTTGGACCAGGAGCGCCGGGCCTTCCTCGCGGATGGCAGTCACCTCGCGACCGATCAGGAATCGGCTCCCGTGCGCCTCGTGCCTCGCCTGGACCACGCGGCCGACCACGTCGCCGACGGCGCCGCCCAATGGGGTGCCGCGAGCCACTACGGTCACGGAGAGGCCGCGCCGCACGAGACTGGCGGCGGCCTCCATGCCGATGAAGCCGCCGCCGACCAGCACCGCCGTGCGGGCGTCCTTCGCGGCGGCGATGAGCGCCTCCGCGTCGCGCCTGCTGCGCAGCGTGAAGACCCCGGGCGCGTCGCCTCCCGATACACCCAGCCTGCGCGGGACGCCGCCGGTGGCCACCAGCACAGCGTCGGCCGTCAACGAGCCGCCGTCGTCGAGCGCGATCGTCCGCGACGTCACGTCCAGACGCGTGACGCGGGCCACCCGACGCTCGATCGCGTGCGCCTCGTAGAACTCCGGTTGCCGCAGCGGCAGCCACCTGGCCTCTAGCTCGCCCGCGAGGTAGTCCTTGCTCAGGTTGGGCCGGTCGTACGGCCAGGAGTCCTCGTCGCTGATCAGGAGGAGGCGGCCGGCGTAGCCCTGCCGCCGCAACTCCTCCACCGCCGCTCCGCCGGCCGCGCCGCCGCCGATGACGATGAAGAGCCGTTCGTCGGCGGCCGCCGCCGCGCCCGTGGTCGCGTCCGGACGCGCCGCCTCGTCGCCGTCCACGAAGACGTCGTCGCCGTCCACGCGGACGGGATAGGTGGCGATGCCGTCGAGTGGGGGCGGCTCGAGCAAGTCGCCGCTCCTCACGTCGAACGTCCCCTTGTGCCAGGGGCACAGGAGACGTGTGCCGTGCAGTGTCCCTTCGGGCAGCGGACCACCCCAGTGAGGGCATCGGGCCGCGGTCGCGTAGAAGCGCCCGCCGACTCGGGCCAGCAGCACCTTGCGCCCACCCACCTGCACGCTCATCATCTCGCCGTCTCTCAGATCCTGGACACCGGCGACTCGCTCCTCCACGACACCCTCCGTTCCGTCGCTGCGACCCGGCAGGTCGCGGCTTACCGGCCTGGGGTTCTCCACCCGCTATCCTTCCCACATGGGCGCCTCAGCCGTGGAGCCGGTGTTGCCGCGCCATGCCTCTGCGACGGCCGCCGGTCGGCGCGCGTCGACGTTGTCCTCTGCGCGAGAGCGGACTACGCTCATCGCACACCACCTCGGAGGTCGCACCATGGTCGCGTATCTCGACGGCACAGGGTTCCTCGGCACCAACGGCAGCGTGGGCGCCGACGTCGCGCTGGTCGTCATGCTCGTCGCCTTCGCCATGCTCACCGTCGGGGTCGTGCTCGCCCGGATGAAGCGCTATGGGGCGCACCGCTGGGTGCAGAGCGCAGCCGTCATCCTCAACGCCATCCCCGTCGTCGTGTGGATGATCCGCTCGTACTGGCTCTACGTGCGTCCGGAACTGCCCGGCAACCTGTCCAGGTCGATCGACGCCCTGGCCACCGCGCACGCGGTGGCGGGCCTCGTCGGCGTCGTGCTCGGGCTGTTCATCGTCATCCGCGCCAACCAGCTCACGGCGAGGGGAGAAAGCGTCGGTCGCTACAAGAACTGGATGCGAGCCGCCTACGTTGTCTACCTGATCGCCACGATGCTGGGCGTCTGGGTGTACCTCGAGCTCTACGGCTGACCACCGCCCGACTCATGACGGCGCCGGAGGCGTCACTCAGGCACGACGGGCGCCTCGTCGCCCTGAGCATCGCGCTCCAGCTCGTGCTGGGCGTGTTGTTCGGGCATGCCTACGACGCGCGCGTCGCCATGACGACCGGCTACCTCGTGGCCACCGGTCGCGGTCCCTACTCCCCCCTCGACCTCGCGTCCGTGTTCCACCACGCCGGCTTCTCCCAGCTGACCACGATCGGTTACCCGCCGCCGTGGCCGCTGGTGACCGGCGTACTGTACCGCTTGACGTACGGGATCGTGCCCGATCTCCACGTCTACGACCTGGCGCTCAAGCTGCCCGTGATCGCGGCCACCGTGGGCCTCGCTTACCTTGTGTCCGCGGCGCTGCGCCAGGCCGGGGCCCAGGCCGGGACCTGTCGCCGGGCCTGGGTCTTCCTGCTCTTCAACCCGTTCATCCTCTTCACCGGCGCCGCCTGGGGGCAGATCGACGTGATCGTCGCCCTGCTCGCCGTGGCGGCGCTGGTGCTCGTCTGGCGTGGTCGCTGGGCGAGCTCGGCCGCGCTGCTCAGCCTGGCGGTCTGCACCAAGCCGACGCCGCTGCCCATCGCCCTGGTGGTGCTGGTGTGGCTCGCCGGCCGGGCACCGCGGGAGGCGCTCCGGTACGCCGCCGTCTTCCTCGCGTGGGCGGCGGTCTTCGTGGCGGTCCCGATCGTGGCACTCGGCTGGCCCACGGCGCAGATCCAGCATCGCCCCAACGCCCAGTTCCTCATGACCGGTGGCCTCTCGTACACGACGGTGGCGCGGCTGATCCGCGACCCGCTGCCCCTGCCCAGCCACTGGTGGCTGATCGGCCTGCTGTGGACGGTCGCCCTGGCCGCCGGCCTCGTGCTGTGGCGCCGCGGTGAAGGCTTCGACCACCTCATCCGGGGCAGCGCGGCGCTGACGCTGGTCTTCCTGCTCACGCGCGCCTGGCTGGCGGAGCCGAACGTCGTGCTGCTGCTGCCGCTGGTCCTCGTTCTCACATCGCTCGACGAGCTCGACAGGCGCCTACTCGCCGCCCTGTGGCTCATCCCGCTGGCGTTCGCCGTCGCGAACACGTCCCCGCTGCACCTGCTGTGGCTGACGTTCCCCGATACCTGGAGCGCCTCGGTGACCGCGCTGGGGGGGCAGAACGAGGTGTTGCTTCCGCTGCGTGCGGCCCTCGTCGTGGCGTGGCAGGTCGCCGGCTGGTGGACGGTCGCTGTCTGCTTGCGGCGCACCCCAGGTCCGGCCCTCCTGGGCGAGGGGGTCGCATGAACGCCGCCGTCCAGCTGCCGGGCGCGCTCGAGGCGAGGATCGGCGACGAGCCTGGGACGGCCGGGCGGGCCGGAGGCCCCTCCTACCCCACGCGACGGCTGCAGCGTGGCCTCGTCCTCGTCGACGACGGGTACGACCTCGCCCAAGAAGGCGTGGGTTTCGGCGTCCCGGTCCTCAAGCGCGGCCTGCAGACGGTGTTCCCCGGCGGGATGGAGCTGAGCCTGGCGAACGATCAGGCAGACTGGCAGGTGACCGCCGTCTTCCACCTGGACCTCGTCGAACGACTGGCGACGCGCGGCGGCGCCGTGCAGCCACGGCTCGTTTACGCCGCCAAGGACTCGCTGGCCGCCGTGCACCGCCGCGTGCCGGCGCTGCGGCGGCCGCTCACGGCGACATCCAACGCGCTGCGCCGGCGACTGGGCTGGAGGACCGTCTACGAGCCGGCCGGTCTGGTCGCGACGGTACCCGTGACGTACACGGTCCGCCGCGGAGAGGGCGTCGTCTCCGTCGCCGCCGACCTTGCCGGCGTGCCTGCGTCGGTCACCGAGATCGTGCTGATGAACGAGCTCGGCGCCGGCCACTTCGACAGGTACGAGGACTCTTCCGGCGCCTCCTTGACCGGCGCGGCCGTCGGCACCTGGGACGAGGTGACCGCCGCCACCGCATCCTTCGTCAGTTCGCGGCGCCATTTGGCGTTCACGCTGGCTCGTGTGCCCGGCGCCAGGCTGCTGCGCGGCCGGGAGGCCGTTCCCGGCCGCTTGGCCTGGGCCGGCTTCGGCCACGTGGTGCGCCGGGGAGCGTCATCCTTCGCCTACGACGTGCACTTCAAGCGACGTGCCGGCGGAGGCGCACCGTGAGCTCCGTGCTGCTCGTCTACCCGTTCTTCCGGCGCTCGCTCGACCGCTCACGGTTCCGCTTCCCGCCGCTCGGACCCGCCTACGTCGCGGCGAGCCTGCGCCGGGCGGGTCATGAGGTGCGGCTGCTCGACTGCACCTTCCTGAGCCGCGAGCAGGCGCGCACGCTCGCCCTCGCGGCTCGGGCGGACGTCGCAGGCGTCTACTGCATGGCGACCATGCAAAGGGACGCACTCTGGTTCGCGCGGCAGCTGCGCGACCACTGCGGACTGCTCGTCGCCGGCGGGCCGCTGCCTACGTGCGAGCCCCGGAGCTTCCTGGCCGACTTCGACGTCGTGGTCCGCGGCGAGGGCGAGCAGACCATGGTCGACGTCCTCGCGGCGTACGGCTCCGGGGCCGACCTGGGCGCGGTGCCCGGGGCGACCATCGCGGCGACCGCTGGTGGCGGGGCAGTCGCCGCGGGTCCGCGGCGTCCCTTCGCCGCCGACCTCGACGCCCTTCCCTTCCCCGCCCGCGATCTGCTGCCCAACTCGGCCTACATCCGTCACGGGCGCCGTCGCTACGGCTACGCCGTCACCACGGTGATGAGCAGCCGCGGATGCCCGTTCGCCTGCGAGTTCTGCAGCAACGTCGTCTTCGGCGCCTCCCACCGCGAGCGCTCGCCGGCGAACGTGATCGACGAGGTCGAGGAAGCGCTCGCGCTGGGCTACGACCGCATCGCCTTCGCCGACGACGTCTTCACGCTCCGCCGCGAGCGCGTCGTCGCCGTCTGCGACGAGATCGAGCGGCGCGGCCTGCGCCTCGCCTGGGAGTGCCTCGCCCGCGTGGACGGCGTCGACCGGGCGACCGCCGAGCGGATGCGCCGCGCCGGGTGCCGGACGATCTTCTTCGGGGTCGAGTCCGGCAACGACGCGATCCTGCGCGTCATGCGCAAAGGCAGCACCACGGGCCAGGCCCGAGAGGCCGTCTGGGCCGCGCACACCGCCGGGCTCGAAGTGGGTGCGTTCTTCATCCTGTGCTATCCGGGCGAGACCGACGAGACCGTACTCGAGACGCTACGCTTCGCCGGCTCGCTGCCGCTCGACTACCTCGGCCTCTCGATGCCCTACCCGCTGCCGGACACGCCGCTACGGCAGCGGCTGGAGGGCCGTGTGACACGAGAGTCGCGGCCCGACGGCAGCTTGCTGATGAATCAGCAGCTGACCTACGCGGCCGACTTCTCGGCCGCCAAGATGCGCTTCGCGATCCTCGTCGGCCGGGGTCAGTTCGTGCTGCGGCGGCGGCTCGGGCGCTACGGCCCCGCCGCCGCGCGGCTCACGCAGGCGCCTGCGGAGGCGCTCTTCCGGCGCCTGCGCTGACGCCTCATGCGGCGTTCGTCCGCTTCGCCGCGAACGCCGCCATCGTCTCGTCGATCCGCCGCCGCAACCACGCCTCGTCGATGTCCGAGCCGAAGACGAAGGTGACCTCGTTCTCGTGCGTCCAGTCACGGCCGTCGTCGCTGCCGCCGAGGCGCTCCCACAGTCTCGACCCCGGCAGCGGCATCGGGACGTTGAACGAGATCTCGGCAAGCGGCAGGCTGAGGGCGAAGGCGAGCGTCTCCTCGATGTCGGCCGTGGTCTCGCCGGGGTAGCCGACGATGAAGAAGGCGGCGACCTCGATGCCCGCTTCGCGGTACACGGTCGCCGCCCGGACCCCCTGCTCGACAGTCATCTGCTTCTGCATCAGGTCGAGGATCGTCTGGCTGCCGGATTCGAGCCCGAGGTAGACGCGCCGGCAGCCCGAGTCCCGCATGAGTCGCGCCGTGGCCGCATGGATCCCGCTGGCGCGCGACAGGCAGCTCCACGTCAGGCCACGCGGCGCCACACGCCGGCAGAACTCCTCCAGGTACTCTCGGCGGAGCGTGAACGTGTCGTCGGCGATCCACAGGCCGTCGTAGCCGAGACGGACGATGTCGTCGATCTCGGCGAGCACAGCGTCCAGCGGGCGCGAGCGCACCTCGTTGCCGAAGACCGGACGGGAGCAGAACTCGCACCCGTAGGGGCAGCCGAGCGTGGCCAGCAGGGTGGTCGGTCGGTGACCGGCGCCGGCCCACTCACGCTGGTAGGCGCCGTGGTCGAAGTCGTCGCGGTCGGGCAGCGGGAATCGGGCGATCTCCTCGGCCGTGTGGTGGACGGCGGCGTTGGCGACGCGGACGCCGTCGCGGTCCACCACCAGACCGGCGTACCGCTCCAGCGGCAAGTCGCCGAGGGCAGCCGGTGTCGGCTCCGCGGAGAGATAGTCGTGGCAGAACGCAGGGAAGCTGAGATCCGCCTCGCCCCGGAACACGGCGTCGACGTGCGGCAGAAAGCGGCCCGGGAACACGCTCGGCAGCGGGCCACCCGCCACCAGCAGGACGTCCGGCAGGCGCTCGCGGACCGCCGCCGCAACGCGCAGGGCGTTGCCGGTGAGGCTCACCATCGACGAGATGCCGACGATCGCCGGCCGCCAGGCCACGACATCGTCGACGAGCCTGTCGAGTGAGCTGAAGGTGCCGTCGAACACTCGCGCCTCGAGGCCGGCACGCTCGAGATGGGCACTCAGCATGGCGGGACCGAGGGGCGGGAACAGGACCTCGGTCCTCGCCCTGGTGCGGAAGTACGGGAACACCAGGGCTACGCCCCGCCGTCGACTCGGACGCGGTGTCATGCCCATGAGTCATGGTCGCCCGCAAGGCCACCCGCGTCAACACCGACGCACCGTGCGGCGGTCAGGCGAGCGGTGCAGCAGGACGCCGGACGGTTCAGGAGGAGCGGGAGTCGCCCCGTTCGGCTGCGTCGTCGGCACTGTGAGCGAGGCCTCCGCCGTCGCCCTCTGACGCGCCCTTGCCCGCCGGCCGCGAAGGCAGGTACCTGCTGAGCGGCAGGCCTTTCGCGCGGCGGTTGGCGCCGGCGGTGCCTGCGGAGCCGCCGGCAGCGTCCGTCACCGGCGTCTTGGGGATCACATTGATGATCGCCTCGCAGGGCAGGTTGTTCAGCACGTAGTCGATGGTGCTGCCGAAGACCTTGTTGGCGACGCGCCGCTTGCCCTGCGACCCGAGGACGATAACCTCGGAGCGGCGGGCGATGGCCTCATCGACGATCGCCCGCCCCGCCGAGCGCGCCGTAACGACGTGCGGCGTGACCTTGACCTTGAACTGGTCCGCCGCATGACCGACGCGCTCCAGCACCTCGCGCGCTCGCTGGTTCTCCTCGGGCAGGCTGGCATCGATGGGCAGGTTCAGCGGCACCTCGATCACGTACAGCGTATCGATGGAGGAGTGCCGCTCGGTGGCCAGCTGGCAGGCCAGCACCATCATCTCGTCGCTCACCTGCGTGTCGCGCAGCGGCACCAGCAGCTGATCGTAGACGACGTCCTCCTGCAGCGACGCCGGCAGCACAGGCGCCTTGACCGTCTTCGTGAGCGAGTAGCCCTGGGCCTTGCGGAAGATCACGTAGGCGACGATGCCTACGGCCACCCACGCGACGCCGATGAGACCGCTCATGGGCTTGTAGTAGACGATGACGCACCAGACTGTGAAGGTGCCCATGCCGCCGAGCACCGCCGTGAGCGGGACGGACGTCTTGCCGATGGTGACATTGAACGGTGGGCGGAAGGGCCGCGGCAGGTCCGGCTCCTTGCGCCGCAGCACGACGACGGAGAGGTGGGCGGCAGTGAACGAGATCATGGACCCGAACGCGTACAGATCGGCGAGGAACGGGATCTCCCCGGGCAAGATGAGGATCACCGCGATGATGCCGAACAGAATGATCGCGACGTAGGGGGTGAGGCGTGTGGGATGCACGCGGCCGAGCGCGCGCGGCAGCTGGCGGTGCTGGCCGAGCGAGAAGGCCAGGCGCGAGACGCCGATGATGCCGGCGTTGGTGGCGATGAAGAGGATCGTGGCCGCCAGGATGCCGACCCAAGGGCCTAGGATCCAGCGCAGCCAGGCGACGTTGTCCGGAAGGAAGCGGACCATGCCGAGGACGGGGTCGGCGAGATAGTTGCTGCCGAGCTGGGTGCCATAGAGCTTGGTGACCTGCTGCCCGTCCACGGTCTGGACCTCGCCGGTGGGCTCCTGGGCCGGGATGACGACCGTGCCGTCTTCCAGCGTCGTGAGCGGCACGTAGGCGCCCACCTCGGGGTCTGACTCGAGCACGTAGGTGCCCTCGGGCTCGCCCGGGACCACCTCGACCGGCACCGTCATGCCCGTCACGGGGTCGACCGGCACGGTGTTGGCGCCGACGCTCATGGCCGACAGCGCCGCGAGGGGCATGCCGATGTACACGACGAGCACTGCGATGATGACGAAGTTCATCGATCGCGGCACGTCCTTGTCGGGGTGGTGTGCCTCCTCCGCCATGTTCGAGATGGTCTCGATGCCGGTGTAGGCCACCGTGCCCATGGCGAGGCCGTAGAGGAACTGGCTCCAGGTCGGCGCGATGCCCCACTGGATCTGGTCGATGAGGATCTTGGGCTCGAGCAGCAGCACGAGCGCGATGATCATGATGAGCACCTGGGTGCCGAGGTCGAGCAGCGCCAGGACCACGTTGAGGCTGGCCGCCTCCTTGATGCCCACGATGTTGAGCGCCACGAGAACGAGGATGGTGATGGCGCCACCGATGACGTTGTACGGCGGCTCCTTCAGGATCGGCCAGAAGATCGAGAGGTACTGCGGCACGAACAGCGCCGAGATGGCGATCGTGGCCGTGTAGGTGAGCATCTGCGCCCAGCCGATGCCGAAGCTGGCGAACTCGTTGAAGGCCCGGCGGGTGAAGCTCGAGGCGCCACCGGCCTCCGGCATGGCGGCTGTGGCCTCCGAGTAGGACCACGCCGTGGCGATGAAGAGACAACCGGTGATGACGAACACCGCCGGCGTCAGGCCGAGCGCCGCCACGGCGACGACGCCGAGGGCGTAGTAGATGGAGGAGCCCACGTTGCCGTAGGCGGTGCTGAAGAGGGCGCCCACCCCCAGCACCTTGTGCAGCGAGTGTCCTTCTCTGCGTTTGCGGCGCGCCAACCTGTGCCTTTCGCGAACTGTGCCCGGTGCGTGCATGCCCGGAGCCGCGCACCGATCTCCTGCGCGCATGCCAGAGCGCAGCGCATTGAGGGGCCGATGACGGGGTTGGGCGAAGCGACGGGCCGGGACTGCTTCCGGGCTTCAATTGAAGCAGTCCCGGCCCCGCCATACATCAAGCTAAAGAATGAGCGTCTTCTCAGTCATACGATGGAGATGAGCACAGTCAAAGCGCTGTCATACGGGCTCAGCGCCGCACGCCCCTCGGCCGAGGGACCGCCGGTCAGACGAGGCCGCGGCGGATGGCGATGGAGGTGGCCTCCGTGCGCGTCGAGACGCCCAGCTTGGCGATGATGCTGCTCACGTGCGTCTTGACCGTCGCGACGCCGATCACAAGGCGCTCGGCGATGTCGGCGTTGGTCATCCCGTCGGCCATGAGCTTGAGCACCTGCCGTTCGCGCGCCGTGAGCGAGTCCGCGCCGTGCGGCGGCGCAGAGACGGAGCGGACGAGCACATCCGCCGCCTCCGGCGCCAGCGTGGACCGCCCTGCGTGCGCGGCGCGCACCGCGTCGGCGAGCTGGTCCGCCGAGACGTTCTTCATGAGGTAGCCGATGGCGCCGGCGCGCAGCGTCTCGTGGATCAGGTCGTCCTCGCCGAAGCTGGTGAGCGCCACCACCCTGGTGCCCGGACACGAGGCCAGCACCTGCTTCGTGGCCTCCACACCGGACGTGCCGCCGGGCATGACCAGATCCATGAGCACGACGTCGGGGGCGAGCTCGCGACACAGTCGCACGGCCTCGTCGCCGTCGCCGGCCTCGGCGACGAGCTCGATGTCGTCGAACATGCCGAGCACGACCTCGAGACCGCTGCGCACCAGCACGTGATCGTCGACGATGACGACCCTGATCCTGTCCTCGCCGCAACCCTTCGCCACCGCGCCTCCCTCTGTCATGGCTCCACGTCGTCCCCTCGCCAGATCGCCGTCACCGTCGTGCCGGCGCCGGGCGAGCTCTCGACATCCACCTCGATGCCCGCGTCTTCCGCGCGCTCGCGCATCATCCTGAGCCCGAGGTGCTCGGAGGGCACCGCCGCCACGTCGAACCCGCGGCCGTCGTCACGCACGGTCAGCCGGACCGCAGGTCCCGTGGTGTCGAGCATAACCCACGCCGCGCCGGCACCGGAATGGCGGCTCATGTTCTGCAGCGCCTCCTGGGCGGTCCGGAACAGCGCCACGCTCACGTGCCGGGGCAGCTGCGAGCTCCCCCGGATATCGGTGGTGACCCGCACACGCGACCCCCCCTCGGCGGCGGCCGCCAGCAGCTCGAGCAGGCGGGGAAGCGAAGCCCCGGCGAGCGCGTCCGGGCGCATCTCCATGAGCAGTGTGCGCATCTCGGCGAGCGCCCCACGGGCGAGGCGCTCCACGTCCTCCACGTTCTCACGCGCCTCGTCCGTCGTCGGGCGCCAGCGGCGGCGGATGGCCTCGGCCTTCAGGCTCGCGGCGAACAGCGACTGCGTGACGGAGTCGTGCAGGTCGCGCGCCAGCCGCAAGCGCTCGCTCGCCGCCGCCGCCTGCCGCACCTCGTCGCGCAGCCGGGCGTTCTCGATGGCCAGCGCGACCTGCCCGCCGAACGAGGCAGCCAGCCGTACGTCCAGGTCGGTGAACGCGCGGTCCTCGCTGTACGTCAGCGCAAGCACGCCGTAGGGCTCAGTCCGCACCAGCAGCGGCACGGCGAGGAGCGCCCCGCCCTCCGGGCTGCCCCCGATCGCAACAGGCGCACGCTCGATGTGAGTGCGGACCACGGGGTCTTCCGCCGCCGCGAGTTCCACGATCTCCGCGCGCGGTGAGGTCCCGCCGACCGCAGCGGCCACCAGCGCCTCCTGCTGTGGGTCGTACCTGTAGATCCAGCAGCCGTCGCACCCCAGCAGCTGCCGCGCCTGGTCCACGACCCCGCCGAGCAGCTCCGAGAGCGGGCGCTCGTAGTCGAGGACCACCACCTCCTGCAGCGTCTGCAGCTGCGCCGCCAGCGACTCGAGCATCTCGGTGGTGGAACGCTCCGTCTCGTAGAGCTCCCCCACCTGCTTGAAGAGATACGAGAGAGCGATGAGCGCGGCGCCGCTGAGGACGCTGAAGCACACCACGGTGATGGTCGGGCCGTCCCAGCGGTCCTGGATCTCGATCACATACAGCGCGAGACCCAGGCAGATCAGGCTCACCGCCAGCGTCTCGCGGACGCGGAGCGTCAGCGCGGCAAGGGTGACCGGCACGAGGTAGAAGCCGGCGATGGGGTAGCTGGGGACGGCAAGGTCGACCGCGAGCGCACCGGCGATGGTCGCGATCACCAGCGTGGTGACCAGCGCGCGGTGGCGTGCCAGCGCCTCCGCCCGCCACATCAGCCGCGGGAAGGGATTCTCATGGTCCGCTCGTCGTCCCGTGGTGGTCACTCCGCCCTCCGTTCCGCCGCCCAGCCTACCGCCTTCGGGGAACGGCGCAACACGAGGAGCCGCCGAGACCGCGTAGCGAGGGGCTGTGGCTCAGGGGCTGCGCGGCGGTGACCGGCCTGTGGCAGTATCGCTGCCGTGGACCCCCGCGAGCTCATCGACCGCCGGTACTCCTGCCGCACGTACCTGGAGCGGCCCATCTCCCCCGCCGACCGCGAGACGCTTGCCGCGTATATGGCCACCAGGACCGCCGGGCCGCTCGGCTCGGCGCTGCGGTTCGGGCTCATCGCGGCGGCGCCGGACGACGCGTCAGCGCTCCGGCGCCTCGGCACCTACGGCTTCATCAAGGGGGCCACCGGCTACATCGTCGGCGCGGTGCGCAAGGGGCCCGGCGACCTCGAGGACTTCGGGTACGTCCTGGAAAAGGTCGTCCTGCAGGCCACCGCGCTCGGCCTCGCCACGTGCTGGCTGGGCGGGACGTTCACGCGCAGCAGCTTCACGTCCCGCTTCGGCGGGGTCGGTCGCGACGAGACCATGCCGGCGGTCGTCTCGACCGGCTACCCAGGGGACGACGGCGGCGTGGCCCGCATCCGCGAGCGCGAAGAGGGCACGCGGCGGTTCCCGCCGGGTGAGCTCTTCTTCGACACGGAATGGGGCGTGCCGCTCGCCGGCGAGCGCGCGGGCGGCTACGCCGACGCGCTCGCCGCCGTCCGCATGGGCCCGTCCGCCACCAATAGACAGCCGTGGCGTATCGTACGCCGCGGCGACGACTGGCACTTCTTCCTCGTGCGGACCAGAGGGTACGGCAAGGGCAGCCCGTTCTTCTGGGCGCTCCGCATCGCCGACCTGCAGCGCGTGGACCTCGGCATCGCCATGTGCCACTTCGAGCTGGCGGCGCGCGCCTGCGGCCGCGACGGGACCTGGGCCGTCGGCGACCCGGGCATGACGCCGCCGGGCCCGGGTATCGAGTACGTCGTCACCTGGCGCGCCGGCGGCTGAACCAGGCGGCCGCCGGCCCTCAGGCGTCGCTCGAACCGCCGTCCGCGAGGGGTTCTCCCTCCGCGCTCGTGCGCGAGGGTCACGTATGATGAGCCCGGCAGCAGCAGCTCGAGAGGAGCCATCACGCCCCCCCAGCGACGCAGGATCGATCACATCCAGAACATCAGCCGGATGTGCCTGGTGTGCGGGCGCGACAACGAGTTCGGCCTGCATGCCCGTTTCTACGAGCTGGCGCCGGACGTGGCGGCGGCGGCCGGCGCCCCGGCCGCCGGCCCCGAGCTCCTCGGCCTGTTCCGCGTGCGCGACGAGCACCAGAGCTACCCGGGACGGCTCCACGGCGGCATCAGCTCCACCATCCTCGACGAGACGATCGGCCGGGCGATCCTGCTGCTCGAGCCCGGCGCGTGGGGCGTCACGGTGGAGTTCACGGCGCGCTTCCGCAAGCCGGTACCGCTGGACGAGGAGATCCGCTGCCTGGCCCGCATCACGCGGGACACGAGCCGGCTGTTCGAGGGCACAGGCGAGATCCTGCTGGCCGACGGCAGCGTAGCCGTCGAGGGGTCGGGGAGGTACCTCAAGCAGTCGCTCGAGGGCATCACCGACCACGACTTCATCGAGCTCGAGTGGTTCGAGGACGGGCGCGAGGCGCCGGAGCACGTGGACCTGTAGCCCGGCCGCACGCGGCGGCCGGCGGTGCGCGCCGACTTCGGTCACCAGACCGGCTCCTTCAAAGGCCGAGGGCGGGCGGTCCTGCACGGACCGCCCGCCCTCGGCGTCTTCACCGTCCGGCCGTGACGGCCGGCAGAGGATTCACTTCACCCTGAAGGACTTGACCAGCTTCTTCGCGGTGTAGACGTTTGCCTTCTTGGCGATGGAGGCGGTCACGCGATGCGCGCCCTTCTTCGCCGTCTTGTAGCTCCAGGAGAACTTGCCCGCAGCACTGACGGTCTTGGTCGCGGTCTTCATCTTGACCCACTTGGTGCGGACCTTGCGCTCCACCTTGATGGCGACCTTGGCCCCGGCGAGGGCGGACAGAGGGCCGACGACGCCCGAGAACTTCACGGACCTCCTGACCTTCACGATGGTCGGCGAGGCCTTGAGGGTCATCGTGGTCTTCACGGCAGTCGCCGTAGGCGTGGGCGTCGGCGTCGGCGTCGGCGACGTGTAGCCATGGCAGCCTGGAGTGGTGCCGCACGCGTTTGTGGTGTGCGTCGGCTTGGCCAGGATGGCTGCCGTCCCGCCGTGACACGCGGCGCAAGCGGACGGCGCGAGCCCCGCAGCCGAGAGCCCATTGACGTGACACGCGGAGCAGTTGTTGGCAGAGAAAAGGCCAGCGTGGGTGGAGTTGCTGCTATGGGCCGTCGATGAGTGACAGCTGGCGCACGTCGTGAAGGTTGACTGGGCCTTGGCCGGCGACGCCACGAGACCCAACGTCACGATGACGGCGAGCGCCATCAGCACGACCAGAATGACTGCGGGCGCCAGACGCCCGCGCTGCGTATTCACGATCCCCATGCGTCTCCTTTGTTCGATTCGATCCGCCAGAGGCGACGTTCAGTCAGATACTGTACCGGGTATGTTTCGCAGTCGCCACCCAGGTCGGGCTACGGCAGCGTGATGAGCGGCACTCCCCCTGCTCCGTAGCCGGTGAGCTGGTACGAGCGTCCCCCGGGGCCGCGCACGTACAGGTACTCGCCCTCCCCCCTGCCCTGCGTCATCGCGCCGCCGGCGTAGGGATTCTGCGGCCACGGATCGACCAGCGGGTAGCCGCCGCCGGAGGTCAGGCCGAACTGGCCGACCCTGGCGGCTGCAGGATACCTGCCGTCGTGCTCGGCCGCCCAGGCCTCCACGCCGGCCTGGATGGACATCAGCCCATCGCGAGCGGCGCGCTCTTCGGCCTGCCGGACCTGGTCCTGGATCAGCGGTACGACGTCTTCCGCCACGCCGGCAAAGAAGACGAGGCCAGCGAGAACGGCGACCACCGGCGCCACCACGAAGAGCACGACGGCGAGCACGATGAGGGCGATCACCCAGCCCGGCACGCCGCTCCGCCGGGGCGGCTGAGGTGGAGGGTACTGCTGCGCCGGGGGATACGGCGCGCCCTGGCCTGGCTGCGTCTGCATCTTTCTCCTCCCGTGCAGGCGGGCGGGCGCCCGCGTACCGTCACGATTCCACGCGGGCGCCCCGGTTCATGCCTGTCCCGGGCGTGCAGGACGCGGTAGAGTGTGCGCGCTCGCCAAGCCGTGACCAGAGGAGCGCCATGCAGACCGCCGACCGGCCCCGCCGTCCCATCGCCGTCTGGGCGCTGCTGGTGCTGCTGGTCGTACAGGGTCTGGGCGGGGTCGCCGGCGGGGCCTCGCTCGCCGTCGCTCCCGACGGCTCCATCATGCGCATGCCGACGTCGCTGCTCCAGCGGTCGCCCTTCGACGACTTCCTCATCCCGGGGCTGATCCTGCTCCTGGTACTCGGCATGCTGCCGCTGGCCGCCGCGGCGGGACTCTGGCTGCGGCGGCCCTGGGCCTGGTACGCCGCCGTCGTGGTCGGTCTGGGCCTGATGATCTGGATCCTCGTGGAGATGACGATCATCCCCTACGACGTCCTGCAGCCCATCTTCGGGGGCATCGGGGTGGTGATCTTCGTCGTCGCGCTGCTGCGGCCGGTCCGTCGGTTCTACGGCGTCGCCTTGCCGGGCGAGGACGGCGCCTGAGCCCGCGGCCGGCGCCCCGGTGGAGCAGGCCCCGCAACGTCAACCTGGGCTACACAGGTTCCTGCAGACGGGCGCCGAAGATGCCGATGGAGTTCTGGCAGCGAAGCCTCGGGGAGCTTCAGTGCGGGCAGAGATCAGAAGACAGCGCATGTTCCTCACTTTCGCCTCGGGCGATCTTCCCCTTGCGCGCCCCGTGACCGCCCGCCTGTTCGGCGCCGACGGAGTCACACTCGACCAGGCGCTGACCGGCGAACCCTTCGCCAGCGTGCGCGGAGAGATCGTCCGGGCGAGCCTGCTGACCCGGCTGCGGCACTGTACCAGCGCACTGTGCCTGTACGGCCCGCGCACGCACGAGGACGACTGGGTGCGCTGGGCTCTCGAGGCCGCCGCCGAGCTCAAGCTCCCCCTGCTCGGCGCCGCCCTGCCCGGCGAAGACGCCTGGGACGCCGAGCGCTTCCTCACGCGGCTCGGCGCGGAACTGGTGCCCCTGGACGGCGAGAGCATCGCCGCGCGGGCGCGGGCGGCGAGCGCTCGCCGCGCTCCCCGCGCGATCGACGCGGCGTCGATCGCCGAGACGCTGCACTTCATGCGCCACCCGCTGCGCTAGAGCCTCAGAGCGTGCGCCACCCGCCGGTCATCATCACCGCCGCGCTCACCGGCTCGCGCATCAGCAGGGAGCAGACGCCCGCCATCCCCGTCACGCCCGAGGAGATCGCGGCAGAGGGCGTGGCGGCCTGGCGGGCGGGAGCGGCGATCGTCCACATCCACGTGCGCGACGCCGCCGGGCGCGGCGCCCAAGACATGGAGGCCTTCCGCTACGTCACGGACGTGCTCCGCGCCGAAACAGACGTCATCCTCTGCCTCACGACCAGCGGCATCCCGGGCAAGAACCTGCCGACGGGGGAGCGCATCGCGCCGCTGGCGCTGCGACCCGAGATGGCGAGCTTCGACGCTGGGACCATCCAGATGGACGCCGGCATGTTCGTCAACGAGCCCGAGTTCCTCGATACCCTGACGGACGAGGCGCTGGCGCGCGGCGTCAAGCTGGAGCTCGAGTGCTTCACTCTCGAGATGATCGAGACCGCGCTGCGCTACCACCGGCAGGGCAGCATCCCCGCGCCGCTGCACTTCCAGTTCGTCACCGGCACGCGCTACGGCATGCCGGCGACGGCGCAGGGGCTGGTCGAGGCTCTCGGGCGGCTGCCGGAGGGCTCCACGTGGTCGGTGATCGGCGTGGGGCGCACGCAGACGCCCATGGCCATGCTGGCGCTCGCCATGGGCGGGCACGTGCGCGTCGGGCTCGAGGACAGCATCTACTACCGGCGACGCGAGCTGGCCACGGGCAACAGCCAGCTGGTGGAGCGCGTCGTGCGGCTCGCCGGCGAGATCGAGCGGCCGGTTGCGACACCGGAGCAGGCTCGCAAGTTGCTCGAGCTGAGCTAGCGAAGGCCGTCGGCGACGGCGAGGACCTCGTCGAGCACGCCGAGCCCGGCGTCGATTTCGGCGCGCCCGACGACCAGCGGCGGCGCGACGATCAGGACGTTCCCGTGCGCGTACAGGTGCAGGCCGCGCTCCATGGCGGCCCTGCGCAGGTCCGCCATCGGCTCCGCGGCCTCGCCCTTGGCCGCGTATGGCACCAGCGGCTCGCGGGTCTCACGGTCGCGCACCAGCTCGAGACCCCAGAGCAGGCCGAGTCCGCGGAGCTGACCGACAGACGCGTGATCGTCGGCGATGTCCGTCAGCCCGGTGGAGAGCACCTCCCCCATGGCCGCCGCGTTCTCCACCAGCCGCTCCTCGCGCAACGCCGCTACGGTGGCGACGCCGGCGGCGCAGGCGAGCGGGTGGCCGCAGGCGGTGAGCCCGCTCGCGAACTCGTGCTCCTCCAGCCACGGGCGCAGCTTCTCGCTCACGACCATGGCTCCGAGCGGCACGGCGCCGCCGCTGATGCCCTTCGCCAGCGTCATGATGTCGGGCACGACGTCCCAGTGCTCGCAGGCGAACCAGCGCCCCGTGCGCCCGAAGCCGGTAAGCACCTCGTCGAAGATGAGCAGGACGCCGTGGCGGTCGCAGACCTCACGGATGGAGGCGAGGTAGCCGGGCGGCGGTACGAGGACGCCGCTGGCCCCGGTCACCGTTTCCAGGATGACGGCGGCGACCGACCCGGGCCCCTCGTACTGCAGGAGCTCTTCGAGATGCGGCCCACCGGCGGCGATGGCGCAGTTGTCCGCGTGCCCGGCGGCGGGATCGAAACCGTACGTGCCGTCGACGTCGAAGGCGTGTCCCGCGGGGCAGCGGTACGGATACGGGTCGAGCATGCGCACGACACCCGGGGCGGCTGGCTCCGCCGGCCAGCGCCGCGGATCGCCGGTGAGCGCCGCCGCGCCGGCCGTGGCGCCGTGGTAGCTGCGGTAGCGGGCCACGACCTTCTGCCGGCCGGTGACCCACCGGGCGAGCTTCACGGCGTTCTCGTTGGCGTCGGCGCCGCCCGTCGTGAACAGCGTCATGCCGAGATCGCCCGGGGTCACCTCGGCGAGCAGCCGGGCGAGCTCAGACCGCGGTTCGCTGGCGAAGGAGGGCGCCAGGCCGTACAGGATCTCCGCCTGGCGCCGCAGCGCCTCGACCAGCCGCGGGTGCCCGTGGCCCAGGTTCAGGTTCATCACCTGGGACGCGAAGTCAAGGTACCGGCGGCCGTCGACGGCCTCGAACCAGCAGCCCTGCCCGCCGGTCACCTCGAGCGGGCCGAGCCCGCCCTGAGCGCTCCAGGAGTAGATGTTGTGTTCGCGGCCTGGGTCCGATGTCTCCATCGCCGCGACTCTACCGGGTCGCGGCGGCGCCTGCACGGGGGCCGACGGGCTGGAGCCGCCAGGCGCGCCGGGGTCACGTACAGCCGTCGCCGCATGCCGGAGTCGCGGCATGGGCACTAGAGGCGTAGGGCGGGCACCGAAGCCCCCCGGCCGTTCCCGTCACTCGGGAGGAGAACACTATGGACATCGGCATCATCGGATCCGGCCGCGTGGCGCAGACCCTCGCGGCCAAGCTGCTCGAGATCGGCAACCGCGTCACCATCAGCTCGCGCGACCCCTCCAGGTCCAGGGACCTCGGCGAGATGGGCACCATCCAGTCGGCCGAGGGATTCGCTGCCGCCCAGCGCGAGCTGGGCCGCGATGCGGCGGCGGGCGGCTTCGCCGACGCCGCCGCCGGCGGCGAGGTCGTCATCAACGCCACCGCCGGCGGCCACTCGCTGGAGGCGCTCGAGGCCGCCGGCGCCGCCCGCCTCGCCGGCAAGATCCTGGTGGACGTCGCCAACCCGCTCGACTTCTCGCGCGGCATGCCGCCCACGCTCCTGTTCTGTAACACCGAGTCGCTCGCGGAGCGCATCCAGGCGGCGTTCCCCGACGCCCGCGTCGTCAAGTCGCTGAACACCGTCAACGCACAGATCATGACCGACCCGAGGCAACTCACGGAGCCGACGGCCATGTTCGTGTCCGGCAACGACCAGGAGGCCAGGGACTGGGTGCACCGCGAGCTGCTCGAGCGCTGGTTCGGCTGGGAGCAGGTGCTCGACCTCGGCGACATCACCGCCGCACGCGGGCAGGAGATGTGGCTCCCGCTGTGGGTGAGGGTGATGGGCGCCGCGGAGACACCGGCCTTCAATCTGCGGATCGTGACGTCGACCTGAAGCGGAGCCCGGGGTCGGAGACGGTCAGCGCACGCCGCGGGTGAGCGGTCTGGAGGAGTGCGTGAAGCTCCAGCGGAGCGTGCCCCGGCTCGAGACCGTGAGGCTTACCGAGCCGTTCTTCTGGGTGCTGTAGACCCGGGCACCGGCCTTGCGGAGGCGCAGCACGACCTCGTCCGTGGGGTGGCCGTACGAGTTGCCGGCGCCGACGCTGATGACGGTGAAGCGCGGCCGCGCGCCGGCGGTGAAGGTGCTCGTCGTGGAGGAGCGCGACCCGTGGTGCGCCACCTTGAGCACGTCCACCGGCGGGCCGCGCGCCAGACTGGCGCCCGCCGTGGCCTCACCCGCCCCTGTGGAGTCGCCGGTGAGCACCAGGCGCCGCCCGCCGGCCTGCAGCAGAAGCACGATGCTGTCGGTGTTGGCGTCTCCGGAGAGTCCGCCGGGCGCGATCACGGTCGCCTTGGCCTTGCCGAAGCGCGCCGTGAGCCCACGGCGCGCCTGCTTCACGACGGTGCCGGCGCGGCGCAGCGCCGAGGCCAGAGCGCCCTTGGCCTTGCCGACGACCCACGCCCGCCGCGGCCGGTACCGCTTGACGAGCGCCGGCAGGCCACCGGTGTGGTCGGCGTGGAAGTGCGAGATGACGAGCATGTCCAGGCGGCGCACGCCGAGCTTGGCCAGCGCGGCCCCGACAGCGGCCTCCGAGCCCTGCGGGCCGCCGTCCACGAGCCCCGACCAGGCGCCGCTGCGCAGCGCCGCCGCGTCGCCCTGCCCGACGTCGACGAAGACCACACGGAGGGCCGGCGCGGCGGCTGAAGACCCGGACGCCGCCGGAGTCGGACTGACGGCGCCGCCGGCGCCTGACGACCCCGGCGTCGCGGTCGCCGCGGCCGAGGCCCCGCCGCCGTCCCGGCCGCTGGCGGCGGAGCTCGAGGCGGCGCCGCACCCGCTCGCCGCCAGGGCGGCGAGCACCGCCGCGGCCAGCATCACCGCGACCAGCAGTGCAACGAATCCTGAGCTCCTGTTCACGAGTTGACACTATCAGCCCGGCCGGACGCCTCCTCCCCACGCTGCCGGCTCTGCCGAACAGAGCGCGCCCGTGCCACTTCGCGCACGGGCGGGTACAAGGCCTCCAACCGACGGTCAAGGAGGACGTGTGTCAGGCACCAGCTATCTCAGGACACCCACCGGCGAGGGCATCGCCGTCGCCGAGTTCATCCGCCGCCTCCCCAAGGCGGAGCTACACCTGCACATCGAGGGGACGCTCGAGCCTGAGATGCTCCTGGAGCTCGGTCGCCGCAACGGCGTGGACCTCCCGTGCACGACGGCCGAGGAATGCCGCGCGCGGTACCGCTTCAACGACCTGCAGCACTTCCTGGACATCTACTACGAGGGTGTGAATGTCCTGGTCAGCGAGCAGGACTTCAACGACCTGACGGCGGCCTACGTGCGCCGCGTCGCCGCCGACGGCGCGCGCCACGTGGAAGTCTTCTTCGACCCGCAGAGCCACGTGCCACGCGGTGTGCCCTTCGCCGACGTAGTCGGCGGCATCACGCGCGCCCTCCGCGAGGGAGAGGCCGAGCTCGGCCTGAGCTGGCGCCTCATCATGTGCTTCCTGCGCGACAGGCCGCCGGCGGAGGCCATGGAGATGCTCGAGCTGGCCATGCCCCACCGCGACGTGATCGTGGGCGTCGGCCTCGACTCCGCCGAGGTCGGCCACCCGCCGGCGGAGTTCGCCGAGGTCTACCGGAGGGCGCGGGCGGCGGGCTTCGTCGCCGTCGCGCACGCCGGCGAGGAGGGCCCGCCCGAGTACATCAGCGACGCGCTCGACATGCTCGAGGTGCGGCGCATCGACCACGGGGTCGCCGCCATTCAGGACCCCGCGCTGCAGCGTCGCCTCGCCGAGACCCGCGTCCCCCTCACCATGTGCCCGCTCAGCAATCTCGAGCTGCAGGTGACGCCCGACCTCTCGCAGCACCCGCTCAAGCAGCTTCTCGACGCCGGCCTCGTGGCGACGGTGAACTCGGACGACCCGGCGTACTTCGACGGCTACCTGCTGCAGAACTACATGGCCGCGCAGAAGGCGCTGGGCCTGAGCCACGCCGACCTGGTCCAGCTGGCGCGCAACTCCATCACGGCCTCGCTGCTCCCGGACGAGCGCAAGGCGGAGCTGATCGCCGAGATCGACCTGGCCGCCGCCCGGAGCTGATGGCCGCAGACGTCGGCGCGCCGTTGTCCGACCTTGGCAACGGCGCACGGCGCGCTCCGAGGCGGCGTGGCGGCGCGCCGACCCGCGCCCGTCAGGCCGTCACGCCGCCGTCCACCACCACCGTCCGTCCGGTGACGAAGCTCGCCTCTTCGCTGGCCAGGAACGCCACCGTGGCGGCGAGCTCATCGGGCCGCCCGATGCGCCCGAGCGGGTAACCCTCGTCCTGCACGCTGAAGTAGGCCTCGGGGTCGGGCGCGTCGGCGATCGCCTTGGCCAGCATGGGTGTGTCGAAGATCGCCGGGCTGACGCTGCACACGCGCACGCCGTCCGGCCCGTGGTCGATGGCCATGGCGCGGGTCATCATCACCACGCCGGCCTTGGCCGCCGAGTACGCCGCCGCGTTGGGCTCGCCGTGGATGCCCGAGTCACTGGCGATGTTGACGATCACGCCCGCCTTGCGCGCGGTCATGTGGCGCAGGGCCGCCCGGCACATGAAGTAGGCGCCCTTGAGGTTGATGCCCATCAGGCGGTCGTACTCCTCCTCGCTCATCTCCGTGGTTGGCTTCTCGATCCAGATGCCCGCCGAGTTGACGAGGATGTCGAGGCGCCCGTGGCGGGCGACGGTCTCGGCGACGATACGGTCGCACTCGGCGACGACGGAGAGGTCGCCGAGTGCGACGGAATGCTCGCTCGCGTGTCCGTGTTCGCGCGCCATCTCGGCCGCTCGCGCGGCGACCGCCTTCGTCTTCGCCGCGTCCCTGCCGCCGACGGCGACGCTCACGCCTTCCTCCGCAAAGCGGGAGACGATCGCCTCGCCGAGGCCGGATGACCCGCCGGTGACCAGGGCGACCTTGCAGTTCAGTCCACGCATTCGTCTCTCCTTCACACCGCGCTGTAGCCGCCGTCGACCGGCAGGAGCACGCCGGTGAGCAAGCTCGCGTCGTCGCTGGCCAGGTATGCCACCGCAGCTGCCGCCTCTGAGGGCGCGGCAAGAGCTCCCGACCGGAAGCCGGACGCGTCCTGGATGTGGCGAGTGCTCCCCCCTCCACCGAGCATGTGTTCCTCCCCGGGTCGCCTCGCGCCTCGCAAGTCGCCGCGCGTTGCCTCACGATACGTCGCCGAGGGCGGGCGACCTGCCTCGGCACCGCCGTCTTCATCCCCCGCTGCCTTCCGCGCTCCGGCGACGTGTGACGCCGCCGCGACCCGCCGCACCGTGGCCCGCTCTGCTTACAGACACAGCCGTTCACTCACAAGGGCCGGAACCTCTTCTCTGCCGCCGTGCCGACCCCCGGGATTGCAGGTTCTCGGGCTCGCGACCGATACATGCGCATGCAGGAGGCGCGGAGCGCGTGCGGAACACTCCAAAGAAGCGCCGCCAGTGGCGTAGGAGCATTGAGGAGGAGGTCCATGGACTACGAATACAGCTACGAGGCGGGCGGAGGACTTGCGACAGGCGTGATGATCGTGTTCTGGCTCATCGGTATCGCGTTCGCCGTCCTGGCGATCATCGGGCTCTGGAAGACCTTCAGGAAGGCCGGCCTGCCGGGCTGGGCCGCCATCATCCCCTTCTACAACGAATACAACGTGGTCAAGATGTCGAACCGGCCCATCTGGTTCTTCTGGGCCATGCTCGGCTGCAGCCTGCTGGCGTGGATCCCGATCCTGGGCTGGCTGCTCATCATCGGCCTCATCGTTCTGTGGGTGTTCATCGCGCTCGACATCGCCGCGAACTTCGGTCAGGGCACCGGCTTCGCGATCCTGCTCATCATCTTCCCGTCGATCATGTTCCTGGTCCTCGGCTTCGGCAGCGCCCAGTTCAACCGCATCGCAGCACCCGGCTCGGCGGGCTTCGGCGCTCCGCCCATGCCTGCCGGCGGCGGCTACGGCGCCGCTCCGCCACCGCCGCCTCCGAGCGGTGGGTACGCGACTCCGGCCGCTCCGCCTGCTCCGCCAGCCGCTCCGGTCACGCCGGCGACGGCCGTGGCTCCGGCCGCACCGGTCACTCCACCGGTCACGCCGGCCGAGGCTGCTCCGGCTGCGCCCGTGACGCCGCCGGCCACGGCCGCAGCACCGGAGACGCCGGCCACCCCGGACGCGGCCTCCGCGCCGGAGGAACCGCAGACCCCGCCGCCGGCGCCGCCGGCGGGCTCGCCGCCTCCGCCGCCGCCGCTGACATAGGGCGGGTCGAGCACCCTGAAGACCGGGAAGGGCCCGGGCTGCGATGCAGCCCGGGCCCTTCTGCTTGCCCCGCTCCATCCTCATCACAGCGTCCGCGCGCGCCTAGACCGATAGGCAGTTGCGATACAGGTGCGGCATGGGTAGGAACACCTCGACCGCCCAGCGAAGCGGTCCAATCTTAGGAGGAGGGGCGCATGCACTACATCGTCGCGGAGAGCTGGAGCGAGACGGTCTTCTCGGGCACGTGGGCCGTGATCGAGGTGATCTTCGCGGTCCTGGTGATCATCGGCGGATGGAAGATGCTCGTCAAGGCCGACAGGCCCGGCTGGGGCATCATCATCCCGTTCTACAACACCTACCTGATGTGCAGGGTCGCGGGCAGGCCGGGGTGGTGGCTGATCCTCTTCTTCATCCCCATCGTCAATATCGTCATGTGGCTGATCGTCGCCCTCGGCATCGCTGAGAACTTCGGCCACGGCGCCGGGTACGGCATCCTGCTCTGGCTGTTCCCGCCCATCATGTTCCTCGTGCTCGGGTTCGGCGGCGACACGTACAGGAACATCAGGGCCTGAGCATCCGCGGAATGCAAAGGGCCGCGTCCGGCGGATGCCGATGGGACGGGCCGGCAAGGGCGTAGCGCCCTTGCCGGCCCGTCCGCATGTACGGCCCGTCGTCGCGTACGGCCGGTCGACGCGGCGGCGTTTCCCCCCAGGCGGTCGGGGGCAGGCAGTCCCTAATCCGACCCAATCACTCCGGCTTCCGCTCCCGGCGGAGCCGTGCAAGGAAGGGGCACCATGCGATTCTCGACCACCGCGCTCGCGCGCGGGTCGGCGAGACGGCCGTGGCTGACGCTGGCTCTCTGGGGCGCTGCCCTCGTCGCCGCCGCCGCGACCATCGCCCTCGTACTCCCGGGGACCCTGACGGCGCAGTACAGCTTTCTCGGTGATCCGGACTCACAGGTCGGCCGCGACCTGCTCCAGGAACGCCTCGACACGCCGCAGAAGGCAAACGAGGTGATCATCGTGCGCTCCGCGGAGGCCACGTCGTCCGACCCGGCGTTCCGGTCGGCGGTGCTCGCGATCCAGAGCGACATCAACGACCTCGGGCCGGCCGTCGTCGACGACGCCGTGAGCGCCTTCCGTGGCGGCGACGAGACGCTCATCTCCGCCGACGGCCGCACGGCGATCATCCCAGTGGTCATGGCCGGAGACCTGACCGAGGCGGAGAAGAACATCGACAAGGTCCACGACGCCGTGCACGCCGCGGACGGCCGGGGCGGCTTCGACACGCTGGTCACGGGCACGGCCAGCATCAACAGCGACTTCAGCCACACTGCCGAGTCGGACCTGCGCAAGGGCGAGGGGATCGGCGTGCCGATCGCCCTGGTGATCCTGCTCATCGTGTTCGGCGCCGTGGTCGCCGCCGGGCTGCCCATCCTGCTCAGCCTGCTCGCGATCACCATGGCGGTCGCCCTGACGGCACTGGTCGGCCAGACCTTTGACGTCTCCGTGTTCGCCATCAACATGGTGAGCATGATGGGCCTTGCCACGGGCATCGACTACTCGCTGTTCATCATCTCGCGCTTCCGCGAGGAGCGGGCCCGCGGTCGCGACAAGCTCGACGCCATCGCCGTCACCGGCGGGACCGCCAGCCGCGCCGTGCTGTTCAGCGGCCTCACGGTAGTGCTGGCGCTGCTCGGCCTGCTGATCGTGCCGACCAACATCTTCGCCAGCCTGGCCATCGGCGCCATCCTGGTGGTGAGCATGTCGGTCGTCGCCGCGCTCACGCTGCTGCCTGCCGTGCTCGGCCTCCTCGGCGACCGCGTCAACAGCCTCAAGATCCCGTACCTCGGGCGGCGGATCCTGGACAACCGCAGCGCTGGGCGCGCCTCCTGGATCGCCCGGATGGCGTACCGGGCGATGAAGCGGCCAGCGATCTCGCTGGCCGTCGGGGCCGGCGTCCTGCTGCTGCTCGCCTATCCCGCCCTCGACATGAAGACCGGGGTCTCGGGCGTGAACAGCTTCCCCAACGACTTCGAGAGCAAGCAGGGCTTCGCGGTGCTTGAACGGCAGTTCACGGCTGGGGGCGTGAACCCGGTCGAGGTCGTCGTGGACGGCACCGCAGCCTCGCCGGCCGTCCAGACGGCCATGGCCCGCCTCACGCAGGAGCTGGCCGGCGACCCCGCGTTCGGCCCCGTCCAGACGCAGACCGCCGCGTCCGGCAACCTCGCGCTGCTCACCGTGCCGGTGAACGGCGACGCCGTCGGCGCTCTCGCCCTGGACAAGGTGCGCGAACTGCGGAGCACCCTCATCCCCAGGGCGTTCGACGGCACCGGGGCGTCCGTCTACGTCACCGGCCAGACCGCCGGCAACCTCGACTACATCGACATCGTCAACAGCTACTTCCTGTGGGTGGTGGCGCTCGTCCTCAGCCTGAGCTTCCTGCTGCTCCTGGTGGCGTTCCGGTCGATCGTCATCCCGATCAAGGCGATCCTGATGAACCTGCTCAGCGTCGGCGCGGCCTACGGCCTGCTCACGCTCGTCTCGCTCAAGGGCTGGGGCGCGGACCTGCTGGGCTTCCAGCAGGTGCCGGTGGTGGAGCAGTGGGTGCCGCTGCTCCTCTTCGCAGTGCTGTTCGGGCTCTCCATGGACTACCAGGTCTTCCTGCTGAGCCGCATCAAGGAGGCCTGGGACAGGACCGGCGACAACACGGCGGCGGTCACCGAGGGTGTGGGCGCCACCGCCGGCATCATCACCGGCGCCGCGCTGATCATGGTCGCCGTGTTCGCGGGCTTCGCCGCCGGCGACCTCGTGATGTTCCAGCAGATGGGCTTCGGGCTCGCCGTGGCCGTCCTCCTGGACGCGACGCTCATCCGCATCGTCCTGGTGCCGGCGGCGATGAAGCTGCTCGGACGCTGGAACTGGTACCTGCCGAGTTGGCTGGAGTGGCTGCCGCACCTGAGCATCGAGGGCGTGCCGCGGGTCGCGACGGGCACGCGGCCCGACGAGCCGTCCGACGGCGGCCCCGGGTTCGAGACGGCGCCTGCGGACGAGCGGGCCGTCTGAGCGGCCTGAGCGAGACCCACAGATACGACGCGGGGCAGAAACGGGGCCCTGGGCTGGCCGGGCGCACCACAAACGCCCGCCGCCCGGCCGCCTGCGGACGCAGGGCCCCACGCCTCGCGCGACCTCGCGACCTCAGCTCAGAGGCGCGGAGCCTCCGGACTGGTGCGCTCCGCGCGTGAGCGAGACGGCGGCGGCGGCGGTCGCGAGCACGGCGCCTGTGAGCATCGCGTAGACGTATCCCTGCGCGTAGGCATCCACCGCGCGCGCCGCCACGGCGCCGCCGCCCCGCCCGTGCGAGAGCAGCAGCCGCCCTCCGGCGGCGCCCAACTGGCTTGCCGCGATGCCGCCCAGCAGCGCGACGCTGAGCGCCTGCCCAGCGGTCCTCATCGTGCTGAGGAACGCGCTGGCCTGGCTCAACTGGTCCCGGCGCACGCTTCCCATGACAGCCGAGGTGTTGGGCGCGCTGAACGCCGCCATGCCGACACCGACGATGGCGAAGCTCAGGGCGACGTACCACACCGGCGTGGTCTCCGACATGAACGCGAGCAGCACCATGCCGGCGGCGATCGTCACCATGCCGCCGGTGGCCAGCACGCGCGAGCCGATGCGGTCGCTCAGACGACCGCTGAACGGGCTGAGCACGGCCATCAGAAGCGGCATGCTCAGCAGGAGAAACCCGGTGACCGACGCCGACAGCTCCTGGACGAGCTCCAGGAAGATGGCGGTCAGCAGGCTGATGCCGTAGAGCGCCATGTAGTTGAGCAGCGCGGCCGTGTTGGCGGCGGCGAACAGGCGGTTCTTGAGGATGAGGTCCAGGTCGAGGATCGGCGACTCGATCCGACGCTCCAGGACCACGAATGCGATGAGACACACGGCCGAGGCGGTCAGAAGCCCCAGGGTGAGCGGCGAGGCCCAGCCCCACTCCACGGAGAAGGTCAGCGGCACCAGAAGAGCGACGAGGAACCCACCCAGAAGGACCGAGCCGAACACGTCCAAGCGAGGTCCCGGCACGCGCTCGCTGCGCGGCAACATGAACCAGCCCCAGAGCAGCACGATGATGCCGATCGGGAGATTGATGAGGAAGATCCAGCGCCAGCCCACGGTATCGGCGAGGAATCCACCAAGAGGTGGTCCCACGGTGAGGCCGATGTACACGGCCATCACGTTGATGCCGAGCGCACGGCCGCGCTCGTTGGGCGGGAAGACCGCCGTCACGATCGCGGCGGACGTCGCCCCGACGAGAGCAGCGCCGGCGCCCTGGACGATCCTGGAGACGATGAGCCAGGAGCCGTCCATGCTGAGCGCGCAGAACAGCGAAGCTACGGTGAACACCGCGGTGCCGAGCAGGTAGTACCGCACGCGGCCGTGCTGGTCGGCCAGTCGGCCGGCTGGGATGAGCAGGACCGCCGTCGTGAGCAGGAACGCCGCCGACACCCACACCGCGGCGGTGAAGCTCAGTCCGAGGTCCTGCCCCATCACCGGCATGGCGACGCTGACGATGGACCCGTCCAGCGGCCACATGAAGGCTCCGACCGACGTCAGCGCCAGCAGCTGCCAGCGGCGTCGGTGGACGTCCTCCTCGCTGATCCGCCTGATCAGGACCACGGGCTCAGGCCGCTCCCCGCTTCAGGAGGCCCACGTCACGAGCTCATCCAGCGGCGCCCGCGAGCGCTCGAAGGTGTTTGCCGGCGCGTCAGGCTCTGGCCAGCCGAGCGTGACGGCGACGACCATACGCTTCTCGTCGGAGCCCGGGAGGATCTGACGGAGCAAGCCGGGATAGCGGACCAGCGTCGTCGATTGGCAGGTGCCGAGCCCCTTGTCGTGAGCGGCGAGGCAGACGTTCTGGACGAGTGAGGCCGTGTCGTAGGTCGCGTAGGCCGGCGCGAGGCAGTCCTCGAACCCGAAGACCAGCAATACGGGAGCGCCGAAGCAGTCGGCCATCCGTGCGAGCGAGGCGGCCGGGCCCGAGACCTCACCGGCCGCCTCGAGCGTGGCGGCGCGCGTCCTCATGAGCTCGACCGCGCGCGCCGAGCACGTCTGAGGCCACTCCTCGGTGGCCGTGCCCGGCAGATCGGAGGCGTCGTCCTCCTCGCGCGCGAGCGCCGCCTTGAAGGCCGCCTTGAATCTCTCCAGGGTGTCTCCAGTCACCACCCAGATGTTCCAGGCCTGGGTGTTGCGCGACGACGGCGCCCAGCGCGCCTCGTCCAGGATCTCCCGGATGAGCTCCGCGGGGACCGGCTCCTTGGTGTAGGCGCGGATGCTCCGCCGCCCGCGAACGACGCTCTCGAACTCCATCGTGCTTCTCCTTCGTTGTCGGGGGGTGACTCCAGCCTACAACGTCACGCGTCCAGCGTCCCGCCGGCCTTGACACGGAACGTCTCCTGCAACTATCTTTCACATAATGTCTAGACAAATGACGACAGCCTAGACCATCCCCGGCGGAGCGCTCTTCTTGCCCCCCACGATGTGCACCTCCCCCCAACCACTCCTTCGGTGCATGATGATCGGCAAGGGCTCCGCCTCTGTGACGGGCGCGAGTGGCGATCCCCCGACATCCGCCGCTCGCGCCCTCACGCCTCTCAGACCGGCATTCACGGCGTTCGCGGCACCACCACACGCAAGGAGGATCATGTGAGCGAGTCCCTGACCACCGCGCTCGTCGAGATGCGCGAGGACGACGTCCTCGGCGCCGTGCGCGCCGCCAAGAACGCCGGCGCCACCCCGGCCGACATCATCGCCGATCTGCAGGCCGGGATGAAGGAGATCGGCGACAAGTACGAGGCCGAGGAGTATTACCTCTCCGAGCTCATCATGTCGGCCGAGATCTTCAAGCGCGCGCTCGAGGAGCTCGGCCTCGACAAGTCCGCGGCCGACACGGGCAGGCGCGGCACCGTCGTGCTGGGCACCGTGCACACCGACATCCACGACATCGGCAAGAACATCGTCGCCAGCGTGCTCAGCGCCAACGGCTTCAAGGTCGTCGACCTCGGCGTCGACGTGCCGGTTCAGGCGTTCGTCGAGGCGACCCAGGAGAGCGGCGCCCAGGTGGTGGGCCTCTCGTGCCTGCTCACCACTGCCTTCCCGGCCATGCAGGAGACCATCGCCGCGTTCGCCGACGCCGGACTCCGCGACAAGGTGTCCATCATCATCGGCGGCGGACCGGTGAACGCCGACCTCGCGCAGCAGCTCGGCGCCGACGGCGCCGGCGCAAGCGCGCAGGAGGCCGTCAATCTGGCCGCGTCGGCCGTCCAAGGAGGTGCCGCATGATCGCGCCGAGCAGCGATCCGCGCTGGGAGCGGCTGCGCAAGTCCGTCGCCCTCGAGCCGGTCGACAAGGTCCCTGTCTGCCTCGAGGGCGTAGCCTGGTCGGCGCGCGTCATCGGCATGTCGCTCAAGGAGTTCCTCAGCGACCCGCTGATCGCGACCCAGGCCAACATCGACGCCTTCGAGCTCGTCGGCAACGCCGACTGCGTCAACAACCCCACCTTCGACCTCTCCAGCCTGCCGTTTCTCTGGATGACCGGCGTCAAGCGCCCCGGCTACGATGTGGGCGACGACGAGCCGTGGCAGGTCGAGGAGTCGGGGTACATGACCACCGACGACTACGACAGGATCCTCGAGATGGGCTGGCCGGCGTTCCAGGCGCAGTTCCTCAACGAGCGCATCCGCCCGGGGCTGCTCGAGGAGTTCCTCGGCTTCCTGCGAGCCGGCCCGGCCGTGGTCGAGAAGGTCAGCGCCTCCGGCATGCCCTACCTGTGCATGGCCATCATCATCCAGCCCTTCGAGTCCCTGTGCGGAGGGCGCACGTTCTCGCAGTTCATCCTCGACCTGTACCGCATGCCGGACAAAGTCGAGGAGGTCATGCAGTCCATGTTCCAGGGCCTGAACGACGCGGCCATCGCCGGCAGCGCCGCTCTGGGCTCCCCCGGCGTGTGGATCGGCGGCTGGCGGTCGGCCAGCAGGATGCTCGCGCAGCCGCTCTGGGACCGGTTCGTGTGGCCCTACGTCAGCGAACTGGTCACGCAGGTCGACGCCGCGGGGCTCATCCCGATCCTGCACTTCGACTCCGACTGGACGCGCGACCTGTCGCGCCTGCTCGAGCTCCCCGCCAAGAAGTGCATCCTCTCGCTGGACAGCATGACCGACGTCCGCAAGGCCAAGGAGATCCTCGGCGACCACATGTGCATCATGGGCGACGTGCCGCCGGCGCTGCTCAGCAGCGGTACGCCCGAGCAGGTGTACGAGCATTGCACGCAGCTCGTCAAGGACATCGGGCCCACCGGCTACATCCTCCAGTCGGGCTGCGACATTCCGATCGACGCGCCGCTCGAGAACGTCCGGGCCATGGCGGACGCCGCCGAGGACGCGGCGAGCTGAGCGCGGCGCAGCGATGAGCGCCACCGTAGGACGGCCGGGCAGCCTGAAGCTCATCGCCTGCCCGGCCGTCCTCGGCGAGATCGCGGAAGGCGCCGCCGGCGGCGCCGACGTCCGCGAGCTCGAGGCCCAGCTCCACGTCAAGCCGGACAGGCTCAAGGAGGCTCTCCGGGCCGCGGTCGCCGAGGCCGACCAGCCCGGCGTCACCATCGTCCTCGGGTACGGACTCTGCTCCAACTCCGTGCTCGGTCTCAAGACCGGGCACGCCACCCTCGTGGTGCCTCGCGTGGACGACTGCATCGCCATGCTGCTCGGCTCCAACGAGGCGTTCTCCATGGAGGCGGAGAAGGAGCGCGGCAGCTACTATCTCGCCAGGGCGTACCTGGACGAGTGCGCCAACCTCGTCTCGGAGCACGAGGCGATGGTCGAGAAGTATGGCGAGGAGCGCGCGGTCACGATGATGAAGCTGGTGCTCAAGCACTACAAACGGGTCGTGCTGGTCGACACCGGCCGCTACGACCTCGAGCCGCTCCGCGAGCGCGTGCGTGAGGTGGCGGAGCGGTACGACCTCGCCGTCGAGGAGGCGCCGGGCACCACGCGGATCGTGGACGGGCTCGTGGCCGAAGAGTGGGGCGACGACTTTGTCGTCGCGCCTCCGGGCCACGAGCTCACGCTCCGCGACTTCCGACCGGAGCTGTTCGCCGGCGCCTCCGCCCCGCAGACGCCGCCGGGCGGACCGCCGGAGTGAACGTCCTCTGCATCGCCGGCTTCCTCGGCTCCGGCAAGACCACCATCCTGCTCGAGGTCGCCCGCGCTCTCGCCGAGAACGGCGCCCGCCTTGCGATCGTCGAGAACGAGATCGGCGAGGTCGGCATCGACGGTGGCTACGTGCGCGAGCAGGGTCTCCCGGTGCGGGAGCTCTTCGGCGGCTGCATCTGCTGCACCCTGCAGGCCGGGCTCGTCCAGACGCTGTTGCAGGTCGACGAGCAGTACAGCCCGGACTGGGTCATCGTCGAGCCCACCGGGCTGGCCGCCCCGGGCGACATGCTGGAGCCCATCCGCCACAGCGTGCCGGATCTCGGCACGGTCCGCGTCTTGACGGTGGTCGACGCCGCCCGCTGGGAGATGCTGCTGGAGGTCGTGGAACCCCTGGTGACCTCGCAGCTCGAGAGCGCTGACGTGGTGGCCGTGAACAAGGTCGACGAGGTGGACGGCGCGGCGCTCCGCTCGGTGCTGGCCAGTGTGCGCGAGCTGGCCGGCGACGCGAAGGTCCTCCCCGTCTCTGCCACCTCCGGAACCGGGATGGACAGCCTCCTGAAGGCCGTGCCGTGAGGGCCGGGCACAGGCACGCAGCGCCCGGACACGAGGAGCACGCGCATGAAGCTCCCGAGCGCGGCGGGCACGAGCACCTCAGTCACGTGCCCCGCGCAGCGAGGCCCGCGCTGTTCGCAGCCCGCGCCGGAGTGGTCTTCGACCCGCCAGCGCGCGCCGACCAGGTCGAGGCCGCCGTCGCCGGCTTCTTCGCCGCCCTCTCGGACGGTCTGGCCGACGCGGGCTGCACGCTGGTCGGCCACATCAAGGGCACGATCGCCGCGCAAGGCGACCGCGGCGACCTCGCCTTTCACGCCACGATGCTCCGCGCCGCGCCGGCGCTCACCGGCGGCTTCGCCGGCGGGGTCGGCGACGCCGTTTTCACCATCAACGTCATCGTGTTCGGCGTGGACGAGGCGGCGCTGCCTGCTATCGTGACGGGCGCCTGGTCGGAGGCGACCGCCGCACCGGCGACCTGGCGCCGCTGAAGACCGACGGAGGGAGACGGCATGCAGGTGAACGCACCGGGTGACCGGCGCCTCGAGGGCCGGGTCGCGGTGGTCACCGGCGCCGCCTGCGAGGCGGCCGCCGAACGCGTCGCCGCCGAGCGGGTGGCCGCGTCGACATCCTCGTGAACAACGCTGCCTCGCTCGACGGCGTGGTCTGGCAGCCGTTCGACCAGTGGACCGTCGAGGAGTGGGACCGCATGCTCGACGTGAACCTGCGCGGGATGTGGTTCTGCGCCCGCGCCTTCGTGCCGGCCATGAAGGCCGCGGGATACGGCAAGATCGTCAACCCGTCCTCCACCTTCTGGGAGGGCGTCGGCGGGTTCATCCATTTCACGTCGAGCCAGGGCGTCGTGATCGGCTTCACGCGCGCCCTGGGCCGCGAGCTCGGCCCCTTCGGCATCCGCGTCAACGCGCTCGCACCCGGCTACACCATGACCGACGCCCAGACCAAACACGCGGCCGAGTTCCCCGAGCACCCGCTGGCCATGCGCGAGCAGCGGGCGCTGGCGCGCGACGAGGTGCCGGAGGACCTCGCCGGCCCCGCCTTCTTCCTCTCCTCGCCGGACAGCGACTTCATGACCTGCCAGCCGATCCTGGTGGACGGCGGCCGCAGCATGTGGTGACGGGCGGCGGGGGGCGGCGTCCACCGCCGCCCGCCGCCGCGGGTCTCCGAGGCCCGCGCGCCCCTCAGGCCGCTCGTGCGGAGCCGACCCCGAACGGCCCGGACACCGAGCAGCTCAGCCCGTCGCCCCGTACTTACGGCCCGCATCGATGAACGCCTGGTACGCCGCCGGGTCGGCCTCGTCGAGCACGATGCCGCTGCTGAGGATGAACCCGCCATCCTGGGCGGTGTTGCCGAGGAGGTCCTTGACGTAGGCGTCCATCTCCTCCGGCGTGCCCATCGCGAAGAGTGCAGCGGGCACGTTGCCGCCGATGCACTGACGGCTGCCGACAACGGCCTTGGCGCGCTCCATGTCGGTGGCGTCGAACATCCAGATCATGCGGTGCGCAGGGATGTCGTCGTCGGCGATCACCTCGAGGCGCTCGTTGTACGAGCCCTCGACGAACACCCACGGCACGAGTCCCTGCTCGATCAGCCCGAGGAGCACGGCCTTGAACGTCGGCCAGTACAGCTCCCTGAAGTCGGCGTCGGACATGAAGCCGTCGGCGCCCTTGTGGATCGGGATGAACACCATGGGGTTCCCGGTCATGTCGCACGAGCGCAGTGCCCAGTCGACGGCCTGCGGCACGAGCCGCTCCATGGCAGCCACGATGCTCTCCGGCCGGCGGAACTTGTCCAGCATCAGCCCGCGTGTGCCGCGCATGGTGTCGCCGAGGATGTCGTAAGGAGCCTTCGTGGCGCCGCCCGCCGTCTGCGGAATGCCCAGGGTGGCCATGACCCTGCCGTCGGCCGCCATGGCCGCCTGCAGCCACTCCATGGCGGCGTCGCCCGCATCCATCAGCTTCTGCAGCATCTCCTTGACCGGCGGCGCGGAGAAGCCGGCGAAGAACGGCGCCGTGAACGGGATCTCGACGAGGTCGGTCCACGGCGGCAGCATGGCGAACGGCTCCATGGCGCCGAACACCCGCGGCAGGTACGTCCGCTGCCAGTAGGTGCCGGGGTCCTGAATGAGCGCCTGGTACTCGTCGCCCTTCATCCACTCCTGCTCACTGTACTGGTAGCAGGTGTCGTCGGGCGTACCGTGCCCGGGCCAGTCGTACAACTTGTAGTCGAGCACGTCGAACAGCTTGCCGGGGACGATGCCGAGGGTGAGGCCGATGCCGTCGGGCATGGTCGCCTCATGGAAACGGAACCAGTCGTCCTTGAAGACCTCGTAGTCGTAGTACGCCTGCTTGGCCGTGTGCCCGAAGTAACGAAACGGCAGGAGGCCGATCCAGGGAGCGATCGGCACCGTGGCCGGCTTCTCGAGGTCGAGCACGTCGCGGTACAACTGCACGCGGTTCCGATACGCCTGCGCCACCTCCAGCGAGGAGAACTCGATGGGGATGCCCTGCCACGCGTCGAGACGGAACTGCAGGCGCTGGTCGGGAGTGAGATCATTCCAGTTGCCGGGCAGATTCACGACGCACCTCCCACCCACGACTTGGCGAGGTTCACGGCGGCCACGGCGTCCTTGCCCCAGCCGTCGGCGCCGGCGAACTCCACAACCGCGTCAGTGACCGGCGCCCCGCCCAGCATGACCTTGACGTCGCCGCGCAGGCCCGCCTCGTCGAGCGCGGCGACGGTGGCCTTCATCGAGTCGAACGCCACCGTGAGCAGCCCGCTGAGCCCGAGCACCTGCGCCTTGCTGTCGCGCACAGTCTCCACGACCTTCTCGACCCGCGCGTCCACCCCCAGGTCGATCACCTCGAACCCAGCGATGTCGAGCATGGTGACCACGATGTCCTTGCCGATGTCATGGATGTCGCCCTGCACGGTGCACATCACGACCGTGCCCAGCGTCTCACCCGGCGCCTCGGACTTGAGGTACGGCTTCAGCCTCGCCGTGATGCCCTGCATCATCTCGCCGGCCATGATGAGCTCGGGGATGAACGCCTGGCCGTCCGCGAAGCGCTGGCCGATGACGTCCATCGCCTCACGGCAGGCGGTGACGATATCGAGCGGGTCGGTACCGCCCTTGAGTTCCTCTTCGGTGATCCGCAGCGCGTCCACCTCGCGCAGCTCGATCACGGCCTCCTTGAGCCCGGATGACATGCAACCTCCCTGGTCTGTCCTGACGAGCCGCGCCATCGCAAGAGGCCACGGCTCCCCCGTCGCAGGCGCCCCAGACGGGCGGCGCCAGCTGGTCCGCAGACAGAATAGCAGAAACTTCCCTACTGGTCTAGGGAACTTGCTCAAGCAGTGGTAGAATCCGACCACCAGGCCACCGGACGAGGGTGGCGCGACCGGGAGTACGCCGTGGTGAAGGACAGTACGCTGATCGACCGCAGGTCGTTCGAGCCGCCCTACGCGCAGCTCGCGCGCGCCATCCGCGAGCGCATCGCGCGCGGGGACTACCGGTCCGGCGCTCGTCTGCCGTCGGAGGCGGAGCTGTGCGCGGCCTTCGAGGTCAGCCCCATGACGGTGCGCCGGGCCGTCGCCGAGCTCGTGCGCGAGGACATCGTCGTCACCGAGCACGGGCGCGGTACCTTCGTGAAGGCGCCGCAACTCGCAGCCGCGACGTTCGACCTGGGCGATCTCACGCGCTATCTCGCCAACCCCGACATCGAAGCGCGGATCCTCGAGGCGCGCATCGTCACGGCGGGACCACGCGTGGCCGAGAAGCTGGCGCTCGCCGAGGGCGACCGCGTCATCTCCATCAAGCGCCTGCTCCTGCGCCAGGACGAGCCGGTCTTCTATCACAGCGAGTACCTGGTGTTCGATCCCGCCCGCCCGCTGGTCGAGGCCGAGCTCGCGACGACGGCGCTGCAGGACCTCTTCTCCGGCGCGTCCGGATCCGACCTCAAGTACGGGCGCCTGACCCTGCACGCCTCCGCCTTCACGGAGCCGGAGGCCGCGCACCTGCACGAAGAGGCGGGCACGCTGGCATGGGTGCTGGAGCACCTCTTCTACGACTTCGACGACCGGCCTGAGAGCTGGGGTCGGTTCGTCGGCCGCGCCGACCGCCTCAGCTTCACCACGACGGTCGGCATCGCCGGACCGCAGGAAGGAGCGTGACGTCGTGAGCACCCCCGGCAGAGAGCCGCTCGACGAGCTCATCGTCCGCATGGACGAGCGCGGCGCTCTCGCACAGATCCGCGAGAGGCTGGAGACGGGCGACGATCCGGCCACACTGGTAGGGGAATGCAACACGGGCATGGAGAGGGTCGGCCGCCTCTATGAAGAGGGCACGTACTACATCTCCGCGCTCATCATGGCCGGAGAGATCATCCGGGAGGCCGCCGAGCTCATCGTCCCGCGCTTCGAGGCGACGCGCAGCGACGCCGGCGGCAGGAAGATGATCATCGCCACGGTCCGTGGCGATATCCACGATATCGGCAAGAACATCGTCGTGACGCTGCTCGATGCCGACGGCGTCTCCATGATCGACCTCGGGGTCAACGTCCCGCCCGAGCAGATCGCCGAGGCGGTGGAGCGAGAGCGGCCGGATGTGCTCGGCCTCTCCTGCCTTCTCACCTCCGGCTACGAGGCCTTGCGCCAGACGATCGACCTGGTGCGGGAGCAGTCGACTGCCTGGCACCCGCACCTGCCCATCGTCCTCGGGGGCGCCGCGGTCGACGAGATGGTGAACGAGCGGCTCGGAGCCGACGGTTGGTGCGTCGACGCCGCTCGAGGGCTCGGCTTCGTGAGGTCACTCCTGGCCTAGTGGCTCGTCCTGGCCCAGGACCGGCGGCAGTGCGGGCCCCCCGCCGCCAGAAGGACGAGCGACGGCGGGGGTCCTCGCGGACCCCCGCCGTCGTCTCAGCTCCAGACCCCGAGCGCGCTCAGGGTCGTTCCGCGAGCGTCACACCTCCGAGCCGTACTTCAGGCCGGCCGCGATCATCTGTTTGACGCAGTCAGTCTTGGCCTCGTCGATCACTATGCCCGAGCCGAGGATGAACCCGCCGTCCATGGCCACGTCCTCGATGAGCTGGCGCACGTAGTCGTCCATGTCCTGCGCCGTGCCGGTGGTGAGCAGGGCGCCCGGCACGTTGCCGCCGATGCACTGGTAGCCGCCCAGGTGCTTCTTCGCCTCGCTCATGTTGGTAGCGTCGAACATCCAGACCATCTTGCCGGCCGGGATCTCCTCGTCGTGGATCGTCTCGAGGCGGTCGTTGTACGCGCCCTCTGCGAAGCACAGAGGGACGAGACCCTCGTCGATCAGACCCAGCAGGACCTTCTTGAGCGTCGGCCAGTAGAACTTGCGGAAGTCGGCGTCGCTGAGGAACCCGTCGGCCCCCTTGTGCAGTGGGATGAAGACGAACGGGTGGCGTGTGGTGTCGTTGGAGCGGACCGCCCAGTCGATCGCGAGCGGCACGAGGCGCTCGCACGCCTCGAGCACCTTGTCGGGCTGGCGGAAGATGTCGAGCATGAGCCCGCGCGTGCCGCGCAGCGTGTCGCCGAGGATATCGTAGGGGGCCTTGGTCACACCGCCGGCGAAGCCGGGCAGGCCGTACTTGCCCATCGCCTTCGCATCCATTGCGGCGAAGTTCTGGATCCACTCCATGGCAGCGTTGCCGGCGTCGATCATCTTCTTGAGCATGTCCTGCACCGGCGGGGTGCCGAAGGGGATGAAGAACGGGCCGAGGGTCGGGCCCTCGACGAGATCGGTGAACGGGTCCAGGCCGGCGAACGGCTCGAACGCGCCGACCACGCGCGGCAGGTAGAACCGGGTCCAGAAGCTCGACGGGTCGTTGATGAGCAGGTCGTACTCGTCGGCGTTCATGTACTCGGCCTCGTTGTACTGGTAGCCGGAGTTGTCGCCCACGCCGTGGCCGGGCCAGTCGTAGAGCTTGTAGTCGAGCGCGTCGTAGATGTGCACGGGCACGATGTTGATGGAGAAGGCGAGTACGTCCTGCTGGTACTCGGCGTGGAACTTCATCCATGCGTCGGCCAGCTTGGCGTAGTCGTAGTAGGTCTCCTTGGCCGTCAGGCCCTGCGAGAGGCCCGGAAAGAGGCTCATCCACGGGGCGATCGGCACACGCGCCGGCTTCCTGAGCTCGACGACGTCGCGGAACAACCGGACGCGGTCCTGGTAGTGCTGCTTCATCGCGTCTGACTCGAACTCGACGGCCGGGTTCGCCCAGGCGTCCATGCGCGCGTCCAAGCGCTGCTCAGCGCTGAGGTCCTTCCAACCATCCGTGAACGCCATCACGCACCCCCGATCCACTGCTTGGCGAGCTCGACGGCCTCCACGGCGTCCTTGCCGTAGCCGTCCGCACCGGTGTACGCGACGACCTGCTCGGTGATCGGCGCGCCGCCGATCATGAGCCTACAGCCGTTCAGGTCGGCGTCGTGGGCCGCGGCGACCACCTTCTTCATCGAGTCGATGGCGCTGGTAAGCAGGCAGCTCATGGCGATGATCTGCGCCTCCCTCTCCTGCGCCGTCGCGACGAACTTGTCGATCTTGACGTCCACGCCGAGGTCGACGACATCGAAGCCGGCGATGTCGAGCATCGTCACGACGATGTCCTTGCCGATGTCGTGGATGTCGCCCTGCACGGTGCCGATGACAACCACGCCGAGCTTCTCCTCGGGTGTCGTCGCGGTGAGATGCGGCTTCAGCTTGGCGGAAACGCCGGTCATGATCTCGCCCGCCATGATGAGCTCGGGGATGAAGGCCTCGCCGGCGGCGAACCTGTCGCCGATGACGTCCATGGCGGCCTTGCAGTCGGCCAGGATGGCGACCGGGTCTGCCCCGTCCGCCAGTTGCCGGTCGACCAGAGCCAGGGCGTCGCCCTCGCGAAGGTCGACGATGGCCTGCGTCAACTCCTGTGTCACAGTTCCTCCCTTGGGGTCCCAGCCGGGGTGAGTTCCTCCACCTGCGCCTCGCCCATGTAGAGCGCCTCCAGGCGAGGGTCTCCGCGCAGTTCATCCGGAGTGCCACCCAGCGCGATCGTGCCCTTCTCGAGCACGAAGACGCGATCGGCCAGCGAGAGGCCGCGCTCCACGTTCTGCTCGATGAGGATCATCGTGGTGCCCTCGTCACGGATCTTGACGAGGGTGTCGTAGAGACGGTCGACCGTGGTGGGCGCGAGGCCCAGCGCGATCTCGTCGAAAATGATGAGTTGGGGGTCGGCCATCAGCGACCGGCCGATGGCCAGCTGCTGTTGCTGGCCGCCGGAGAGCTGCTTGCCGGATTTGTTGCGCCGTTCGGCCAACACTTCGAAGAGGTCGTACACCCGGGCGAGACGCTCCTGAAGACCCTCCCTGCGGCCGGCAGACGTGCCGGCGAGCACCAGGTTTTCGTGCACGGTGAGGTCGGCGAAGATGTGCCGGCCCTCCATGCAGTGCGCAAGACCGAGCCGTGCCACCTCGTGCGCCGAGAGCGACGTGATGTCCCGACCGCCGAAGGTGATGCGGCCGGCGCTCGCCGGGATCATGCCGCTGACCACGCGGGCCACCGTGGTCTTCCCGGCGCCGTTCGTGCCCAGCAGGGCGACAACCTCTCCGCGGTGCACGTCGAAGCTGATGTCCGTGAGCGCCCTGAAGTGGCCGTAGCCGGCGGACACGCTCTCGATGGTGAGGATCGGACTCGCGTCCTCCTTCACCTTGTGTGGCGTGACCCTCGGCACCAGCTCTTCGCACCCGGTGCCCAGATAGCAGGAAACGACCTCCGGCTCGGCGAGGACCTTCTGCACCGGGCCGTCGGCGATGAGGCGGCCGAAGTCGAGCACCGCTACCCTGTCGCAGCACTCCGTGATGACGTCCATGATGTGCTCGATGATCACGATGGCCTCGACGCGGTGGCGCAGCGCCTTGATGACCTCGATGAGCTCGAGGATCTCGGACTCGACGAGGCCTGCGCCGATCTCGTCCATGAGCAGGATGCGCGGCTCGAGCGCCAGAGCGCGCGCCAGCTCGAGCCGCTTGAGCTGCAGCAGCGTGAGGTCGGAAGCCTTGGCGTGAGCGACCGACGACAGTCCGAGGTCGTGCAGGATGGCCTCGCAGTCGGCGTGGACGCCGAGGTCGCTCTCGGAGCGCCCGCCGTAGTGGCGCGCGACCAGCAGGTTCTCGAAGACCGTCATCTGCCGGAACGGGCGCGGGATCTGGTGCGTCCGGCCGATACCCATGCGCGCCCGCTTGTAGGCCGGCACGTGCGTGACGTCGGCGCCCTCGTAGGTGACCGAGCCCCCGTCGGCGTTGAGCGCGCCGCTCAGCATGCCCACCACGGTGCTCTTGCCGGCCCCGTTGGGCCCGATGATGCCGAGCACCTCGCCGCGACGGACCTCGATGCTCACTTCCGATACGGCCACCACGTCGCCGTAGCGCTTGGTGATGGCGTCGGTCTTGAGCATCACGGCCCCGGTCTCACCTGACGGGGTCAGCCTGGGGCCGTCCGCGGCCAGGCTGGCGGCGTGCGTGTGCTCCTCCGTGCGCGCCACCTCCTCGCGGTGGCCCGAGCGCCTCATGCCCACGAGACGCTCGTAGAGGCTGACCCCGATGCCCCAGATGCCCGCGGGTGCGAACCGGATGATCAAGATCACGATCACGCCAGTGATGGCGACGTGAATCTCCGGATAGCCGGAGAGAGCCTCGCCCAGCCAGGTGGTGAACCCGGCGCCGATGATCGGGCCGGCGATCGTGCCGATGCCGCCGACGATCGTGGTGCTCACGATGTTGATGGTCCATGTGAGCGAGAACGCTCCGTATGGCTCCACGGTCCCCAGGCGCACCGCCTGCAGGCCGCCGACCATCCCGATGAGGAACGACGAGACGACCCACACCCAGAGCTTGGTGCGGAACGTGGAGACGCCGATCTCCTGGGCCGTGTCCTCATCGTCGCGGATCGCGCGGAGGCTGAGGCCGAGCCGCGTGCGCAGCACGACGAAGACGATCACGCTGGCGGCCACCGCGAGCACGAGCGAGTAGTAGTAGATGGCCATCGCGCTCGGCGCGTACGTCGCGAGGAACAGGCCGACGGCGCCGCCAAGGCCGTTCCAGTTGACCATGAACACACCCAGCGCGGTGCCCAGCACGAGGGTCGCGATGGCGAAGTAGAGCCCCCTGAAGCGGAACATCGGCACGCTCACGAGGAGCGCGAAGACGCCGGCGACCACGCCGCCGCCGACGACCAGAAGCGGTACCCCGAGGTTGAAGTTGTTGGCGAGCACGGCAGCCGTGTACATGCCGATCCCCACGGACGCCGCCGGCGCCAGCGAGACCAGGCCACCGTAGCCGGCCAGCAGGTTCCACGCCTGGGCCAGCGCGATGTAGATGAGCACCTGGTAGAGGACCAGGGTGTAGTACTCGTCCACGACCAGCGGCAGGACCGCCGCGACGGCGACGGCGATGGCGACGGCGGCGAGCGTGACGAGCTGGCGCCGCGTGCGCGGCACGAGCTGCGACAGGCGCGACTTCTTCGGCGCCGCCATCACGCACCCCTCGCGCTACCGAACAGACCTTGCGGGCGCACAGAGAGCACGATGAGTACGACGATGCAGCCGATGAACACACGCCACCCGTCACCGACGAAGGTGGCGCCGATGCTCTCGATGACGCCGAGCATGAGGCCGCCCAGCAGGGTGCCTTTGACGCTGCCCACGCCGCCGAGCACGACCACGGCGAACCCGGTGACCAGGTAGGCCGTGCCGGTCGTCGGCGCGAACGAGAAGGTGAGACCGATGAGCGTGCCCCCCAAGGCGGCGGTGGCGGCGGCGAAGGCGAACGTCAGGGAGTACACGCGCCTGACGTTCACTCCCATGACGCCGGCCGCCACGGCGTCTTCGGAGCTCGCGCGCAGGCGCCGGCCGAAGCCGGTGCGCGTGAGCAGGAAGTGGGTGCCCAGCAGCAGCACGATGGCCACCGCCAGACAGATGACATAGATGACGGGCATCGTGACGCCGAGCACGTTGAAGTTGGCGCCCGCATAGGACGTGTTCAGCGAGCGCACGTCCGCGGAGAAGCCCACGATGAAGAGGTTCTGCAGGATCACCGAGACCCCGAAGGTGATGAGCAGGGGCGCCTCAGCGCCCCTGCTCATCACGGGGCTAAGACCGTAGTGTTGGAGCGGATAGGCGAGCAGCGCCACGGCCGGGGCCGCGATCAACGTCGCGACCAGCGGGTCGAGGCCGGCCGAGGCGCCGAGGTAGTAGACGATGTACGCGCCGAGCACGATGAGCTCGCCGTGGACGAGGTTCATCAGGCGCATCACGCCGAACACCAGCGACAACCCGAGGGCGATCACAGCGAACAACCCGCCGATCCCCAGGCCCGTCAGGACCGCGTTGAGCAAATCGTTAGCACTCGGCATGGTCTTCTCCCCCGGTTCTCACTCTCGCCAGTCCGCTCATCAGATCACGGCAGCGGGAAGATGACTTCCGCAGTCGCCATGTCCACAGGCCAGATGATCTCGGACTTGCCACTCTGCCACTGCGTGATGAGCGACTGCAGCGTGGCCGTGTGGTTGGCGTCGAACTTGATGGGACCGCACACGAAGTCGCCGTCGGTGGCAGCGATGGCGGCAACGATCTTGTCCGGGTCGGTCGAGTTCGCCGCGGTGATGGCATCCATCAGGATCTGACCGGTCGCATAGGACGGGCCGACCATCTGGCCGATGCTGATGTCAGACTCTTCCGCGAAGCGCGTGCCGAGCTCGGCGGCGCCCGGATACCCGGTGTCGGGCGTCCAGTAGCTGTCGATCACGATGCCCTCGGCGAGCGGGCCGAGCGCGTCCGAGAACTGTTGCAGCTGTGCGCCGCGGGCGAAGTCCATGACCTTGGGCTTGTAGCCGGCCGCGTCCATCTGCTTGCGCAGCGCGATGAGGACGGGGGTGTCGCCGAGCGCGACCACGTAGTCGGCGTCGGACTCCTTGAGTTTGGTGATGAGGCTGCCGAACTCGGTCGCGTTCATCGGGTACGGCGGCATCTCGACCTCTGTCCAACCGAATGACTCGGCGTTGGCGGTCCAGATCGCGTCGAAGACGGGACCGTCGGCGCTGTTGTCCACGACGGTGGCGACCTTCATGTTGGTCTCCTTGTCGAGGCCGTAGTCGGCGAGCCACTGGAACGTGCTCTTGCCGAGGTTGGCGCCGGACACGAAGAAGTCGAACGCGTACTTCCAGCCGCCGCTGTCGGCCTTGACTGCGAGGAAGGGCTCGAGCGGGTTGCCACTCTCGATGTACGGGACGCCGCGGCGCTCGGCGGCCAGGGCGGCCGGGTTACCGACGGTCGGGACGATCGGCCCGATGATGGCGATGGCCTTGTCCTTGGTGATCAGCGTGTCAACGTTCTTGGCGGCCACGTTGCCGTCGCTCTTGTCGTCGTACAGCACGATCTTGACCTGGTGCTGCTTGCCGTCGATCGTGACGCCGCCATTGGCGTTGTAGTCAGCGACCACGGCCTCTATGGACCACTTCTCGTGCGCGCCGAAGCCGGCGAGCGGACCGGTCATGGACGCATCCACGCCGATGACGACCTCGCCGCCCTCTTCGCTGCTGCCACCGCCGCTGTCGTTGGAGCCGCAGCCCGCGGCCAGCGCCAGCACAGCCACCGCGAGCATGGCTATCGCGAGCACGGCCGCGAGGCGCGTCCATCGAGAATGATCGGACAACTTCATGGTTCTCCCCCTTGTCGATTTCTGGCGTCAGACCCCGGCGAGCCGACGATGTTCCGCATATCTATAGATATTTGTGGAAAGGGTGTCAAGCAGACTCCGGTCACAGCTTTCCGTAGTCATTCACAGCTTCGGCGAGTGCCTCGACGTTTTCGGGCCTGGCCTGGTCGGGGATGCCGCCCGGGCCGTCGAGGATGAGCCCAGTCTCGCCGAAGAGGTCGATGAGCTCCTTGACGTCGTCCTTGACCTGCTGCGGCGTGCCGGTGACCAGCAGGGAGCTGGGGACGTTGCCCCAGAAGACGAGGACGTCGCCGCAGACCTCCTTGAACTTCTTTCGGTCGATGCGGTCGAAGTGTGCCGCCACCTTGCCCGGCGGCAGCTCCGCCAGAAACTCGAGCCGCGGCGTGTAGTCCCCCTCGAAGAGCGGCATGGGCGTGATGCCTGCCTCCACGCACTCTTCGATCAGCGCCTTGAACGTCGGCCAGTAGAACTTGCCGAACTGCTCGTCGCTCATGAAGCCCCCGGCGCCCTTGTGCATGGGGATGAACTGCCGCGGGACGCCCGTCACGGCATAGGCCGCGTGCAGCAACCCGAGCGTGGCCTCCTGCATGACGTCGACGGCTTTGAGGAGCGTGTCAGGCTGGCGGAACATGTCGAGCGTGCTCCCGCGCAGGCTGCGGAACGTGTCCGAAACCACGTCGAAGGCCGGCATGAGCGCCGCCGCCCACGTCGGCGGGTACCCGAGGTCCTGCATCTCCTGCAGGTAGCTGCCGTTGGCGGCGTTGGTCTTCGCCTGTGCGTCGGCCATGTCAAGAAACGCCTGGAGGGCAGCCCTGAGCGGCGGGATGCCGAGCATGTTGCCGAGCACCTGCAGGTAGTAGGCGTTGGAGAACCAGTACAGCGGCGGCAGCGGGATCTGGCCCAGGCCGACCAGCTTGGATCCCATCCTCGGGAACACCTTGTTGAAGGTGAACCCGTTCGGGTCTCCGATGAACTCCTCAAGCTCATCGGCCTCGATGTACTCGTCCTCGACCCACTGATGCGGGGCGTCATCGGCGAGCCCACCCTCCTCGCCGGCCCACATCATCTGCTTGCAGCCGAAGGAGGCGAAGAAGTCGGAGGCGAGCACGTCGTTGGTGGGGGCGAAGTTCCAGCCGAAGCGGAGCGTGGCCTCCTTGGTCGACTGCCAGCGGAGCTCGTGATCGTAGCCGGCGGTCTTGTCCGACACGCCGTTGATGAGCGTGGGGAAGTTGTGCACGTAGAGCGGCATGATGGGGACGCGGTCGGTCTTCTTGAGCGCGACCGCGTCGTTGAAGCGCTGCTCGCGCTGCGCGTAGAGTTGCTCGGGCGCGGCGCTCACGCGGCGCTCCCGGTCCAGTCGGCGGCCATGCGCAGGGCGGCGGCCGCGTCGCGGCCCCAGCCGTCGGCGCCGGTGTAGGTGCACACCTGCTCGTCCACCGGCGACCCGCCGATCATGATCTTGACCTGGTCGCGCAGGCCCGCGGCGGCGATGCCGTCGACGGTCGCCTTCATCGAGTCGAACGCGAGCGTGAGGAGGCCCGACAGGCCGACGACCTTGGGCTGCAGCTCCTTGACGGCCTCGACGAACTGCTCGATGGGCACGTCGATGCCGAGGTCGTGCACGTCATAGCCGTTCACATCGAGCATGAGGACGACGACGTCCTTGCCGATGTCGTGGATGTCGCCGGCGACCGTGCCGAGCACGACGGTCCCGCGGCTCTCCGTGGTCGTCTCGCCCTTGATACGCGGCTTGAGCTCGTCGGCGATCCCCTTCATGATCTCGCCGCCCATGATGAGCTCGGGGATGAAGACCTCCTCGCACTCGAACTTGTCACCGAGGACCGTCATCGCGGCCTTGGCCTCCTCGAGCACGTCCGACGGGTCGGCGCCGGCGTCGAGCATGGCGGCGACAAGGCGCGTGGCGCCTGCCTCATCCATGCCGACGATGGCGTCGGTGAGCTCCTTCGACATGCGTACCTCCCTGGCTGGTGGAAGCGCCCCGCAACGGCGCCTTGTCTCACAGTTGCACATAATGTATAGATATTTACGAAAAGGCAAGCGTTCCCGCGCCGCTGATATGATGCGACGCATGGCGGAGAAGACCGCAGACACCAGGGGCATGACAGCGATCCCACAGGGACGAGGCATCGACCGGTCCTCGTACGAGCCGGCGTACATCCAGCTCGTGAACATCCTGCGCGGCGCCATCGCGAGCGGGCAGTACCAGGCGGGCGACCAGCTGCCCACGGAGTCCGAGCTCTGCGCCGCCTACGACGTGAGTCCCATGACCGTGCGCCGTGCCATCGGCATGCTGCTCGACCAGGGCGCGGTGAGCACCACCAGAGGACGGGGCACCTTCGTGCAGCCGCTGCGGCTGGCGACCGCCACCTTCGACCTCAGCGAGTTCCACGTCATTCTCGCGGAACCGGACGTCACCGCCCGGGTCGTCGAGGCGCGCGTACTGCCGGCCGGTCCGCGCGCCGCGGCCAACCTCGGCGTGGCGGACGGCACGCACGTCGTCTCCATCCGCCGCATCCTGCAGCGCGGCGACGAGCCGCTCATCTACCACCGCGAGTCGCTGGTCTACGACCCCACACGCCCCACCATAGAGGCCGAGCTCGACGTGACCGCCCTGCGCGACATGTTCGAGGGCGGCGCCGGCAGCGGGCCCAAACGCGGCGAGCTCATCCTCCACGCCTCGGTGCTCACCGAGGAGGAGGCCGGGCGGCTCTCCTTGCGGGCCGGAGGCGCAGCCTGGGTGCTGGAGCACGTCTTCTACGGCTACGACGAGAAGCCGGTCAGCTGGGGCTGCTTCATCTGCCGCGGCGACCTCTTCTCGTTCCGGGCGGGCGTGGGTGCGCCGGCGCCCGAGAGCAGGACCGCCGCGAGGAGGAAGCGCAGATGACCGACGAGTTCGACGGCCTCGATCCCGCGTCGCTCGCGGCGCGCATCGCCGAGCTCGACGAGCAGGGCGCGCTGGACGCGGTCAACGCCCGTATCGCGACAGGAGACGATCCGCTGGCCATCATCGAGGAGTGCCAGCTCGGCATGCGCTGGGTGGGCGAGCACTACCAGTCCGGCAAGTACTTCATCTCGGGCCTCATCATGGCCGGCGAGATCTTCCGTGAGGCCATGGTCGCTCTGGGGCCCCTGCTGCCGGAGGAGACCGCGGACGCGGGCCAAGGGACCGTCCTCATCGCCACCGTCCGCGGCGACATCCACGACCTCGGCAAGAATATCGTGGTCATGATGCTGCGCTCCTACGGGATCGTGGTGTACGACCTCGGCGTCGACGTCTCGCCGGGCGACGTCGCGCGGAAGACCCTGGAGCTGCGGCCGGACATCGTAGGCCTCTCCGGCCTGCTCACCGTCGCGACCGAGGGCATGAAGGCGACGGTACAGGCCGTACGCGCCGGCGAAGCGGAGACAGGCCGCCGCGTGCCGGTCATCATCGGCGGCGGCATCGTCGACGAGCAGACCGCCGGGTGGACCGGCGCCGACCTGTGGGCCGACGACGCCTCGCGCGGCGTGCAGCTCATCCGTGAGGCGATCGCCGCGGCGCGCTCCTGACGGCCCCGCCCGCGGCCGCCGGCCGGCGCGTCCGCCGGAGCGGCTCCGCATTCCGGACCGCGGACGCCCTGTTGCCTCACCTAAGAAGGTACTCGAAGATCTCTTCGTTGCCTCACCAAGAAAGTACTCATGAGGAGTCAGCCGGTGGCCGCCACCTCCCTTCCTCGCGAGTCCATCTTCAGGGCACACATGCG